>Ga0214919_10000138_pt1 | contig 116945 bp, 123 predicted proteins | sample LL1503_MetaG_FD_177994 | JGI IMG/M metagenome (GOLD analysis project Ga0214919, IMG submission 177994) | Freshwater microbial communities from Lake Lanier, Atlanta, Georgia, United States - LL-1503 | ecosystem: Environmental > Aquatic > Freshwater > Lake | place: USA: Georgia | collected...
TTTGACAAACCAATTCGCCATGTCATGGAATTCGCGCACACCCAATTCTTAGGTGATTTACGGGGTGCGCTAGGCTTTAACTCACTATCATCAATTGGTACTGGCCTTGAGCTAAATATCAAGGACTACCCACTTTTTTTCGAACGCGCCAGAGTAATGGCACGATTTCAATTTGGGGCTAATGTGACCGGTTGGTCATTAGGTTTTGCCGCAAGTTTTTAATGGTCTGCAAGCGTATTTCAAGCTAAATTTGCCATTTTTTTAAGCGCTCATCGTCCGTTATGCGCGCATCTACCCAATGCGCACCATTTGGTGTTAATTCTTTTTTCCAAAAGGGCGCTGAAGTCTTTAAATAGTCAATGATAAATTCGCATGCAGCAAAGGCATCACCGCGGTGCGAACTGGCTACAGCAACCAAGACGATCTGCTCCCCAGGACGTAAATCTCCAACCCGGTGGATCACCGTCGCGTTCAAAATCTGCCAACGCGCTTGCGCTTGATCCAAAATATTGGCGAGCGATTTTTCTGTCATACCCGGATAGTGCTCTAACACCATCCCCTCAATCTTCTGACCGAAGTGTTCATCGCGAACAGTCCCTACAAAGACATTAATGCCACCAATCTGAGGTAAGTCCACGCGAAGTAATTCTAATTCCTTGGATACATCAAAGTCTTCTTCCTGAATTTGAATTTTCATCGAACTTAACCACCCGTTACCGGTGGAAAAAAAGCTATTTCTGCACCATCCTCAAGCAAGGTAGTAGACTCAACCATCACCTGGTGCTGAGCAGCTCGCATGTTCTGCTGAGGAGCAAATATCTCATCCCAACCAGGGGAATACTTAGCTAACTCTAAACGCAAGTCACCAATCGTCTTGACCTCGTGCGGCAGATCCAAACTCATCTGACTCACGCCTAACTTCTCTCTTAAAGAGGCAAAAAATTTGACTTGTATATGCATCAGGCAAACCTAGGATAAAAGTTGTGAAAAAGGAATGTAAGTCACTAAATCACCGCGCAAGATTTTTTGACCAGGAGCGACGTCAATTAAGCCATCACCCCACGCAGCACTCGTTAAAACACCCGAACTTTGATTCAAAAAGAGTTCTAAATTACCTGATTCATTCACCCGCACACGTAAAAACTCGTTTCGCCGATCTGGCTTTAGCCAGTCAAAGTCTGCACACAATCTTAGTTGGGGGATCGGTCTTGATACCCGACCTTGTAATACCTGCACAAATGGCCTTACAAACAACAAAAAAGTTACAAAGCTAGAAACAGGATTTCCTGGTAAGCCCATAAACCAGGCTTCTTGCGCAGTATCGGCTTTTCTAATAGCTCCAAACGCTAATGGCTTTCCAGGCTTCATGGCAATCTGCCACATATCTAATCGCCCCTCAGCACTGACAGCAGGCTTAATATGATCCTCTTCACCCACCGAAACACCACCAGAAGTCACAATCAAGTCATGCTCCAATGCAGCTAAACGTAAAGTTTTTTGCGTAGCTGCTAAGGTGTCAGGCACAATACCAAAATCAGTTGCTTGGCAACCAATCGCCTTTAAACACCCAAGAAGAGTGTCTCGGTTTGAGTTATAAATACCCCCTGGCTTTAATGGCTGACCCGGTAAAGTTAATTCATCACCAGTAAAAAATACAGCAACCTTTAAACGACGCTTAACCTCTAAGTGTGTCAGACCAGCCGAAGCAGCCACACCAAGTTCTTGCGGCCTCAAATACGTCCCAGCCGACAACACAACTTGACCTTGCGTAATATCCTCCCCACGACGACGTATCCAATCCCCCTCTTGCGGTATTTCTGTGACACGAATTTGATAATCTACCCCTAATTCATTTGGCTTTGCAAGCGGCTGACATATTTCTTGCATCACAACCGTGTCTGCACCTGCTGGAATACTGGCTCCAGTGAAAATACGCGCGGCTGTTCCAGCTAACAATGGTTGACCCATAACTCCTGCAGGAATTCTTTGTGTGACCGACAAAACTGTGTCTACTAATGGCACGTCTTGCGCTCGCAAGGCATAACCGTCCATTTGGGTATTGTCATTAGGGGGCACATGAACAGCACTAATCTGGTCCACGGCTAAAACACGGTATAAAGCATCCGAAACGGTTACGAGCTCAGACTCTTGAACACTTTGAGCCTGCTGCAGTAAAGTGGCTAAGGCTTCCTGGACTGTTTTCATACTAGGTATTTTGCTCGATAAATTGTTTGACTTGCAAAACATCTAAAGGCATCTGTGTGACGCGTTGAGGTAATTTTTCAATCCCATCAAATGCCGACGGCCGATCTGGTTCATGCCCTAGAGCCTGCGCAATAGTTTGCGCAAATTTTATTGGTAAGGCAGTCTCTAATACCAACATTTTTACACCCGGATCAAGATGCTGTTTTGCTACCTTCACACCATCAGCAGTATGTGGATCAATCACAACTTGATATTTTCTAGCAACTGACTGAATAGTTTCTATCCGATCTCGGTGCGAGCTCCTGCCAGAATAAAACCCAAACTGTTCTTGCATGAAGGGGACGATTTGGGACGACAAATCAAAGCCGCCCTGGACTTGAACTTGCGAAAAGAGCTCTGCAACACGACCACTATCTCGGTTCAATAAGTCAAAAATAAAGCGTTCAAAGTTACTCGCCTTGGAAATATCCATCGAGGGACTTGTGGTGTGGTACGTTTCTGAGGATTTTCTTGCACGGTACACACCTGTTTTAAAAAATTCATCTAAAACATCGTTTTCATTCGTGGCAACAATTAACTTACAAATCGGTAGACCCATCATCCGCGCAATATGGCCGGCACAAATGTTACCAAAGTTCCCCGATGGAACAGTAAACGAAACCTGCTCTGTACTATTTTTAGTGGCCTGCAAATAACCAGAAAAATAATATACAACTTGGGCTATCACCCTCGCCCAGTTAATCGAGTTCACAGTCCCTATCTGATGCTTCGCTTTAAAAGCAAGGTCGTTACTGACCGCTTTAACAATATCCTGTGCGTCGTCAAAAACTCCATCAATCGTCAAATTAAAAATATTGGGGTCTTGTAGAGAATACATCTGAGCACATTGAAAAGGACTCATCTTACCAGCCGGAGAAAGCATAAATACACGAATGTCAGCTTTACCTCGCATCGCATATTCCGCAGCGCTACCCGTGTCGCCTGATGTTGCCCCTAAAATATTGAGTTGTCTACCCTGCTTCTTCAAAGCATATTCAAAAAGATTGCCGATTAACTGCATAGCCATATCTTTGAATGCTAAGGTTGGACCATTGGATAAACTCAACAAACCGATTTCGGCTCCGCCATCATTGCCAAGCCAATGCAATGGCACAATTTTGCTCGCGTCATCATACTGTCGCCCGTGACAAAAAACCTTGGCAGTATAGGTCTGATGAGCAATTTTTCGTAAATCCTCTAAAGCAATATCATCACAATACAAGCTCAAAATTTCAACCGCTAAGTCCGCGTACGATACATTTCTCCACTGGTCTAATTGCTCAGTGCAAACTTTGGGATATGCTACTGGTAAATACAATCCACCATCTGGTGCAAGCCCAGCTAAGAGAATATCTAAGAACTGTAATTGCTCATTACTTCCACGAGTCGATACATATTTCATGGCAAACCTTAGCTCAACTCTTCTAAACGAATCTTGATTACAGGACCTAAGGTGGTACTTAACTGCTCAATTTTTTCAATCGCTATCAACATCTTCTTTTCTTGCGTCTGGTGACTGAGAATAATTAAATCCGTTTGACTCTGTCCTTGTAAAGCCTCTTTTTGCAAAAGCGCATCAATCGAAATATCCTGCTCAGCTAAAATCTTCGTAATACTGGCCAATACCCCGGTTTGATCAGCTACTTTTAGACGTAAATAGTAACTCGTGGTAATTTCACCCATCGGCATTACAACCGTATTAATGACCCGATCTTCCTGAAATGCTAAATAGGGTACCCGCTTGTCAGGGTCTACCGACTGATATCGCACTACATCCACTAAATCCGCAATCACGGCTGAAGCAGTAGGCTCAGCACCTGCACCTTTACCGTAATACAAAGTCGTGCCAACCGCGTCACCAAACACTTGCACCGCATTCATGGCGCCCTCCACGCTGGCAATTAAGCGATTCGCTGGAATCAATGTCGGATGAACGCGCAATTCAATCCCGTGGCTTGTCCGCTTGGTAATCCCAAGCAGTTTGATTCGATAACCAAGCTCTTCTGCATAACGAATATCAATCGGAGCTAATTGGGTTATCCCCTCAATGTGCGCCTTATCGAACTGAACTGGTACACCAAAAGCAATGGCACTCATAATCGCAGCTTTATGCGCTGCATCGATCCCTTCAATATCAAAAGTAGGATCAGCCTCTGCATATCCTAATTCTTGGGCTTGCTTTAAGACCACGTCAAAATCGAGTCCCTTATCGCGCATCTCAGAGAGAATAAAGTTCGTCGTGCCATTAATAATGCCTGCGATCCACTCTATGCGATTCGCAGTTAAACCCTCGCGCAGAGCCTTAATAATCGGAATGCCACCAGCCACAGCCGCTTCAAAAGCGACGATCACTCCGCGATCTCTGGCCGCAGCAAAAATCTCATTGCCATGCACTGCAATTAAAGCTTTATTGGCCGTAACAACGTGCTTACCCTGAGCAATCGCAGCTAATACCAATTCTTTAGCAATTCCATAACCGCCAATTAGCTCAATGACTACCTCTATATTTGGATCCTGAATCACCGCATAAGCATCGCTTACGATGGTTGCCCGACCTTTTACAATCTCTTGGGCTCGTTTAGCATCTAAATCCGCCACCATGGAAATTTCAATACCACGCCCAGCTCGACGTTCAATCTCCTCGTGATTCCGGTTTAATACTGTAAAAACGCCGCCACCAACAGTACCAGCGCCTAAAAGTCCTACTTGGATTGGATTCATTTCTCTTACCACCATCTCATTTTGCTCTTCATAAAAATACTGCAATGTGTCATTCTATTGGTTAATTAGCAGTCAAAAGGTTCGCAGTCAATCCGCCAATCCTCCAGACTAGCTAACCAAAGAGTCCGTTCCAGATCGCTCACGGTACCTTTTTAAGAAACGCCCAAGACGCATAATGGCCTCTCGAAGAATGTCTTCATTCGGTAAAAATACCAGTCGGAAATGGTCCGGTTTAACCCAATTGAATCCAGACCCCTGCACTAAAAGAACTTTTTCTTCTTGTAAAAATTCTGCCACAAAAGCCTGATCATCATCAATCGGATATATTGTAGGATCTAATTTAGGAAATAAATATAAAGCCGCTTCAGGTTTAACGCAGGTTAGACCCGGAATTTGAGTAATCAAGTCATATGCCAAATCCCGCTGCCTTCTTAATCGACCACCTTCACCGACTAATTCATTAATACTTTGGTAACCCCCTAAAGCCGTCTGAATTGCCCACTGACCAGGAACATTAGCGCACAAACGCATTGAAGATAACATATTCAGACCTTCGATATAGTCCTGTGCTTTAGTCTTATCGCCAGATACCACCATCCAACCAGCCCGAAATCCGCAAGAGCGATAATTTTTTGATAACCCGTTAAAAGTAATCATCAACACATCAGTTGCCAAGGAAGCTATCGAGGTATGTGTCTTCCCATCAAATAATGTCTTGTCATAAATCTCATCAGCAAAAATAATTAAGCCATGCTCCCGCGCAATCTGAATAACCGCCTTTAAAGTGGCATCATCGTAGATGGCACCCGTGGGGTTATTGGGATTAATAATGACGATCCCTTTCGTCTTCGAACTCACCTTGGCACGGATATCATCAATGCTTGGAGCCCAACCCTGCGCTTCATCACATAAATAGTGCACCGGTGTGCCACTAGACAAACTAACCGCCGCAGTCCACAAAGGATAATCAGGCGACGGTACTAATATTTCGTCACCATGATTTAAGAGGCCATTCATACTTAAAACAATTAACTCAGAAACCCCATTACCAGTATAGATATCGTCTAACTCAACACCCTCAATGTTTTTTTCTTGACAGTAATGCATGATCGCTTTTCGGGCTGTAAAAATACCCTTTGAATCTGAATACGCTGCCGCATTTGGTAAGTTGCGAATCATATCCCGCTGTATCTCTTCGGGCGGATCAAATCCAAAAACCCCAACATTACCAATGTTGAGCTTAATAATTTTTTGCCCCTCTTCCTCCATCCGAGAAGCCATCTCCATAACCGGCCCACGAATGTCGTAACACACGTTGTTTAATTTATCGGATTTTAAAAATTTTTTCACAATGATCTAAGTTGAATAAACAGCTTTTAGTTAACTAACGCTAGCTATAATGGTTCTATTATGACAGAGCATAACCGTGAAACTCCAACCTGATCAACTTCCGTCCCAAAATATGGTGACGCGCTACGATTCTGAATTTTTAGAAATTAATGCGCAGCGCTACAAAAATTCTATTTTATTAATGCCTGATGGACCAGTTTTGCCTTGGTTAGTCAGTAGTTGGAAAAATTTAAATAGGTCACACTTTACCCAAATTGCCAATCAAAAGCCGGAACTAGTGATCTTTGGTAGCGGCTCGAAAATTCGGTTTTTGGATCCGAGTCTTTTACAAGACCTGATCCAATTGCGCATCGGCTTCGAAACCATGGATACGCCGGCAGCTTGTCGAACCTACAATATACTTATGGGGGAAGGTCGTCTTGTTCTGGGTGCATTTTTAATGGAACAAAGCTAACGCACTCCTCAACACGACCTTCGTTATTTGGTAATTTATATTGATCTCTCCAGCGAACACACAGCAGCAATCGATCACTTGGCAAAGCCATTCTGGCTATTTCCTCATCCTACTTTTACTCGGTGTGATTTGGTTTGGAACCCTAGATTGGCGCCATCTCATCCCAACTGATGAGGGGCGATACGCTCAAATAGCGCGCGAAATGCTCGCCACCGGTGACTGGGTCGTGATTCGTTATAACGGTTACCAGTATTTTGAAAAACCACCTTTGCATATCTGGGCAACGGCGGTGATCTTTCAAATCTTTGGCCTGGGCGAGTGGCAAGCAAGACTATGGAGTGGGCTAACTAGTTTTGCAGGCATCCTCATGGTAGGCTTTACTGCTTTCAAAATTGCAGGTTTTCGGGGTGGCTATCTGGCAAGTTTAATGCTGGCATCTTCGCCACTGTGGATTTTAGCGGGACACTTTAATGCCCTAGATATGGGCCTAGCTTTCTTTATGAGTGCCTCCTTGTGCTGTCTTATTTTGGCGCTCCTAGCGCCTGCCAAGTCTAAGAGTGAGCACTACTGGATGCTCGCTTGTTGGGCAGCTATGGCTGCCGCTGTTTTAAGTAAAGGCTTAATTGGTATTGTGCTACCCGGCCTAGTGCTGGTCGTTTATAGCCTAACATCAAGAGATTGGCAATCCTGGGCTAGAATGCGTTGGATTAGTGGCCTGAGTTTATTTTTATTAATCACTAGTCCTTGGTTTTTTCTCATTGCTCAACGCCATCCCGAGTTCTTACATTTCTTTTTTATTCATGAACATCTAGAACGTTTCACCAGTGAAGCACATCGCCGCACAGCGCCATGGCATTTCTTTATCCCGCTGATTGTATTAGGTTTTTTACCTTGGCTAAGCCAGTTATATACGATTAAAAATATCACCCCATTTCGCCCAAATCCAGATCATCGATTTCAACCACTCTGGTTATGCCTCATTTGGGTTGTCACTATTTTTTTATTTTTTAGTAGCTCGCAATCTAAACTCCCAGGGTATATTGTCCCCATCTTTCCGGCTCTCGCAATCGTCACTGGAATTGGTTTTGATCATGTGCTACTGCGTCAAAACACAATCAATCAGCCATCCAAAATATGGACCTACTCGGTAGTATTTTTTATTGCTTTCTTTGCTATTGGATTTATCGGTATTCCAGCCATCCAAACAACTGGTGAGGTCTATGAAAAAGAATCCTATCAAATGTATTCGTACTGGGCTGGAGTGGCACTTACTGTTGGCGTTTTAGGATCACTGCTCGCATTTTTAAAACGTCAACAAATCCTGTATAGCGTAACGATTTTTGCCTTGACATTTACCACCCTAACCTTAATCGCTGGTCTTGGTCATGAAACCGTCGGACGCCGGCTTTCTGGCTATGATCTTGCTATGCAAGCAAAACCTCTCATCCCAAAAGATGCACCTCTCTATTCCTTAGGCTTACTTGATCATACCGTCCCCTTTTATCTCGAAAAAAATTCGGTAATGGTCAACTTCCAAGATGAACTTGCTTTTGGAATAGCGCAAGAACCAGAGCGCTGGATACCTTCTTTAGAGGAGTGGTTGCAAGTTTGGCAAAATCCAACGCCCCAAGATGCTTTTGCAATAATGAGTCACGCACTGTGGCGAGAATTACAATCCCAAAATATCTCCATGGAAGTGATTGCTCAAGATGAACTTCGAGTATTGGTTCGAAAACCTCTGGCAGAGGCAAGTCAGTCCACCCAGAAACAAGGTAATCCATGACCCTCACAAGTTTTAGCTATCTGTTTATTGGTGTCATTCTCAATGCCTGCGCACAATTACTTCTCAAGGCGGGTACTCTTCGTCTGGGAGAAATTTCTCTAGCGCCCACAACTCTTATATCGACCTTACTACAACTAGCAACTAATCTACCGATCTTAGGCGGACTTTGCCTCTATGTTTTTTCAGTGATCACTTGGATCGCCGGCCTATCAAGAGTTGATGTCTCCGTCGCCTATCCTTTGCTCTCACTAGGGTATGTCCTCAACGCCATTGCCGCCCATTATTTATTTGGTGAAATACTGAGTTGGCAGCGCCTCACTGCCATTGGTATTATCCTCATTGGTGTGTATCTTTTAGCTAGGTCATAATGTAACCTATGAATCAGCTCCCCTTTTTGCCTTTTACTAAGCCAAGTATCGATGAAGCCACGATTGCCGCCGTTGGCGATGTCCTGCGCTCTGGCTGGATAACGACTGGCCCTCAATGCCAACAACTCGAATCAGCCCTATCCGAACTCTTTGGTGGCCGGCCAGTGCGCTGCTTTGCCAATGGCACCGCCACGATGGAAGTTGCGCTGCGCGTTGCCGGTATTGGTCCTGGTGACGAGGTGATTACAACACCCATCTCTTGGGTATCGACTGCCAATGTCATTCTCACCGTTGGGGCTAAACCTGTCTTTGTAGATATCGACCTGTCAACCCGAAATCTGAATTTGGAATTAGTTAAAGCAGCCATTACACCAGCAACTAAAGCTATCATGCCAGTGTACTTATCTGGACTACCAGTGGATATTGATCAACTGTACGAAATTGCAGACCACTATCAGCTGCGCGTTATCGAAGATGCGGCGCAGGCCCTTGGGTCCCATTGGCAAGGAAATTTAATTGGTAGTGCCCATCAGCACCGCTCTGACCTCGTTAGTTTTAGTTTTCAGGCGAATAAAAATATGACCAGTATCGAGGGTGGATGCCTAGTCATGAATCATGCAGATGAAGCGAATTTAGCCCAGCGACTGCGACTTCAAGGTGTTACTCGCACAGGTCTTGATGGTATGGAAGTTGACGTCCTCGGGGGTAAACATAATATGACCGATGTGAATGCTGTGATTGGCATCCATCAACTCGCTCAATTGTCAGAATTCATGGTCAAAAGAAAAGCTCTTGTGAAACATTATTTTCAACTATTTGAGCAATCTAAACTCATCGAGTATGGCGTCATCCTGCCATTAGCAGATATGCATGATAGTAATTGGCATATGTTTCAAGTACTCTTGCCGATCGAACAGTTAAAAACTCGGAATCAAAATAGGTCAACTGTCATGCAAGCACTGAAAGACCTAGGCATCGGTACTGGTGTGCACTATCCAATTATTACGGACTTCAAACTGTATAAAAATCTTGGCTACCAATCAACGAATACGCCTGTTGCCCAGCAAGTTGGCCAAGCTATTCTGACCCTACCACTTTTTCCATTAATGACTAATCAGGATGTGGAACGCGTCGTTCACAGCTTAGAAAATGTTTTTGCGCAGTTTCATTAATTTGGATCTGCTCAAGTATTTGATCATTCGGCGAATACTACTCATTATTTTTAACTCAACCCTGCAAAAATTGCATAAAATCCCCGTATGCAGATAAACTCTCAATCATTGATTCCTGCGCATCTCACCCCACCAGCAATCCCGTTGATATCGATCGTTATCCCAGTTTATAACGAGGCAGAAGGTTTAGATGCTCTTTTTGCAAGACTGTATCCAGCCCTTGATCAAACCGCTCGCCAATTATCTGTGCAATATGAAATCGTTTTCGTCAACGATGGGAGTAAGGATGATTCTGCACAACTACTAGCAAAACAATTTGAACTTCGTGAGGATGTAACCCGCGTCGTCCTCTTTAACGGTAACTTTGGACAGCATATGGCTATCATGGCCGGATTTACCTATGCAAGAGGCCACTTCTTAGTCACTTTAGATGCTGATCTGCAAAATCCCCCTGAAGAAATCACCCCAATTGTTAAACTTCTCCTAGAGGGATATGACTATGTCGGGACTATTCGTATCGCCAGAAAAGATAGTTCATTTCGACGTCTAGCCTCCAAAGCAATGAATCGCTTACGCGACCGAATCACTAAAATCACAATGACCGACCAAGGTTGTATGATGCGTGGTTATGATCGGCGAGTAGTTAATTTAATGAAGAAAAGTAAAGAAATTAATACCTTCATTCCCGCTCTAGGATTTACCTATGCCAGCAAACCGATTGAAATTGAAATCAAACATGAAGAGCGGTTTGCTGGTGAGTCAAAATACTCGCTATATCAACTCATTCGTCTCAACTTTGACTTGGTAACGGGCTTTTCTGTTTTACCACTGCAAGCTTTTTCATTAATTGGCATCCTCTTAGCGCTTGCCTCCGGTGCGCTATTTATGTACCTCCTAATCCGTCGATTTGTAATCGGCGCTGAAGTAGAGGGCGTGTTTACTTTATTTGCACTCAATTTTTTCCTAATGGGTGTCATGCTCTTTGGTCTTGGCCTTTTAGGCGAGTATATTGGGCGTATTTACCAACAAGTCCGTCAACGTCCCCGCTATGTCGTCATGGGCGTTTTGGAACGTGATGCCGCACAATAAAGCCATTGTCTTTGCTTATCATACGGTCGGCGTGCAATGCCTCACCGCCCTTTTAGATGCCGGTTTTGAAGTGCCACTCGTAGTGACCCATGAAGACCACCCCGAGGAAGTGATTTGGTTTGAATCAGTCTCTCAACTGTGTCAAGCACGCCACATCCCCTACATCACCCCAACAGACTTCAATAGTCCAGAGCTAGTCAAACAAATTCAAAATACAGCGCCAGACTACCTCTTCTCTTTTTACTATCGCTTCATGATTCCTGATCAAATCATCAGCCTTGCAAAAATTGCAGCGCTCAATATGCATGGCTCCTTACTCCCCAAATACCGTGGTCGTGTGCCAGTTAACTGGGCTGTTTTGCACGGCGAAACAAAAACTGGCGCAACCCTGCATGTCATGGAAACCAAACCCGATGCAGGTGATATTGTTAGTCAAAAACAAGTTCCGATCGGACCAGATGACACTGCCTTTATGGTTTTTAATCAAGTAGCGCAAGCTGCTGTTGATGTGTTAAACGAAGTGCTTCCAGAACTTCGGAATGGAAATTTTCCAAGACGACCAAACCGCCTCCAAGAGGGGAGTTACTTTGGGGCAAGAAAGCCCGAAGATGGGCGAATCGATTGGCAACAACCAGCAGCCCAAGTCTATAACCTCTTCCGTGCAGTCGCGCCCCCCTATCCCGGAGCATTTACGCAAATCGGACCAAGGCAGTTGGTGATTGCTAAAGCACAACTCGCAAGCCTACCCAACACCCAAACCAAACTAATACCTGGGCTTCAAATTATCAATCAAAGAATTTACGGCGTCTGCGGCGACGGCCGGTGCCTGCTTGTGACCTCTTTACAACTCGCAGGACAAGAAATACGTGCCAAAGATCTGAAAATTCTCTTATCTCAGATCTGAGCGATTAAAATGGAATCTAGACGAAAGATTCCGACATGACAAAAAAGATATTAATCCTTGGTGTAAATGGGTTTATTGGCCACCACCTCTCCAAACGTATTCTGGAAACAACCGATTGGGAAGTATATGGCATGGATATGCAAGACGACCGCCTTGCAGATATCGCGAAACATCCACGCATGCATTTTTTTGAGGGTGACATCACGATTAATAAAGAATGGGTCGAGTACCATATCCGAAAATGTGATGTCATTTTGCCACTCGTTGCAATCGCTACCCCAGCAACATATGTGCAACAACCGCTCAAGGTCTTTGAGTTAGACTTTGAGGCTAACCTTCCGATCGTGCGCTCGGCCCATAAGTATGGCAAACACCTCGTGTTCCCATCGACCTCCGAGGTCTACGGCATGAGTACCGATGAAGAATTTGATCCAGAGTCATCCCCACTCATTTACGGCCCAATTAATAAACCTCGTTGGATCTATGCCTGTGCTAAACAGCTCATGGATCGAGTGATCTGGGGTTATGGTATGGAAGGTCTTCGCTTTACTCTTTTTAGACCATTTAATTGGATCGGTCCAGGACTTGATAGTATCTATACCTCCAAAGAGGGATCGTCTCGGGTTGTAACCCAATTCTTAGGTCATATCGCACGCGGTGAGCCAATCAATCTAGTCGATGGTGGACTCCAAAAGAGAACCTTTACTTATATCGATGATGGGATCGAAGCCCTAGCACTCATTCTGGCTAATAAAAATGATGTGGCGAATGGGAAAATCTATAACATCGGTAATCCCGTCAATAATTTCTCGGTAAAAGAGCTAGCAAATATGATGTTAACTATCGCTAAACGGATCCCCGAATATCGTGAAACCGCATTACAAGTAGTCATCCAAGAAACAACCTCAAATGCCTACTATGGGAATGGATATCAGGATGTGCAAAATCGTGTCCCTAAAATACAAAATACGATTGATGAACTCCATTGGCACCCCAAAACAACCATGGCCGATGCCCTTGAGCATATTTTTGAGGCCTACCGCCACGATGTGATTAAGGCGCGTAACCTCGTCGAAAATTAAACATGGGGCAAATCGCTCTCAAAGTCGATGTTGATACCCTCAGAGGCACGCTAGAAGGCGTGCCTCGTCTACTGGAACTCTTTCAAAAACACCAAATCTATGCTACTTTTTTGTTCAGTTTAGGTCCAGATCATACGGGCTGGGCCCTCAAAAGAATCTTTCGACCAGGTTTTTTAAAAAAAGTCTCCCGGACTTCAGTTGTTGAACATTACGGTCTAAAAACACTGAGCTACGGTGTACTGTTGCCGGGTCCGGATATTGGTCTGCGAGGTAAAAAAGTGTTGCAAGAGGTCGCCCAGGCGCAGCATGAAGTTGGTATACATTGTTGGGATCACGTGCTTTGGCAAGATCATGTCCGCCATCAAGATCCAGCCTGGACGCAAAAACAGATGCAACTCGCGATCGAGCGCTTTGTCGAAATCTTTAACGCGCCTCCCAAAACCCATGGCGCTGCTGGCTGGCAAATGAATATGACCGCCCTGGAACAAATTGATGCCTGGCAAATGTCCTACGCCTCCGATGGGAGAGCCCCAAGCAATCTAGCGCCATACCGAATCGAATTTGATCAAGGTCCAAGTAAACATATTCAGTATCCAACGACGCTACCAACCTTCGATGAACTGCTCGGCGTGGATGGTCTAGATGGACTTGGTGCAGTAGAAAAAATCTTGCAATACACAGCAAATAACCCGAGCGATCAAGTCTTTACCCTACACGCTGAATTAGAGGGTCAAAAATTATTACCCCTCTTTGAAAAGTTAATCACCGGTTGGACCAAACAAGGACATCACTGTGTCAGCTTACAAGTACTGCACGAGTCATGGCTTGCTAACGGACAATTACACAATCTACCAGTTCTACCCTTTACCTGGGGACAAACCGCCAACCGCAGTGGTGATTTAATGCTCATGCCCGCAAGTCTTCATCCCAACTATTAACAAATCTGATGAATCTCGTAAATCTCTATAAGGATACAAAATAGTGGCAAAATACGATTAATAATTATTGGAGAAAGAAATGCGTATTCAATTAGGCGACGTCATACCAATGTGTCAACTTCCGGCAACCTCAGGCCTTTGCTTTACACCATCTTCCTGCCTTGGTAAAAAATTGGTACTCTATTTTTACCCGAAAGATGATACCCCAGGCTGCACTGTCGAGGCTGGTAATTTTCGTGATTTGATTGATCAATTTACCCAAGCAAATACCGTCATTATTGGCGTTTCGAGAGACTCCATGAAATCTCATGAACATTTCAAAAGCAAACATGAACTGCCATTTGAGTTAATTGCTGATACAGATGAGGTCTTGTGTCATTTATTTGACGTGATCAAAATGAAAAATATGTATGGGAAACAAGTCAGGGGAGTGGAAAGAAGCACCTTTGTCTTTGATTCTAAAGGAATTTTAAAATTTGAGTGGCGTGGATTGAAGGTTCTTGGGCATGTTGAGGAAGTTTTGAAGACCGTGGTTGCAATGTCTTAATATTTGCGCTAGTCTAATATTAATGCGAATAAAATGCTGTTTGTTCACAACTTCTCTGTTTCTTGACCGTCTGAGTCAGGTAGGCTTAACAACCCTAGAAACAACTCTAGAATCAACCCCAGAATCAACCCATCAAACACCTCCCAAATTATCTCCACACCCAGCACACCAGTACAGTCTAAACCAAGCTTTTAGAGGCTTCAGGTTTAAGATATCTTTTCGTCAAATGATTACCAGTTCAAGGCCCTGCTTAAAGTCTGAACTGGCCCAGCTAAAAAAAATTTCCCTCGCTTTTTATTATTCCTCAAAGGAGTTTTTGCATGCCATTACCCCCAGCACCAACCCAAACTGCAGACGAATTACATGGTAAAAATCTCCCTAAACCTTCACTAAATAACCGCCCACCCCAAAAGTTACCCTCCTTGGTGGATGATTATCTAGATACCTCAGATGATGATGCTGAAGAACCACCACAAGAACTCACCCGCGTAGCAATACATTTGACCAATCAAGAAGTTCTGCAACCGAAACAATCCGTCCCAAGTAAACCAACACGCCTTAACAATAAAAATAAAAATCGTCTTGTATCTTCAAAACTCAAACTGTTTGTGCTTGATACGAACGTCCTCATGCATGATCCTTCGTCACTTTTTCGTTTCGAAGAACATGACGTTTACCTGCCAATGACCACTCTCGAAGAGCTAGATAATCATAAAAAAGGGATGAGTGAGGTTGCTCGGAATGCCAGGGCTGTGAGCCGATCTCTAGACGGTCTAGTCGATGATACAAGTGGACTACTTAACCACGGTATCGCGCTCAATAAATTAGGCAATCAAGATGCTACTGGTAAATTATTTTTTCAGACCGATCTAAAAGCAATTGAATTACCCGAAGGACTCCCCGCAGGCAAGGGTGACAATATTATTTTAGGCGTAGTGCGCTTTTTACAAAAAACCTTTATAAACCACGAAGTAGTACTCGTCTCTAAAGATATTAATATGCGAATTAAGGCGCGCGCCTTAGGCCTACCCGCAGAGGATTACTTTAACGATCAAGTTCTCGAAGACCGCGATCTCATGTATGCAGGACTCCTCAGCTTGTCAGAAGACTTTTGGACCAAGCATGGCAAAGGGATGGAGAGCTGGAGTGATGGCAAATCGGGAACGATGTTCTATAGAATAACAGGCCCACTCGTTGCAAGCATGATGGTCAACCAATTTGTTTTCCAGGAAAACTCCGATGGCACAACCCCCTTTTATGCACAAGTAAAAGAAATTCATGGCAAAACAGCTCTCCTGCAAACCCTCAAAGATTTTTCACATCAAAAAAATAATGTCTGGAGTATTACTGCCCGAAATCGTGAACAGAACTTTGCCCTTAACCTTCTCATGAATCCCGAAATAGACTTCGTCACTCTCCTTGGGCAAGCTGGGACAGGCAAAACTCTCCTAGCTCTTGCAGCTGGTCTAGAACAAGTACTCGATAGTAAGCGCTATAACGAAATTATCATCACGCGCGCAACTGTGCCCGTTGGTGAAGACATCGGATTTTTACCAGGTACCGAAGAAGAAAAAATGCAACCTTGGATGGGTGCCTTTGATGATAATCTAGAAGTTCTGCACCGCAGCGATGATAGCGCCGGGGAATGGGGCCGTGCAGCTACTCAAGAACTAATCCGCTCACGCATCAAGGTAAAAAGCATGAATTTTATGCGGGGTAGAACCTTTGTCAGTAAGTTTGTCATTATTGACGAAGCGCAAAACCTCACTCCGAAACAAATGAAAACGCTGGTGACGCGTGCAGGTCCTGGTACTAAACTCATTTGCCTGGGAAATATCGCTCAAATTGATACCCCCTACCTCACCGAAGGATCGTCCGGCCTAACCTACGTAGTCGACCGCTTTAAGGGTTGGCGACACGGGGGACACATCACCCTAGCCAGAGGAGAGCGCTCGCGTCTAGCTGATCATGCTGCAGAAATTTTATAAATATGGCCTGCTTTTTGCCTGGCTCATTTTACAAGCAGGCTGCAGTTCTTTTTATTCAGCGTCTAAGCATCCGATAGTCCTTCATCCATCAAAGCCAATTGATCCTAAAGGAACTTCAAACTATCAGCCAGATGATATTGCAATAGCAGCTTCTAAATTGATTGGAGTGCCCTATCGCTGGGGTGGAAATACCCCAGCTAGTGGCTTTGATTGTAGCGGTCTGGTCTATTATGTGTTTGCGCAATCACGTCAAATTTATCTGCCCAGAACCACCAGTGAAATGAGTAAATTTGGACAAAATATTCCAAAATCTGCTCTGACTCCAGGAGATCTAGTCTTCTTTAATACCCTCGGAGATCCTTATTCGCATGTCGGGATTTATACCGGCAAAGGAAAATTCGTGCACGCCCCAACATCTGGTGGAACTGTTCGGCAAGAAGACCTGAGTGCCAACTACTGGTCTTCTCGATTTACCGAGGCTAGACGTATGTCAACTAACTAATTTTATAAAAATCACACAAGTGCTGATTAAATAAAGCCGTCTGCTCAACATTAGAAATATGCGACGCTTCAGGAATAACATGGTACACAGAGCCCTGAATCTGCTCATGGATTTTTTGTGCCATGGCAGGCGGTGTACCGTGATCATCACTACCCACCACAATCAATGTGCGGCAGGTAATCTCTGGCAAACGATCAAAAGTATTAATCGCAGAAATTGCCTGCGCACAGCCAGCAAAACCCTCAACCGGCGTAGACCGTATTTGGGCAGTAACAGCTTGCATTGCCGGGGAATTTTTTTCTTTATAGGGTGCAGTAAACCACCGGGACAAGGTACTATCAACTAAACCCTCCATCCCCTGCGCACGTGCAATATCAATCCGCTCACCCCACATTTGAACAGCATTATCCGGACGACGACTTGTCGTATCAGCAAGAACTAAACTAGCAAACACCTGCGGCTGAAGAAGCGCTAAAGTTTGACCAATCATTCCACCCATCGATAAACCAATCCAATGCGTTTGCTGCACACCTAACTCCTGGAATAGATCAGATGCATCCTTGGCTAATTGATCTAAAGTATAAGGTGCACTCGAAACAACACTCTTGCCATGTCCACGCGTATCAAACCGCAACACCTTAAAGTGCTTCGTGAGTAATTCCATTTGCGGATCCCACATATGCAGATTACATGCTAAAGAATGCGATAGAGTCATCCATGGACCATTACCCGCAACTTCATAATAAATACCACCAACTGTCTGACCATTCATTTTGCTATCTCCTTGATATGTAATTGAGACTAATCAGCACTAATTTTAGCTAACTTAGCAACTCGCGTTAAATCTTTGATCTCATTTTCTATTAATTTATCAAATTGCTCTGGGGTACCTGACACAGGCTCTATCCCTAGACTTTGATAGCGCTCCTTCACATCGGGCAACTCATTGACGCGCTTCACCTCAGAGGCAATTTGCGCTAAGATTTCTTTTGGAGTATTCGCAGGCGCTAATAATCCATACCAAAATTCAAATTTATACCCAGGTGCACCAGACTCCGATAAGGTCGGCAGATCAGGGAATTCTTTAAACCGTTTGATCGATGTAATACCAATCGCTTTGGCCCGGCCATCGCGCACCATGGCTACAGCGCTGGCATAAGGACTAATAAAAAAATCAACTCGACCAGAAATAACCTCAGTAAGTGCCTCAGGAATTCCCTTCGTGGGAATATGCAACAACTCTAAGCCAGCATTTGCTTTTAATAATTCCGCGCCAAAATGCGAGCCACTGCCAACACCCGCCGAACTAAACGTTAATTTTCCGGGTTGCTTTTTGGCAAGCATAATTAGCTCAGCAACTGTATTAATTTTTAAATTCGGTGAAACAATCAATAAAGCCGGTCCAGTAGCAGTCGTCGTAATTGCATCAAAGTCTTTCATCGGATCAAAGGGCAACTTACTATAGATCGCTGGTGAAATAGCAAACGCGTTAGAGACTGATAATAATGTATACCCATCAGGCTTGGAAGAGGCGACTAATTGCGAGGCAATATTTGCGCCAGCACCAGGCTTATTCTCGACGACAACACTTTGTCCCCATTTTTCAGAGAACTTTTGACCAAGCAAACGTGCTGTAATATCCGGCCCTCCACCTGGCGAAAAACCAACCACAATCTTTACTTGCCTAGTAGGATAGTTGTCAGCTCGAGCTAAAGACCCAAGGACAAAACAACTCAGTAAAAAACTCATTGACAATCCCCAACCTACCTTGTTTAGCATATTTTCTCCTCATTACAGATAACATCATCATACCGAAAATAATTAGCAAAATTCGAGTTTCACATGCCATTTTGTTGATTAATGAAAATTATTACCTATAATAGGGAAATTTTTCTAAATCCAAGTCTTGCTTACTACTTACGCTTGTGCTTACCAAAAAGCCTTTAGAAAGGGTACGATGATCCGGTTCCAATTCACTTCGCAAACAACTTTTTTTACACAGGTAGTCATTAGCTTGGGCTTTTTTAGCTGCAATGCATTTATACCAGTGCAAGCCGATAACTACCCTTCTAAAACAATTACGATTGTGGTACCAACTGCTCCCGGGGGTGCCAATGATGCGATGTCAAGAATCATCGCACAAGGCTTAAGTACGCGTCTCAATCAAACTGTGATCGTCGATAATAAACCCGGGGCAAATGGCTCAATTGCGAGTGAATATGTCGCCCGTGCCAATCCAGACGGCTATACGATTATGTTTGGTTTTATCGCCACCCATGGCATCAATCCCGTTCTTCAAAAACTCAAATATGATCCGATTAAAAGTTTTGAACCAATCGGACTTGTAGCTACTTCACCAACTCTCGTAGTGGCTAACCCGAATGTTCCAGTCCAAAATATTAAAGAACTCATCACCTACGTCAAATCCCAACCCGGTAAAATAAGTTATGCCTCTGCTGGTCAAGGTTCGGCCCCGCATCTCACGGGTGAATTATTTAAATCTGTGACTGGTCTAGAAATGCTGCACGTGCCATATAAAGGCTCCGCCCCTGCAGTGATGGATACGATTGCAGGTACAACGCAAATTATGTTTCCTAGTCTTTTTACAGGTTTTCCACAAGTCAAAGGCGGCAAGTTAAAAGCCCTTGCCATTGCTGGGAAAAAACGCTCAAGTGTTCTACCAAATGTACCAACACTTGCCGAACAAGGAATAGCAAATGTCGAAGTTGATCAGTGGTATGCCATGTTTGCACCTGCAAAAACTCCTAAAGATATTATTGATCTTTTAAATAAAAATATGAATCTCGTTTTAAATGAAAAATCTAATGAAAAAAAGATCGAAGATCAAGGGGCAGATGTTGATACCGGCACTCCAGAACAACTTGCCCAGCTCGTTGCAAAAGAAGCTGTGCGCTGGAAAAAAGTCGTTGAAGCTGCCAAAATTACTGTTGATTAATCTTTCCTGAATAAACCTATGCCTATCCCAATCAAAGTAATTACTTCAGGTGCCTTTGCAGCAGCATTAAAACGCTTAGCACCACTGTACGAAGAGCAAACTGGACAGCCTATTGATCTCCAGTTCGGTTCGTCAATTGGGGCAGCCCATGATTCCATTCCAACGCGTTTGAGTAATGGGCAACAGTTTGATATTTTAGTTTTAGCAGCCCCCGCCTTAGAAAAATTCATTTTGGATGGGACCATCAAACCAAACTCCCGTATTGATCTGGCAGGCTCAAAAATGGCAGCGGCGGTGCGAGCCAGCGACCCAGCTCCCGATCTCAGTACTCTTGAGTCCTTCAAACAGGTGCTCCTAAGTACCCCCCGAATTGCGTATTCGGCTAGTGCCAGTGGTACTTATTTATCCAGTGAAGTCTTTCCCAAGCTTGGTATTAGCGACCAAATGGCGATATCTGCAAAACGTATCTTTAGTGAGCGCGTTGGTACGATCTTGATGCGCAATGAAGCGGACTTAGGATTTCAACAAGTATCGGAATTATTACCAATTCACGGACTTACATTAATTCGTAAACTCCCTCCAGAAATAGAAAAAACTTTTTATTTTTCTGCTGGCATCATGAATCAAACTCAACAACTACCAGCGGTTCAAAAGCTAATCTCTTTTTTAGCGTCTAAAGAGGCCGCCCCAATTATTATAGAAACGGGACTTGAGCCTGTGAAGACCTCAGTGTAAACTTGTATCTAGTAATAGTTAGCTAGTAAAGTTACAGAACTGCAATCAACGCAGTAGGCAGGCCAAATTATTTCAAAGAACTCTGTCCGATAAAGTACTTCAGGGTCGCTCTAAGTATTGCGGGGCTGAATCTAAAATATCATCCCAAGAAGCCTTCGATCCCACAAAAATGTGCGACGAAACTTTTTTGGTGATGATCGTATCCAAGGTCCCCATCCTTACCCGCATCGTTTTAGGTGTTGCATCGCGAAGACTATAAAGTTGAGAGCCGCACTTCTGACAAAAGGCCCGGTCTAGCGAACCCTCTACTCGATAAACTTGAACTAAATCATGGCCTGCAGTGACTGCAAACTGACTGCGCAAAATCTCTGTGGAGGTTACAAAAGCGGATCCACTTGCCTTTCGACAACGCTGGCAATGGCAATAAATAATAGGTCCAATTTCATCTTGGATTTGATAAGTGATTCCACCACATAAACAAGAACCCTGATTCATATTCACCTCATCATTGTAGTTGCGGAATTTTTTTATGCCAACTAGTCTCCGATTGATATGCGTCTGCTATCTTTAATAATAAGGCTTCATCTAAAGACCTACCAATTAATTGAAATGCTAAAGGCATACCCACTTTAGAAAACCCTGCTGGCACACTCATTCCGGGTAGCCCCAAGTAATTTAAACTCTTCGTAACTTGCGTTACTTGCGCTAGTTTTTGTAAAATTTCCAGTCCCGTACCAGAAGAACTATCCGCAATACTAGGGGTCTGTACTTGTATTGTGGGCACATGCAAAACGTCACAGTTCGCAAAAGATGTTCTCACAAAGTTCTCTAATATACCCTTGCGTGCGCTCATGGCCTGTTGATATTGCTCAGTAGTAAATGTATGTCCTAGCTCTATCCTTAAGCGGACTTGCTCAGCATAATCTTCAGGTCGTGTTTTGAGCCACTCTCGATGAATGCCTAAGGACTCAAAGGCCATCACCCGTACCATCATTGAATTAATGAAACTCATATCAGGAACCTCTACCTCGACTAACTGTGCGCCTCGGTGACGTAATACGTCTAAACTCAAATCTAAAGCGATGACCATTTCTTGATCAACATTTTCTCGATAATAAGTTCTCGGTATACCAATCCGAACACCCCTTAAATCACCGTTGAGATGCTCTTCATAGTTATTAGCATGCTCTGAAATAACCGTGAGTATCCTGGCGCAATCCCTTGCCGTTTGCGCCATCGGACCCACTACATCAAGCGATGGCGCTAAAGGAAAAACACCCTCCTCACTAATAAAAGCAGCAGTCGTCTTTAAACCCGTAACTCCACACATCGCCGAGGGGTGTCGAATGGAGCCACCCGTATCACTTCCGAGTGAGCCATAGACGAGCCGAGCCGCCACTGCAATACCGGAACCGCTTGATGAGCCACCGCAACACATCTCCGGGTTCCAGGGGTTTTTTCCATGCCCATAATGCAAGTTAAAGCCGGTTGGACTTAAAGCAAACTCACACATATGTAAGGAGGCTAAGTTCACCTCCCCCTGCGCTTCTAAAAGATCAATCACTTTAGCATTTGACGCAGCGACTCGACCTCGCAAAATCTTCGACCCCACATGCGATTCACGTCCGGCCACACTGTATAAATCTTTGTGCGCTAAAGGCACACCATGCAATAAGCCGAGGGCTTGGCCTTGCGCTTGTAACTGATCTAATAACTTCGCTCTTGCCAAAGCCTCTTCTTCGAATATATGAAAAACGGCATTTAAAGCTATACCCGTGGTCTTTAAACGATCTAAAGACCACTGAACCATCTCAACTGCACTAATCTTTTTGGACGCAACTGCCTGCGCTGCACCAACCAAGTCTAATAATTGCAAATCCATGCGGTTATTCCTTTTAAGGCCAATTCAATCAAAATCGACCTATTGATTATTCTTAAACCAGTGATACATCTCTTCACCATTCATGTGCACAACGCCCTCATGCTGATTGATGTAATCATAAACTTGCTTTAAATAGGCAATCCGAAATGGCTGACCACTAATATATGGATGAATAGCGATGGATAAGATTTTTGGCCGCTCACTCGCTTCTAAATAGTATTGATCAAAAGTGTCTGTACATTTTTTTGTCCAATAAGCGCCCTCGTGATGCTGCACGATCATCATCGGGATATCGTTGTTCTCTACCGTATAAGGCAATGTCATTAAAGGGCCATGGGCAGTTTTTATCTGAGTAGGCTCATCGTCATAAGGAAAATCGCCGACATACTTCACGCCTGCAGCAGCTAATAAGTCCGGGGTCTCAAAAGTTTGAGTCAGTCCGGGGCCAAGCCAACCAATTGGACGCTTACCCGTGAATTGCGTAATCGTGTCCATCGACTTCGTAATCATCTCAGCCTGATTTTCAACTTTATGAATCGGCATTTGTTCATAGGAATGACCCATAAACTCCCAACCAGCATCTAAACATGCTTGAGCAACACGCGGATAATCAATACAAACACGCGCATTCAGCGCTAAAGTGGGTTTTAACTTTAAATCATCATAGAGTTTTTTGAATCGCCAAAAGCCAACGCGCATACCGTACTCATGCCAAGCCCAATTAGGTACGTCTGGCATCAGTGCTTGCCCTGTAGGAGCAGGAATAACCTGCCGCGCCATTGGTCGGGCGATATCCCAAACTTCTAAATTGACGATCGTCCAAATAATGATCTTCGCATTATTTGGAAACTTTAAAGGTGGTCGATCTACAATCGCTGAAAATGTGGTCCGTTCGACAGGGGTCATTGCCATTCAAAATCTCCTTAGATGTATTGCATTAATTTCGCTTTTAATTTCTATTTTAAGCAATTAGAGCAATCTTCTGAAAAATCTTACCGACGAACATGTCGAAGTTAAAATTCTAACGCTACAAACCCTCAATTTTTGTTCATTGCGCTGTTTTATTACTTATTTAGGATTGGTATGAGAATCTACCACCTTAAAAAGGAACATTACTTCCCGGGCTATTTGTACCCCCGCTATTGCGAGCAAATGGCGGTGGGGCATAACCTAAAGCCAAATTATCAAACTTGGTAAACTCGCCCTGCCAGGATAGTTTCACAACACCAATGGGGCCGTTACGCTGCTTACCAATGATAATTTCTGCCACGCCGGCTTGATCTGTGTCAGGGTTATAAACCTCATCCCGATAAATAAAAATAATCACGTCCGCATCCTGTTCAATAGCTCCCGAATTATGACTAACTAAACCATCCATTAACCACGAATGATGCTTTGGGACAGTTAGATCAAAAACCTCTGCCGAGCCATCTGACTCAATCTCTTGAACGGCGTCCCAGCCAGGATGAACGCCGTCATAAAGTCCATTACTTTGAGGTAAAAATTGCGCCAGTTCATCACCCACTTGTAATTGACTAATGTGTTTCCAGCCATCACTTGTAAATACACGATGCTGTAATGTTGCTCGAAAACATCTACCAGATTGCGTTAAAACCCGCATAACCGGTTTAATCCCAGCAGACCAAACTAATTCTGCTGTAGCTAAGACAATTTCTTGCTGCTCATTCATCGCGAAGACTAAAGGTTTTACACCGAGTAACTGCGCGATCGGCAGTCTAGTTCCATCGGCTAAACACACTAAGGTTTCACCAGTCACACACTCTCGTAAATCAGACATGATCGGCCGTTTATTTTCACGATTTTCTAAGCCTCGATTTAATTGCGATAAAGCAATCACCGGACATTGCATTTCTTTGGCTAAGGACTTGAGTGATCGAGATATTTCGGATATTTCAGTGGCACGATTTTCACTAGCAGTACCAACCTTGCCAGACATCAACTGCAAATAGTCAATCACAATCAAACCCACATTGCCATATTTCCTGGCCATACGACGCGCTCTCGCTCTTAATTCTAAAGAGTTTAACGAACCTGTCTCGTCAACTAAAATTGGCGCTAAGGATAGTTGCCCAACAGCCTGCGTTACTCGTGGCCACTCCTCGTCACTCAATTGACCAGTTCGCAGACGTCCTTGATTTACCTTACCAACCGAGCCAAGCATCCGAGACGCTAATTGAGATGCCGCCATCTCCATTGAAAAAATCAAAACTGGTAGGCCTTCTTTAATCGCAACATTCTCCGCAATATTCATTGCAAAAGAAGTTTTACCCATACTAGGTCGACCAGCAACAATAATCAAATCGCCCTTTTGCAAGCCACTTGTTTTACGATCCAAATCGATAAACCCAGTCGCTATGCCAGTAATATCACTTTTGGATCCGCGATCAAATAACTCTTGAATTCGATTAATCGCTTCTGTCATTAATTGATCAATTGGCAAATATTCTGATTGGCGACCACCATCTTGACCAATTTGCAAAATACGGGACTCTGCCTCATCCAGTAAGGAGCGCACATTCTTACCATCAGCAATGAAAGCAGAATTTGCAATGCTATCGGCAGTTTGTATTAATCTTCGTAAAATACTACGATCATTAATGATCGTCGCGTATCCCCGAATGTTAGCCGCACTTGGCGTATTCGATGCCAATTGATTTAAATAGATTATTCCAAAATTTTCAGCAAGCCCAGTCGGCTTTAATTCTTCATGAACAGTTAAAACATCCGCCGGACGATTATCACCAATCAAACGACCAATCGCTTGATAAATAACTGCATGCTCGGCACGATAAAAGTCCTTATCCGTCAGAATATGGGCAATTAAATCCCACGACGTATTATCTAAAAGGAGGGCACCTAAAACAGATTGTTCTGCCTCAATGGAGTGCGGGGGAGTTTTTAGGCCCTGTACAGCCCGATCTTCCTCACCCGTTGGGGTGAGAGATTGGAGTGGACCTACTTCAGACATCTTCGATCAGTTGATAAAAGATAGGGTATTAAGCTTGTTCGCCAATTACCTTGACCATGACATCTACCACCACGTCAGTGTGCAAAGCAATGGCAATCGGATACTCTCCAACAGCTTTTAAAGGACCATTTGGTAAACGAACCGCACCTTTTTCAATCGCAAAGCCTTTTTGAACGAGAGAGTCAGAAATGTCATGGTTTGTGACTGAACCAAACAAACGGCCATCAACGCCAGCTTTTTGATGGATTTCAATAAGCTGCCCTTTTAATTTCTCACCAACAGCTTGGCAGGCAGCTAATTTCTCTTGAGCCACTTTTTCAAGTTCTGCTCGACGTGCTTCGAAATCGGCGATGGCAGTTTCAGTGGCTCTGCGCGCCTTGCGCTGAGGAATTAAAAAATTTCGTGCAAAACCGTCTTTCACACGTACAACATCACCAAGATTTCCTAAATTGGCTACTTTTTCAAGAAGAATGATTTGCATGAATTTTCTCCAATTAGTTTTTATGTTGATCAGTAAATGGCAAGAATGCCAAAAATCGAGCACGCTTAATTGCCGTATCTAGCTGACGCTGATACTTCGCTTTTGTTCCGGTCAAACGCGCCGGAGTGATTTTGCCATTCTCACCGACAAAGTCTTTTAAAGTATCTATATCTTTGTAATCAACTTGGGCGACATTTCCAACTGTAAAGCGACAAAAACGCTTACGTTTAAATAAGGGATTTTGCGCCGGTTTCTTTTTCAAATCGATATTTTTTTTGCCAAAAGCCATGGTATTTCCTTTAATGAATAATGGTTGTATGAAAGCTACTGTTTACGATCCTCATCACGGTATGCTTCCGATTAAATTTCATTCCAATTGGGTTATTTATTTAATTTTCAGCTTGATGTGTGACTTGCTCAATTTGACTTACCTCGTTAATAGCTTAGTTTGGTCACCGCAGTTACTACCGCAGTTTATTACCGTAGTTACTGCCCTCAGTTAACAAAGCGCCAAATATATTAGTTCAGCCACACACATACCGCAGAGTGTTATGCAGCAGGTGCCTCCACTTGTTGCGTTTTACGAGATTCTTCTTTTTGAACTTCTTTCATCATGATCGATGGTTCAGTTTCAGCTTTTTTCACCTGAATAATCAAGTGCCGTAAAACAGCATCATTGAATTTAAAAGAATGCTCAAGCTCAAGCAATGTCGCCTGATCGCATTCAATATTCATGCATACGTAATGGGCTTTAGCTAATTTATTAATTAGGTAAGCCATCTGACGACGCCCCCAATCTTCAACGCGATGAACTTTACCGTTTGCAGCTGTTAATGCAGCCTTGTAACGATCAATCATCGCGGGAACTTGCTCGCTTTGGTCCGGATGGACGATAAAAACTATTTCATAATGACGCATCAAACACTCCTTATGGTTGTAGCTGCCCGGCGTCAGGTTCTCTGTTTAAGAACTGTCAGTGCAGCAAGGGTGAAAAAAGAACAAATCTTTGTTTGATAACAAAGTACAGCCCCAAATTATAGCAAATTACTGCCCCCTTTACAAATAAATTTAGCAAAAAAGTGCTCAGCAAAGTTTATTTACCCGCTTAATCGGAGAAATACCTCACACAAGTTTCAGTTAAAACAAAACTTGATTAAACCTCAAAAACTGTATATAGTAACAGTATGTATATAAATTCAGGAATTTTATGATTTCCTCGCTACCCAAATTAACATCTCGCCAAGCTGAAATTCTTCATTTGGTCGAAAAATCTATTCAAGAATTTGGCGCACCACCAACTCGCTCTGAAATTGCCAAGCAACTTGGTTTTGCTTCCGCAAATGCAGCGGAGGAACACCTCAAAGCGTTGGCTAAAAAAGGCTACTTAGAGCTTAGTCCTGGCACTTCTAGAGGAATTCGCTTAGCAAGCATAGTCCGCCAAGCGGCTAAAGAGATCCAAAAGGCTTCGCAAACGGTTGCCCAACTCTCACTACCATTAATTGGAAGAGTTGCTGCGGGCGCACCAATTCTGGCCTTAGAACATGTAGAAAAACAAGTTCCTGTCGACCCAAATCTCTTTGCGCAAGGAGCTGACTATCTCCTTAAAGTTCGTGGTATGAGCATGCGAGATGCTGGAATTTTAGACGGCGACTACTTAGCTGTAAAAAAAGCCTCTCATGCCAATAATGGCGATATTGTTGTTGCTAGAATTGATGACGAAGTGACCGTTAAGCGCTGGTTAAAAAAAGAAACGCCCGCCGGTACGCAATACCAATTGCTCCCGGAAAACCCAGATTTTGAACCAATTATTGTGAATCAGACAACGAACGATTTCTCGATCGAAGGATTAGCAGTTGGGCTAATTCGTCCTCATGGTTTATGAGATGGGTGTGTTGGATGATTTTTTTATAATGAATGCCTTATTCTCGTCACGATGAAATCATTGCAATAGAACGCAAGCAAGACGCACTTATACTACCTTCATCGCTGCATCAAAAGTCCTTGAATCCTGCAACCGCGGGAATGCAACACGTTACGCATAAGCTTTAATTAGCATAAAATACAGGCTAATCATGAATGCACCCAAATCACTATTTGCAATACCGCAAGCACCTCACCTCAATTCGTACCCTAAGTACTGGGCCGAATGTTTTGGTCGAGCACCTTTCTTGCCAATGAGCAGAAATGAAATGGACCAACTTGGCTGGGATTCCTGTGACATCATTTTAGTCACTGGCGATGCTTATGTTGACCACCCTAGCTTCGGCATGGCAATTATCGGCCGCTTACTTGAGTCTCAGGGATTTCGGGTCGGAATTATCTCTCAACCCACTTGGCAAAATGCTGAGCCATTCAAAACCCTGGGTAAACCCAACTTATATTTTGGGGTAACAGCAGGCAATATGGATTCGATGATCAATGGCTATACGGCTGATCGGAAAATTCGTAAAGATGATGCCTATACAGCAGGTGGCATGGGCGGTAAACGTCCAGATCGCTGCTCTCTAGTCTATGCTCAGCGCTGTCAGGAAGCGTTTCCTGAAGTGCCAATTATTATGGGTGGTATCGAAGCCTCACTGCGCCGAATTGCCCATTATGATTATTGGCAGGATAAAGTCCGACGATCGATCTTGATTGATGCCAAAGCCGATATTCTTCTATATGGCAATGCCGAACGTGCTCTGGTTGAAATATCTCATCGCCTGGCACGCGGAGAAAAAATACGCGATATCCAAGATGTGCGAGGTACCGCCTTTGTGCGCCGAAAACCGGCGACCGATTTTCTAGAAATTGATTCTACCCAAGTCGATGCACCTGGCAAAATTGACCCGCCAGTAAATCCTTATCTGATGCCCGATGAACAAGCTGCTGCTCAAGGAGAGTCCTGCGCAAAAGCAAATCCTGATGAAACATCCCAAAAGCCCTCTTCAACTCAAGTCGTTCAAATCCACTTATCAACAAAAAAACGCCTTGATCGAGACCGAACTGTAATCCGCTTGCCAAGCTATGAGGCAGTCAAACGCGATGCTGTCTTATATGCCCACGCTAGTCGAATTTTGCACTTAGAAACCAATCCGGGCAATGCGCGTGCTTTAGTGCAACAACACGGCATTGGCCCATCTACGCGGGACGTTTGGCTCACGCCGCCACCAATCCCCCTGACGACAGAAGAAATGGATTTTGTCTTCGATCAACCCTATGCAAGGGCTCCTCATCCCAGTTATGGGGATGCCAAAATTCCGGCTTGGGAAATGATTCGTTTCTCAGTCAACATTATGCGAGGCTGTTTTGGGGGCTGTACATTTTGCTCAATTACGGAACATGAGGGTCGGATTATCCAAAACCGCTCAGCCAACTCCATTATTAAAGAAATTGAGGATATTAGAGATAAAGTTCCAGGTTTTACAGGAGTTATTTCTGACTTGGGTGGTCCAACAGCAAATATGTATCGGATTGCCTGTAAATCAAAAGAAATTGAAGCGCATTGTAGAAAACCTTCTTGTGTCTACCCAGATGTTTGTCCTAATCTCAACACGGATCACACACCCTTAATCCAACTGTATCGGCGTGCTCGTGGTTTACCTGGCGTAAAAAAAATCCTGATTAGTTCAGGGTTACGTTACGACTTAGCCGTCAAAGCTCCAGCCTATATTAAAGAATTAGTCACCCACCATGTCGGTGGCTATCTTAAAATTGCGCCAGAGCATACCGAAGGTGGCCCTCTGAGCAAAATGATGAAGCCTGGAATTGGGAGCTATAACAAATTTAAAGAACTGTTTGATAAGTACTCCAAAGAGGCCGGCAAAGAGCAATATCTAATCCCTTACTTTATTGCAGCCCACCCAGGAACTAGCGATGAAGATATGATGCACTTAGCTATCTGGCTTAAACAAAATAATTTTCGAGCTGATCAGGTTCAAACTTTCTACCCATCCCCCATGGCTACAGCAACTGCGATGTACCATACTAATAAAAATCCTCTGCGTAAAGTTACTCAGGATAGCGAGTCAGTCGATATCGTCCGTGGGGAAAAAAGACGGCGTCTTCATAAAGCGTTTCTGCGCTATCATGATGCCAATAATTGGCCTTTACTTCGAGACGCCCTTAAAAAAATGGACCGTGCAGACCTCATTGGTAATGGTAAACATCATTTAATCCCAAGTTACCAACCACAAACTGATGGAAGCTATCAAAGTTCTCGAAAGAAAAACTCCTCGCAGCCTCTTGGTTCTGCAAAAGCCGTTCTAAGAACGCGTAGCCAAATAGCTCCAAACCCAAGAGACTTTACAATTCTTGAGAAAGTCAAAACAAAAAATACAGCCCAGCCAACTCGAGGAAGAATCCTCACGCAACATACCGGCTTACCCCCAAGATCGATGCGTTCTAGTAAGTCGATCAAAACTGCCAAATAAGTTGTCATGCAAGTCGCTCAAGCTATGTGGCAGATTCTCGAGATATATAGCGATCTTTTTCCTTTAGAAAAAAATCACCTCTTGTCACAAACGCATTATGTACGAGATCTTCCCGATCCCTTTGCGCGCTCAACCCTACCAGGTCATATTACAGGTAGCGGCATCGTCATCGTCGATCAAAAAATGTTACTGATTCACCATCGATATTTGAAAGAATGGTTTCAGCCAGGTGGTCATGTTGACCCTGGTGAAACACCAGATACTTGCGCTATTAGAGAAGTAACCGAAGAAACTGGTTGGCATACCGCACATATCGCATCTCACCAAGCCCCTCTCCCAATTGACATTGAAATGCACTTGATACCAGCCAATCCAATCAAACAAGAAAAAGAGCACTGGCACATCGATTTTGCCTATCTTTTGGAACCAATCCACCAAGGCTTGGCCAGCGATCCAGAAGTATGCGATTGGTTTGATATCCAATCATTACAAGCACCTCGATTGGCCCGAGTTGTCCAAAAATATTACGAGCGTCTAAAATAAAATTAAATAAGTCATTTAATGAGTGACTATTTGATTACGCCAGTAGCGCCTACTAAAGCACCCCCCAGTAATAAAACTAAGATATGTGCTCTCGTAAAAGAAAATAATAAAATCGTTGCTATAGTTAATGCCCAATTGGGCCAATAAATTTCGTAATTGGCATTATGTGATGAAACGATCCAACTAGACGCCATCATGGCGCCAATCACCACCGGCGCCATGCCCTGCTTAAAGGCAATAACAAAAATCTTTTCGCTATTTTTTTGAACCCAGCTCGTTGCTGTGTAGGCCAGTGTACAAGTTGGTATAAGAGCACAAGAAATCGTCATCAAAAATCCTAAAATGGCCAAACCGTATGGCGAGGATCCGACTGCGGTAGCGTTTAATCCAAAGTACCAACCCATCATCGCTAACATTAAAGCATTCGGACCAGGTGATGCCTGAGCTAAAGCTAAACCTGAATTAAATTGCTTCTCAGTCATCCAACCATAGTCATCAATAAAGAATCGATGCATCTCTGGCAAGAGAGCAATAGCCCCACCAATTGAAAATAATGATAGACCAGCAAACTGTAGGGCAACTGTTAACCAATCACTCGCTTGGATAGGATTCATGACAAGGGTGGCCCCTTCCGCAGGGCAGATATCCGGCGATATGTCAACCATACCGAGATAAACCCAAGGCCAAATAAAACTAAGATGAGTGAAATTTTAAATATCGCTAAACTTAAAAAAGCAATACCTATAAGGACCATACTTCCCAAAAAAGTAATCGGATGACCTTTCAGGCCTGACGCTAACTTAATCGCACTTCCTGCTATCAAACCAGCAGCAACGGCTCCCATTCCCTGAAGGGCTCCTGCAACTTCCGGAATATCTTGCATCTGTTCAAAAAAAATAGCCATCAAAATGAGAACAATAGATGGAAAAAGAAAAATTCCAGCAATGGATGCTAATGCGCCTCTTAAACCAAAATATCTGGCACCTAGCATGACTGCTAAATTGACTATATTGGGGCCGGGAAGAACCTGAGCTACAGCCCATTCCTCTACAAACTCTTGGTTAGTTAACCAACGGCGCTCCTCCACAATCACTTTTCTAGAGATAGGAAAAATACCCCCAAATCCCTGCAGAGCTAAAGAGGTCATCGCCCAGAAAAGATTAGCAACAGATTTGGGCCTCTGAGCTACTTGGTCGATCGACGGATTCATAAAAAGATTATTAAAAAAATACTACGAACAGGTATACAGAATAACCCATCCGTTAACCAAAGCTAAAAATCGTGTAATGGGTTTAAAAAAGCATAGAATATAGATTATTCACTTCACCATGATTAGGAATAAATGATGGCTATTTCTGCACAAATCGTTAAAGACCTTGCCCCTACTGGCAAACTTCGCGCATCAATTAATGTAGGAAACCCGATATTAGCTAAACGAGATGGTCCAAACGCAACTCCCTACGGAGTTTCAATTGATTTAGCACAACAACTTGCAAAAGAGTTAGAGACGAATCTTGAATTAGTTGTTTTTGACGCGGCAGGCAAATCTGTTGTGGCTGTATCACAAAAGGAAGCCGACTTTGGGTTCTTTGCGATTGACCCTGAACGTGGCCGTGAAATTGAATTTACTGCAGCTTATATTGTTATTGAAGGCGCCTACTTAGTACCTAACCAATCTCGACTGCAGCAAAATGAAGAGGTAGACAATGCTAGTCATCGGATCGTTGTTGGAAAAGGAAGCGCCTATGATTTATACCTTTCTCGTGAAATTAAGCACGCTAAACTCGTGCATGCACCTACCTCACCCAAGGTGGTCGATTTTTTTATAGAAGGTCAATACGAAGTAGCCGCAGGCGTTCGGCAACAACTAGAAGCAGATGCCAAGCGCTTACCAGGTCTGCGATTACTGCCTGGTCGATTTATGCAAATCCAACAAGCGATGGGTGTACATAAAGATTGCTCATCTGAAACTAAAGCCTTTATGTTAGATTTTGTTGAACGAATGAAGCGCTCAGGTTTCGTTTTGCAATCGATGCAACGGCATCAAATACAAGGCGCAGCTGTTGCAGCATTGCTATCGCCATTTCCGTAAGATAGATCCAAACTTACCATTTAAAACCCTGGCCTTACTGAACGGTAACTTTTCCAACCCGAACGAATGCGCCAAACTTTTCTCCAGATAAAAAAATATTTATCTGGAGAAATACTCTGACTTCTCAAGTAGCCATATAGATTGTCAGGAAATACATTTGGGTGGCTCCTTCCAATCCTTATAATAACTAGCTTCTTTAAGCTTATCCCCCCTTCTTTAAATAAATCTTTAATGAGATAAATATATGACTAATTTAGTAATTTATGAAAGTAATTCAGGAGCTTACGAGGTACGTATTGAAGGTGAAAGTGCCTGGCTTAATCAAGAACAGATTGCCACATTATTCGATCGCGATCGTTCCGTTATTAACAGGCATCTCCGGAATATTTTTTTAGAGGGCGAGCTTCAGGAAGAAAGCAATGTGCAAAATTTGCATATTGCTTTTTCAGATAAACCAGTTAAGTTTTATAACTTAGATGTCATCATTTCAGTTGGATATCGGGTTAAATCAGTTGAGGGAACACGCTTTAGACAATGGGCGACTAAAGTATTACAAGAACATCTCGTCAAAGGGTACACGATTCAACAACAACGCTTTGAGGCAAATGCTAAAGAATTAGAAACAGCCCTAACGCTCGTTAGGAGGATAGCTTCAAAACCAGAGCTAGAGGATATGGCGGGTAAGGGATTAGCTGATATCGTTAGTCGCTACGCACAAACTTTCTTAATTTTACAAAGATATGATGAAGGTCTACTTACATCGCCCCCAGTTCAAGAAGGCGGTATATTGCCAACGATTACTGAAGCAAGATCTTCATTACTTGAATTAAAAAAACGTTTAATTGAACGCAAAGAAGCAACAGATCTTTTTGCAAGAGAACCGAATAATGGCTTGGCGGGCATATTAGGTAATTTAGACCAAAGTGTCTTTGGAGATCCGGCCTATCCTAGTCTTGAATGTAAAGCTGCGCATTTACTATATTTCATCATTAAAAACCATCCCTTTAATGATGGCAATAAACGCAGTGGAGCTTTTCTTTTCGTGGATTTTTTAAATAAGAACAACAGACTTTTGAATAGAGATGGGCAACCAGTAATCAACGACAATGGTCTTGCTGCACTCACATTGCTAGTGGCTGAATCCAGCCCAACGCAAAAAGAAACAATGATCGCGCTGATTATGAATATGTTGGCAAACCCTTGAGGCCGAAAAGCTAGAGGCTTAGTACTTATACGAATAAGCTTTGAAGATTTTATATTCATTTGGGGTGGCTGATGGGGCTCGAACCCACGACAACAGGAATCACAATCCTGGACTCTACCAACTGAGCTACAGCCACCATAGAATAAATTGAGATTTTACCCTAAGTTAGTCTTACACCCAAAGACTTCCTTATAAAATTGTTTTAACTATGTCGTCTTTTATGCCAAGCATAATTGACGCAACTATTCTAGCTACCAATGCACACCTGACTAAAGTTTGAGTCATTCGAAAATACGTAACGCTGCAAGACCCATCACAGAAATGAATGGACTTATTGCCTAAAACTTATTCAACGAAATCCCGACAAACCCACTCCGTACGCTTGAATTCGCCAACACTTTCAGCAAAAATTAACCAAACTAAAAATGATTTAAGGCCAACAGTGATTGTTCGCATAATGCTCTCCTTGATTGTTAAGTATTTATAGTACTGTATATTTATACAGTATTCAAGAGCATTTAGACAATTATAAGCTAATTGTTGTTTTTTTACTGTTTATTTTTACAGTAAGCCTGCTTTCTATTTACCCCTAGGAATAAATTGTATTGGCGACATTTTTTCTGGATATAGACCTAATTTTCCGTCATATACCTCTCGAATCAAACTAAAGTCTTGATCGATATCCCCTGTCACATACAAAAAAGTTCTTAATTGAATACTTTTCCTTGGATAGTCAATATAAGCAAACCCGACTGGATAACCTGTTTCTTTAGCTAAATGATAAAACCCACTCTTCCAGCCTAGAGTTTTCTTTCTGGTTCCCTCAGGGGTAATCGCTAACCAGTAATTAGACTGACTTTGCATTTGGCTAGCCAAAAAAGCTACATAACCATGAGGACTATCGCGATTGACTGATTGTCCACCAATACTTCTTAACCATCCACCCAGCAATGGGTACTTAAATAAACTATCTTTGACCAAAAAATGGATTTGGATTCCAATAGACCACCTAGCAAGCATCCCCAGACAAAAATCCCAATTCGATGTGTGCGGGTATACAACAATAATGCCATGTGAAGTTGGTAAGCCTTCAAAATCCAATGTCCAGCCAAGCATGTGAAGAACTTTTTTGGCTAAATAGCTAGCTCGGCTTTGATCGCGGTTACTCGTTGTTCGGTGACCCATTTTTACTGCCCTTTAAAAAGTCTGAAATTAAGTCACTAAACGCAGTTGACTCCTTAAGTCTTGTAAAAATTGATCCCGCGCAGTCACATGCAAGAACCGACCTATCTCGCGCTCCTGCCCCTGATACGATAAAGCGATCAACTTTCGGTCGTTCAATATTTTTTGCAATTGCACCCAAGTGGGATTCCAAATGAGTTGCTCAACTTTGCCAGCATTGCATAATTCAATTTTTAAAATACCCCTTCCAATCGCAATAATTTCATAATCAGTGGCATGCTTGGAATAAATCAATAATGCAATAGCTAATATAGTTAATTCCAAAAATGTAAATGGTAAAACAATCCAAACACCTTGTAATAAGAAAAAACCTGCGACAAATAATGAAAAAACCGATTGGGCTAGGTAAAATAGACCTACTTGCTTAGGCGTGAAAGAGCAATTCTTTTTGAAGATCCATTGTCTGTATGCCTTATCGTCTTGCTGATTCATATGAAAATTATCAACCAAATCATTAAAGTCTGCATCCCTCTAGTTAGCATACTAACTTTTCAAGCTTGCGACAGAAGAGATTATGTGACCTGGCAATGCATTGTAGAAAGTTCTCCTGCAAGTAAAATAACCATGATTCTCGAAGGCCCTACCTTAAAGATGGATCAGACAACGTTCAAGTACTGCGGCAGTATTGGGCCGAATAGTTATTTCGACAAAGTCTGTCAAACTAGTCCAAACAATGCCCTGATTACATTTAATCAAACCCAAGGAAAATTAGTGATGAACCAACAAGTATTTCAGTGTCAATCTCTCTAAGGGAAAATCAATTCTTGTACAGTATCCTCTTCGTCCTCAAATTCATCGTCGGGGCTTTTGCCAGTTACTGGGCTATTACAGGCCTGTGTCAACCATTACTCAATAAATACTCTCGACCAATTAGTTCGCCAGAGTTGTACCTTGGTGCAGGACTTGGTGCAATTTTATTCGTGTATGCTGGAATTGCATGGTTATTGATTCTGTTTGCTCTGTATGCTTATAACTATATCAATCGAAAAAAATGAGCCATTTTAAAAAACTATTTGAATCAACCAAAACTATAGCCGTAGTGGGCTTATCGAATAATCCAGAGCGCGCCTCTTATCGTGTTTCAGCATATATGTTGAGCCAGGGCTATCAAATTATTCCAGTCAACCCTTTTGCAGAGGAAATCTTTGGACAAAAAAGCTTTGCACAACTTTCTGAAATTCCATTTAAAATAGATCTTGTGAATGTTTTTCGAACTGCTAAAGATTGCCCAGCAATTACCCAAGATAGTGTTGTGATTGGTGCAAAGTCTATTTGGATACAGTTAGGCATTATCAGCCCAGAATCCGAGCTAATCGCTCGTAATGCTGGCCTTGAATTTGTTATGGATCGCTGTCTTAAAATTGAACACCAACAACTTTAACCTCAAAAAATATTGCTACTTGCCAATCATGCTCTGTTTGCTATTGGCGGGAAACAGCCATGCAATTGAGCCCCCTCCCTTCCTTACCGACTATTTACCACGGGTAAAAAATTTCGGACAAGGACAGTTCACCTACTTGGGATTTAAAGTGTACGATGCCAGCTTTTATGCAGAAGATCCTGCCGGACAAACGGGCTTTGCACTGAGTTTAAATTATCTTCGAAAAATCTCAAGTAGCGATTTGGTATCCTCGACGATCAAGCAACTAGAACGCGTAGGTGCATCTGAAGAGCAAATTGGCCAATGGAAAAAACCACTCGAGAAAATTTATCCAGATGTGGAGAGTGGTCATCAAATCATGGCTGTTTTTATTCCCAAAAAAGGAACCTCTTTTTTACACAATGGCAAACCCATTGGGAACATTGCTGGTGACGATTTTGCAAAATCATTTTTTGGCATCTGGCTTGATCCCAAAACAAGCTATCCTGAATTGCGACGACAATTACTTGTGAATCCGTGCTCGCCAGCCTTAATCAATTCAAACTGCTCCAAATAATCCACGAATGAAACAACCTTTACTAAATCCGAAGCAACGAGAGACACTGACTCAGACTGTACCTCATTGGATCCTATTGGGAAATCGGGATGCTATCACGCGCACGTTTAAGTTTCAAAACTTCCTAGAGGCTTTTGCTTTTATGGGCAAAGTTGCAATCTTTGCCGAAGAACTCAATCATCATCCAGAGTGGTTTAATGTTTGGAATAAAGTTGAAATCACTCTCTCAACACACGACAGTGGTGGTCTAACTCAGCTCGATATCAACCTAGCAACAAAGATAGATCAAATAGCCTAAAGCCAAGATAAAAGACTATTCATCTTGCATAATACCCATCTCTTGCAGTAATTCAGAGACTAAATCCAGTCGTAGACGCGGATTATCTAAGCCAAGAAGGTGCTCTTTTTGGCCTGGTGGTAGAGGCAATAACTCACTCCATCGATTAGCTACCCAGCCACAGTCATTTAGCGCAAACGGCTTTGAAAATGGCATTTGCTCCTTGGTTAATCCCTGGTCAACCAGTGATTCAATCACTTTTTTCAATGATTGTGACGCACTTTGCAACTCATCAGGAACTGGCATATGAACATCATCTTCTAAAGTTTGTATCTGCGCCTCCCACAAACCATTCTTGTGAAGCTCACTAGAAATGATCTTAAATCTCAACTTACCCAAACATTGAATAACAAAGAGGCTTGGCTGCACTGCTTCAAATTGCTCAATAGACGCGAGAGTTCCAACTTGTGAAAATGTGACCGCCTCATTCGGCTTGCGAACTTCATTGCCCTGAGCAATTGTGACAATACCAAATGGCTTGTGATCCCTAAAGCAAGCCTTCACCATATCTAAATAACGAACCTCAAAAATCTTGAGCGGCATTATGCCTCCAGGGAATAAAGTGGTTCCAAGAGGAAATAAAGGAATACTCAAGAATTGGTTAGGGTTAATTTCGGATCGATCCATAAAGGGTATCTTGTCATGACCTGTTCAAATAATTCGGATTGTAAGAAAAAGTTTAACCACTTTTGTAGATTTGGTAACGGTAACTGTTTAAATCGCTCCAAATCTACCATGGCAAATTGTCGGATAAAAGGAAAAATAGCCAAATCGACTAATTGAAAATAACTACCTAATAAAAATGGTTGTTGCCCAAGGAGTTGATTCAAGGGTAATAAATACGTTTCGAGGGCGCAGGCTAGAGAATTTTCTTGTGTAATTTCCACAGACCTTTCGGGATACTTGTAGGCGTCAAGCAGATTTTTGAAACTATCATCATTAGTCATAATCCATTTCTGAGTAAATAATTTTGACTCTTCATCTTCTGGCAAATAATTTGGTGCATCCGACTGCTGCAAAGCCCATTTCATGATGTCTATACTTTGATCAATGACTGACTGATCTGGCATGACTAAAACAGGGACTGTACCCTTTGATGAATAGACTAAAAAGCTTGGTGGCTTATTTCGTAAACTAATTTCACGAACCTCAAATATCACCTTTGCTAATATTAACGCACTTCTAGCTCTCATTGCATATGGACATCGACGATACGAGTACAAGATAACTGACATTAATAAGACTCGTACTCGGCAGCTTGGGCAGGCTTTGGTAAAGGAACAATCCTACCTGATCCCATTTTTCCTAAGGATTTTTTGACAATTTTATAAATATCTAAATCAAACTCTGGGACACCAGAGTTTAACAACTCAAAGACCTCCGATTCATCTATTGCAGTCCCTAAATAACACCAATGATCAATGACATGCACAACTTGAGCCTCGCGAATACCAATGGCCGTTTTATATGGCCAAATACCAACTCGATATTTATACAAGGCATGCAATAGTCTTTCGTGATAACTCAAAGTTGATTCTTGACCGATACAAATGCCTAAGCATTGCTTTACTTGATAACCAAAACACGATTTTTGAGGTAATAACTTTTCTAGGCCAAGCAAGCCCTCACAAAGAGTGTGTTTTTTTGCTAGTGCTTGCAATGTTTTAATCGCTTCGCTACGACTGTAAAACAGTCCATATAAATTTTCTTGACGACCAGGCGATAAATCCTGATGACGAACTAACTTAGGTACTAATATGCCATCATTATTGAGTAATAATTGCCAGGCACATAAATCCGTAGATTTTCTTAGCCGAACATTCATACTAGGCAGTTTTTCTTTAATTAACTTTGACTCTAATAATAAAGCCCCTATCTCACCGGCAGTCTCAATCCAATCAATATCTTTTATTTGCATAGCTAACTTCATCTCTTTACGAATCCGCAAAGCACTACTAAAGTGGCTTAAAACTCTCCCACGAATCGAGTTACTTTTACCAATGTATAAAAGTCGGCGATTATCTGCATAAAACAGATAAACCCCAGGCGTATCGGGTAAATCCTTAATCATCGCTTCGTCAATATTTGGCGGTAAGGACTGCTGGGGTAGCAATTGATCAATTGCCTCCTGCATTTTTGAAATACCAAATTGATCAATACAACAATGCCAAAATTGTCGCAGTAACTCAGCATCACCAAGCGCACGATGTCGAGCATGAACTTTTAAATGATGCACTGTAATTAAAGTATCCAAATTATGTCTTGGCTGCTCGGGAAATAAAAAACGGGATAATTTGACAGTGCATAGAACTTTGGGCCGAAAATCAATCCCTATTCTCTTGAATGCTACCCGCAAAAAACCATAATCAAACCGGGCGTTATGCGCCACAAAAATCTTGTCTTGCAGTTGATCCAGAATTAACTGAGCGAGCTCCTTAAAAGTTGGTTGCTCTTGCACCATTGCTGGAGAGATTCCAGTGAGGACTTGAATGTTATACGGAATCAAAGTTTCGGGATTTATCAAATGCTCCCAACGCGATTCAACCCCATCTTGCAAGGATACAATACCAACTTCGGTGATTCGATCCCTCTCCAAATTACCACCAGTCGTTTCAATATCTACAAAAGCAAAAGCAGGAAATTCAGAGCGAAAATTAGTCATCTTGCAAGGATAGTGGATGCCAAATAACTTTGCTGACAACCCGATTTTTTGTAGCGTATTGGACTAAAACTGAGTAATTGATGCACCAATTAGTACTAACCCTAATCAATGTAAGTTACTGTTTATTCATGTTAAATTATTTATTTGTTCAAATAAATTGAATTATTTTCATAATTTTCATTTTCGAGATAAACTTAAAAAAGTTTATCAACCTACTTCTCAAATTGGAGACACGCAATGCAATTGACCGTAAATGGCAAAGTCCATAATATTGATGTAGAAGCAAATATGCCCCTGCTGTGGGCCATCCGTGAAATCATTGGTCTGACTGGCACAAAATACGGCTGTGGCGTTGCCCAGTGTGGTTCTTGTACAGTCTATATGAATGGTGAGCCCGTGCGTTCCTGTTCAATTCCTGTGTCTGCAGTTGGAGCTATGAAAATTACAACTGTCGAAGCCCTATCCCCCGACAATTCTCACCCTGTTCAAAAAGCTTGGATCGCTCTTGACGTTCCCCAATGTGGCTATTGCCAATCAGGTCAAGTGATGGCAGCAGCAGCTCTCCTAAAAAGAATTCCAAAACCAACGGACTCAGATATCGATAATGCGATGTCTAATATCTGCCGTTGCGGAACCTATCAAAAAATTCGAGATGGTATTCACGTAGCATCCGGCCAAAAGAAATTAGCTGATGTTTTAGCTTTTTATGAAGCCACTCCACAATCTCGCGCTTAAGAGGATCTGCTCATGACAACCACCACACAAAATAATCAAGTCGTAGAAAATGCATCTCGCCGTCGTTTCATTATTGATACATCCATCGTTGGATCAGGCCTTATGCTGGGTATTGGCAGCTTTTCAGCAAGTGCAACTCCCCATGATCCCAACATAATGATGTCAGCCAGCTCCCCAGAGGTGAATGCATGGGTAAATATCAAACCAGACGATACCGTCGTGATTCGGATCGTCCGATCAGAAATGGGCCAGGGTACTAGAACTGGTTTAGCGCAATTAGTTGCCGAAGAGCTTGAATGCAACTGGAAAAAAATTATTACGGAATCACCCACTCCAGGTCAAAGCCTCTCCCGTAAACGTGTCTGGGGAGAATTTAGTACCGGTGGTAGTAGAGGCATTCGTATCTCAGAAGATTACGTGAGACGTGGCGCTGCAGGTGCACGAATCATGCTCGTGCAAGCAGCTGCAAACCAATGGAATGTCTCGCCGAGTGAACTCAGTGTCGACAAAGGTATCATTTCACATAAGGCAAGTGGACGTAAAATAAGTTATGGTAAGGTTGCTGAAGCCGCCGCTAAATTAACGCCACCAGATCCTAAATCAATTCAATTAAAAAACCCCAAAGATTGGAAAGTCGCTGGTAAACCGCTTGCCCGCCTAGATACTTTTGATAAGGTCAATGGTACTAAAATCTATGGTACTGACTTACAATTGCCCGGTATGCTCTGTGCTGCCATTAAACAGAGTCCTGTATTTGGCGGAAAAGTAAAAAGCTTTGATGCCAATAAGGTTAAAAATTTCCGAGGTGTAAGGGCAGCTGTTCAGGTTGGCGATAATGCCGTTGCAGTTGTTGCTGATACTTGGTGGCGCGCAAAAGTTGCTCTAGACTCGCTTCCTATTGAATGGGATGAAATGGGCAATGGGTCTATTTCTAGCGTGGAAATTAAAAAACAGATGGAAGAAGGTTTACAAGCTGAGGGCGATTTTTGGGGACGCAAAGAAGGGGATGCGCCAGCCGCAATCAAAGCTTCTAACAAAATAGTTGAGGCGATCTATAGCACACCATTCCAAGCCCATGCCACGATGGAACCAATGAATGCTACAGCACGCTATACCAATGAAAAAGCAGAGGCTTGGGTACCAACACAAAATGGTGAAGCTTCCCACGCCACTTTAGCAGAAGCCTCGGGTTTACCTCTCAATCAATGCGAAATCTATAAGCTTGACCCAGGCATGGGACTTGGTCGTCGTGGTGGCACCCAAGAATACGTTGCGCAAGCCATCCGTATTGCAAAACAATTTCCCGGTATTCCAATCAAAATGATTTGGAGTCGTGAAGAGGATATGACGCATGATTATTACCATCCAACTGCTATGGCTAAAATGCAAGCAGGTCTGGACAGTAATGGCAATTTAACGGGTATGCATATTAGGACATCCGGGCCGTCAATTAATGCCACCCTAAACCCCATGGCCATCAAAAATAATAAGGATGCTCGTCAATTACAAGGGTTTGATGTAGGTGTTGAACCAGTAGGAGCGCAATTAGGCTATACATTCCCCAACTTACTAACTGAATATGTCATGCGTAACTCCCATGTTCCTGTTGGTCCATGGCGGGGAGTCAATACCAATCAAAATGGCCTATTCATGGAGTGCTTTATCGAAGAATGTGCGCGCGCAGCTGGAAAAGATTCTGTGGCATTCAGACAGGTGCTCATGAAAAATCATCCAAAACATTTAGGTGTACTCAACGCTGCCGCCAAAAAAGCAAATTGGAGTAAACCACTGCCGAGCGGGGTCCATCGGGGAGTAGCACAATTTATGGGATATGGCAGCTACTCAGCCTGCGTGGCGGAAGTCTCTGTCACAGGTGGCAGCCTTGTGAAGATTAAACGCTTGGTATTTGCACTCGATTGTGGACACGTGGTAAACCCCTACTTAGTTCGAGAGCAAATTGAAGGGTCTGTGGTGATGGCTCTCGGTGCGATCTTTAATCAAGAAATTACTCTAGAAAATGGCCGGATTAAGCAGCAAAATTTCGACTCCTATCCACTGCTCAAACTTGCCCAAGTCCCTAAAGTAGAATCGGTGCTAGTCCCAACAATGGATTTTTGGGGCGGTGTAGGTGAGCCAACAATTTGTGTCGTTGGCCCCGCAATCATCAACGCAATTTCTGCGGCGCTTGGTAAACCGCTCAGGAATTTCCCACTAGTTAAAGAAGGACTAACGCTCGCTTAAACCTGAAAAACCATCGGTTCGTGTTACCGACGAATCGATGGCCCTTCCCATGTCATGCCCTCTGAACGTATCTTTAAAAACAGTTCCAAAGAGCGCAGATCAGTGTGAGCTGGCGTTGGAATTCTAGCTTGTACTCCAGAATAACAAGCCCTTAAACGCCGATCAGTGGATCCGAGGGTCTGCCAACTTTGGCGATAAATTGGAAATCCGGTCAAAAACCCAGGACTAATTAATTCTGCGCGTAATGCTATCCCAACTTTGCCATCATGACATTGTGTACAAGATAAATTCATACGACCGATTCTTGTCGTATATAAGTACGCCCCTCTATCCAAAAATGCTTGCCACTCTTGTTTAGCAAAAGTTTCACTGGGCTGTGTCACTTGGACTTTTAAGCCCTTAGCCAAACTAGATAAATATGCTGATAGTGATAAAACCTCATTACTTTCGATATTTGGCTGTGTTCTAGTATTACGACTGATACAACTAGTAATTTGATCTTCAAGATTAACTAACTGGCCACTTGCTCGGTCTAGAGATTTTCTCCAAACTGGATATGCAACAACAGCGCCTGCTAATGCAAGCGCCTTGGGATGGCATTGAGAGCAGTTATTGAACCAAAGTGCCTCACCCCGATCAACCCATAAAAGTGCGGGATTTGTAAATTCGTCATTTTGAAGATTCAGAAGATCAGATGACAAAAAAGCACTACCGCTTTGCCGAACATGACTATTGGGAGTATTTTGAGCATGCCCTAGAACTGCTAACCAAGCAATTACAAAAACCCCGACTTGAGTTAATCTATTTATACAGTGCATGATGGAAAAATCATGACCTCGGACTAATTAACTCTTTTTCCGCCTTCCTAGATACACCCTGATCATCGAACCATTCCACTGAAATAACGCCCCCTGTTGCAGGAATAGTCACAAAAAACTGTAATAAAGGATTGGCAGCAATACCCGTACCCACATCAGCCATAAACAGAATATCTTGGTTGATCTTTACCACCATCTTTTCAATAATATTCTTCGGAATTTTATCCATGCCATTAATACCAATGCGAAAACCCGTTTCCATCGGATGACCAATTAAAATCCGAACTTCCACTTCTTTGCCAGGTGCTGACTCGCCAATAATACCAATACGAATTGGAAAAGGATTAATAGTGGCCATGATTAACTCGCATCAAAACAAGCACTCAGGGTAATAACCGCAGGAATTGATTTACCTATTTTTTGACCATTATCCAAAGTCGCAATAACCCATACATCTTGGCTTGTTGCTAAACGAATCCGCGTAGCAAAACGCAAGTGCTCCGTCTGAGAGGACATCTTTAAGCGCATTAGAAGCGGATTAGGATTTTCTGGAGCCACCATATCAACACTTTGAATTTTTTGTCTTGGTGGGGCTTTTATGGCAAATCGAAATGGGATTGAATTACCTGTCTCTACTAGCGAAGGCAAATCTAATTCAACGCCTTCCGGATTGAACTTAAAAGACTTTAACGCTAACTCAGAATATGCTTCATTTTTATTTTGGGCAATTAGCACGCCAGCCCAAGTCATTGAAAATGCACCAATAGACCATTTTAAAAATCGTCTCTTCACCATCCCTTTTTTTGAAGCAAAGTATTTCAATGGCTCTAATCCTTATCTAAGAGTTTGTAATACATCTACAACGTTTTTTATTTGCTCAGCAGACAATATGGTTCTTGGCACAATCGGTTGTTCAATCCCCTCTAGACTACCATATGGAGGCATCAAAGTTCCAGAAGATATTTGTCTGGCATCCGTTACCCACTGCAATAAAATTTCGCGTGAATAACGTCGTCCAACGCCAACCAGAGAAGGTCCAAAATTACCCTGCTTTTGCGTTGGTTGAGAGTAATTACTTGATCGTAACTGATGACAAGTCCCACAATTACCCAGATTACCGTCATTTATAATTCTCCATCCCTGCTCTAAATTATCTGGAGTTTGACTATTAGCTAAGTTTGTAAAAATACAAAATACAATACTACTCGCGTATCGAAAGGCAATCCTTCGGAAAAAACTGTCACAAATAGGCATCACGCAACATTCAAAATAGATATCAAGCTATTTTGCCTTAAAACGCCGCAGCCAACAAATTTGTATTACTTTTTCCAGGGCTCTGGTAATTGAACAAGACCTTTAACAGCTCTTGGTAATATGACAAAATAACCACTTTCACGACCTTTAATCCAAGCAGTAAAAATTTCAAAAGAAGACTGATCACTTGTTGCTAAAAGGGCTTGAGCACTCACCATATCATTCATTTGCCCTAACAGTTCTTGAATTTTTGTTAAAGGTTTTAAATACGCAGATACTTTTTTAGCCTGATAAAAGCTATTAAAAAAATCCATTGCGTAACGTAGCTTTTTTAACTCTAATCGCAATTCATGAAATTGCTCTGAAGTATGCCTAGAAATCATTAATTTTTTATGTAATTGACGATGTCGTCGCTGCAAAATTTTAGTGGCAAATTCTTTAGGCTTCATCTGTAGTAATTCTTTTTCTACAACCCCAGTTTGCTGCATTAAATCACTCTGAACAGTTGTGTCTTTCATGACATCTAAATTTAAGAGAGCCTCGGTGTACGAAATAACTTGAACAGAATACGATCGATTACCAATGTATTGAATAACTTGGTCATGCGCAAGGAATCTTTGCATCTTTACAAACTCTTGCAAGTTATTTAGCGCTGCCGAACTAGATAAATCACGAACGATCAAGGGAAGTAATTCAGCGACAAAAACATCCCAATTTCTCGCATCATCTAGTCGTTTGGCTATCCCCCTCCAAACCATACTCCAATGACTTACAAAATCGCGGGGTAGTATTTTCGCAAATAGTTTCAGTGAAACCCTGATTCTTCGAATAGCAACTCGTACTTGATGAATATATTCATCATCCTGATCTAGCAATAGGCCAACATCATTTACTTGTAAATGCGTCAAGCATTCTAAATTAATGTGGACAAAAGTTTGTTGCAAGCTAGCTTCTGGAATTTGCGTAATGGCTGCTGGCTTGATGGGCCCTAATTTTCTATCAAGATATAGGTCATAACCACGCTGCGCCTTGGAGGCGGCGCTAGGGTGAAGTCGGGCCCGACGACTTAAGACGCGAGCTAACCCGAATAGCGCGCTGGGCTTGCCTTCTAGTAACTCAAGCTCAACTTCACAAATAGGCTCTTGAAAAAAACTTCCAGCACGCTTAGTAACGATTAAACCTTGGTCAATAGCCACTTCAACTTTAGCGCCACGAAAAGTTGCTATACAAGTCCTACGATAAAAATCAGTTGTAAAAATAGGGCTTAATTGCGGGGTTAACTGACTTAAAAAATTCAAAGTGGCAACATCGTCAATTAAAGTTTGAAAATCAAATTGGCCTGGTATTGAAGGCCCTTCCCACTCCGATCGCTGACTTAGTCCGCCAAAATTATTGGGATCTAACTTATTTTGATCTAACTTCACAGTTAAAAGCGTCTTACGAAGAATAATTCTCTCCCGAACGGCAATGGCATTTTTCATTAATGCCAGTTCCGGAGTGTCGTAATAAATGTTGTATAACTTTTTTCGCCGGCTAAGGTTGGCTAGTAAAGGATGTTTAAGTAAATGAACCAAATCATCCGCCGTTACGGTCAATTTCAGTTCAGTCTCGGTAGCCAAAATATTTAAATCCCTCTTTTTTGTGTATTTTATAGCTTGATAGCTCATCTGTCATAGAAAACCTAATTTCGCAGGTTACCATTAATCAACTAAATCGTCCAATTACTATGTCATCGTAATGACTTGTCATAAACTTAACAATTGAATAACTGTTCATCATACGCTTAATCAATATAAGCCCCCTGAAGTTACATCACAACCCGAGAATTTCATCCTCAAAAATTGGGGGTTACTTATGAAAAAGCTTCTGCAAGAGAATTAGGACTTGAATAGAAGAAAGCAGCTGAGTTCATTGTCTAAATGATCTAAATAGAAGTCTTATACTAGTTAGGAAATAGTCGTTCTTAAAAATATTGTAGATTCGGAGCATTCTATGTCAGATAATTATTATTACTATGAGCCACGCAGCGGACATGGACTACCACATGATCCATTCAAGGCAATTGTTGGGCCTCGCCCAATTGGTTGGATTGCAAGCTCTAGTGAAGAAGGTATCCTTAATTTGGCACCCTACAGTTTTTTTAATGCCTTTCATGCATGGCCCCCAATCATCGGGTTTTGCAGCACCACCCAAAAAGATACTGTCAGCAACCTCATGCAAAACGGCCAATTTACTTGGAATTTAGTCACCAAGGAATTAGCTCAAGCCATGAATCAAACCTGCGCTGAAGTTGCCCCAGAAATCAATGAATTTAACCTTGCTGGTTTGACAGCGACCCCCTCACTGAAGGTCAAAGTTCCCAGAGTTGGAGAAGCGAAAGTGGCATTTGAATGTGTAGTTACCCAAATTATTCAATTACAAACAAGTGCAAGTCAATCTATTGATTCTTGGCTGACTCTTGGCGAAGTTATTGGCGTACATATATCAAAAGATCTACTGGAAGATGGCATCTTTAATACCGCAAAGGCAGGCATCATTTTGAGAGGTGGTGGCCCCGCTGATTATTTCAATATTGGTCCTGAACAACTATTTAGAATGTCTAGGCCCAAATAAAAAAACCAGACGAAATTATCGTCTGGTTTTTTTGACTGTTGAAGATTTAGTTTAACTGCTGAATCCCACAAAGTAGCCATCCTGTTTGACCATTAACTGGCTTGACCCAATTCCACACTTCTTGGAAATCTGCAGCAGGACCGTCTTTTTCTTCACGGATGGAGCCAGAGAAACGAACACTAGCTAAGTACTCTTGATTTTCTTCTTCGACCGCGATTAAATCAGCCGCCAAGGTGAGAACTTGGGTATAGCTAGTAGCTGTTTGGCGCCCCAACATATCTTGACGAAGATGATTGAATAACTCTGGAGTAGTGTATTCCTTGAGGACGTCGATATTTTGATTGTCAGACGCTTCTTGTAATTGCAAAAATAAACTCTTTGCATTGTGCAAGAAGGACTCTTGATCGGCCCAAGAACCAGGCATCAATTGTGCTTGAATAGGGCTAGAGATTGGGGGCACGCCACCAACTTGACTGCCAATACCTAAGGATGAAGGATTACTGGCGGCAGTATGACTTTCAACTGCCGTATTTTGAATAGCATGCTGGGGGGGGGCAGATTGCGTTTCCCAAGCTGACTGACTACTCGAAGAAGAGCTCATGCCAGCTGGAGCAGGAGTCATACCTAGACCACCTTGCGCTTTATTCGCAAACCTTTTGTAAAGCCACAATCCGACTAGTGCCAGAAGGCCAAACATTAATAAACCACTCACCATCGACGCAATGCCGTCACCAAGTCCACCTAAGCCCATGTGGGAAAAGAGATAACTCAAGCCGATACCGGCTGCAATACCGCCCAAGATGCCACCCATTCCACCAAAGCGACTTGGTTGAGCTGCTGGAGCAGCCGGTGCTGCAGCTGGCGCAGCAGGTTTTGCAGCACCAGCGCTATTGACTGGAGCTGCGTCTGGTTTAGCCGGCAAGCTGCTTTGATTTTTAGTGACGGTATTAGACTGTTTGCCAACACTGTTACCACTACCCATTTTTTTAGCCTCGGCAGGAATGCTTGTAAACATTACCAAAGCAATTAAACCAACAAAACTAGCAAGTACTTTTGTCAAAAGTTTAGATCTCATGTTTTAGTTCTCTCCGTTATAAAAACATACCTTATTAGATACTAATTTTTGCCTTTTGTCATTACGAACATTAATTAACCTAATTTTATTGTGGATATTAGCTAATACTCTGTTTACCCCAGAGATTATCTAATCCTTTTGAGATTTTTTCCACTGACGAATCAACAACTTGGCTTGCCGATAACTTGTTGCAATTTGCCAGCTGATGAGATGGTGAAATTTACTGTCACCCACAATCACTACTTCTCCAAAGTTTTTAAACCAAATAGCAGCTAATTCAGTATCTGTATAGTTACCCAAATTCAAGCGCACCCGATTCTTTAATGGCGAGTTGTAGTTGTAATTACAGCCCACTAAATAAATTAAATCTATTACCGTTTTTCTAGTCAAAATACTGACGAGATATTCCATATAAACTCCTTCATATTTATACAAATATATTAGAGTTTTTTATCCGATGATGCGTTGCGAATTGCTGTACGAAAAATCTGATTTAGTGCAATCCAAACCAATGATCTTATTAATTTTTTAGATTTGAATCATATGAACTGTTAAAACTATCCTTGTCAAACCATCCTTGTCTAAATTCAGATAGTCCCTAAGACATATACCGCATCGATCAACTTTGAAGGGTTTACTAGCAACTAAGTCTAAGCTTGTATCAAATCATCCGCAAAAACTTAGACCACAAAGAAGAAATAGACCGGGCCAATGTATTAAGCAAAATCCATCCTAGAGAAAAATAAATGACAACCACGGCTTGCACCAATATTGGGCACAACTAGAAGTGTTTTGGTGCAAGTTTGTCCATAATGATGCATCAATAAAAATAGTGAGAAAGTTATGGAACAAGTAAAGATTGGTACCGATGTTTTATTTATTTTATTAGGGGCTATCCTAGTGTTGTTCATGCATGCAGGATTTGCTTTTCTAGAACTTGGGACAGTTAGAAAGAAAAATCAAGTCAATGCCCTCGTTAAAATCCTAGTTGATTTTGCTGTTTCAACGATTGCCTATTTTTTTATTGGCTATAGCATTGCTTACGGCGTTGACTTTTTCTCGAGCGCAAGTACCTTGTCAGAAAAAAACGGCTTTGAATTGGTTAAATTCTTCTTTTTGCTAACCTTTGCAGCTGCTGTCCCTGCTATCGTCTCTGGAGGTATCGCTGAACGTGCCAAGATTCACCCTCAATTAATCGCTAGTTTCATTCTTGTCGGCTTTATCTATCCGTTCTTCGAAGGCATTGCATGGAATCAGCATTATGGTATCCAAGCTTGGATACTTGCAAAAACCGGTCATGAATTTCATGATTTTGCAGGCTCGATTGTGGTTCATGCAGTCGGGGGTTGGATTGCTCTTCCAGCCATCCTATTGCTGGGCGCTAGACAAGGACGCTACTTAAAAAATGGCGGTATTGCCTCTCATCCACCTTCCAATATCCCATTCTTGGCCTTAGGTGCATGGATCTTGGCAGTGGGCTGGTTTGGATTTAATGTCATGAGTGCACAAACTATCGATAAAATCAGCGGCTTAGTTGCTATTAACTCATTAATGGCAATGGCAGGTGGCACACTCTCAGCTTGGTTAATTGGTAGAAACGATCCCGGTTTTACCTACAATGGGCCATTAGCTGGTCTAGTTGCAGTATGTGCTGGCTCCGACATCATGCACCCTCTGGGCTCATTAGCTGTGGGGCTAATTGCTGGAGGACTATTTGTATATATGTTTATCCTCGTTCAAAATCGTTGGAAAATTGATGACGTACTTGGTGTCTGGCCCCTCCACGGTCTTTGTGGCCTTTGGGGCGGATTGGCCGCAGGAATCTTTGGAACACCAGAGTTTGGTGGTATGGGCGGAGTCAATTTCACAGCGCAATTGATCGGCAGCGGCCTCGGAGTTCTAATCGCAGTCATTGGCAGCACGATCTTATATAGTATCCTCAGGGCAACCATGGGAATTCGGATGAGCGCCGAAGATGAGTTTGAGGGCGCGGATCTAACGATCCATAAAATTTCTGCCACGCCAGACCGCGAAACAAACTGGTAGGGCTTTTCCAATCAGATTGGAAACTCTAATCCGACTTGATGCCTGAGTTTTGTAACAGTTTTTGCCATCGCTCAGTCTCTTGCCGAACTAAAGCCCCAAACTGATTAGGTGAATCTCCTATGGGCTCAACGCCTAAATCCACTAATGTTTTCAGAACCTCGGGGTCCTGTAACACAAGTGATACAACCTTTTGGATTAGTAAAACCCTATCCATTGGAATGCCACTAGGTGCGGCTAATCCAAACCAATTTTTCACCACATATCCCGGAACCGTCTCCGCCGCAGCAGGCAAATCAGGCAGTATCGTTAATCTTTTGTTATCTGTAGTGGCAAGCGCCTTCAGTCTGCCACTTTTTAAATGTGGCAAACCAATAGCAATCGCCTCAAAAGTTAACTGAACTTGCCCACCCATCAGGTCCGTAATGCTCGGAGCACTACCTTTATAAGGCACATGGATCATTTGCGTACCCGTAGCTTGATTAAACATCTCACCAGCCATATGCGGTAGGCCTGCATTACCACTTGAAGAAAAATAAACATTCTTTGGGTTTGCTTTAGCGAATGCAATAAATTCCGCTAAGGTCTTGACAGGTAGTTGTGGATTAATAAAAATAATAAAAGGAGATGCAGCTACCTGAGTAATAGGCTGAAAATCTCTATATACCTGATATGGTAAATCTTTGACTAAAGCAGGTGTAATACTAAAGTTCCCCATTGTCCCCATAAACAAGTTGTAGCCGTCAGCCTCGGTTCTAGCAACGTACTGCATACCAATAATACCTCCGGCGCCAGCTTTATTTTCAACCACAACAGATTGTCCCAATTGTTTAGACATTTTTGGAGCCATCACTCGCATGATGGTATCGATTGCTCCTCCAGGCGGAAAACCAATAGTGATATGAATTGATTTATTAGGATAACTTTGTGCATGAAGATTTGAAATTTGAATCAAAAATAAGCTTTGTATGATAATTAATATCTTTACAAAAAGTGCTCGAAAAAACATGAGGCCTCCAGATTATTGTTGTAACTTGTTGTAAAAAATTATTGTATGGTATGTCGTTTAATCCTGAGGCGTTTGATTTTAATCAACATCATGCAGCAATTTTTGGACTGCAACCTTGAATTAGCCAACCGATTACTTTACCAGCGTCAAAAATATCCCCAAAGATAAATCCTTAACTAGCCATATCTCCATACTTAACCTAATATTACTGAGACACACTTTTGCATATAATAAAGATCAATTCAACCTATATCGTATGACTATTCCTTCTAGGGCGCAATGACTAATCGAGTTGAAGTCTATATAGGCACAGCCGGACACTCTGCCTGGTTTAGTTCCGACCAAGGTACCTCATGGTTACATCCTAATAGCCATTCGGGAATGTACTTAGAAGCTCGTGTCTGGTGTTTTTCAAGTCATCTAAAGAATAAGCAATTTCTTTATGCTGGCACTGATATGGGCTTGTTTCGCTGGGATGAATACACTACTAGGTGGACTAGTCTTCCATCGCCAATGAAAGAAGTTTGGGCGCTTACTCAAGACCCTAATAATGCGCAGATTCTATATGCAGGTACTCGGCCTGCTAGCTTTTACAAGTCCTTAGATGGTGGACTAAACTGGCAACATATACCAATACCTAATTTAGTCGATTTTTCTGATGTAAACATGGGTCCCACGCGTTGTACCCAACTATTAATAGATCCCTACGACTCTGCTCAAATTTGGTTAACAGTAGAAATCGGTGGCATTTTTCATAGCAAAGACTTTGGCCAAACCTGGGAAATGAAGGTACAAGGCCTAGTTTCAATTGATGTTCATGGTATTTTAATTACAAAAAATACCGCCCAAGAAAAAATCTATTTAGCGACTACGAACCGAGGTCTTCACCGAAGTTTAAATACGGGACAAACATGGGAAATGACTCCACTACAATCTCCATGGCAATATACTAGAGTAATCACTCGACAAGAAAATAATCCTAGCGTGATTTGGCTGACAAATGGTAATGGGCCGCCGGGAGACTCAGGTAAATTGCTTCGAAGCGAAAATTTTGGAGAGAGTTTTAGTGAAATCAAATTGCCAAATCAACTCCATAGCACCCCATGGTGTATCGCTATACACCCCACTAACCCTCAACTAATCTTCCTGGCAACCAATTTAGGTCAGGTCTTTCGGAGCGATGATGCAGGAAATAAATGGCTTCTTCTACCACATCAGTTTGGCGAAATCCGAGCCCTTCATTGGCGGACAACAGATTATCCTGACGACCGCCCACCGCACGCAGTTACAACACGCCCACCACTAACAATCTTTCGGTAATCCTCTGTAAAAAATATTCTGCCCTATGACAATTAAGCAACCCCTAAAAATTATGCTGATTATCCCAGCCAATAACACCACGATGTCAAGCGAGCTACTAGCTTGGCTACCTGCGGGCTCAAGTTGTTCGTTAGTGCGCATCCCGCGTGGTCCTGGTTTATTAAATAAAGATACGCTACCAGCATATAAAGAAACAACTATTGAACTTTGCGCACAAGCGGCTGATGCTTGTTATGATGCTGTTGCTTATGGTTGCACTGCTGCTGGCTTTATTTTAGGGTCTGATGGTGATGCAGAAATGTCAATGAGAATATCTCAAGTAACTGGGAAACGCGTCGTCACAACAGCAAAATCAATGGTCTTAGCCTTGCAAGCAATCCAAGCTAAATCAATTGCGCTGTTGACGCCCTACCAGGAGGATGTCAATACGCGACTGAAGTATTTTCTCGGTTGTGCAGGAATTTCAGTAAAGTATTTTGATAGCTTTTATGCTGCTAACGTAACAGCACTCGGTCAAATCACTGCCACCGAAGTCAAATTACGTGCTCAAAAACTTTGGCGGCCGGATGCTGATGCGCTATTTATAGCTTGCTCACAATTACCAACTTTTGAAATTAATGAACTACTTAGTGAAGAATTTAGTAAACCTGTCTTATCATCTATCCAAGTCACCGCTAAATACTTAATGCAATATTCAACGAACTAGGATTCCTATGCAATTCTTTAAAAAAATACCATCTTTAATTTTTTTGACATTACTCGGGACAGGTATTAATCAGACGTATTCTCAAACGAGTAATTGGCCACAAAAGAGTATTCGAGTTATCGTCCCATTTGCACCAGGATCTTTTACAGATACAGCAGCACGAGTCGTGGGCTCAGAAATCGCAAAACGTACAAGTCAAACAGTTTTTATTGAAAACAAAGGGGGCGCCGGTAGCACTCTTGGTACCGATACAGTTGCTAAAGCAAATCCTGATGGCTATACCTTTTTAGTTACTGATAATTCATTTGCAGTCTCAGCCGCCTTATATGACAAACTACCCTATCAGCCTCAAAAAGATATAGTCCAAGTCTCTTTATTGGCCGACTCTCCCGCTATCCTGATTGGGAGACTTAACTTACCTCAAAAAAGATTAAAAGAGATCGTACAGTATGCCCAACAACATCCAAATCATTTTACATTTGGCTCTGGCGGAATTGGTTCTTCAGCGCATATGGCAATGGAGGGTTTTTTAAATCAAAACAAAATCATGATGACACATATACCATTTAAAGGTATCGCTGGCGCAGTAATTGATGTTGCAGCAGAGCGAATTGATCTAGCCATTGGTAGTATTGGTTCGACAGGTGCTTACATTAAAGATGGTCGACTGATTGGTATAGCAATCAGTAGTCCTAATAGGCATCCACAATTTCCTAATTTACCAACATTTGCTGAATCTGGTTTTCCTAACTATCAAATGATGTACTGGTTTGGCATGATGGCCCCAGCCGGAACTCCGATAGCGATCATCGAGGCCATGCAACAGGAAATATCTTTTGCGATTAATACTACAAAAGTACAGGAGGTTTTTTCAGGAGCGGGTGTTCGACCAGTCGCCACAACTCCCGCTAACTTCTCCAAACAAATCAAAGATGAAATCATGGTATGGCAAGAAGTCATCAAACGGGCTGACATCAAAGTAAATCTAAACTAACTTTTAACGATAAGGAGTATTTATTTTGTCTTTTCATTTAGGAGAAAAAGTATCTTTTATTGCACCAACGGATGCTTGTGACTCCCATTTTCATATTTTTGGGCCAGCAGAAAAATACCCATATGGTAGCGAGTTACGCTATGCCCCTCCAGAAGCACCATGGAATTCATACCAAGAATTAGCTACACTTCTTGGTATTAGTCGTTTTGTCTTAGTCCAGCCAAGCGCGTATGGTAGAGATAATCGCTGCATGTTAGATGTCATGCAAACACTTGATAAAAATAGTTGTCGAGGTGTGGTAGACATCGATGAAAACATCACTGATTTAGAAATTTTAAAAATGAATGCGCTGGGTGTTCGAGGAGTCAGGATTAATGTAAGTCCAATTTTCCCTCTGACACCAGGACTTGCAGACAAAATGATTCCAAGAATTGAAAAAATAGCGCAGCGCTGTCAAGAAATTGGTTGGCATCTTGACTTTCTCCTTCCTGGATGGCTAACCGCTGAATTACTGCCTGTAATGCGACGCTTGACTATCCCTTTTTCAATGGCTCATTTAGGTATGAATTTAGCAAAAGATGGGGTGGATACACCGGGCTTTAAAGCATTATTAGAACTGATGAACCATGGCAATCGCCTAGCATATGTCAAACTAACTGGAATTTATAGAATGTCAAAAGTTCCTCAATTTATTGATGCTGATCCATTAGTAAAAGCTTTGATTGCTTGCGCTCCAGATCGGATTATTTGGGGCAGTGACTATCCACACTTGTCATTTGCAGAACATAGTTCAGTAGAGTTATTTAATTTACTAGGTAGATGGACATCAGACGAACATATTAGAAGGTTAATTTTGACTGATAACCCAGCTAGGTTATTTGGCTTTTAAAGCAAATAAAGCTTTTCCTAGGTAATGCAATCCGTCATTGAACATGCCACAAAAAACTATGGCATGTTCAATGTGGATAATACTAAAGCACTCTACTTAGCCCCCGGGATCCAAGCCATTTCAGCTTGGTAAGCAAATTCTGTCTTGACGTCGATCACGGCTGGAAGCTCACTTGCAAGAGCAGCAGCAAAGGCGGCCTTAAAGTCGCCTGGCTTTTCTACAGTAATGCCAAAGCAGTCAAAAGATTGAGCAATCTTCGCAAAATCAGTTTCTAAATAAACATAACACTCGGATTTTCTCCCCTGCTCACGCGATCCATAAGCAATGTTTAAATTCTTAAGTCCCTGAGATAAGCAATGGTTGTTATTCACGATGGTGATTGTCTTTAAGCCACACCTTCGGGCGGTTTCTAACTCAGGTAAGTGATAAGAAAATCCACCGTCTCCAGTAAAACAAATTACCGGCCGATCAGGCGCCGCAGCTTTAGCTCCAATGGCAGCTGGAAATGACCAACCTAGAGAACCTGCAGCTCTTATGAAGGTTTGTCCAGGATGGCGCATTTCAACAAAATTACCAGACCACAATGCTGAATAACCCGTATCTGCGACCACAATTGCATTACTTGGCAATACCTCCGTAAGCATTCTGCAAAGTTGTTGTGGACGAATAGGACTAGTCTGGCGATTCAGATCAACAGCTTGTTCTTGCCACCAGTCGTCTACCAATTTCTTGGTATAAGCTAGCCAGTCATCGTGCTGACTACCTTGTACAGCCTTTGTTAAGACCTCTAAGCCAGTTCGGACATCGCATAACATTCCAATCGTATTGGGGTAATTTCTACCCAGCTCGACTGGGTCAATATCTATCTGAATAATCGGTGTCCCAGATTTAGGCATAGTCCAACCTGCTGTCGTATGATCGCTTGTGTTACTTCCTAAATAAATGATTAAATCAGCTTCATCAACTATATGATTTGTACAACTTCGACCGTAAGTGCCTACCATCCCTCTAAATAACGGATGCGTCTCTAGGATCATTGATTTGGCATCTAGTGTGGTGGTAACTGGAGCACCAATTCTTTCGCCAAGGGCACACATAGCTGATCCAGCCTGGGATATAGTTACGCCACGATCTCCAATAATTACCGGTCTTTTACTTTTAGCAATGGCATCGACCGACTGTTGAACTACGCGTGCGTCAGGTGCTGGTCTAAAGGCTGGGTAAATCGTGTGCGCCGAATCAACATCAATTGGCTGGTTAATTTCTAAGGGAGTAATAGCGTCTCCAGTAAACCCTGCAACATCCAGATGAACTGGTCGGGGTGTCCCACTAGTCGCCTCCCGAAAAGCCTGCCGAATTAAATGGGGCATTTGTTCAATGACCTCCATCTGCCCATGAAATTTAGTAACTGGCGCATATAACGGGGCATGGTCCACTTCTTGATATGAGTTACGGTACTGCATCGCCGACACATGACGCCCAGTCATGGCTATTACTGGGGAATGCCCCAAATAAGGATCTTGCAGGGAAGCCGCCAAATTAGCAGCGCCCACAGACTGCGCAAAACACAACCCGGGCTTACCAGAAATCCGCGCATAGCCATCCGCCATGTAACCTACCCCTTTTTCTGAATGGCCAAGTACACGCATAATGTTTGTATCTTCCATTTCGGCTAAAGCTCGACGAAGGACAGCGTCCATGAAAAAAACATGGGTTACGCCATAAGCCTCTAATAATCGTGCAAAGTATTTTGCACCTGTCATTTTTTCTGACACGGATATCTCCTTAATATGATTTTATTGTTCTCTAATTACTTCTGCCATTCAACATCATAAAACAAAGTATTTACTGCTGATAGTAAATACTATTTACATTTCAATTTTAGCGAATATCCTCAGAACTCTCGGTATCACGTCTGCTTCTTAAATATGCCCTATTTCGGGTGCCAAGAATATTAAACATATAATCATGGAAATACGCTACCGGTCAAATAAGTTCAAATGTTTAAGTTGTAACAATCCACATTAAGAAAGTTTATCTATGAAAAAGCATATCTTGCTACTTGCCCTCTTTTTTTTACCCTATTGCCTATTTGCCCAAGGTACTTACCCAAATAAAACAGTTACTATTGTTGTGACCTATGCCCCAGGTGGCCTTGGAGATCTTCTAGCTAGACAAATTGCAGAGCAATTAACTACTCGAACAAAACAAAGTTTTATCGTAGAAAACAAGCCAGGTGCCACAGGCGCACTAGGAAGCCGTTATGTCACCAAATCAAAGCCAGATGGCTATACACTTTTACTTGGACAAACAGGTGAAATGGTCATCAATACCTTTGTGACCAAAGATCTCGGCTATGACCCAAACAAGGATTTAAAGCCGATTGCCATCATTGGTGAAGTTCCACTGACTTTAGTGGTACCAGCCAATTCTCCCTATACTAATTTATCAGAACTAATCAAAGGTGCAAAAGCAAATCCCGGGAAAATGACTTACGCCTCTTCTGGCACTGCAACGCCAGGCCATCTTGCTGCTGCCGCACTTAGCCAAGCAGCTGGGATTGACATGGCTCACGCCCCATACAAAGGAGCAGGGCCTGCAATGACCGATGTCCTAGGAGGACATGTTGATATGTTCTTCCCTAGCACACCTTCCATACTACAATTTGTAGAATCTAAAAAAATACGCGCCTTGGCAGTCTCATCAATCAAACGAACTACAGCCCTACCGGATGTAAAAACAGTCGCTGAAGAGGGCATAAAAGACTTTAGTTTTACATTATGGGGCGGTGTATATGCTCCAACAGGAACTCCTGAAGAAATCCTCAATTACTTAAATACAAACATCAATATGATCTTAGAGGATCCTAGCTTTAAAAAGAATCTTGAAAAAGATGGCATTTTAGTTAGGCGTAATAGCCGAATTGAATTTGGTGACTTCATGAAAAGTGAGTTTACTAAGTATGCAAAAATTGTCAAAGCAATTGATCTGAAAGTAGAGTAAAAAATGAATATCGTTACAATACCCGGTGACGGGATTGGACCAGAAACAATGGCTGTCACAACCGCCATCTTAAATACTGTTTCGGTTCAACATGATCTAAAACTGAAACTGCTGCCAGAAATAGCTGGTCATGCCAGCTTGCAAAAATATGGCTCAACCATCTCTCCTAATCTGCTTGAGAAAGTCAAAGCGGCTGATGGACTTATTCTTGGACCAATGGCAACCTATGATTTTAAGGACGAGTCAAAGGGAGAAATTAATCCTTCCAAATTTTTTAGAATCAATTTAGACCTGTACGCCAACATCCGACCAGCAAGAACTTTTCCTCAAGTACCGACCCGAATGAATCCTTTTGATCTAGTGGTGGTTCGTGAAAATACTGAAGGGTTTTATGCAGACCGAAATGTTGAATCGGGCAATAGTGAAATACTTGTAACAAAAGATGTCGTCATTTCACTTCGGCGTATAACGCGCTTATGTTGTGAACGAATTGCTAAAGCCGCTTTTGAAATCGCAATGACTAGAAAAAAACACGTGACGATTGTTCACAAAGCCAATGTTTTACAAATAGGTGATGGCATGTTTATTCAAATTTGTCATGACATCTCTAAAAATTACCCCGAAGTACAAGTGGATGATTTTATTGTAGATGCAATGATGGCTCACGTCGTTCGTCGGCCAGAATTTTTTGACACGATTGTAACTACCAATATGTTCGGTGACATTTTGTCTGATCTTACCTCCGAATTATCAGGCAGTATAGGCCTTGGCGGTTCCCTCAATGCTGGCGATCAATACGCCATGGGCCAGGCGGCGCACGGCTGTGCACCGGATATCGCTGGTCAAGATTTAGCTAATCCCTTTTCTTTAGTCGCCTCGGCAGCGATGCTCCTAGCGTGGTTCGGTCAACAGCAGAAAAAACCGAATTTTATTATGGCAAGCCATTCGATTAATCAAGCCATGGCTGATGCAATTGATGCCAAAGAGATGACTAAAGATGTTGGGGGCACGCTTGGCACCAAAGCCACTGGCCAAGCTCTAATCAGTCGTTTACTGAAGCAGTAAATTCCTATCTATTTTTCTTAATACTTGTTAACTCATATCCAGAGAATCGTGTGATGAATTATCTATACTTAAAAATAAAAACCCTAACTCAGGCAGTGTTACCATTTTTGCTGTTATTTTTTTGGAGCTGCGCTAGCTTTGCTCAAAACTATCCCTTACAAACTGTTCGTGTAATTAGTCCATTCCCGCCCGGTGGAGCAGCAGATATTGTTGTGCGCTTAATCTCCCAAAAAATGACCGAGACTTCGAAAGTTAACTTCATTGTTGACAACAAGCCAGGTGCGGGTGGTGCGATTGGATCACAATTTGTCATGTCCGCCGAACCAGACGGTTATACACTCCTACTCACTTCGAGTAGCGCTATGGCAATTAATCCACATCAACAAACTAAACCAACTTATGATCCCTTCACAAACTTCACCGCTATTTCTTTAATTGGGTACTCCCCTAATGTACTTGTGGTTTCCCCAGAATTTCCTGCGAAAAATATCCGAGAACTCATTGCATTACTCCAGTCCAAACCGGGTAACTTTAATTTTGCCTCGAACGGGGCGGGAACTTTAAGCCACTTAACTGGAGACCTTTTTAAGCAAACTGCTAATGTAGAATTTTTACTCGTGCCCTATAAGGGGGCCGCCCCGGCCGTTGTCGATGTGGCCAGTGGCCAAGTCAATGCGTTATTTGCCGCCTATGCCAGCGTTGCTCCAATGATTAAGGCTGGCAAATTAAAACCCCTTGGTGTTACAAGCCTAAAAAGAATTTCAATTGCCCCAAATATCCCAACTCTTCATGAAACTGGTCTTCATGGTTTTGAATCTACCCAATGGTGGGGATTATATGGCCCAGCCAATCTTCCGCAAGAGATTACTCTGAAACTCAATACAGATATCAATAAAATACTGAAGCTTTCAGAAATGCAAAAAAGATTTGCTGATGAGTCAATCCTTTTACTTGGCGGCAAACCTGAAGATCTAACCAACTATATGCGCAATGACTATAACAAATGGGGTAAAGTTATCAACATGGGTCTATTGAAGAATTAAATGATGACTCCTAATCAAATAATCTCTCATAGCCAAGTTCCTGTCACGGCTGAATTAGCAAAATTTATCGTGCAATTACAGTGGTCACAGGTACCAAAAAATATTCAAGAATTGATGCCAATTCTTTTAATCGATATATTTCGCGCTGCAGCCGTTGGATTTAAGAGACCTTGGACTGAGTCAATTAAGCGCTTATACGCAAATCATCGGTCCTCCATGAATTCTCATTTGTGGTTTTCAAAAGAATTAGTCAATATCAATCAAGCTACATTTATTAATGGCGTTGCTAGCGGTGGCCTAGATTGGGATGATTCACACGTGGCGGCAATCATTCATCCAGGAGTTTGTATTTGGCCAGCAGCTATCGCAATGGCTGAAATAACGCAAGCAAGCGGTGAAGAACTCTTACTCGCTGTTCTAACAGGCTACGAAACAGCTATTCGGATTGGGATGAGTATTCAACCAGAACATTCTCTGAGAGGTTTTCAAGGAACACCTACTTGTGGAGTTTTTGGTGCTGCCGCTGCGTGTGCCAAACTACTGCAATTAACAATCCCTCAAACCCAAAATGCGCTCGGAATTGCCGCAACGTTTGCTTGCGGACTATCACAATTTTTCGTTTCAGGGTCTGACATTAAACGTTTTCACGCGGGTAAGGCGGGTGCCAATGGTATTGAGGCAGCACTATTGGCGCAAGCGGGTCTAACTGGCCCACCAGACGCGATAGAGGGCGTCCAAGGATTTGCTAGGGCTTTTTCAGACCGTTTTGATCCAAAGCTGGTTATTGATCGACTTGGAACCTATTTTCCTACTGCCTGGATCTCCCTAAAGCCACATGCAAGTAGCGTTAGAATGCAAGCAGCAATAGAGGCTGCCGCTTTTCTATCAACGAAAATTTCGAATACTGAGCAAATTAAATCGATTGAAATTGGAGTGCACGGCGCAATGCTTGGAAAATTAACTAGCAATACGCCCGTGGACTTTCAACAAGCGCAGCTAAGTACACCCTTTGCAGTAGCTATGGCATTAACAATCACACCACAGCGCAAAGGCCCCATTGCCTTATCAATCGATGATTACGAACAGTCCTTGTCCAATCATGCAATTATTAATCTTGCAAAACTCTGTCAGTGCATGATTGACCCCGAGGTCGAAGCCAAAACGACCACTGAGGCTGTACCGGCCCGCGTAGTTTGTATCCTGCACAATAACGAGCGCCTAGAACATTTCATTGAATTTCCTAAAGGCTGTCCACAAAACCCTATTACTCAACTAGAGGTTGCTCAACGATTTATAAGTGTAGCTCAGCCCCTTTTTGGTTCAGCCGCATGTGATGACTGGTTAAATCACGCAATGCATGCCAAAGATTTAAAATCCGTACAGGCATTACTAACCCTCCAACCCTTAGCTCAATAAAGCCACTTTGAATTATTCTCAAACTACGATGTTTTTGTCAGAGTTTGCAGCAAAAATATCTGCTGAAGATATCCCAAAATCAATTACTGAATTAAGTACAGATCTCTTTTTAGATTATTTGCGGGTGGCATCGGTTGGCCAACGAATGCCTTGGAGTAGCTGGGCGCAACAATATGCGCTTCAAACAGCTGCTTTAGGCCCAGCTCCCATCCTCTTTTCCAAAAAATCCTATGATGTTGTTAGCGCCGCCTTCATCAACGCTATTTACGCTGGAAGTATCGATGCAGACGATGTTCATGTTGGCGCTATGCTACACCCCGGTTGTATTATCTTTTCAAGTGCTCTAGCAATTGGTCATAGTCGAAAACTTAGTGGCCATGTGTTACTACCTGCGATTATTGCCGGCTATGAAACAATGATTCGATTAGGACTGTGTATCCAGCCCAGCCATTTTAAACGTGGCTTTCAAAGTACTTCAACCATTGGCGTTCTAGGTTCTGCCCTTACTGCCGCAAGCCTATTATTTAATGAAGAGCCTCCCGCAAAGAAAGCCTTAAAAATTGCCCAAACTTTAGGGGTGGCCGCGTCATTTGCTGGTGGTCTTGTGCAGTTTTTTCATTCTGGCTCAACCGTCAAAAGACTACACGCCGCCCAAGCTGCAAGTTCGGGTGTAAAAGCCGCATTATTAGTCCACTCAGGATTTTCTGGGCCAACAGATATTTTTGAAGGTCAAGATGGCTTTGCGAGAGCCTACTCAGATTCAATAAATTTACAAGCTCTTGAAGGTCTTGGAAAGGACTATCAAATAACTGAGGTGGCGATTAAGCCACATGCCACAAGTGCGCGCGTTCTTTCCGCTATCGAAGCAGCAAATACTCTGTGTTTAGAACATGCTATTCAAAGTGGTCAAATAATAGCGATTACTTTGGGTATACCAAAAGTAATCCAAGGACGTCTGACATCCAATTCACCAAAAGATATTCAATCTGCTCAAATGAGCGCTCCATTTTGTGTGGCGTTAAGTATTTTTAAATCAACTCCGTCCTCACAATTAGTTATTAATGTAGATGATGTAGAGCAGGGCTTACACCATCCAGAAGTAATGCGACTTTGTGAACTTGTGCAATGTCAGTTAGACCCAGATGTAGAAAAAACTAGCACAAATGAGTCAGTCAGTGCGAAGCTAACTATGCAACTCAAAAATGGCCAAACTCTTTTTACGCAAGTAAATGCCCCAAAAGGAAGTTCGTCTAGACCCTATAGTACTCTTGACCATCAGCTTGGGGCAATGACAGAGCTTGGGCGAAGGTACTCCAAATCGACTACCCAAGAAATGATTAGCCTAGTGAAAAATTTCTCCACATTAACTGATATTCAAACGTTAACCAACTTACTGCAATAAGAAACTGCTATAGAATGACCGCCCGTTTTACTCGGCTTGGATTTTGGCATCCTGTAATAATTTTGCATACATCTTTAATTCATTTTGTATTTGCGTAGAAAAATCCTTTGGACTACTTCCGATAATTTCATTACCACCATCATCGACTAATCTTTTTACAGTGCCCGGGGCTTTAAGCGCTTTTACTACTTCGTTGTAAAGGCGCGCAATAATCACTGGATCAGTCCCTGCCGGAGCCAATAATCCTTGAAATTGTGCAATGTTAAAGCCTTTAAATCCTGCTTCTTGCATCGTTGGCAATTGCGGTAAAGCTTTACTGCGATTACTCGCTGAAACAGCAAAGGCCTTTAATTTTCCAGCCTTAATTAAAGGCACAGCCGTTACTAATGGCTCAAAAGTAAAGCTTAGATGACCACCTAATAAATCTGCTAACGCTGGAGCAGCTCCTTTATACGGCACGTGCGTCATTTCTACTCCAGCTATTAAAGCAAATAGCTCCCCAGCTAAGTGCCCGCCACCACCAATACCAGTAGAGCCATAACTTATTTGTTTTGGTTTTAATTTTGCCTCCGAAACAATATCATTTAAATTTTGTAAGGGAGATGTAGCCGTCACTACAACAGCGTACTGGTAACTAATGACCGAGCTAATTGGAGCAAAGTCTTTAATAGGGTCATAGTTAAGTTTTTTGCCCATACTAGGATTAACCACAAGTGGGCCACTTGCAGTCAATAACAGGGTATACCCATCCGGCGCAGATTTAGCAACAAGCTCTGTCCCAATGGAACCATTAGCTCCGGGCTTATTTTCAACCACTACCGATTGACCCATGCTCTCAGAAAAACTCTGCGCAATCAGCCTAGCTGTAATATCTGCTGCACCGCCAGCCACGTATGGAACAACCATCCTAATGGCTTTTTCTGGATAGGTTTTTTGCGCACTAGCCAACAATGGTAAACCTACTAGTAAGGTCCATAACCCGACGAATACTCCCTGAAATAACTTTGTTTTCATAATAATCATGATCCGTTCGTATATTTTTGTAATTGCTTAATCGTCTCTAAACTAATCTCAATACCTGATTGGCGTTGCTGGGCCATTCTATCTAATTCAATAGAGCCAGGTACTATAACCGGCTTACTTGGATCAATTGGCGGACTATCCATGAGGATACTCGCAAAGTCATTCATGCGCTGCGCAAGCCACTCTGGAGAACCTAATACCTTCGTATCAATGAGGATAAAAAAGTGCCCTAAATTTTGCGGCTCATCAGGCGCGTCTTGCCACGACTTAATATGGGTTAAATAGGCTGCATTGGACAATAATCCAGCAAATAAATCGACTAATAATGCAATACCGTATCCCTTGTGCCCACCAATTGGTAATAAGAATCCATCCAAAGCGGCTTTCGGATCAGTCGTTGGCACACCCATAGCGTCTGTACCCCAAGTGTTGGGAATGGACTCCCCTCTTTTGAGTGCATTACGAATCTTGGCCCGCGCTACAACACTCATGGCCATATCTAATAGAAATGGTCGCCCACCAGGATTTGGCACCCCAAAACCAAGAGGACTATTACCCAACCGTGCATCAGTTCCACCCCATGGCGCAATAGTTGTTGTCGCATTACTACCGATGATCGTTGCAAAACCTTGCTCAGCAGCTAATAATGCGTAGGGTGAAATAGGTCCAAAATGGTTACTCCCCCGAGCTAATGCAATACCAATTCCACAGTCCTTAGCAACAGCCATAGCCGCCTCCAGCGTTCGCATCCCTACTAAAGGGCCAACGCCATTGTCGCCATTCACTCGAACCATGGCCGAAGCAATACGTTCAACAACAATTTTAGGCTGTGGATTTATGCCACCAATACGTAATCGCTCACCATAAGATTCAATCCGACTCAAACCATGCGTTGATAAACCAAATAGGTCTGCAAGTACTAAGATTTGTACGACATCTCTGGCATCATTGGGCTTTAAACCCAATTGAATAAAAGCATCTATGCCTAACTGCGTGAGGTCTTTTTCTGAAATAATTTGATGTTGAAGTGTCATAAAGTTTACTTAAATAAAAAATCATTTTAGATTAAATATTGGTCTGACCCAGAAAATCTAATTCCACGGCTCAGATCAAGTAATTGATAAAAATAAAAAGAAAAATGGTAATATTTAAGGATAGCTCAAAAAAGATTCAGCCATTCATGCAAAATAAGACCGTTTTTCAGCCAGGCCAAAAACTGCAACACCTCAAAACTGGGGGACTTTATCAGATTATTTGCCAAGCAAATATCGAGGCAACCCTTGAACAGGTATACGTTTATCAGGCCCTTTCTAATCAAAGCCATTGGGTTCGGCCTGCTTCTGAAATGCTCGACGGTCGATTTATTGCGATTGAATAATGCTTCATCAAATAAAAAGATTAATTAAAGGAGATTCGTGATGGGACTAAAGTTTATGGAACATATTTTGATTTTGACCCATGACCCTGAGGGTACTAGAGATTGGTTTTGCCAAAACTTGGGTTTTCGGGATGGCTACCACCCAGAATTCGGATTTCCGGTTTACTGGCTTTATATTGGTGACCAGGATGTAATTCATGTAGGTAAGGCTAAATACTCCGAACATCAAATTGCTTATCTGAGCACACCAGACGATTCCAAACCCGTCGATAACAGTGCGGGTGCACTTGGCTCAGCTCGCATTGATCATGTTTGTTTTAACTGCGAAAAAATTGAAGAGTTCTTAGAGCGCTTTCAAAAAAATGGCATTGAGTTTAGTGAACGCAAAGCACATAATTCGCATTTGTATCAATTATTTTTAAGAGAGCCTATTAATGGGATTAAAGTAGAGCTCAATTTTGCTGCTGAAGAGGCCCTACGTGCTGGCCGTGTAGCATCTTGGACTGATAGCGGTCAAACAGTTACTAACTAGGATCTCATTGATCAATTTGAGATCCTCTTCATCTTCAGACCAAGAGCAAGCCCCGTATGACAGTTCAGTCTTTAGGGCTTTGCTCAGGCAACCTGTGGATTAAAGGTGTTACTCAATGCCAACTTGTTCAAAAAAAGGTTTAGCGCTCCCGCCTAAAAATACTAAAAAATCTCTAGCCTCGTTGGGATACTTAGCACTCTTCATAACGCCAGCTGAATAAGTCGTATAGTTTTGCAGTTCCCGTGGTAATGGCCCAACATATTTCAATCCTTTGGATTCAAACATCTTAATTTCAGTAATAGCCCCAAAACCAATTTCATTACCCGTTCCATGGATGACTTGTTCCATCACTAAATCCCCATTGACAAATCGTTTGGTTTTCCCCTGTAACTGCTCACTCATGCCTAACTTTTCAAATAATTTCGCTAAATAATTCCCAGTCGAAGCTTGGTTATAAACTAAAGAATCCGCTTGTAATAATGCTGCCTTAAAACTCTCCACGGTTGAAATTTGTGGACTCTTTAACGCTTTTCGTACAGTCACACCAGCGCCAACTTTCCCAATTAAAACGCCTTTTTCAGTCACTAAAGTCCCTATGTGAATTTGCTCATTAATCAACGATACAGGTGCAATTAAAAGGTCAGCAACTGGTTGATCTGCAAGTAACCTGGAAAGTTGTGGGGCTGTTCCTAAACGAATTTTTACTTGATGACCTGAAGTCTTGGTGTATTGTGCTACTGCTAATACAAGTCCAGGCTCGACCGCGCCCGCACTCATTACTTGTAACTCGACAGCCTGCAAATGAAACACCCCAAGAAAAATTCCAATAAAAATCAATTTAAATTGCTTACGAACCATCAAAAACTCCTATTCTGTTTGACTGACTACTTCTTGAAAAGTTCTCCGAATCTTCAAGGGATTTGATACATAAAAAAATGTTTCTCTTGTCCCACCAGAACCAATAATCGTAAATGTTCCATAGCCTAAAATACGACCCAAAATTGTTTGATCAACATTAATCGATTCTATTTTTGATAAATTCATCTCAACACTTCTACGAGAGATAATTCCCTCCTTGACTACTACCCATTTATTCGTAAGGACATATTCATTCGATTTAAATAGGTAAGCAATGGGATGTGCAAAAAAATAAAGCCAATGATTTCTGGCTTCATAAATCACTAATTCTTGACTAATTAAGTTTTTATTAACGTAAGAGCCCATATTTTTAGAGTCCCATGCAAAATCTATTTAAACGATTATCACTTGACACATTAGAACAGATATACGTTACTCAAAAATTATCCAAAATGTTTTGCTAATTCAGGATCAAACTTACCGTCAATTAATACAAATAAAATCTTACAGGGTTTACCAGACCGGTTTGCCCATGCATGACTTGTCCCACGTTCGACTAAAAAATCCCCTTGCCGCATGAGGCACTCTTCTTGATCCAGGACCAGGTAAATCTCCCCCTCTAAAATCAAAGCATAATCAACCGACTCTGTACGGTGCATTAAAGGATGACCACCCTGCTTAAAGGTTGAGGCCTTATCCGTCCCCATCGCACCAAAGGCAGCTTTTGCTCCTTCTGAGCCCAATTCCTTTGTCCAGTCACCTTCAGGGCCAAATTCAATAATCCGAACTACGGAACCACTTTTAGGTGGCTCTAGCACCATTGGCCCAGTCGTTGGGTCGGGACCATTATTCACGACCGCCGGGGTCTCATGCGTAATCCACAAGTTGGTACAATAAAATCCAACGCGTTTAGGGTTCGTATGAACCGCTGGTGCAGCACAATCTTCGGTTACTATCGATTGACCATGCTCATCATGCCCAGTAACAATCCGGCGAACATACCCTTTAGTTTGTTCCATAAAAATTTTCCTTATCTATCGTTATAGTATCGTTATAGTTCATTATATTGATTGGTGCGAACTCACCAAAATTTGCCAAATTCCGATCTATTCTCTATTAATAATGCGATTTAAAACTAATCGCATCTCGATAGTGAATATCCTCTAAATCAATAAATGATCGCATAGTCTTCTTATCAACGGTATATTGCATCTTACGATTAGTCTCATTACAAGCCCGAATATCAAGGATTTCTAGATGCTCCTTAACTTCCCACTCATGTGCCCCAGCGATGCCAGGCGGGGCATAAATCATGGATCCTGGCCCCACCTCAAACTCTTCCCCAGAAACATTACGCACAGTCGCACTGCCAGCAATCACGTAATAACATGCCTCAATCGGATGCCAGTGTAATTGTTCATAAGTACCCGGCGCATAAGTAGCTCTACCAAGACGTACTCGGTCTGTTTCATTTACCTCAGGCCAACCAATCAATCGTTGATAGGTTTGTCCATCAGTGACGCCTCGTCGACCAGGATAATCCGCTTGATTGAGGACTTGTAAGGTTGCTTTTAATTCCATTTTTTCTCCTTCTTTAGTTGACTAGAGCATGACACTTCCTGCATTAACATTTAAATTAACTCCGGTAATCCCTTTGGCCTGCGGTGAAGCTAAAAATAAAACAGCAGCCGCACTATCGCTAGGCTCAATCCGGTGATTCAATGGATTGGCGGCCGCTAATTTTTGTAAATCGTTTGCACTCCGAATTTGCATGACACGTTCAGTCGCGGTTGTGCCTGGTGATACAGCATTAACAGTAATACCAAAGCCACCCAGTTCTTTTGCTAAATGTTTTGTATAGCCAAGAACCCCTGCCTTTGCTGCGCCATATGGTAAGTATGACTTGGCGTGCGGGTTAGGTGATACGCCAGCAATTGATCCTAGCAAAATGATTCGCCCTGATGGCCGGATTTTCATCCAGGGAATTACCGCTTGGGTACATAAAAAAACCGATTTGAGATTTACATTGAAGACTTCATCCCATTCTATTTCAGTAATTTCATCCACCGGTAATAAACGCTTAAAACCACCCACCGCATGAACTAAAATATCGATATGCGCATATCTCTGGCCAATCTCATTGATAGTCGCTCGAATCGAGACAGCCTGTGTAACATCTACAGCATGGGCACTTGCATGCCCCCCTGTAGCTCGAATTTTCTCGACTAAAGCATCTAAGTCTATTTTATTTCTGGCGAGCGCACAAACATGTGCTCCCTCGCGCGCAAATTGGAGGGCAATCTCTTTACCAATACCCTGACTAGCCCCTGTTACTAACACAATTACACCAGAAAATTGCATCAGCTTAGGACTGCGTTTTAGCAATCAACCCATCATAAAAGCAAATCACTGCTGAACTATCACGATCACCTGCACCTTTACTTAGCTCAGAGGCCAGTGCCTGCGCATTAAGACTTATTAACGGGACTGGACAATGCAAACTAGCGGCGTAAGATACCATTAATTGCACATCTTTATAGTGCGTTGTTAAGTGACCGATAGGAGGGTAAAAATCTCTATTTACCATCCGATAACCCTTCTGATCCATCGCCTTCGAAAAAGCTGCGGATTTTTTTAATACCTCTAAAGCTTTTAGCTGATCGATGCCAGCTTTTTTCGCTAAAGTTAACCCCTCGGCCATCCCCATCCGATTAATCGACAGTACTAAATTAACGACTAACTTAATTGCTGCGCCAGTTCCACTTGGCCCCATATAAACTGACTCGCGTGCCATGGCGGCAAATATAGGACAACATTGCTCATAGATCGACTCTTGCCCACCCACCATAAATATCGTATCTTTGACCGCACACATTTCACTCGTACCGCTAATCGATGCGTCTAAAAAATGTATTCCTCGACTAGCTAGCTCTTGAGCTAACTCGATCGATAATTCAGGATCAGAAGTTGAACTATCTAAAATGATTAAATCTTTTTTTGATTGGGCAAATAAATTTAAATCTGTTTGAACGACTTGTCGGACAATTTTTGAATTGGGTAAAGACAGGATAATGACATCCACAAGTGCGGGTAAATCTCTCAGATCAGATACCGGAATTGCCCCGTGCTTCGCAACAGCTGCAATTTTTTCTTGATCAAGATCGAAAGCGTGAACCGTATACTTTGCAGCCAATAAATGCTTTACTAGCCACCCACCCATTAACCCTAGGCCAATAAAGCCAATTTTCGGAGTTTTCATGCTGGTTTACGTTTCATTAAAAAAGCTTGAATACCCTCTTGAACTACTTCTCCGCGCTGATTAATAACCTGTAATTGACGTTTCATCACGCCCCGGTCTGACTTGGATGTTTCACTTAACTCCGTCACAGTAATCTTGGCGTGAATCGTATCTCCAATCTTGGTCGGTTTGGTAAATTTCAAACTTTCAAATCCTAAAAATGCTATTAATGTGTCATCATATAAATGTAACTGGAATAATAGCCCCGCGGCAATGGCATAAATCAATGGACCATGCGCAATACGTGTTCCAAATTGCGTATTTTTGCAATACTCTTCATTGATGTGTAATGGATTGTAATCGCCTGATATGCCAGCAAAATTGACAATATCTGTTTCTGTTATCGTCCTGGCAGCACTCTCAAATGTTTTACCAACTTGCCACTCTTCCCAATATAGTCCAACCATCTTTATTCCCCCTGACAAAAAATCGCTCCACTTGTTCGTAAGCCATTAATCTGCTCTTGGCTATAGGACAATACTTCAGCTAAGACTGTTCTCGTATCCTGCCCAAGTTCAGGGGCAGGATTAGAAATCACTGGCCGATCATGCCCCATTTTTACTGGATAAGCCGGCATACGCACTTTTCCTACAACCGGATGATCGTATTCAACTACGGCCTGATTTTGAATCGCCGGTGGTTCTGCAAAAGCCGCATCAAAATGATTGACTGGACTAGCCGGCACATCGTCATCCCGAAATTTATCCATCCAATATTGCGTTGAATTTAAAGCGATAAATGGTTCTAAAATAGCTAATAAAGCATGTCGATGCGCTACCCGAGAAGCATTCGTTTTAAATCGCTCATCGTCAAAAACCGTAGTTAATCCTAAGGATTTACAGAAGTTCTTCCAATGAACCTCTTCACGAGCTGCGACCACGATATAAGAATCTTTTGTTTTAAAAGCTTGCCAAGGCACTGAGTACTCGTGCGCAGAACCCGGAGGCTTAGGTAACTCGCCATTACTTAACCACATCGTGCCAAGATAGGTCAGTAAGCTCAACATAGCGTCAAACATGGCTAACTCCATATGCTGCCCTTGACCAGTTTTTTCTCGCTCGTATAGTGCTGCTAGAATCCCTTGACTAGAAAACAACCCACCACTTAAATCGGCTAACGGAATCCCAAGTCGAACCGGTGGACGACCAGGCTCACCGGTAATCGCCATATGACCGCTAATCGCCTGAATAATAATATCTAAAGCAGGATAGTCTTTGTAGTCGCCAGCGGATCCAAAACCAGTAATCGAACAGTGAATAATTTTAGGATTCACCTGAACTAACTGAGGATAGTCAATCCCTAAACGTTGCATTACCCCTGGTCGAAAATTATCTACAATCACGTCTGCACTTTTAACTAAATCCAAAAAAATATTTCTACCTTGGGGATTTTTTAAATCAATAACCACACTCTTTTTATTGCGATTAAATGTTAAAAATAATCCACTAACGCCTAAATAAGGTGCTACCGATGGATTACGCCCAAGGTCACCATGCGGCGCTTCAACTTTAATGACCTCTGCGCCCATATCCGACAATATTTGCCCACCATAGGTTCCAGCGATAATTTGGCCAAGCTCAATAATTCGAACACCAGTTAAGGAATGTGTCACAACAGTCTCTACAGACCTAAACTAGTTGCAATGATGTTGCGCTGAATTTCGGAGGTACCGCCACCAATTGTTGCTAAGCGTGAGTCTCGGAAAAAACGTTGTAATGGATATTCCATACAGTACCCATAACCACCAAGAATCTGTAAACTCATATCTGCAATCGATTTATACGATTCACTCGTATACAGCTTTAAGATCGCCGCATCTTGGCGCGTGTCTTTACCCTGCTCTACTAACCAAGCATATCGATAAACCATGGTCTGCGCAATATCTAACATGGCTTTCATATCAGCTAACTTATGTGAAACAGCTTGAAACTTACCAATTGGTTTACCAAACTGTACGCGCGTCTTCGCATGCTCTAATGCAAAATCAAACGCTGCTCTAGCAGCTCCTGTTCGAGCTGCAGATAAACATAAACGCTCGTAGCACAAATAAGTATCTGCGCCCTTCCAACCCTGATCGAGCTCTCCTAAAATAGCATTTGCCGGCACCTTAACATCGCTATATAGCACCTCGGTTGTCCCAATCGACCGCTGTCCTAGGGTTGCTAATTTCTTCACTTCTATACCGGGTAATTTTGTATCCACCAAGAAATTAGTAATACCCTGCTGTTTCTTTTCTAACAAATTCGTTCGAGTTACTAAGATACAGTAGTCACTAATATCCATCCCAGAGGTATAGACTTTTCGGCCATTGACCAGAAAATGATCGCCCTGATGAATTGCCCGTGTTTTCAAAGCACTGGCATCCGACCCAGAGTCTGGCTCCGTTAATCCAAAACAAAATGACAACTCGCCGCGCAAAACTTTAGGGACCATATGCTCGATTTGCTCTTTACTGCCATGTTTTAATACCGCAACACAGCCGTATGTCAAATTACGAAATACCCATAAACCCAACTCTTCAAAGTGATACCCCAAGACATCTAACATAATAGCGAGGTCTGTCGCCGTACCCCCGGCACCACCGTATTCTTCAGGACCAATTAAACCAAGCCAGCCATTTTTGGCTAAGGCATTAAAAGCCTCTCGAGGAGGGGTCTCAGTTTCATCACATTTTCGAACATACTCCTGACTACAAACATCTTTTAGTAATTCCGATAAGTGGTTTTGGATATTTTTTTGATCTGCTGTTAATTCAAAATTCATTGCTTTACTTTTTCATTGTAGTTATGACACGTTTTGCTTGGCGATACATTGCATAATCAATGAGTTGATTATTAATCGTAATCGCAGCAATACCCTCTTTTTCTGCTGCTTCAAATTCGCTGATGATTTGCTCGTAATAAGCGATTAATGCTGGCGAAATTCCGTAAGCTTTTTCAACGATTTCAATCTGCTTAGGATGAATAATTGTTCTGCCAACATAACCCAAACTTGCAGACATGGTTGACTCAATTAATAATCCAGGTTCATCATTTAAATTTGCAAATACGCCGTCAATCGGTGTAACGTTGCCAGCCGCTCGGGAATCTAATAGAACCTTGGACCTAGCGTATAACATTTCTGGGCCGTCAACCGACCATCCACAACCCAAATTATTTTGTAAGTCGCCATCCTTGGCAGTCCCTAAAGAGGTTAGCTGGACTCGCGCAGATGCTTTAATTAAGTCATAGCATCGATACACACCCAATGCTGTCTCAATTTGTAAACCAATCGCTACTCCGGAAATCCCTTGAGCCTGCTCTAGACGATCTAGTTGTTTGGAGACTTTTTCAATATCCTGAGGGTGTTCAGCTTTTGGAATAAATACCATCCCTAAACCAGCCACCGTGATTGCTTCAACATCCTCGGCTAAAAGACCCGTATCAGCGGCGTTTACTCGTACCATGACATAGGGCTTATCTTTTGCAGCAGAATCATGTAAATCCAAAATTGTTTGTCGAACTAATTGCCTCGCCTCAACCTTTGAACTATTTGAAACAGAGTCCTCTAGATCGAGAATCACGGCGTCTACATCGCTTGCAATTGCCTTAGCCATCACCTTTGGATTAATTCCAGGCGCAAATAATGCTGTTCTAATATACCTCATGCACTTACTTCTTTAATTGTGGACTGGACCGAAACCCGTAAATCTGCTTCCATTGATCCACCGAGGCTTTACTGGGCGATTGATATAACAAACTTCGGCTTGATGATAAGCCAATAGTTTTACTTAATTCGGCCATGGCCTCAGTCGTTTTTAATAACACCGCATTACAATCCATAATCAAAGCACCATCAACCTCTTTAATATTTTCCCTACGAATAATAGCGTTTACAGTCGCACATGCGGCAAGAATCACTTCTGCCCCAGCCGCTGCTAATCTCCTGGATTCTTTTAAGAAATTTTCAGTCATCTGCCCTGGATCAGTGAAGGCTTTTTGGACTTCATTAAAGTCAATGCCTAAATCACCAAATGGAATATGCCGAGAACTCAAGCCATACTCAAAGGCTTTGCGATCGTAATATTGCGATTGTTTTTTATGAAAAGCAATGCCAGAAAATTTATGGCCATAACTACATGCCATCAACATACTCGTCTCACCTAAACCAAATACTGGAATAGATAGTAATTCTCTCGCTTCTTGCATCGCTGGATCTAAGAAGCATCCAATCGCAATTGCGTCATAACCCTGATCTTGGGCTTGCATCATTTTATTTAAAACACCACCGACGCCATAACTATTGATCGCCACTACCGCGTTGTAATGTAAATCCATTGAGCCGTCATCAACCCCGTTCACATGGACTTCGACATCGGATCTTTTTAAATCGTTTAAATTTTTAGTCAGTGTGTTCCGGTAATCATCTAAACGATGTATCGCCGTACTACTTTGCCACCATATTTTCATAATGCCCCCTTTAACTGTAGCCAGTTTATTTTTAACTGCACCGAGTATTTCTACTCACCTTTGATACCACCTTTTTCAATCACGTCTGCCCAATATGGGACTTCGCGCATGATACGCCCCCGTAAACCCTGCGAGTCTAATGCTGTTGTAGCAAGTCCGGCTTGCTTTAAACTCTCCACCACCTCAGGCTGCTTGATTGTGGCAACACACTGTTTAGACAAATAATTAACAATCTCCGGTGGCGTTCCAGCATTGACAAAAATTGCCTGAAAAGTACTCGAAACCGCGTCCTTAATGCCCAAATCGGCCAAAGTCGGTAAATTGGCTAAATCAGGCCATCGACGTTCTCCAGTTTGCGCAATAGGGCGAACCAGTCCACCCTGAATTTGTCCCATGACGGAGGCTAAACTACCAAAAAGAACTTGTGTTTGACCACCCAGCAAATCGGTCATCGCCGGCCCCGCGCCCTTATAGGGAATATGGGTCATCATGATATTTTCACGAATCTTTAATACTTCCCCAGCCAAATGCGGAGTAGTCCCTGGGCCAGGACTGCCATAGCTAACTAATTTTGGATCTTTACGGGCCATCATAATCAGATCATTTAAATTTTTAATCGGCGAATCAGCTTTAACAACAATGACGTTTGGAGCATCGCCAATTTCGCAAATGGGTATGAAATCTTTTAAAGGATCATAGGGAGAAGGCTTTTTTAAACTGGGAGTCACTACATAAACGCTCGATGTCAGCATTAAGGTGTAACCGTTTGGCTTATTGGCTCGTACAATTCCCGCTGCCACTGCACCACCTGCGCCGGGGCGATTTTCGACTACAATTTGTTGACCAATATTTTTAGACATCGCTGCCGCTACTATCCGGGCAGTAATATCAGTTGCTCCTCCAGGCGCGAAAGATACAACGAGATTCATGGTGTTTTCAGGATATGCCGCGTGCGCTGAAAAAGTGCTAATTAAACCAAAAATGATTAGCTGTGCAATTTTTTGATGCATCAATTTATCTCCTTCATGTACTAGTCAATGTTCGCAATAAACCGATTGTTTTGATTGATTTATGAGTGACTTTAATTTATGATAGTTCACACATATGAACTTGTTTATATTCTAGCACTTCCCTATCCCATGGTCAAATATATCAAATCTTTAAAAAAGATGTCTCGAAGATGACGGATGCAGCCATCAAATCAGCTGATCGCGTTCTCGATGTTCTCGAACTCTTATGCCGGCGCGGTAACTCTGCGTCACATTCTGAAATTGCATATACCTTAGACATTCCCAAAAGTAGCTTATCTGCCTTATTAAAAAATTTAGTTAATCGTAACTACTTAGAAAAAAATCTCAGCGCCAACACCTACCACTTAGGGGCAGCATTTTTTGCTTTAAGTAAGCAGGGTAAAACAGCAAAAAATATATTAAAAATAGCTAAAATCCAGCTTGGATGGCTTACCGAAAAAACCAAAGAAGCCTCAGCTTTTTATCTCTTTAAAGGGGACCATATTGAACGAGTCCTCGGGGAAGAAGCAAGTTACCCCCTGAGTTATCGGATGACCCCAAACGTGCAATTTACCCTCTACGCAGCGGCTGCTGGTAAAGCTATTCTCAACTGCTTATCCGAATCTGAAAAAGTGACTTACTTTAAAAAAACGCCCCTCAAAGCGCTTACGAACCAGACTGCAACTACGGAGGCAGCGATACGTAAAAAAATTATGGTGGATACTACAAACAATGTCACAATCTCGTATGGCGAAAATTCTGTTGGTGTTATTGCTCTGGCAATTCCGATCTTGCGGGAAGATCAAGCACCCATAGGAGCACTCAGTATCGTTGTTCCAGAAGTGCGCTTTCATGCAAATCTTGAGAGACTTTGTAGAGAATCATTAATTACAGCAGCAAAAAAAGTAGACTATGAATTACAAACAATATGAAAAAAAAGGAGCCAAGTATGCCAAACAAATTGATCTATTCCGTGGTTAAATCAATCAGTGTCCTCGTTGCGATGACAGTTGCAAGTGGAGGGTTTACCCAAGATAAATACCCCTCTAAACCCATTACTTTTATCATGGCAGTCGAGGCTGGGGCCGATGGTGATGTATTAGGTCGCCCACTCATGGACCGCGTCGCTCGTATACTCGGCCAACCAATTACTGTCATCAATAAGCCTGGAGCAGGTAGCTCAATTGGCTACCGAGAAATTCATCAAGCAAAACCTGATGGTTACACTCTTGGCTGGGCCTCGGCAACGATTATTACAAACAAACTCCAAGGCGTATCCCCCATAGACTATAACAACTTTACCCATCTCGGAGCCTTTGCAACATTCTTTCCAATTCTCATTGGATCGAATAAAAGTAACCTAAAATTCAATACGATTCAAGAAGCGATTGCTTATTCAAAAGCGAACCCTGGTAAAGTGAATCTTGCTACCGCTGGAGTTGGCCAAAGCTGGTGGGTCGGTGCCCAAACTTTCTTAACAGGTACTAATTTAAGTATGGCAAGTATTCCGGTCACTGGCGCAGGTGCCAATGTAGCACTTTTGGTCGCCGGTGGTCATGCTGAAGTCGGCGTAGCAGGTCTTGCTTCTTCTAAAGCACTTTTGGACGGTGGACAAGTCCGCTTTTTAGCGGCACTTTCTGAAAACAGAGCTCCGCCCCCCTACGATAAACTTCCTACCGTAAAAGAACTTGGCTATCCAGTGAGCTGGGAATCAACCAATCTTATTATCGGCCCACCGAGTATGCCTAAAGATATTGCTGCCAAAATTGCCCTGGCAGTTGAACAAGCTGCAAAGGAACCAGAATTTATTAAATTTGCCCAAGAGCGGGATGCGCGACCGGACTATATCGCACCAGAAAAAATTATTCCTACAATGGAAAAGCGGCGCGAAGTGGTCAAAGAAATTATGGCTAAAGCAGGTCTGCTCAAAGAATCTAATTAATTGCCGGCACTTGTTTAACTAGCGGCCACCTAGCGTGGCTGCTAGACCGAACTATTTAAGAGTTTATCAGCCATCTTCTCTGCTACCATAATCGTTGGAATATTGGTATTTCCAGCCATTAAATTAGGCATTACCGAGGCGTCTATCACGCGTAAATTTTGCACCCCATAAACGCAACACTGATTATCTACTACCGCTCCAGGGTCTGATTCAAAACCCATTCGACAACTCCCAACAGGATGAAACATACCGGCAATATTCGACCGCACATGCTCAGCCAGGTCTTGGGGATTTTTAACAAGCGCAGATAAATCCAGTCGATCGCCAGTCAAGGTACTAAGAACAAAATCACTGATCCCAGGAAACAAGTTGAGTAAGGTAGCTAGGACATTGGCCTTTCGAGCGTTTTGTGGCGTGTATTCATTTAAGAGGCGCAAGCGGTCAGAAAAGCGCACAGGAAACGGCGTCCCACATAATGATTTAACAGACTGATCCTCTAAAATATGCACTGCTTGGGTAAAGACCATCATCATCCGTTGTAAATCAATTTCTTCGCTTAAAAAATTAAACTCAATCTCGGGTGCAATCTCTGCCTGAGAACTTTTTATCTTCACATGGCCCACTGATTTGGGCCTTAAAAGACAAGGGGCTAAATTACCAATTTGCTGCCCCATCGCATTCCATGAAGTTTTACTCTGAATATTGATGTATAAATCGCCTGGCGCAGTACCCGGTAACTTCGAAGAATACCGCATGCTTGCACTCGGATGAGTCCTTAACTCCAGAGACTGTCTGGCATGCTTCTTTAAATGAAAGCCAATAAATAAAATAGGATGATTTTGTAAATTACGGCCAACGCCCTTACGGTTTACTAACACCGGAATTTGTAATTGTTGTAATAACTGGGCATCACCGATACCGGACCGCATTAACAAACTGGGGCTAAAAATACCTCCCCCACTGATAATAATCTCGGCTCCATAATAGTCTTCTAGGCCAGTTTTCGTCTTTACGTGCACCCCAACAGCTTTTGATCCTTCAAAAATAATATGCTCCACTAAGGCCTCATGAACCATCGTCAAGTTAGACCGAGTTCGAACTTGTGCAGTTAAGTAACAAAGCGCCGTTGAAGCTCTTCGCGTTGGCGTATTGCACATCGGAACAGATCCAAAACCATCTCGAAAATCACCATTCATGTCAGCAATATATGGCATATCTATGGAACCGGCATACGCACTAATTGCTTTTGTTAAAGGTTGCCACTGCGCACGCTCTAAGCGACGAATCGGAATTGGTCCCGTTTGACCATGCCACGCATTCTGAAAATTTAAATCCTGCTCAAGCTTACAGTAAAAAGGTAAAACATCTTCCCATGACCACCCTATCGCACCTTGCTTGACCCATTCAGAATAGTCCTCAGGAGTTCCACGTAATGAAACCATACCCATGACAGATCCACCACCTCCCATCACCCGGCCTTGAGGAAAATGACTCGTACCCTGATTTGTTTTTTTCCAAGCAGCTTTTAAGCCTGGCCAGGTATAAGATTTGTTGTAATAGGAGGTTGGGTAGCTATCTAAAATATCGGCTGGCTCCTGACCGGGTAAGGTATCCTTACCCGCCTCAATTAATAGAACTGTTTTAGCCTGGGCCGTTAGCCGAGTTGCTAATACACATCCTGCAACTCCAGCACCAACGATGATGTAGTCATAAACTTTATGCATAATTTGTCTTTTATAATTAATTTTTGTAGTCAAAGTCCATCATATTATGTCACTATCCTTCTGCCATTTTTAAAAAATGATTATTGAAGTATTTTTATCCTGAGCACAACAATTGTTACAATTTCTATCCATACACTTTTTCATTTGATGACCTATTTATGAAACTATTTAATCGTATCTGTTTTCTATCTATGCTGTGCTCGCTTAGTATCGCTCTACCTAGCCTTGCGCAAAACCAGTTTTCTAATCTAGGTGATGAGCAGTATCAACCCAAGTGGGGGCAAAGTGGCAAGGACGTGATCTGGATTCCGACTGCAAGTGAGATGGTTACCGATATGCTCAAAATTGCAAAAGTTACTTCAAAAGACTTGGTTTATGACCTTGGTGCTGGGGATGGAAAAATCGCTATTACCGCTGCAAAAGAATTTGGCGCTAAAGCTGTTGGGATTGAATTTAATGAAGATATGGCTAAATTAGCCCAGCGTAATGCTCAAAAAGCTGGTGTAGCTGATCTAGTCAAAATTATTCATGGAGATATTTTTGTTGAAGACTTTAGCAAAGCAGATGTTGTCACACTCTACTTATTGCCTGATTTAAATCTGCAACTTCGCCCAACTTTACTCAAAATGAAACCAGGTACTCGAATTGTTGCCCATGCCTTTAATATGGGCGAATGGGAGCCTGATAAAGAGATGGACTCACGGGCGAAAATTTACCACTGGATTGTACCGGCTGACGTGGCTGGCGAATGGCTCATTGATAAGAAAGATCCCGTCTCAAAAGTAACTCTCAATCTTGTCCAGCGCTTCCAAAAACTGGGGGGTAGCATTACCGTCGGTAAAGATTCACATATCTTGATTAGCCCAACGCTGGAAGGTAATCAACTACGTTTTGGATACTTCGATAAAGATAAAATGTACCGCTCTATCAATGCAGTCGTCGAAGGTTCACAATTGAAAGGTGAAGAAAAAGGTGGCATAAGCTCTTGGAACTCTTTAAACGGCGTTCGTAGATAAAATTATCGCCTGGGCAATTCTTTTTCAACTCATCTTTACAGCAGAACTATTGCAGTAAGCATGCGTGGCTGATGTGCTTGGCGAGTTCTTTATCTCGCATGTCGAAGCTTTACTAGATCATAGTGGTGATTAAACTGCTGTCCAACCACCGTCCAGCATTAACGCGCTCCCAGTAATCAAGCTTGACGCCTCGCTTGCTAAAAATACTATCGCCCCCATAATCTCGTCAGGCCTTCCAAGCCTCCCAAGAGCAATCTTTTGTAATACCCAAGCCTTGAATTCTTGGTCTGCAAACATGACCGCTGTCATGTCCGTCTCTATAAAGGTGGGACAAATTGTATTCACTCGAATATTGGCAGGACCAAGCTCCCAAGCCAAGGATTTAGTCATCCCCTCTAGGGCATGCTTACTTGCACAATATAGAGTTCTTCGAGGACTGCCTACTAAACCCATTTGTGAGGATACATTAATGATCGAACCAGCTTGCTGCGTTGCAAGCATTCGCTTGGTGACCTCACGAGTCACATAAAAGGCCGCCTTCACATTTAAATCAAAAACAGCATCGATGTCATCATCTTTTAATTCAATCAAAGGCATGGGACGATTCATGCCAGCATTATTCACTAAAATCTGAAATGGTTCAGCTTGCTGAATGACTTGGCGCACAGCAACCGAGTCTGTAACGTCCAATTGAAGAATTGCACAATTAAATCCAAGTTGAGAAAATTCCTCAGCTGCTAATTCTAATTTGATTAAGTCACGAGCGACTAATGTTACTGCTGCCCCAGCTTGCGCTAGGGCAAGCCCAGAGGCAAAACCAATTCCGCGACTACCCCCCGTGACTAAAGCACGTTTGCCATCTAAACGAAAATTAGGCGCACTTAGCATCCTTACTCCAAAGCCGGTATGGGTTGATACCAAGGTACTTCGGCACGTTTACCATATCGTCTGACCCGAATATTTGCTTGCTCACCATGACCAGCAAAGTTCTCCATATGGCATAAACGGGAACAATATTCACCCATTAAAGCACTCGCTTCATCGGTTAAAACACGTTGATATGTACATGTTTTTAAAAATTTACCAACCCATAAACCACCGGTATACCGGGCATTTCGGTTTGTTGGTAAGGTATGATTCGTGCCAATTACCTTATCGCCAAAGCTCACATTTGTCCGAGGTCCTAAGAATAAGGCACCAAAATTAGTCATATTATTTAAAAAATAATCTGGATCTTTAGTCATCACTTGCACATGCTCAAAAGCTAACTCATCCGCTTTGTGTAACATTTCTTCATAAGTGTCACAAACAATAACCTCACCATAAGTAGCCCAACTCTCTTTTGCAATGTGCGCTGTTGGTAATATCGTTAATTGCCGCTCAACCTCTTGCATGGTCGCTTTTGCTAGAGCCTCACTGTTGGTTAACAAGATAGCTGGGGATGTCGGACCATGCTCAGCTTGTCCTAGTAAGTCGACTGCGCAAATTTCTGCATCGACTGTTTCATCAGCAATAATCAGGGTTTCAGTGGGGCCTGCAAAGAGATCAATGCCAACGCGGCCATACAGTTGTCTTTTAGCTTCTGCGACGTATTGATTGCCTGGTCCTACTAGCATATCAACTGGCGCAATACTCGGTGTGCCAACAGCCATCGCTACAACCGCTTGAATACCCCCTAAAACATAAATCTCATCTGCCCCAGCCATTGACATCGCCGTCACAATGGCGGGATGGGGTGTCCCTTGATATGGTGGCGCAGTGGATATTACTCGCTTAACACCCGCTACCTTTGCCGTTAATACGCTCATATGAGCCGAAGCTAAAAGTGGGTATTTACCTCCTGGAATATAGCAGCCAACAGCATTAACAGGGATATGCTTATGCCCAAGCACGACTCCTGGATAGGTTTCTACTTCAACATCTTGCATCGAGTTGCGTTGAATTTGTGCAAAATTTCGGACTTGCTTTTGGGCAAACGTAATATCTGCAATCTCTCGCTCTGTTAGAGCTTTACGCGCTTTTTCAATGTCTGCCTGCGATAACCGAAAATCGACCGGATCCCAGTTATCAAATTTTTTACTATATTCAACTACGGCACTATCGCCTCGGGATTCAATATCTTGAATAATATTTTCGACAGTTATTTTTACCTTCGCGTCATCTTGCGCCTTGATACCAATGTCTTTACCACGTTTTAAATACCGAATCATCTCATCTCCTTGTACCTACTAAATCTTACTATCCTAACAAATTTAAAAACGATGCCCACCGGCATTGTAAGCTTCTATGATAATCAAAATCCTCAATAAACTGTATTTACTGCTAAATTAAGTCAATTTGATTGACTAAGCAAGTAATAGGTAGTAGAAATGGTCTAAAAATATATTCCATGGAGGCTATATGAACAAAAATTTTCGACTCCCATTTAGTGCATGTAATCTTTTCACGCCTCATTTATTTTTAAATCGAGTTTCCAGCCGCCTGTGTAAACTTCTTCAAGCTGGGCTACCCTTACTCATATTTGTCACATCCTGTTTTTCTATCGCCCAGGCGCAACCATATCCGAATCGGCCAATTAAACTCATTATTCCATTTCCCCCAGGCGGCCCTACTGACTTATTTGGCAGACAATATGCGCAGTCCATGTCAATCGCACTGAATAATCCCGTAGTTGCTGAAAATAAAGGTGGGGCAGCAGGTGCAATTGGCTCCGCAGAAGTAAAACGTAGTAAACCAGATGGCTATACGCTCTTGTTTGGAACCATTTCTACCCATGGTCTATACAATCTTTTAAATAGTAAACCACAGTACGATGCTGTAAAAGATTTTAGTCATATCGCGATGATCGGCGAAGCACCTGTCGGTTTTGCGGTTCACCCATCGATGCCCAATACGCTGAAAGAATTTGTCCAACTCGTCCGAAGTAACCCTACTAAATACCAATACGGCTCAGCAGGCGAAGGAACTTTCCTTCATATAGCTGGGGAACAACTCAAGTTGGCTAATGGAAATCTTCCTATCCAACATATCCCCTATCGGGGGAGCGGCCAGTCCTTACCTGCTCTGATGGCCGGCGAAGTCAGTATGACTGCGGATACATTAAGTGTTTTAATTCATCAACACCGCGCTGGCAAAATACGTATCCTAGGACTTGGATCAAGTAAGCGCTTTTTGATTGCCCCAGATATTCCAACAGTGAATGAAGCTCTCGGCTTAAAGAATTTTGAAACAATGGCTTGGTATGTCATCATGGCACCCATTGGGCTACCCAGCAATATAATGACTGAGCTAACTATTGCATCAAATAAAGCCCTCTCCGATCCGGTAATGATCGAAAAACTCAATTCTTTATCGATTCAACCAACGGTTGATATTACAGATACGAAAGCAACGGACTTCATTAAACATGAAATCAATAAATTAACACCACTGATCCAAGCCTTAAGCATTAAATTGGCTGAATAACTTTATAAATATTCTTTAAAAAAAGCTTTCATATGTCCAATAACCACCAAAAAAGTCTTTGGATTGCGTGGCTCATACACATCGACATGATTAGCCTTTGGTAAGACGATCAATCTTTTAGGCTCTTGAGCGTGATCGTAAAAGCTTTGCGCTTCAGACAGGGGAACCATCGTATCGCGCTCTGCATGAATAAATAAACAAGCCCTTGGGGCAATTAAACTGGCTTTTTCTTCTGGCACAAAGACAGTCCCCAAATCATAACTTTCCATCGGATATCCCTCTGGATATCCTTCTGCTGTTTTATACATCGTATCAATGGCATCTCGCTCGGCTCTTCCCGAGGGGACTAAAGTGCCATAGGGTACACGCTTAGACTGACCAGTCATCACTCGACGAATCCGATCTTCTTTTAATTCTTCCTCCCAGTCTAACCACTCTCCATAAGTTCTTTTTGATCGAAAGGATCGCCCAACATTTGCTGGTGAACCAACCGATACGACGCATTTAAAGTCAGTTGACTGAGCCGCAGCTTGGATCGCAATAGTGCCCCCAAAACTAGTCCCATATAAAGCAATGCGCTGCGGATCAACCTCCGCGCGTTGCTGGAGATAAATCAAAGCACTCATCGTATCCGCAACCTGCTCCCAAGGATTATTGCGTAAACGAATCCCAGCACTGTCACCAAAGCCGCGATGAAAAAAATCTAGCGTGTTATACCCAGCCTGAGTTAACTCACGAACGTAACTTGGCATATAAATATCTTTTCGACCAGAGTACCCATGCAAACAAATAATCGTAGGTAACCGCTGGCCTCTTTTTGCATTGACAGCTACAGTAAAGCGCCCAGACAACCGAAGACCATCACTATAAAAATAAACCGACTCCGAGCTGTCAAGCTGCTTGACTAGCTTGGGCTTGGTTTTCGATGATCTAAGGGCCGAAGTCGTGGGTACTTTTTTCATTTTTTAAGTTATTGCTTCTCAAATCCCGGATCAAAGAAGCCCTTCTCCATCTTGCCATCAACTGGACTACCATGGATGCCATGCGATAAATCTTTCACAGCTAAAAACACCACATCACCGTCTTGCGTGGCAACTGTAGAGTGCACAATATTTGCTGGAAAATACAATAGAGTACCAGGCCCGCAAAGCTGTTCTGGCTGATCTCCAACTTGCACTCGTAATGTCCCCTGAACAATATAATTCCACTGCTCATTGGGATGTGTGTGTGGTTTAGCGCCAGTTCCTTTAGCTTTCGTGACTAAGGCCACTTGCATTCTTTCACCCTCAACAACTGGGCCAAATGCCGTTGAGTACCCAATACCCGCATCAATTCCGGCTAACTGGGACATCGGAAATATATATTTTCCATCGCCAGCCTTTAAAGCGCCAGCAGTTTTGGTATTGTCTGTTGCCTGTATTGCAGATTGCATCGCACTTCTCCTTATTTAATCGATTTTTGCGCCAGAATCCTTAACAATTTTGGCAAACTTAATGTATTCACTCCGGACTATTTTTCCAAATTCTGCCGATGTATTCCCAACTGGATCCGCTCCTTCTCGAATAAATCGCTCCGCAACTTCGGGGTGCTTAATAACTTTTACCGCTTCACGATAAATCCGGTCCACGATTTCTTGCGGAGTATTCGCTGGTACAAACAATCCAAACCAAGTATTTATATCAAAGCCGGCTAAACCTGACTCAGATAAAGTCGGAGTTTCAGGACTTGCTAGCGAACGATTCATGGTGGTTACAGCGATAGCCTTCAGACGATTTGATTTTACTAGAGGTAAAACTGCCACAATTGGTGCAAATGCTATTTGTACCTCGCCAGCGACAGCCGCATTGATAGCAGGCCCAGCACCTTTATAAGGGACATGCGTTAATTTGAGACCTGTTGCCCCATTAAACATCTCTCCAGCTAAATGACTCCCAGCACCATTACCTGAGGAAGAAAAATTGAGCTCACCTGGCTTTGCCTTGGCATAAGCAATCAACTCTTTGACATTATTGGCTGGAATACTTGGATGCACAACCATCATAAAAGGCATTTGGGCCACCATCGTTACTGGCACCATATCTTTTAATGTGTCGTAATTCAGTTTTTTATATAAGTGAGGGGCAATCACCGTTAAAGTGGATTGTGCTAATAAAATCGTGTAACCATTTGGTGCAGACTTGGTCATTAATTCTGCTGCGATTGTCCCTGACGCCCCAGCACGATTTTCAATCACAATATTTTGACCAAAGGCCTCTGTTAAACGATTACTCATCGTACGTGCTATAAAATCAGCTCCACCACCAGGGGCTGCAGGTACTAGTATTTTTATAGGCTTATCGGGATATTCATTAGCCAAAATAGACCCACCAAAAGCATGCATCAATGCCAGACAAAACCCTAAAATACTTGTAAAAGAAATGAACCTCATTGATACATTCTCCAAATTATTTGTTCTAATACAGTGCCTAGAGCGGACAATCAGTTCTCGTGCACTACCTAACTAAGCAAAAACCTACCCTAAAAATTGAAATGTTCGAGACTATCTTATCCTAATCTATTCGCCTTTGATTCGATTCTCACGAATCAATTTACTATATCGACTATTTTCAGCAGCCAAAAAGGAGCGATATTCCTCCACGGTTGAATTCTGGGCTTCAAATCCCATCTCTGAAAAACGTCGAATGATCTCTGGATCTAACATCACCTTACGAATGCTCGTCGCTAAATCTTGCACAACCTCTTTAGAGGCGCCACCTGGTAAAAATACACCCCAAGAGTTTACCGCTACAAAATTCGTTAAACCACTCTCGACAAATGTCGGGACATCTGGCAATAATGGAAATCTCTTCGGGGTAGTAACTGCTAGAGCACGTAACTTTCCCGACTTGATGAATGACATCACGGGTGCAGCGTCCGTAAACTGAAACTGAATCTGTCCTGCAGCCAAGTCATTAATCGCAGCAATTCCGCCCTTATAAGGCACGTGCACAGTCTGTATCCCAGCAAAACTATTAAACATCTCGGCACCTAAATGCGCCGCAGTTCCAACTCCGCCCGAACCAAAATTAATCCCACCTGATTGATTTTTAGCTGCCGCAATTAAATCTGCAACAGTGCGATACGGGGCTGCTGCATTAACCATCAAAATACTCGGTCCAGTAGCAATTAAGGCAACTGGTGTAAAGTCCCTAGCCATATCATATGGGACCTTTGAGAGTAATGGAGAAACAATGGTTGAACCCTGTGCTCCAAATAAAAAAGTATAGCCATCTGCTGGCTGACTTGCTGCATAAACCATCCCAATCGAACCAGCAGCACCTGCACGGTTTTCGACTACGACAGTTTGCTTCCACAAATCCCCAAGTTTTTGCGCCAGAATCCGCGCCATAATATCTGAGCTTCCTCCAGCAGGATTAGTCACCACAACCTTCACTGACTTCTGCGGATAACCCTGGGCAAATGACCAGAGCGGCATGATCAGTAGGATATAAAAACTGATTAACTGCAGAGTGCGAAAAAAATTAGCGCAAGGCATGAGTCTCATAAATCTTCCTTATTTTAGGTAAATAATATTCTGCACCATTGTACGTAATTCTCTACATAGTGACTATTATTTATTCCGACCTTTTAGTCATTTACAATACGACAGGTATGTCATTCTAGGGCAGTAATCTAGTAATTTGTAATGATTACCCGGCAAACGATATCAAGAATATTTTTTAAAATTATTGAATTAACTCTTGTACTTCTGAATATCTAGCTGTCAACAATTAGTGTGTATATTAGAGTTTTATAGATTCTTATCGTGCAGAAAAATTTTCGACTCACTCAATACAATTTCCCTCCTGAGTTTTTAGCAGGCATACAATCCATGCTAGAGCTCAGTGTTGGATTATTTGCATGGTCCGTTGTCACTAATCTGGCTATTCTCAAAATGGGACTAGGGCCATGGGAGACAGTCGGCATGACGACGATGATTTATGCAGGGTCCTCTCAAATTGCAGTTCTACCACTTATTTTTGCGGAGTATCCTTTTTGGACGATTTGGATTACAGCGCTGATTATCAATATTCGTTTTTTATTATTTAGCGCCTCCTTACAACCACATTTTAAACATCTACCGATACACCAACGCATGACCTTAGGGTACTTTAATGGCGATATGAGCTATGTGCGCTTTATTACAAAATACCCCCAGCCATCTCCTCTACATAATAAACAAGATGTGTTGAATTTTTTTCTAGGGGCCTCGCTAACAAATTGGGTTGTTTGGCAAAGTGGATTAGTTGTCGCCGTGATATTTGGTAGCCAAATTCCTAATTCTTGGGGCCTTGAATTTGCCGGAACTTTAGCACTTGTGACTCTGATCATCCCATCTATCAAATCTCCAACCGCTATTCTTTCAGCACTTGCCGCTATAGCGACATGTATCCTAACAATTAATTTACCCTATCGCTTAGCAATTATTTGCTCTGTCATTGCCGGCATAAGCACTGCGATGGTATCAGACAAAGTACTCAAAAAAGGCTCTCAATGAATGAATTTCATATGTGGCTTGCATTTATTGGGCTAGGTATCGTTACTTTGTGTACTAGAAGCTTTTTTTTACTACTTGGGGCGCGCTTTCAGTTACCTGCAAGTGTTCAAGAATATCTAAAATATGCCCCTATAGCGGCATTAATTGCAATAGTTATTCCTGAGGTATTTTATATCCGCGATCCAACAACTACCCTCTATACATTCCAGTGGCAGTGGCCGCAACTTATCTCGACGATAAGTGCGGTACTGACTTGCATAATTACAAAAAGTGTCCTAGTTACTATTTTTGGGGGAATAGCCGTTTATTCACTACTCAAAATCTTCTTACCCGTCATTTAATAACCTAGTTTTCATTTGACTTCAAAACTAAGCTCCAACCGGTTTACCATCCTCTCGCCAAATCGCAATCGTCGCTGATCTAGGACGTGAAAACTTTTCCTGATCAGGCCAAGTGCTTACCGCCTTTGGACTCTTTGGATCACTTCGCTCACTAGCAGTCTCACCTGGATGCTGAATATTAATAAACATCGTCTTGTAATCAGATGTCATATCAACACCAGTAATCTCACAACCATTTGGCCCAATTAAAAAGCGACGAAACTCTTTTGTCACAGGGTCTGCGGCAAACATCATATTATTAGTAATGCCAGCGTATGGACCTTTTCCTAATGCGCTTGTGGATATATCGGTTTGGGTCCATAAAATTCCTCGCTTATCAAACCACAAACCATCTGGAGAGCCAAAGACATCTCCACGAATATTACCTTGTAAGTTTTCTTGAGTGCTTTTAGGATCCCCAGCTAAAGTAAATATCTCCCAATAGAAATTTTTACTAGCGGCGTCAAAATCTTGTGGACGCCACCTCACGATATGCCCGAAAGAATTTTTAGCTCTTGGATTGGCATCATCTACCGGAAAACGATCTCCACGTAGTGCATTATTAGTTAAAGCTACATACACTTCTTTTGTTTTAGGATGAACAGTAACCCACTCTGCTCGATCCATCGGCGTAGCCTTCACAAAATCAGCCGCTAAGCGCGCATTAATAAGGATATATGCTTGATCTTCAAAACCATTTTCTTTAGTTAAACCATCTTGGCCGTGCACTAGCGCAACCCAAGTTCCACTACCTTCTTTACCAAACTGAGCAACAAACAAAGTACCTTCATCTAATAATTGTGCATTATGTTCGGCATTACCCGGCAGGTACTTCTTTTTACTAACATAGCGGTAAACGTATTCTCCTGCTTGATCATCACCCATATACACCACTACTCGACCATCCTTCGCAATAGTCACTTCAGCCCCTTCGTGCTTAAAGCGACCCAGCGCAGTTCGCTTAGTCGGCGCAGTATGGGGATTTCGCGGGTCGATTTCAACTACCCAGCCAAAACGATTTGGCTCGTTAGGCGTCTTATCCACATTAAACCGCTCGTCAAATTCTTGCCAACGATATCCAAAGCCTTTGTTATTAATACCAAGTCGAGCTTCTTCTTTAGTAGGCTCACCTGTTTTAACAAAATAGCCGTTAATATTTTCTTCACAGGTTAAGTAAGTCCCCCATGGAGTTACTCCATTTGCACAGTTATTTAAAGTACCTAAAATCAATTGTCCTTGTGGGTCTGCGGCAGTTTTCATGAGCGCGTGGCCAGCGGCTGGACCACTTACACGACATGGGCTATAACCTGTAACTCTTCTGGCATAGGGTCCATCAACCACCTCCCACATACCAGTAGAACTCTTTTGAATGTGCGCAACCGTCACCCCATGGGCGGCTTGACTCTTGGTAACTTGCTCTTTACCCCAAACCAGCATCCCCTCAGGATGAAGTAAGCCATCATCGGTGTACTCATGATTTACTACCCACAAGCCCTTTGTTTTAGAGTTGGCGTCTTCGAAAAAAGCACAGCCATCATGATGCATACCAAATTGCATTGCTTGCTTTTGCGCTGATTCATTCACATCATACGAAATGTGCGGGAATTTGCCATTGATGGGATCCCCCCAGGCTGCTACTACTGACCAGCGATATCCCATTGGCAAGGAAATATTATCCCGCGACTGGGACATTGGCACTGATTCAAACGTAAATGCCTTGGTCAAACCACCCCAAGCTACCGCCTTTTTTGATTGCGCAAGTAATTCGCTTGGCACAGAAAATAAGCCTAATAATCCAACCGACGTCGATAGAAAGGTTCTTCGCGAGGGACTAATCGAGAGTATATGGTCCTCGTTATGCCTAGAATTAACGATGACTTGATCAAATTCGTTCATGATGCATTGCTCCAATAAAAAGGTTAACTACTTATCCTAAGGTAATTGTGTGTCAAATTGGTTACAGTGCTGTTAAGCTTGGGCCTTGAATAGAAAGTGTTTATTTCTGGGCGGCAAAATGATATGTCTCGCGTATTGCTTCTTCTGTTGAAATACTTTCTGGAGTCATACCTGCTGGTAGCAAAATAACGCCGTCCTCATCAGCCACTACAAAGCATCCAGGAGAAAAGCTTACGCCACCAAATGAGACCGGAACATTGGCTTTACCAATTCCTAAACGCGAACCCCTGCAAGGAATTGCTCCTAGTGCTTTAACTCCAATTGGCATTGCATCGATAATTGCCACATCTCGAATCGCGCCATAAATAATCAATCCGGCCCACTCGTTTTGAATTGCCAAGCCAGCCATCACATCACCAAAAACGGCATGCTCTAAAATCCCAGCATTATCGACCACGAGGACCATTCCTCGACCAGGCAAATTCACTGCCTCCCTCATTTTTGTGATGTCACCATCACATTGAACTGTTCTTACCTCTCCAGAAAAGGATCGAATCTGACCAAAACTTCGAAGTGGGGTCTTACAGACCATAATCTCTGCACAGGCATCACAGAGGTCTGAGGTTTTCTTCATAGTTGATATGGCCATTTTTAAAACTCTCTTTCTATATCATCTCAGATTTAATTCCAGATTCTTTGACAATCGCAGAATATATTTGCTGCTCCTTCTTAATTAATTGCAAAAAATCTTCTGGAGTATTGGAAGCAATATTGGTTGTACTCGCCGCAAAAAGATTCATTAACTCAGTTGATTTAGATACTTCGCGTGTGACGTTACTTAAGTGTTGAATAATATAACTAGGAGTCCCTGTTGGAGCTAATAGTCCATTCCAAAGAACAAACTCCATCTTCTTAAAACCCTCCTCAGTAAAGGTTGGTATAGAAGGAAAAAAACTTGACCTTGTAACGGTTGTTTGACCAAGTGCAATTAGTCGACCAGCCTTTAAATGTCCTGCAACAGTCCCAGTTCCACTAAAAGCCATATCAATCACACCAGACAACAAATCCACAGCAACCGGCGCTGCACCTTTATATGGAGTATGTAGGGTCTGTATACCAGCTTCTTTTCCTAGCATATATCCAGCTAGATGCTGAATACTCCCATTACCTAAAGACCCATAGGATAATCCGCCAGGTTTATTCTTTGCATAATGAATTAATTCTTTAATCGATCTAGCAGGTATTTTGGGATTTATGACTAATAGCATCGGACCAAGGGATGTCAGAGAAATAGGTACAAAATCGCGCAAACTATCATATGGCAATTTATTATATATTGATGGATTAATCGAAATTGTCGAGACATTTGTTTGAATTAATGTATAACCATCAGGCGCAGATTTAGCAAGAGTATCCATGGCAATAATACCTGCGGCGCCAGCACGATTTTCAATCACTATTTGCTGATTAAGGACCTTGCTCATATGTAGGGCAAAACTCCTAGCAACGTTGTCAGCGCCGCCGCCTGCTGGAACTGGTACGATTATTTTAATTGGTCTATTGGGATAGGGCTCTTCACAATTAGCAATAGCAGATAGGCTTAAACCAAGACCTGCTAGTAAAAACTGTCTGCGCGTTCTTAATGTGTCTGCGTAGTCCATCCAGTAGTCTCCTTTGATAAACATTTCATCTCATTTCTAGTAGTGATACCATGTTTTTATAACAAATTTAAAATAAAGACAATCAAAATGATAATTAGTAATAATCAAGCAAAAACTATTAATCGATTTGTACCACATACTTCCACAGTACCAGCGAATGAGGGCCAGACTGTTGGCCTATTCTTACGTGAACGTGTCAGTCCAGCAACTCTTGAAGATCGAAATAAAAAAGTGGTCTTAATGATCCATGGTGGCTTTGCACCAGCAACCGTGGCATATGATCTGCAATATAAAGACTATAGCTTTATGAGGCACTTAGCGCTTGCTGGATATGATGTCTTTGCCATGTCCCATACAGGTTACGCCTTATCTCCAAGACCTTATATGGACGACCCAGCAAATGTTGACGACTCCTTTCAGGCAGAACTCATCCCTCATATACTTAAAGAAAAAACACCACCCCACTACCCCTATAAATTAGTTTCCAGCCAAACTGAATGGGATGAAATCGCGACTATCGTAGATTTTATTTGCGAATTAAGACAAGTAGCGCAAGTCTCTCTCGTCGGCTGGTCAACTGGTACACCCCGCTCAGGAGGATACGCTGTTCAAAATCCCTCAAAAGTCGACAAAATAGTCATGTTTGGTATAGCGCCATTTTTTGCATCCGAAAAGCCTCCCACAGTAATCCCTGAAAAAGGCGCGCCGACTTTATTACAAACAAAAGATTTTCTACTCAATAATCGATGGCGTGATCATGTCAAAACTCCAGATCAATTAGATGACCCCCAAGTCTGCGAAGCATTTTGGCAAGAGGCAATGTCAATTGATCCAGTAGGTGCTCAGTGGGAAAGAAATGGGCAAGGTATTGTGCGCGCACCGAATCGAATGAACTTTGGTTGGAAAAGCAATTTAGCGCAAATCAAAGCGCCAACTTTAATGCTTCTTGGGGAGTTTGATGATTACGATAAACGAATTGAAGCTTGGCATGCGCTGAACTGCCCACATAAAATGTTTATTAAGGTGGCGCACTCATCGCACTTTATGCAATTTGAAAAAAATCGACATCTACTTTACCGCGCTACCGCACAGTGGCTTCAAAATGGCTCTGTAGATGGTCACCAGTCTGGAGAATTCTTCGGTGATGCAGATGGCAAAATATCATTTTTATAATATCTGATTATCAATTGATCAATATTTGATTGAAGTTTTAGAAGTTACCTAAAGGAATTTCATATGCAAAGTGGCAAAATAAAAATTATCTATTTATTTTTAAGCTCTATTATTTTTTTGAGCGTAAGCTGTTCACAAATCAATAAATCCCATGTGGTTCCGCATTTAATTGTTATCAACGCTAAAGTTGTAACTCTTGATTCAGATCGGCCATTTGCCCAAGCGATTGCCATGCATGATGGAAAATTTTTGGCAGTGGGAAATAATGCGCAAATCCTTGCCTTAGGAAATTCTCAAACCCAGATTATTGATGCACAAGAGCGAACAATTCTTCCCGGATTGAATGATGGTCATATTCATATGGTTCGAGCAGGTTTTTGGTGGAAATACGAAGCACGACTCGATGAGGCTCACTCTATAGCTGAGATCTTAGAAATTATCTCAAACCGTGCTCAAAGGACTGCTGCGGGAACGTGGATTCTTACTCTGGGTGGTTGGCACTATAGTCAAATTAAAGATCGACGCATGCCAACTTTAAAAGAGCTCGATACGATTGCACCTAATCACCCTGTTTATATTCAAGCACTCAGGGAAGTCGGCCAAATGAATACTGCTGCGATCCGGTTAAGTGGCATTAATCAAAACACAATTCTTCCTGCTGGTGTCAGCATTGGTAAGGATTCAGAAGGCAATTTTAATGGCTTAATCAGAGGCTTTGCAGGGCAAACTTTAGCCGAGAAAAGCTTTCCTAAACAATCGTTCAATGACAAAGTTGAAGGTCTTCGTCTTGTCATGCAAGACTTTAATGCAGCAGGCCTTACTAGTGTTGGCGAAACTTTTGGGATCGGAGTGGATGAGTCAGACTACCAAGTTCTTTTTGAGCTTTGGCGGCGACGTCAAATGACGGTTCGTGTAGGGGCGCATTTCCCAACGATGAATTATGAGCAAGCAAAAAAATGGCTTGACTTTCCAGCCCCAAGTTTTGGCGATGATATGCTTCTTTTAAATGGCCTCGGTGAGGGTGTTCTTAGTTCCATGGGAGATGGATATATTCCAAAGCAATTCCCAATTTCCTTAGAAGCGAAAAAAGAGTTACAAAAAATAGTTGCGGCGGGGGCTAAAAACCAAGTGAATTTTCAATTTCACGCTACTCTTGAAACCACCATGAATGCCATGCTAGATTCCATTGAGGGTGCAAATGAGCTGTATCGTTTAGAGAAATTACGCTTAACCTTTTTACATGCTGAACAAATTACACCTGAAATCATTACTCGAATGAAAAAACTTGGTATGGGAGTACAAATGCAAAATAGACAAACCCTAGGTAGTGATCAAATGCGAATGAATTGGGGGAATAGAGATCTTGAAACTGCCCCGGTAAAAACAGTTTTCCAAAGTGGTATTCCTTTTGCTGGCGGCACAGACGGTACAACCTCTGCATCATATCGACCATTTATTTCTTTAGCGTGGCTAGTTACAGGAAAAAATTGGCGCGGGGATCTTGTCAGGCCGACCGAAAGACTCACAAGAGAGCAAGCACTTCACCTTTATACCAAAGGTAGTGCATGGTTTACCTGGGAAGAAAATCGCAAGGGCTCTATTAAGCCTGGCATGCTAGCAGATTTTATTGTATTAAATCGAGACTACCTCACTGTCCATGAGGATGATCTGCACCTGATTCGTCCCTTACTAACGGTTGTCGGAGGTAAGATCGTATTTAACAAACTATAAATTGCAATCGACCAGCTTACGCATATACCTTTATATACTTTTCGACGGATTATTCGTCAGTCTATTTTTATGCACTATCAGCGAATGCCCCCATCTAACATCGTAACTATTCTCATGCTGATCGCACAAATCGGCGCCCTTCTTGGCTTCGCTTGTTATGCCGTCTTTCTGACTATTCTCCAACAAGAATGGCAATTACTACACGTCGAGTCAGGTCTTATTGCTAGTGCTTTTTTTCTCGGTTATATGCTTTTTGTACCATTTGCAACTGTACTTACTGATCGTATTGATGCTCGTCAGATTTTTATTTTAGGGGGATTTCTAGCAATTATCGGCCTCCTGGGAATGGGATTTATTGCCCAAGGCTTTTTTTCTGCTAGTTTTTTTATGGCTATCCAAGGCGCTGGCCTTGCTGGCACTTACATGCCGGGGCTTAAAATACTTTCAGACCGAATTCATAGTGGCGAGGTAACGCGACATATCTCCTTTTATACGGCTTTTTTTGGCTTAGGTACAGGGCTATCTTATTTAATATCCGGTCTACTTCTGGACGCCTTTGGCTGGCGCAATGTTTTCATTCTCATAGCTTTAGGGCCCTTTGTTTCTGTATGCATAGTTTTTTTCTCTATTCAACCAATAAAGAAACATTCCTCCCATAGCCCATGGGCAATTTCATGGACTGATTTATTTCCAGTCAATAAATGGCGCGAAGTTTTAAAAAACAAAAACTCAACGCAGTTCATTTTTGGTTATACAGTTCACAATTTGGAGCTATTTGCATCACGTAGCTGGTTAGTCGCTTTTTTTACTTTCTGCGCCGCTAGCTCAGGTAGTGTTTTTTTTCTCAGTGCGACCGCATTAGCAGCTCTTGTAAATATATCCGGTGTAATCTCCTCTATTCTTGGGAATGAAATGGCACTTAAAATTGGTCGTAAAAAGTGGATCACTTTTGCGATGATTACTAGCGCTACTTTAGGTCTTTGCCTAGGTGCGTCATCCGAATTTGGTTGGTGGCTTATTGTCCCTCTAGCTATAGCCCACGCAGTTTTCATTACGGCAGATTCAGCCACCCTAACAGCTGGATTAGTAATAAGTACCCAAGAGCATATTAAAGGCGCAGCGATGGGACTTCATTCACTTCTTGGGTTTGGTGGAGGACTACTCGGGCCAGCTATTTTTGGCCTCGTTTTAGATGCCTCTGGAAATCCAACCACTTCAATCTCGTGGATTTTGGCCTATGGCTCGATAGTGATTTGGAGTGTAATATTTATCGCTTATCAATACAGACAAGGCTGGCACTTAAAAAAGTAAAGCCAACTGAATTGTTGCAGATGATTTGAATCCCGAATTTATTTTTTAATTTCTACAGGAGTAATTTTCTCCTTCGTCCAATCAGCTGATTTCTTAATATCATCCCCCATCCCTGCAATTGTATTACAAGCCGAAAGTTGAAAAATTGCAATTACAAATAAGGTATATCGAATAAAGCTGCGCATCATATATCTCCTTTTAAAAGATTTCGTCTTTATTTTAAACGACTGCAGGATTAATTTCTAGCTTTCATATCCGAGAACTGTTTTGAACCAACAAGAAATTACACCCGATCATATCAGCAAACTTGATCATGCACAAAGTCATCTAGGAAGACGAACGATATACATGATCCCCATTGCAGGGGATTACAAAGTTTGATACTAAAAAGCCCCTCGCACACCAACCATCATACTTCTGCCCATTTGAGGTGCCCACAACCTGACTGTTTCTGGAGTTGTAGAGTAACGAATTTCTTGATTCAGCAAATTCGTCAAGCGTAGGTAAGCTGTTACCTTCATCTGATCTATTTTCTCATTATAAGAAACACTGGCGTTTAATAAGTTATATGAAGGACTTTTCGTTGTTTCAAAACTAGCTAACTTGGTTTGCTCATATGCATGAATTAGCGTTGTATTCATCAACCATTGATTCTTGATGTGCGCCAGCTCAATTCCGATTCGGGGTGGCGGTTGTAGCGGTAAATTTCCACCCGAAGTAAATGTCCCTTGTGATATGTCACCAAATATCCTAGAACCAATTCCCACCTTTTTCCAATTATGAGTCAACTCGGCTTCAGCACCCTTAATGACCGCATCTTTTTGACTTGACAAATAGACAGAATCGCCATCACCACTCGACTCACCTGTACTAGATCCATAAATGAAATTCGTAAATCGATTTAGATATAAATTCATTCGCCCCTGAACTAAACCTATTTTTTTCTGAAGATTCAACTCAAGGTTATTTGATTTTTCTTTTTGTAAGTTTGGGTTGCCAATAATAAATTGTGCTGTCGCTTCATGCGCCCCATAGGCATATAACTCAGGGGCGTTAGGAGCTCTTTCCGAATGGGTATATGACAAACCTAAGCTATAATTTGGCATAAACTCCCACGAACTACCTGCAGCATATGATAGTAAATTAAAGTTCTTGGCACTGAGGCTAGGAAGAGCTGTTGCGATATTTCCGTCTGTAGAAAAACGACTCGCTGCATCTGGATTTTGAGCTACAAGGTTATACCGTACGCCTAAACTATTTCTAAATTGTCCCAACACACCCTCTTCAACCCAAAAAAGAGAATTAGAGGTGGTTGATGTTTTAGGAACAATTGCCGATAGATTCGTTTCAACTGCTGTAGCACTTAACTTATTTTGCGAGGATTGAATCCCAAACAGCCCTTTAAAACCCTTTAAAGGTAAATGCTCCATGGTCGCTCTGAACTCTAAACCATCGTTCTTCCATAAAGATGCGGCTGTACCACTGCTCTCAAACTCGGTGTGCGTATAGGCACTTCTTGAAATCCCAAGGTTTAACTCAGAAAATCCGCTCAAAGGTGTACGCGTTTGATGTTGCAAGTCATAACGATTTTGCGACATTTCGATTGAACTCCCCTTTTCACTTGGAACACCGTACTGACTATTAAGCCGCTCTACCGAAACTCCTGTATAGCCCGACTTGCCGATGAAAGAGGCCCCCAAACCCAAATTATTTTGATAATGAAAAGTGTCAGGTAATTTACCTGAGTAAGTACTCTTGTCGCCACTTTTTCTATATCCCGGGATATTGTAATCATTCGCATTACGTACCGATGTATCCATATGAAAAGCCAGAGGACCACTAGATGTCTCTAGCATTGCTGAACCAGTTTTACCCTGGTTATTCGATTCATAACTGGTATTAAACTCGCCAGTAGCTTCTTCGGGTAGTGCTGTCGGAATACGGTCGTTAATTATATTGACTAAACCACCGCTTGATCCTGAGCCGTACATTAAAGCAGCAGCACCCCGAAGAATCTGAATCTGAGAAGCATTTTGTAATGAACTAGCGACGCCGTGGTCGTTGGATAAACTAGATAAGTCATTGACTGACATCCCGTTTTGTAGAATCTGAACGCGTTGATCACTTAACCCGCGAATAACGGGTCTTGAAGACCCGGTACTAAACCCAGAACTAGAAACACCCAACTCATTTGCCAAAGTATCACCCAAACTACTTCTTGTCTTCACTTGTAATTCATCACCACTTAAAATATGACTAGGACTTAATATGCTTTTACCAATTTCGCTCTGACCACTTACAACTATCTCCATAGAGCTATCACTAGCCTGATTTTGAGCTGAGGTGATTTCACAAACACCAGCCAAAATTACGGCAAAACTAATCTTTAAATCGTTTAAATAACGCATCATTGACTCCGTAAATAGGACCAAATAATCGGCCACAAAATAATAAAAATTAACCTTGAATTAAAAAATCCAATAGCTAATGCAATATCAATTTACAAAGTATGGAAGGGGGGAGCCCGCGGCTGGTATGGGGACTGAACTACCTGTAGTTCAAAGAAATGCGAAACTTGATCATATATTTGGGGTAAGAATTGAACATAACGACTTGGAAGATCTGCACAACTAACGAAGCTAGCTAAGCTAATGGCATTAAAAATCGTACAAATTGACTTTGTATGCGGATTAGAATCCGATTCAGTTGCTGTTAGTAAAGAATTGAGGTGCCCTACTAGATCGACTGCAGGATGAGTGCCCTCTTGATAACTGACCTGATACGAATGTTCTTTGTTAAATTCAGTATGCTCAATAGCATGCGTTAGGCCAGCCCAGTGCGTCCCTAAAATGTTGATGATTAAAAAACTAATTCCTAGAAGTAATCTCGCGGGTAATTTATTTTCTAAAAAAATTTGATTAATCATCTAGGTATTTTACATGAATCACATCTGGGTAAATCCCCTTCTGAGGGACTCAATTTACAATCCTCTGATGATAAGATTATTTAAACAGTTGATTTAAATCAATAAACCAAATAAATTTATGTGGATTCCCTAGACAAATTAGCTAACTTTATATAAAGTAAAGATATAGGCTCTGAAATGCCTTCCTAAAAAGAAAATTAATGCAACTAATTTACTTTATATTTTTAATTTTTGTACTCCTGACCGTTTTTGCTATCTTCATGGGCGCTCGAACTATGGAGAAAAAAAGAAAGCAATTGATCCTAGATGAAATGAAGATTAGAGAAGAGTTAGCAAATAATCAATAAGCGAGATTTTCAAGTAAAAAAACTCCCGAACAACTCATAGTTCCCGCTGGTATCTGGCTAACATCGCTTCTTGCGATTCTGCAATTTCCTGATTGTTTGTTTGATCTTTGAGCATATCCCCCATCGTTGGCAAGTGCTTGCGGTCAATTTTGAAGTCATTAGCCCATAATTTAGAGCGCATGAGAGCCTTAGCACAGTGTAAAAATACCTCTCGAACTTGAATAGCCAAGACAACTTTAGGTGGTTTGCGCAAATCTGCAAATTGCTCAAGAAAAGAAGTATCTGTGCTAATGATTGCGCTGCCATTTACCCGCACAGTCTCATCCACCCCTGGAATCAGAAATAACATACCGACCTGTTGATTTTCAATGATGTTTCGGTAGGAGTCTAAGCGATTATTCCCCATGGCATCTGGCATAAGAAGCGTTTTCGGATCAAGCACTTTAACAAACCCAGGTGCGCCACCCCTTGGGGAAGAGTCCATTTCCATCCGATTACTACTGGTGGACAATACTAAAAAAGGTGACAGCGTAATAAAGCGATGAATGTGCTCATCTATATAATCTAGCTGTTTTTGTATGGCTCGTAATTTAGCAAAACCACAGTGCTCTCTTAATTGCTCTTCAGAAGTAATTTCCATCAAAAAAACACTTTCCTAGATTCAGGTCGAGTCTATGTATTTTGTCTTTGTATTTTGTTAACCAAGCTGTGACTTAATCCAATTAAACACTACTGCAATTTTCTTAAGAAATATCCTCAACCCGATCTTTGGTGGCTTGGAGATATTTCACCCCTTTCGACCCATAACTCTCACAGTGAGGTTGATTTGCTTGTAAATGAAATACATCGCCAGATAAGTAAGTACTTTTTTGCCCCATGGCAGTAATATTCACCTGCCCCTCTATCACCATAATTGCTGACTCATATTGATGCGAGTGAAAGTCTAAATAACCATTTGGTTGCTGCACAACTAACTCAGGTTCGGTGTAGCCTTTATCAAGGACCGATTTGGTAAAAATTTCTTTTTTCATGGATAAATTATACCTTTAAGAATCCCTATTGAACGAATCTACGTCCCTTTTTGATTTATCTTCGAAAATGTCAATCAGATAATTATATAAATTCCTATTGAATCATCAGCCTTTTAGTTAAATATACTTCATTCAAAAAAATCATCGAGCTCCAGAATCCCCCTAATTACTCCTTAAAATACCAAATTACCTATAAATTCACCCTATTCAGACCATACTGGGCCCTTCAAAGAACTGCCATGACATGAACTATTCTTGGTTGAGTCAATTTTAGGAGCACTCATTCGAGCTGGGGTTTCTTTTCAGAAATACCTTCGCACACTATCCATGAAAAAAACCTTAGCACCTAGATCGTAATTTACTCAGCCATCTCATCAGCGATGCTAGACCTGCACTTTAATTCTAGGATAAGCTAGTTTTATAAACGTCGCCAAGATCGGCCACTGCCAGATAGCAATTCCTCTGACTCTTGCGGCCCTTCAGATCCTGCAGTGTAAGTGGCTAAATAAGCATCGTCCTTTTTCCAATAATCGAGTAAAGGTTGGACGATCTCCCAACCAGCAACCACACTGTCCGATCTCTGAAAGAGCGTTGCATCGCCAATCATACAGTCATAAACTAAAGTTTCATAACCAGTACTTGGAGCATTTTGAAAATAGTCTTTATAGTGAAAATCCATATGAACTTGACCAATTTCAAATTTGGGCCCTGGAACCTTCGCCCCAAATATTAAAACCGCACCTTCATCAGGTTGAAGCTTTAAAACTAAGATATTCGGTGATAAAGCATCAAGGTTTGTATTTTTAAAGATTGATAATGGTGGATTTTTGAACTGAATAGCAATTTCACTTTGCCGAACACTTAATCCCTTGCCAGTTCTTAAATAAATCGGTACGCCCGCCCAACGCCAGTTATCAATCGTCAGCTTCATTGCAATATACGTTTCTGTCTTACTTGCTTCAGAAACTCCATCTTCCTCTCGATAACCCTTTAATGGCAGTTCATCGCGTTGTCCTGCAATATATTGTGCTCGCACACTCTCACGCTCTGGGTTAATCGGATGAACAGAATGTAGCACTTTAGTTTTTTCATTACGAACCGCATCTGCAGAAAATGATGCTGGTGGCTCCATAGTTGTTAATGCAAGTAATTGAAAGACGTGATTGGGCACCATATCACGCATCGCACCTGTGGACTCATAAAATGCTGCACGCTTCTCTACACCGACTGTTTCGGCAACAGTAATTTGAATATGATCGATGTGCTCGCGGTTCCATAACGGTTCAAAAATCGCATTTGAAAACCGTAGCATCATAATATTTTGGACTGTTTCTTTTCCTAAAAAATGATCCATCCGATAAATTTGTCGCTCATGTAATTGCTTACGCAGCTCTAAATTAAGAACTTTAGAGGATTCGACATCATGCCCAAAAGGTTTCTCTACAATAACTCTTCTCCAAGAATTTTCAGACTCCTTGAGTAGTTGTGCAACACCCAATTTTTCTACAATACTGCCAAAAAATCGCGCGGCAACTGCTAAATAAAAGACAACATTTTTCTGTATCTGATTGGATTTTTGAATATCATGAATTTTTTCACTTAATTCTTGATAGAATTTCGAATCAGAAAAGTCGCCCTGTTGATAATGAATCACATTTAATAATTTCTCAAGATTGACAACATCTAGTTGCTGAGCATAATGCTTATCCGATGCAAAAGCACTGATTGCCAGACGAATATGTTCCCGATACATTTCACTTGTCATCTCCAATCGATCCACGGCGATTAAGGCAAACTTCTCTGGTAAAAGTCCTGACCGAATCAAGTTATAAAGAGCTGGCAATAACAAACGCTTGGTTAAATCCCCGCCTGCTCCAAAAATAACCATACAACAGGATGGAGCAGGATCGCCGTGCGCGATCGCTTCGTGTTCAATTTCGTGCAGCATGGGATTATCCTTTATGTGATTCTTGGTGACCACCAAACTGTTTACGCATTGCCGATAACAGTTTTTCAGCGAAAGTATGGTCTTGTCTAGATCGGAAACGCGTATAGAGGGCTGCTGATAAGACGTCCGTAGGGACAGCCTCTTCAATCGCCGCCATAATAGTCCAGCGCCCTTCCCCAGAGTCATCAACATAACCTGTAAACGCTTTTAATTCTGGATCTTCAGCTAGAGCAATTGCACTTAAGTCTAATAACCAAGATGAAACCACACTACCGCGACGCCAAAGCTCAGTAATATCCGCTAAATTTAAGTCATATCTTCTCTCAGCAGGAATAATCTCTTGCGAAACCCCCTTGAGAATATCTAACCCCTCAGCATAGGCTTGCATCAAACCATACTCAATGCCGTTGTGTACCATCTTTACAAAATGGCCAGACCCCGCAGGGCCAGTATATAAGTAACCCTGCTCAGCAGTCGATTGAGCTGGATCTCGGCCATGAGTCAACTCGATTGTTCCAATCCCTGGAGCCAGAGTTCTAAAGATTGGATCAAGGCGCGTGACCGCCTCTCGATCACCACCAATCATCATACAATAACCTCTTTCAAGACCCCATACGCCACCACTAGTCCCAACATCAATGTACGCAATGCCCTTCACTTTTAGTGTTTGTGCGCGTCGCACATCATCTTTGAAGTTAGTGTTTCCACCATCAATAATGACATCGCCATCCTCTAGATGGGTAGCAAGTTGAGTAATCGTATTTTCTGTAATCTCACCCGCAGGCAACATGACCCATACCGCCCGCGGCTTAGCCAGCTGCTCAACTAAATTTTTTATGCTAGTAGCACTGTGTGCACCCTCTTTATGAATTTGTGCAACGGCTTGCGGGTCTGCATCGAATACCACACAATCATGCTGGTTTCGCATCAATCTTCGAACAATATTACCCCCCATCCTACCCAAACCAATCATTCCAAGTTGCATGCTGTCTCCCTTGATATTTATTAAAATTCAATCACTTATACAATTTAGCATAAATACTCCATAAAAGATTTCTCTAACGCTAAATATCTATCATTGGGCCTTGGCGATTCCCAATGAGGATATTTCGGGTGTATTCTTTTAGAATTAACTACTAAACCTATTATTTATGCTAATTGAACATCAAGCTCTAGGAGCTCAAATACTTCGCCTAGACGATTTTTTTTATTTAAGCCCGATTCAGTTACCCAGTAATCATCCAAGACGTGGTGGAGTACCCGTTTTATTCCCACAATTTGCAGATAGGGGCCCTCTCAAAAAACATGGCTTTGTACGAAATTTAAATTGGCAACTAGTTACAGATGCGCCATTGCTTGAATCCCATCAATTAACCTATCGCTTACAAATTCAAGATAAGGATATGCCCGAGTGGCCCTATTGTGCAAATCTTGAATTATCACTAAGCGCTTCAATTAATGACGTAGAAATCAGTCTCATAATTTGCAATAACGGTCCAAATCCTTTCTCTTGGACAGGCGGATTACATCCTTATTTTTTCTTAAGCAATCTTTTAGACACCTCTATTAAAGGCTTACAGAATCAACCTGTTTCTAATCGTTTCGACCAAGATCAACGAATACATTCTGCAGAATTATTAACGCTTTCAAATAAACCACTTGAGAGCTTATTTCATACATCTACCCCTCTACAAATAATCTCTCCCAAACAACACTTTGCCTTAAAGTCCGAGGGGTTTACAGAGTGGATGATCTGGAACCCAGCAGAACAGGGTGCCGGCGATTTTCTCGATATGCCTTTGGCAGACTGGAAAAATTTTCTTTGTGTTGAGCCTGTGATAGCCAGCAAACCACTGCAATTACTACCACAAGCATCTTTTACAGGAAAACTTACTGTAACGAATTTGCTAAACTCCGCAAATCCTAAGCCTTAGACGCAATAACATCTCATCCGTATGAAAAAATTGTATACCGATTCAATCCTAGATACTCCACGGTTCAGTCTTGGGGAATGCCCAACTTGGATACAAGCCAGCAACACGCTATTTTGGATCGATATCACAGAAAAAAAATTACTCTCTTTTGAGCTATCTTCACAAATTTTTCACAGTGCGCCATTACCTCAGGAACCAGGTTGTATCGCCCCTATTGCAGATCACAGTTTATTAATTGCCATGCGAGATGGTATTTATAGTTTTAATATTGAAAAAAAAATATTAAAGCAATTAATTAGTGCTCCGTATGATGTGCATACTGAACGTTTCAACGATGGCAAGTGCGATGCTATGGGGCGATTGTGGGTAGGTACAGTCTTTGAACCCAAAACATCAAATAACGCGGGCTTATATTGTTTTCAGAGTGGTCCAATGGGTTATCAGATACAGTTAATGGCATCAGATAATATGACCGCAAATGGTCTTGCTTTTGACTCCAAAAACCAATTGATGTTCTGGTCTAACACGCCGGCGCATCAAATCGATCAATTTGACTTTAACCTTGATACAGGGCAAATTGCTAATCGCCGCCCTTTTAAAATATTTAATCCAATGAGGCCGCCAGATATTTACGATGGCAGGCCAGATGGTGCTTGTATTGATGAGGATAATTGCTACTGGGTAGCTATGTACGGAGGATCTAAAGTTATCCGCCTTTCTCCCAAAGCAGAAATCCTGACAGAAATCAATTTACCTTGCCAATTTCCAACTATGGTTTGCTTGGGCGACTCGGACTTAAAAACTCTCTTTATTACAACTGCATCAAAAGGTCTCAACGCAGAACAGCTCAAAGAAGCACCTTTATCAGGTCATGTATTTCAGATCCCGGTGGATACCCCAGGATTAGCAATAAATGCCTTTAAAGCATAAGATGAAAGCCTCTTTAACTATTCATCAATAGCGTATATTTTTAAATTCTCCTTTCCATCAATAAAGATCAAAAGAGTTTTCGCTCGTGTTTTACTGGTGTTTTGCTAGTACTTACCCGCGTTGGTCTCATTAAAAATTCTATGACTTTCCTGCCATCAGGGTAAATACGCATAGCACAAGCTTGTGTAGTCTTTAAGCAATCGTTATATTTAATATACATCACATAATGGGAGTCCTATAATGCTTTCGCCTGAACAGATTAAACGATTAATTCCAGCAGAAACCACTAAATTTCGATCACCCATTCCAACCCAGGCCGTTTCAAGTGACGAATTTATTCCAGGATTACAAACCCCTAAACAACGGGAGTTTGAAGAACGCATTAAAAGAATGGGTGCCAGTCTAGCAAAGAAACAAGGGATTAGTCGACGTGCATTTTTTCAAAGTGCTGCAGGTATGGCCGCTGGCTTTATGTGTATGAATGAGACCTTTGGCCCCATGTATCTAGTAAGCCAAGCAGAGGCCGCAACCCCCGAATTAGCCAATCAGCGGGCGAATAGCTTAAAAGGTCAATTTATTATGGATATGCATACCCATTTTTTAAGAGATGATACCCGCCTAGAAAATTTTGTAAGATCACGAGAGGCTGTTGGAAAAGCTAATTGGAATCCCGGACTGGTTAATAAACCGCAATCATTAGAAGATCTGAAGTTTGCTAACTACTTCAAAGAAATGTTTATGGATAGCGATACCAAGGTAGCTCTTATTTCAGGCTCAGGCTCAGAGGATCCCCGTGACTGGTTTTTAACAAACGAAATGAAAGCGCAAGCTAGAAAAGATGTTAACCAAAAAGCAGGTAGTACGCGAATGTTCTCGCACGCCATATTTATGCCCGGTATACCAGGATGGTTAGAAAAAGCGGAAGCAGACAATGCGGTCAATCAACCGGATTCTTTTAAAGGCTACACCGTTGGTGACAATACGAATAAGTCATTAGCAAAACACCCGTGGCATCTTGACGATGAAAAATTACTCTACCCTTTCTATGAAAAATTAGTTAAATGGAGTAAAACAAAACCAAGCCTTAAAAATGTTTGTGTACATAAAGGCCTATATCCTCCCTCGGTTACCAAAAACTTTCCTAACTTATTGCAGTATGCTGATGTCCGCGATGTTGCAAAAGCAGCAAAAGATTGGCCAGAGCTCAATTTTATTATTTACCATTCGGGTTTTCGATATACCGGAGGTGCTTGGGATATTGGCTGGCAACAATTTGAAAAGTCCGGACGAATTGATTGGGTTACCGATTTAGCAGAAATACCTGCTAAATATGGCGTGAAAAATGTCTATGGCGATTTGGGTCAAATATTTGCGCAAAGTACTATAGCCGAACCACGACTTTGTGCGGCAATGCTCGGCCAATTAATTCAAGGACTTGGAGCTGACCATGTGCTTTGGGGAACAGATGCTATTTGGACTGGCTCCCCCCAATGGCAAATTGAGGCCTTAAGACGCCTGGAAATCCCCGAAGAAATGCAGAAAAAATATGGCTTTAGCCCACTTGGTCCTGCTGATGGCATGGTAAAAAATGCCATCTTTGGAGATAACTCCGCAAAGCTCTATTATTTCAGCCAAAAACAACGTGCCGAGCTAAAAAATGACTGGGTACACCATGCTAAATTAGCGTATGAAGCCAGTGGTGAGGGTAGAACGAACCTGCGTTATGGATACCTACAAAAAGCTCTAGCAGCTAATAAATAAGCCTTTATAACAAGACTTATTTATTCATTTTTGGTAATACTGGCTTTTCTAGGTCTTCAGATTTAGGAATTGCGGTTAATTCAATTAGGGATTTATATTTCGTATTTAACATGATCGACTCGATCGAAACATTCACAAAACGATTATCTTTGGTAAACACAAGTGTACTTTTTTTGGCTTTAATGGTCGACTATACAGTCCAACCAGCTTTAGGAAATTCATTCATTAAAAATGAGAACGAATCTTGTGAGTTCATTGGTGTTTTAATGATGAGCCGCCCCATCCAGTTCTTGCCGGTTCCAAGTACGATCATATTTTCTTCATCAATAAACGAGCTTGGGGGAATTGGAACCTCTCCAACCATGATAGTCTCAGTCTGTTCATCAGTCGTCTTTTGATCAACAGAATTAATAGCCACCGTACTGCATCCCGTGCAGATTACAAGAATAATCCCCATACAACTAATTTTAAGTGACCAAAAACTTTGCAAGTACTCTGACTTCAGTTTAATAAGCATGGAATTGAATTCTTTATTAAAAGATTATTTGAGAAAAAAAATACCTTCTTTAGGATAACAGGTAATTAACCTAGCTAACATTTAAAGATGCCCCAAAAGAGGGCGTCTGCCAAAATCGACTTATAATATTTATATGAAATGCTCAAAATGCCAAGAAAATACTCTGGTACACGACACTAGAGATGTCTCATACTCGTACAAGGGTAAACACCAAACTGTTTATCAAGTAACTGGCCATTTTTGCACGCATTGTGAAGAAATTCACCTCGATGAAGTTGAAAAGGCAAGAGTCAAGATTGAAGTGATTCAGTTCAACCGGGCCGTAGATAAAGCTCTTTCAAAAACAGGCTTTTTTGGAAGATTCTTTAAGTAGATAAAGAAATCACAACTGCAAGTGTTTAACTGAATCCAACTCGTCTTGGATCTTTTGCTCTTCAGCTCTCTTTTTTCTTAAAATAGCTAAGCGATGCCTCTCTCCTAATAATGAAGAAAAACAAGTAAGCAAAGTAAAGGTAATCAAATAAGAATAAAGAGTCATCGGTAAAAGTAACTATTGATGGAATTGCTGAGTTAATGCTTAAGATACCAAATATGAAAAGTATTGTCAATTTTTCCGCATTGCACTGACGTGGTACACAATAATATTTACCTCATATTATTTGCCCTCATCTTTATCCTGTAAGGACGTGATTCATTTTGTTTCTAGGAGGCAGTGTCGCAAACAATAAGGTCTAGGGATAATACGCTCATCAATTTCCTTGTTATTTGTGAGGAATGTGTGGTTTTGAAGAATATTGCATAGCCATCTCAATCAGGTGAATTTTGCGCTGATGTAGCAAAACTCCTAAATTGATAGCCAAAACAATCACTAGTAAAAAGAAATAGATTTCCATGTATTTTGCCCAGTTTCTAAAAAAATCCACTTAACAATGCAATAAGTACTTCTATATCCATCGAGATAATCAAACCTACATAGAAGATAAAGCAAGATTCATACCAACCTAAAATATCAAGTCGATTTGACCGAACTGATTAGCTCTGCATATTTGCTGTTCTTATTGCCCCTGCTGATTGACTCAGTTAATTCATGGGAAATTCATACGCTAGCACCTTGGCAAATTGACTTCACGGCGGATTAACTGCACCAAAGCCCATGAAGCCAGAGATTCAACTGTAGCCTTAGATAGCCAATTAGTAAATGGATGGCGCGCTCATCAGGTTTGGCAAAATAAGGGCTCTTTACTTCAATCGGATGAAAAACACCATTGACGCATTGCCTGAGCTATCACCCTACTCAAAAACCTTCTTGATCAATGTAGGGGGTACTCCATAAAAGTAATTAGGATCGACCTGCTTGTAATGCAGCAATTCTCTCCTCAAGCGGAGGATGACTAGAAAATAAGGCCATTAACCCACTTGGACATGCAATACCTGCAGTGGCCACTGACTTCGGTAATTCCCCAGCCTGCATGGCTTGCAGTCTTTGTAAGGCATGCACCATAGGTTGCACATTTCCCATTAACATGGCACTTCCAGAGTCTGCGCGGAACTCTCGTTGACGGGAAAACCAAGCAACGATCATTGAAGCTAATATTCCAAAAATAATTTCACAGATAAAGGATGCAACATAAAAACCGACGCCAACTTCCTTCTCATTTTTCAAAATGACTCGATCAACAAAATAGCCAACTATTCTAGAAAAGAAAACGACAAAGGTATTAACAACACCTTGAATGAGCGTTAGAGTCACCATATCGCCATTGGCAATATGCGCCACTTCATGGCCCAAGACAGCGCTTAACTCATCTTTCGTCATACCACGCAATAAACCCGTTGAAACGGCAACTAATGCACTATCTTTAAAGGCACCTGTCGCAAAAGCATTCGGGTCGCCCTCGTAGATGGCAACTTCCGGTCTGCCAATACCCGCTTTGTCCGCATGCTGATAAACCGTATCAACCAGCCACCGCTGCTCTGGCCCCTCTGAGCCGTTAATAACAACGGCGCCAGTTGACCATTTAGCAACCATTTTGGAAATAAGCAAAGAAATAATCGCCCCAGAGAATCCAACAACCGCTGAAAAAACCAAGAGTCCACCAAGGTTTAGTCCCGATGCACTCATCCATTGGTTTAGGCCAAACAGTTGGACAATCACTGAAATAACCAGCATGACTGCTAAGTTAGTTAATAAAAAAAGAATAATTCTTTTCATATAATTCCTCTCAATCGGAAAACTTCTACGTTTTAATGTTACAACTAAGCATAAACCAGATTAATTACCTAATTAGTTCGCCAGATTATTAAGTCACAAATTAACAAAATAGCCCTTCGGCAATACTCGTAGAACGAATCTAGAAATACTAGATGCTCTGCTCAATTTAGTCAAAGCCTATAGTTTTAAGGCTCTTATTTTACCAATGAACCCACCAACTAATCTTAGCAGAAATAATTCTTGATAAAAGTCTAATCGATCACTGCCGTTAAGAAGCTAGCCGCTAATCCAGCGCCTATAAAGGGAATACCCCAACGTTCAAATAGGGATTTGTATTCTCTTGGGACAACGACCACAGGCATGTCACCCTGACCAATGAGCTCGTCAGTAGAGGTTTTTTCAAACAGATGTACTAAAGATCCATGGGCAGGTCTACACACGACTATTTGAGAACAGTCTAGTGACTTTGCTATCTGATTTACATCCTGCACGTGCACGCCATTAGGATGGTTTATCTGAAAAGGTATACCTGTTAACTCTAAATGACGACTAGACAAACCATAAGCAATAGAAGCTTGCTCCTGAAACCAAGTTAGCTTATTTTTTTGGCTTAAAAAACGGGTAATGTAGCGTGAAACTCTGGGACGAACATAAATTAACTCAACTTGCATATTGGTATTTTTTAAAAACTCTGAGGATAAGTACCTAAAAACTGCTGCCATGTGAACTGAGCCATCGACTGGTATTAAAAATTTACTCATTATGTACTCCCCACTTACGTTAAAGAAAAAACCTATGACATTGAATCAGACTTCATAAAACTCTTACCGGTATCTTTTTGAGGCGAAGTAAGCCCTTTATTTTTCAGATGCCCAGCATACAAAACCATCGCTATGACAATGATGTAAATTCCATAAATTATTAATTCATTTGATGGGATGTATTCTTGGATTAGTGGCTCACTCAAGATCATTTTAATTGCTGTCCAAGTTAATATTCCAGCACCAAAGTAAATTACTAGCGGATACTTATCCACTAATTTGAGAATTAAAGTGGATCCCCAAACAACGATTGGAATACTAATGACCAATCCTAAAACAACTAAGAGGTAACTACCTTGAGCAGCTCCTGCAACAGCTAAAACATTATCCAAGCCCATTACCGCGTCCGCAACGATAATCGTTCTCATCGCACCCCAAAAAGTCATTGAAGCAACGGAATCTGAAGATTCTTCGTCCTCCTCAGAATGTAAGAGTCGATAAGCAATCCAAACAAGTAAAAGACCGCCAACTAAAATCAAACCAGGAATTTTTAGTAAATAGACAACTATTAAAGTCATCACGCTACGAACACCAATGGCACCAACTGCTCCCCAAATGATGGCGCGCTTTTGCAAATCAGCTGGTAAATTTCGTGCTGCCATAGCAATGACAATAGCATTATCCCCAGCCAAAACTAAATCGATCACGATGATGGCTAAAAGAGCCGACAAAAACTCAGGCGAAAATATTTCCAAAATAACTCCCAACTATGAATGAAATGTATATAAATTTAAGGATATAAGAATTTTGACAATACAGAATGAATTACATGTTGAAAATAAGCGTATTATTGAACATTCTTCTGTTATTTACTGAACATGGATAATCAATTTAATTATCGACATCTTTATTACTTTTGGGTTGTCGCCAAAGAGGGCAGTATGTCAAAAGCTGCAGAGCGCCTCAATATGGCTGTTCAAACGATTAGTGCGCAGGTCCATATCTTAGAAAAGTCTCTAGGATTTCTGTTATTTAAACCCGCAGGTCGCGGCCTTGCACTTACAGATGCAGGCAATACAACATTAGATATTGCGAACCAAATATTTCTTTTGGGGGAAAAACTACCCAAAGCGCTTCAAGATGCTGCTCGAAATCCTCGTCCCAAACTAACCATCGGCGTCTCTGACGGACTCCCCAAGTTAGTTACTCGAGAAATCTTACAAAAAGTCGTTGACCAATCAATACACCTTGTCATTCATGAAGGAGAATTTGAAGATCTTTTAGCTGATCTCGCTTTACATCGACTTGATCTCATTTTGGCAGATCAACCAGCGCCCTTAAACAAAAATCTGAACCTCTATAGTGAACAACTTAATTTTTCTGAGATGGCCTGGTTTACTCCCGCAAAATGGCTCCTGCAAGCCCGAAAAAAATTTCCAAAATGCTTGAATGATCTTCCAGTTCTCTTACCAACTGCCCACTCCAAAGTTCGTCTAAATATTGATCAGTGGTTTAATAAGCATGGCATTACCCCCCATATAGTTGGTGAATTTGAGGATAGTGCCCTATTGAAAACTTTTGGATCCGGCGGTCTTGGTGTTTTACCGGCGCCTGACTGTATCAAAAATGACCTAAAAAGTAACTATGGCCTTGTCAAGTTTGGGGACTGTGATGGTGTGTTTGAATATTTTTATGCTATCCGAGCGGAAAAGAAAATTGTTAACCCGCTTATCCTGTCTATCTTACTGAATACTGTTGAATAACTCCTTAGAAAAAAATCTATCAGAGCCATGACTTGTAAATCTTGATTCCTAGAAAGGGGTTAATCACCATCTGGAATTTTTATATACTGCGCTCATCCCTGTTCTACAAGGATTCATCAAGTTCATTCATGTTCATGAACCAGCTTGATTTTGCGCCTTTAAACCCAGGCAAATCCGATATTATCCAAATGCACACCCTATACAATTCGTACCATCAGATCAGGTAGCCCAACCACCTGACCTTTAAGCACATCACCTTGTTGGACAGCAGCAACCCCAGCTGGCGTGCCAGAAAAAATTAAATCGCCCGGCTCAAGTAAAAACAAAGTGGACAAATAGGCAATTGTGTCAGGCACGTTCCAAATCAGTTGATTTAAATCACCCTCTTGACGCAATTCATCGTTCACAAAAAGTCTGATCGCACCCTGACTTGGATGCCCACATTGACTAACAGGCACCAAAGATGAGCATGGTGCAGATTGATCAAAGGCTTTACCCGTATCCCAAGGGCGGCCCATTTTCTTTGCCTCACCCTGTAAATCTCGACGCGTCATATCTAAGCCAACTCCGTAACCCCAGACGTGCTCAAGAGCTTTCTCAGACGAAATATTTGATCCACCCTTACCAATCGCAACAACCATTTCGATTTCATGGTGCATATCGTTGGTTAAAGAAGGATATGCCATATCTTTTCCATCAACAACAACAGTTGTTGCAGGCTTCATAAAAAAGAATGGTGGTTCACGGTCAGGGTCATGACCCATTTCACGAGCATGATCAGCATAATTACGACCAACACAAAAAATCCGATTAACCGCAAAACGACGCGTATCTCCCGCAATAGGAATTGAATTAACTGTAGGGGGAGGGATTACATACTCAAGACTCATCATGTTCCTTTATCTAATATAGCCTATTTTTTTCATTAAAGACCAATCATTCACATGAATGACTTACTAATTAATATGCAATACTATATCAAATAATCCTTGCAACTTCTCCTGTTGCTCAATTATTGAGGAATATTAAAACCATCCAAAAACCACAGAAGTGCTGCATGAGTCAAATTCAATCTAACGATTGATTTCTATCTCATTTTTTTGCATTTGGGAAAAACAACTGCTCATTTCCCACTTTAAAGGAAGCTATCGTGTCTTGCCCTTCCCTGGAAATCAACCAATCTATAAAAATCTGACCCTCTACCTTTTTAATCTGAGCAAACTTAGAAGAGCTTACCAACATCACACCATATTGATTAAAGAGTTTTGGATCACCTTGAACCAAAATAGCCAGATCTCCACGGTTCTTAAAAGTCAACCAAGTCGCTCTATCAGACAGGATATATCCGTTCATTGCTGAGGCAGTATTCAAAGCAGGGCCCATCCCAGAACCAGTTTCTTTATACCAAGGCAATTGGCCAGAAACAGAAACATTTAATTCTTTCCAAAAACGCAATTCTGCCGCGTGCGTTCCACTCTTGTCACCTCGTGAAACAAATAATGCTTTAGTATCTACGACTTTTCGAAAGGCATTCAAAACGTCTTTGCCGCCAGCAATTTTTGCTTGATCAATTTTAGGGCCAATCAGAACAAAATCGTTGTACATGACCTCAATTCGTTGCTCCGAAAACCCATCGGCGACGAATTTTTCCTCCGCTAACTTATCATGCACAAAAACCACATCAGCATCACCTCGGCGACCAATGTCTAATGCTTGGCCCGTACCTACGGCTACCACTTTAACCTGAATCCCAGTTTTCTTTTCAAAGGGGGGCAATATATAGCCAAAGAAGCCAGACTGTTCGGTTGATGTGGTGGAGGATAAAACAATAGCTCTTTGTGCGTAAACTTGATTCAAAGACCAAGAAGACAGGATGCAAATGAGTAGTAACTGACTAAGTCGTTTCATTATATTTGTCTTTACTATAAAAGTACTATCATGCATATGTGCTTTAAACTAATCAATATGTAATAATTTTCATATGAAACTTTTCATTCAGCCAACCCTTCTTCTGCGATCAACAGATCGACTTTCACGTGATTTTGATTTAACTCATATCGGCGATATCCTTCAAAGAGTTGCTCAAGGTCATACCCTGACTTATGCGGCAAATGATCTCAACATCTCTTACAGAACCTTATGGAATGAATTAAAAGAGGCTGAAAAAAAACTAAACTGCAAACTTTTAGATCGGATAAGAGGGCACGGCTCAAAGGTTACAGCTAATGGACAATTACTGATCAACTCACTAGAAAAACTTAACCAACTAAGTACTCAAATGCAGGAGCTAGCTGATAATATAAGTAACCAATTAACTATTCATAAAAAAATAGCGCCTACACAGTTTATTTTTTGTTGTAGTAGTGATCCACTAATTGAGCAAATTTGTCCCCAATTCGTTGAAGTTGAATTACAAACAATGGGATCAGGTAATGCCCTTACGCATCTGATTGAAGGTAAAGCTCAAATAGCAGGGTTTCATATTTCTGATCGACAAGAAATGAATAGCGTAGGTGAACATATTAAACTGCATGGTCTAGAGCTGATGCCCTTAATGCAGCGTGTTCAAGGCTTAATTGTAGGGAAAGGCAACCCGTTAAGAATTACTACAGTTCGGGATCTTGCTAGGCCAGAGGTTCGTTTTATTAACCGTCAAAAAGGTGCTGGGACTCGTTTACTATTAGATCGATTACTCACTAAAGAGGGACTTAAAGCTAAACAAATTCGAGGATACGATCAGGAGGAATTTACTCATAATGCAATTGCAACAAGCATATTAGCAGGGCAAACAGATGCAGGAATTGGGTTGCAATATGTTGCAAAAAAATTCAATTTAGATTTTATACCTCTCAAAATTGAGACTTTTTATTTAGCTATGAAGTCCGAATTAATCGAACATGAAAAAATCATAGTCCTTACAAAAAATATTCGCAACTTATCTAAGAAAACACCTGGATATAAAATTTACTGATACATCAATAAATTTGTTTATCTTTCAATTTACTGCATATTTTTGTAACCAATTACTATCAAATATGCCATAGTGCACGATAACTATAAATTTAAGACGATAGAAGACAAATGGTCAAAAAATATAGGGCGGATAAGCTATATTTTAGGTCTTGGGATAATGACTCGGACGGGAAGCTATAGTGCTTCAACTCCAGTAAATATTAGTTTTGGCTACTGGTC
>Ga0214919_10000139_pt1 | contig 116741 bp, 207 predicted proteins | sample LL1503_MetaG_FD_177994 | JGI IMG/M metagenome (GOLD analysis project Ga0214919, IMG submission 177994) | Freshwater microbial communities from Lake Lanier, Atlanta, Georgia, United States - LL-1503 | ecosystem: Environmental > Aquatic > Freshwater > Lake | place: USA: Georgia | collected...
ATTAAACATATATGTGAGCAGGTTAGAGCCATGTCATATGTGTTTAAATGTCCTGTTATATCAGCAGTTCAGCTTGCCAGAGGTTCTTTTGGCAAGGATAATCCCGGAATGGAAGGAATTGCAGAATCGATTGGTGTTGCAGCTACAGCAGATGTGATTATGTCTATTTTCCAATCAGAAGAAGATATGGAAATGGCTTTAATCAAGTTGGGGATGATGAAAAACAGATTTGGGCCAAGAGGAATGATCCAAGCAATGAAAATTGACTACCCAACACTTAGTATTTCCCAATCCTCAGAAGAGGAAGAGATTATGGATGATGAAGAACTTACTTTACTTGAAAAATTTAGCAGTTGAAATTATGAGAACCATACAAGAGCACAACGAAGAAGTTAGAAACTATTACAGGTCCACTAAAAATAATATTGAGTGTCCGAACTGTAAATCCGAGATGGATGATGTTGATCGAGGGGTGTTATACTTGTCAAATCCTCCCCAAACAGATATCAAATGTTTTAATTGTGGGTATACATCCAAAAGATATGTAATATGTTGACTTTTATGATAAATGATCTAAATGTTTCTGTGTCTAAAGTCTTTATCTGGTCAACTTCAACCTTAGATGGTGCTACATCTACCATTATTCTTGGAAATATATTCAAGAATATGGAATATCAACATGCATTCTTTGGTGACTTTGAAAATCAATATAAAAATTGGTCAGAAGATCATTTGGAAAACTATGACAAGGTGTTTGTAGTTGGAATGTCACTTACACAATCACTAATCAATAAAATCGATGACCCCAGAGTGGTATTCATTTCAAATAAGAAAGAAAACCTTAATGTTTTCGATTCTTCCATGATTTCCGAAGATTGTTCATCTTGTTCTAAGCTAATTTATAAGAAATTCAAGGAAAAGGTCAAATTTACAGTTCCTCTGAAACAATTAATTGCTTATATTGATGATTATAATGGTAATACTCTGAAACATGAGGAATCATCTTACCTAAATGCTGTTTATCGCAAGTCTGGATATAAAAAGTTTTCTACTTTTGTAAATCGTTTTTGGAATGGATTTGATGGGTTTACGAATGGTGAATTAAAATTAGCTGAATCATTTTTTAAAGAAATTGACAGAGAGTGTGAAGGTCTTGACCTATTCAAAGGTGAATTTAAGAAATGGAAAGTGATTTTGACATTCTCCAAGTGTCCAGTGACCGAAATTGCGAACAAGCTACTTGACAATTACGAAACCGATGTCATTATAGTGGTCAATACAGACAGTAAGTATGTTTCATTTCGACGTAAACAAGTATCTGATGTTGATTTGAAATTTATGGCTGAACATTTGTGTGATGGTGGAGGAACAGAATCCTCAAGTGGTGGAACACTTACGAAAAAGTTTTTAGAATTCTCAGAACAACTTACCGAATATAAATCATGAATAATTTAGGAGATTCGGGTAGTCAACACTGTCATAGTAATTGGTATTGTCCATCCTGTAGAGTGTTTGGTTACAATAAACCACATAAAGATGACTGTAATGAAAAGAAACTTCAAATTAGTGCTACTGCGAGAATCCCTAGAAAAAACGCATCCAAAAAGATTTGGAGTAAATTTTATAAAAAGTTTGTTCTTCAAGAAGATTTAAAAGAACATTTTAGTAAACCTAAAAAAGAGTCTAAAGAGATAAAGACTTGGAGAATAAGAAGAAAATTAAAGATTAAATTATGAAAAGAAGAAATTTTATAGGAGGAATATTATCCGCAATTGGCCTAAGTATTGTCTCCCTAAAAGCCACAGAGACAATCCCACCAGAATCATTTATTAGGTCGGACGATGATGAATTTTATTCATTTTTCTATAAGTTCAATGGGTTTCCAATTAGTGAACAGCAGAAAATGTTTTATGATTGGTATAAGAAAGATTATAAAATAATGACGATGAGTAGACAAACAGGGACCACTACATTTTTGATCACTTTGGCGGCATATAAATCTCTTAAAAATGAAACCGTTTTCTATTTTACATTTGAGGGATATCATAGAAATCATTGTGTTGATATATACAAGAGAAACATGATCAACTTCAGAGAAAATTTTCCCAAAAAAGTTTGGACACAGATGGAACCACGTTTCTTGACAAATTCTGATGGTATTAGAGGCAGCAATCCATCTATAGCATTGTTTGATAATTTCTCATATACGAGATACCCACATACAATTTTTAACTATTTCGATAGCAGAGATACTAAGGTATTTTGGATGGACACAGTAGAAACCAAAAACATATCATGATAGACCCAAGTTCAGCAATTATCGAAGACGAAAGCTCGCACCTATTTCTATGTTATTGCACATTTATCAATAACATAACAGGTAAGAAGCTTTCAACACAAAATGTTTTCATTGAGACATTGAACAATGAGAAGTATAAAAAAATCCTAAAGGAGATCTTGAATCTTGAAACAGATTATGAAATTGTGAGAGTGTTTCTAGATTTTGACGCATCTATCGCCAAATCAAAAATTGTGACTAAGATGATTAATAGCAAAGATAAGAAATAATGTTTAATACATATAATTTAAGAGGTGGAAGCACGGATGTTTATGTCAAACAAACAGTCACGGAGAAAAGAGCACCAACTGATGACTCAGTTAGACTGCTTATGGAGATGGAAGACAAAGCTCTGGATAAGTTGGTTTCAATCACAAAATTAGAAAACAACTTCTTCAAAGCTACTTGGCACACATTTGATGATTATATGAATGGTGGCCTTAATATCATTTGTAGGTTTGAATTGAATGGGAAAGAAGAAAAGTTTGATTTTAAAATATGTAAATTCGAATGTAGAAACGATCAAGAGTTGATTGAAAAGGTGAGAGAGAAGGTTTTGGAAAGATTAAGTAGAATATTTACATATGAGCTTTTTAGTCATGGTTTAAAACCATTTGAGGGTCTTAGAAGAAGATGAGAAACATAACCGTAAGTCAAATTGATTTGAAGAATGGATGTGAGCATGTCAAATTACACATATTTCCATTACCACAAATTAAAGATCCCGGATTTTACAGAACTATGATCTCATATTCAGCATTTTTTGAAAGTTGTAAATCTAGAAATAGGAGTAAGAATTATCTCTATTATCAAACAGACTTCAGGGATGGCGATTTGAGGGGTGAATACGAAAAACATAGGGATTCTCAACTTCCAGTGGTTGAATATAAAAGCTTGCTTGATTTCTTTGAAGGTATAGGCTATGATAGAGCCACTAAGAGGTATATTGATGATCACAAAGCTTGAACAAAAAATCTATAATTCACATTTAGCTACATCTAGAAAGGCTCAAAATAAACCTTTTCAAATTAGAAAGCAATTTGATGATCTGGATGAAGACAAGGTTGCAATTCTTCAAAGACTTTCAAGATTTTTCAATGAATATAAAAATTTAGACATTGACACATTCTTTCTGGCACCTCACAAGATATATCCAGATGAAACGTATTATCCTTTGGAATATTTCTTAACCAGAAAGGCTATTTCATGTTACACACAATATGTAAAGCAACTAGAAACCCAAGATCCCGATAATAATGATTCATTGGAGCGGTTACAGAAGTCTTTGAAATTTGTTTTCAACTATTGCAAGGAACACCAGTTGACTTTCGAGGATTATAAGGTATATCTAGAACCAGAGACAACCCTGCCGATCTTCATCGACCATCTCAAAAATCACAAAATAAATTTTTACACACTTCACGCCTTGAATTTCTCACAACCTAAGATAGAATCCAGAATATTGGATTTCATCTTCAACAATTTCTATACAACTTTCCAAACGACAAAGAACAAGTTTCAATTCTCCAAGAAGATGAAAGAATTCTCAAAACTAGCAACAATTAAATTAAAACAAAAATTATGAAAGACAAGCTCACAGCATCGGAAGCAGTATTTGGATTTGCCGCGTGGTTGACAACCAGACCGGAACCTGTAACTTTTGGAAGTTCTTTTGAATGTTCAAATATCTGTAATCTAGTTAAAATTTTTATAGATGAAAATAAATTGGATTTCCCCAGAGATGGGTGGGAAAATAATTTAATCCACCCATCTGGAGAATGTAGTTTTGGAAATATCTAATCAAAAGAAAATAAAATAAATTATGAGTAATAGCACAACAACATCAAGTGGGGGCATCGGATTTACCGGACTCCTTGCAATTCTATTCATTGGACTTAAATTGGGAGGAGTGATTACATGGCCATGATTATGGGTCTTGTCACCACTCTGGATTTCACTAGCATTGGTCCTTACCATTATCACAATCACCTTTATTATAGTTGCATTGGTGGCTATGATTGCTAAATAACTTTGCCTATAATTGAACTAATTCTAATTATAGGTTCTTAAACACAAAAACAACAAACTGAAAAACAAACAAAATGGCTAAAACTAATAAATTCGCAAACGCATTTGAAAAAATTAAAGGTGCTCTGGCTAAACCAGAGAGTTCGGGTGGATCATATGATAACTTCATGAAGTTTCCTGCGGGAAGCACATATGTTATTAAGCTTCTGCCCACATTGGAGGAAGGAAAGGAACCTCTGTTCCATCACTTCGTGAACGGTTTTACTTCTAAGTCTACTGGAAAGTATTTCAGTGTTCTGAGTCGTAAGACATTCGGTGAAAATGATCCAATTGAGAATCTTCGTTGGAAGCAGTGGAAGGCTTGGAAAGAAGCTAATCCAAAGGCTGATAACAAGGATTATGAAGGAGAAATCCAAAGTTCTGAAAACTGGTTGATCAATGCCTATTGGGTTGATAATCCAGCTAATCCAGATCTTAATGGAACAGTTCAAATTCTAAAGATGGGTCCACAGATTAAGAAGCTTGTGGATGCTGCTACAGAAGGTGATAGGGCTGATGAATTGGGTTGGGATATTTTCGATCCTACCAAGGGATTTGATCTTAAGATTGTTGCTGCTAAACAAGGCATCTACACAACCTATAAGGATTCATTCTTCTCTACCAAGTCCAAGAAGAATCTGAAGGATGAGGAAGTTGATGCTCTTTATGAAAATCTGCATGATTTGACTCAGGTTTATGCCGTCAAGACTGTAGAAGAGATTGAAGAAATTCTAGTTACTCATTACTTTACTGGAGATAATGAAAAGTCTGAATCTAAGGAGGAAAGGAAACAACTTCCTAAGAAGGAATCGAAGAAGAAAGAGGAGAAGGTTGAAGATCCCGATCCTGATGATGAAATTCCAATGGAGTTTGATTCATCCGACGACGAAGTTAATGCCCTTCTTGAAGGTTTAGACGAAGACTAATATGGAAGAACAACTACCACCAATGTCTCCAGATGATTTAGCTGCCCTTATGGGATTTGCTGGACCAATTTTTGGAGAGACAAGACAAATCGAAAACATGACTTCTGAAAATCCAAATGTTGGGAGTCATGTTCAGGATGGTAGTATGAAGATCAGACAGGCACTTGCACAAGCAGAAAATCAAGTGCGTATGCAAGTGCCTGTTCATGTTCCTCATGTGCCAATTCCAGTAATCCCGTTTATTCCAGAGACTATAAATCAACAAGGTGAAATGTTTCCCGTTAGTTCTGGTGGTTATGTTCAACCCACGACTACCGATTTCCCACATATTCAAAATGTGTTACAGATCAATACGCCTTCGAATGAACAACAAATGGAGTTTTCGTTTGATCCGAATAAACATGACATTACAAATAATCATCTCCGAGATATTTCAAACACCTTGAAAAAGATTTTGAAGTATTATGAAGATGATTCAAAGACAAAAAAGACTAAAGAAGTAATTAAGTTAGTTGCAAATGGAAAATCATAACAACGATAAAACCAGACCTGCTGAAAATATACAAGAATTATTGATGTGTGCGGTAGGATCTACAGAAGATCTGCTTAGTTCTTTGGTGATTCTGAGAGATTCTAAAAAGGATGTTGGGCTATCTATGAATTTATTGAATAATAAAATTTATGAGATCGATAATATGAGATCATTATTCGAATCATATCAAATAAATGTCCGATAAATTAAAACTAAACAAGAAGGAATTCAAAAAGTTCCTAGATAGTCTAGCAAAGATTAATGATTCTGCTATTCTTGATGTTAAAAAGGATAATATACATGCCCTATCTTCATCCGAGGATAGGAGCATGTTCCTTTGGTCATCATTAGATGGTGACTTTGATTTTGAGAGGACTCTAAACATCCAATCATTGCAGAAATTATCCAAATCTTTGGATTTGATAACAGCAGATAATATTGAATTGACTGTAAATTCCAATAATATTGAATATATTGGGAACAGCATCAAGTTCAAGTGTCATTTATACGATGATGGTATTTTACCAAAGCCTAAATTGACTCTGGAAAAGATCAAAAGCTTCAAATATGATTATGAATTTGAATTCACTAAAGAATTTTTAGATTCGGTTCTCAAAAAAGCCGCAATCTTCAAAGAAGTAAGTAAATTGTATCTTTACACAGAAGATGATCATTTAGTTTGGGGTCTGATGGATAAAGCAATGACAAATACTGACTCAATTGTGATGGTTGGTGGTGATATTGATTTTGAAATGGATGAATTTATTTTAAATTTGGATAATGTAAGACTATGGAACTTAAATGGTGATAATGCTGTAAAGTTTAGAATTAATAAGATGGGAATCGGAAATATTCAAGTAATATCTGGACAAACGGAATTGAACTATGTTGTAACTTCACTTACAAAATAAGTTGATTTGTTAAATATATGAATGAGAAAACATATATTATATCCAAAATTGGCCGGTATTTATAAATTAACATGTATTGACAATGGAAAAATCTATATAGGAAAATCAGTCAATATAAGAAATAGATTATCTACATATAAAGGACAGGCCAAACAATCTAAAAGTAATTGGTATTTTGGGAAAGCCCTTATAAAGTATGGGTGGAACTCTTTTACAGTTGAAATATTAGAAATTTTTGAACCGTTTGATAAATTAAAAGATAATCATGCTCTTTTAGATAGGGAGGCTTATTATATAGAATTATATGACGCAACTAATACTAAAATTGGTTATAATATTTGCAAATATTCTAATGATGGGACAGGGATACCGAGTAGACCGATCACAGAAGAACACCGAGCAAATCTAAGAAAGGCCAGAGCATTACAAGTGAGAGGACCGCTGACCGAAGAGCAGAAACAAAAGATGAGGGGAAGGGTTTGTAGTGAAGAGACAAAGGAGAAAATTAGAAACACCAAAAAGGGAACAACATTATCCGAAGAGCATAAGGAGAAAATAAGGCAGAGTTGTATGGGAAATACACACACTGAAGAGTCTATAGAAAAAATGAGACAGGCAAAAAGAGGTGGTAAACATTCCGAAGAGGCAAAACAAAAAATGAGAAATTCCAGATTACTATATTTGGAAAATAAAAAAATAAAAAAATATGAAAAAAGAATTTAAAGAATTAAAAGATTTACAATTGAAAGGTATAGTCGAATTATACGAGTCTTCAAATTTGGAAGATACCAAATCGGTCACTGGTAGTAATATACCTTATAGGATTTTAAAATTAAGTTGGAACAATGATCAGCCAGAACTCCTGATACAATACCCAGATTCTCCACATTTTTTAGAAATTCCGAGAGCAAGAGGTTCATCTTCTTGTGGTAATACTATTCACGTTAATTTCTCAAATCCTTTTTATAAAAATATATTGGATGAGAATGATAGGGTTGAGGATCTATACATCCAAAGGCCAAATGCGATGTTGAAAAATGATTGTTTATATCATAATTTCCTAACCACAATTTCCAGAATTGTGACTGATCCATATTCAAAGTTGGAGGATATCAACCCAACATTATTGATTGACATTATTGAACATGGGTATTATGAATGTGTTCCAAAAATTCAAGTTCCTGAATATGTCATGAATATTGAACATATTACAGAAATTCCATTTGATTATCTTTTAATTACCCATGACAAATATGTTTATAGTTATGACACTATGAGAGCATTTTTTTGTAAACTTAATGGAAGTCATAAACAATTAAAAGTTGAAAAGTTTAATAGAATGAGAGATGGAGGAACTACTAGGATTAAATTAGGGTGTGGTTATGGATTAGATGATCAGAAATATGAATTTTATAGTCCAACACCTTTTAAGCCAGAGCTTAAATGTTCTTTGGATGGTTGGGAAATTGATCGTATTGATAAAAATACAGAATTGGTTGAAAAGGTCATGAAGTCTGTTATATTTTAATGAATCCTAAAAATAAAATCACTACTTGCGGCTACTTCCTTAAACGATTAAGGGATTCCGACTTCATTGCTATTAGATTATTTGGAGAGTATGGTAAACATGATCCAAGATCTTGGACTATTTGTGTAGATCCAACTGGACATTCATTAATGATCACTTGTTATGAGAATAAAGATTATAATGGTGATATTATGTTTGAATTTAATGATGGTGGAAACAAATTTCCCAAGAATTACAATTTACTAACAGATTCGATGGAAATAGTCATTACTACGATGATTGAAAGAGGCATACAACAGAAAACAGAAGATAGCATTTTTATCAAGACTAGACAATAATCCAAATAGTCTTAAATAATTTATGTGGACGACGAAGAACCAATTCAAGACTTCTCAGATGTTGAAATAACCAAGATTCTTAAAGAAGCACTTAAGGTGAAGCTTGAAGAAAAAAAGAAAATCCCAACCAGAGTTCAACTTAATAGAGCATTAGTTTCTACTCTTGGTGAATTTCTGGGTTGTTACAAGCTTATGGGTTATGATCTTGATGGAAACCCAATCAGTATGACTGTTTATAATAATAAATTACAAAAATCTGCACTAGAAAATCGATTTATGCAAGAAATTGGCGTTTTTATGAGCACCAGAGAAGAATTATGAACATTTTCCACCAATTATTCAAAGTTGGCAATTCCTATGCAGTTACTCAAGGTGATCTACTGGGCCAAATCCTGATCTATGTCGAGTCCACAAAGACGCACAAGTGCTTTGTCACCATCCCAAAGCTGGAAAATCTTGAAATTCCGAAAGAAATCTTTGACTCTGGGTTGAAATCTGGTATAGTCGAGTTTATTGAACGTGTGCCGAATGAATTTAGAAAAACGATTGCGCTCCAGTTTGAGCAAAACAAAAAAGAACTTTGATTTACCGGAAGATTATGTAGTTTCTAAGTTCTATGAGCTTGGGTATAAAATATACCACAATCGGTATAATAATACATATCAAAGTTGTTGCCCAATCTGTCATGAAGGTAAGTCTTGGGGTAGAAAGCAAAGATGTTACTATATACCAGAGAATAAAAACATTTTTTGTCATAATTGTGGTGCCTCACACACACCCTACAATTGGATCAGAGAGGTGTCAGGAATGTCCGACACTGAATTGTGGCAGGACTTCAGTAAAGGTTCCTACGAATACCTAGACGCTGATCCTGTGACTAAAGAGAAGCCAAAACAACCTACTCTTCCAGTTGATTGTATTAATTTATTTGATCCTAATCAAATTAGGTATTATATTGATAATACTATCGTCCAATATGCTTGGAATTATGTTCAATCTAGAAGATTGAATACTGCAATCAATAGACCACATGCTGTTTACATATCTTTGAAGGATTACACGCATGGTAATCGTTTGGTTATACCATTTAAAGAAGAATCAGATCAAATTGTATTCTATCAATCTAGAAAAATCTTTGATAAGGATGAAAAAGAGAATTATATCTCTAAAATGGATTCCGAGAAGACCATTTATGGTATTGAAAGAGTTTCTACTGATATAGACACTGTATTTCTATTTGAAGGACCGATTGATGCCTCATTTATTAAGAATGGGCTTGGGGTTGCAGGTATTACTAAAGGTGCTCAAAGATTCACCCAAAAACAAGAAGAACAACTTGAATCAGTTCGATTCTTTGATAAGATTTGGTTCCTCGATAGTCAATGGTTGGATGAAACATCCAGAATCAAAACAGAAATGTTATTGAAGATGGGTGAGAAGGTATTCATCTGGCCTGAAGCTTATGGTAAGAAGTTCAAAGACCTTAATGAAATGTGTATTCATCATGGATTGGATCAAATATCACCAAAGTTTGTAAAACAACACTCTATTAGCGGGGATGGATCTGTTTTAAAGTTTAAATCAATGATGAAAATTTAGTCTTCTCCCCTATCGAAAGCTCCACCAGTGTTGGCTTTAAATCTTGGATTAACTCCCAATTCTTGCATAGCATCCAAAATCTTATTTTTATCACCAGCATTTATTGATAAAATACTTTTCCAAACCAAACGATCATCCATATTACGAAGCTCATTAACTAAAGCTGCGACACTTTGGTATTCTTCACTGTTAATTAGATCTGATTCCCAAGTATCTTGATATGCATGATCATCTTGACCATCAGTAGATCCATTATGACCACCCGAATGGTCATCAAAGGCTTCTGTATACAGTTTAGCGAGTGCTTCTTGATCTTCTTTAATTAATTTCATATTTTTATAAGTTGTTGATTGTCAGTAATTTATACGTTGCGGTAACGTGGATTGCTTGTTTGAGCCATGAATCCTAAAAAGTTTTGATGGAGAGAAGCCAAGTCAGAAGCAACTCTAGAAATTTTGGATTGTTGGGATTGTTTCATCTTATCCATAACAGTATCAGGTTCAGCAGCAGCCAAACGAGATTGAATTGAATCTGGTTGTTCACTATTGAGAAAGGTTAAGAATTCTTGAACTTTATCAGTCCATCCTTGAAGTTCTTGCACCATTTGAGCATTTCTGCGACTCATTGCATCCGCAACTTCACTTGTTTGTGCATCTTGAGCACCAATAGAAGTATCTACATCGAAATCGGTAGGATCTGTTCCATCGTCAAGACTTGCTTCCATGGCTCTGCGCTCCATATCAGCACTATCCTCTTTGAGAACCTTCATAAATTGTTTAGCGAATAAACTCATACGTTTATTTAGCTCAGAGTTAAATATAATCATGGCAAATACCGGAGCATCTCCATATTCAACTTCATTTTTGAGTAAGAACATCAAAATGGATTTAGATCCAAGTTCTCAAATGCGTGAGTATAAGAAAAGAGAAGAAGATGCGATTCCTAAAAATACTTTACCATTTGAATTATCAAACCTCCCAAACCATTTTGCAAATATGGTTGACTGCGGTATTCAAGCTTGTAAAACACTTGAAGACATTTCTAAAACTCCTGATTATGAAGATTCTGAGGACTTGGCTAAGTTGAAAAGGAATGTTGAGAAGATGGTTGTCTATTTGGTGCAGAATGTAGACCATATTCTTGAAAAATACACGATTGGTGCTAGGCATGATAAGGATATTGAAGAAAATGATGATTGACATTCAGATGTGGTAGCATAGCATTCATAATATGAATGCCAATAAGAAGACAATCGAGGTTGATGTGGGATCTTTACAAGATTTAAAATTTTTTATCTTAAAGCTTGAGAGATGTATAGATAATTCAAAATTGGGTCATGAAAGGTATATGAAACAAGTTTTGACACTTTTAGATTCTATTATAACGTATGGTGAATGTAGATATGATATTGATCAAATTATTACCAAATAAAAGACTTCTATTTGAATCAGAATTGAAGTTTAATCGAAGAATGGCTGTGAAATATGAATTGGATTTTGAAGTTGGGTGTATATTTGACAGATCCTTAAAATATTATGGGAATGCAAATAATAAAGTTCTCTGTAGAATACAGATGAAATCTGGAAGGGTTGCTGAATATCTACCGACCATAACAAAATATTGGGGTGATACGGGGCAAAAGAGTTGGAAGTTTGAATTCATCCGATATTTGGATTGATTAATCCACTCCATGTGCTAAATTACTCATATGGAGTTTCTAAAAAGTAAAGAATTTAAGACTGGTGTGTTGTTTTGCCTAATTGCTGTATCGTTGTCGTTTGGTTTGAGCGGGATTTTGAATTTCTGGAAATCTTTGGCGATTTTCCTTGCCATTGAGACAACAATCTATTATTTTGTATTCTTCAACGAAGAAGTTCCTGTGATTCAAGACAATACTGAATTTGACAAGATTGTGGCCGAATTGGGAGGAATGGTTGAGGAACAAGGAGAAGTCATTATGGAATATGAAGCAATTTTTGATTCTCAATTAGTTGAATTGCCTTGTGTATGTGGTGGAAACACCTTTCAGGGATTATTTTCACCAAAAGTTGAGAATATCGTAGAGTGTGAGAAGTGTGAAAGTAAGTATCGAGTGAATGTTTCGTATCAATCAGTGCTTATTTCAGAACCTCTTGATATTGATAACAATGATATGATTGAAAAAATTAAAAGTGTGGAGAAACCAGAATAATATGAGAGAAATTAAATTTAGATTTTGGAATAAAGATCAAAAAAAGTTTTATTATGCTGATACTCTAGAATCTATTTCTACTATTGGGAAATTGGCTGGAAATATTCCATTAAATTGGATGGATTATCAACAATACACAGGGCTAAAAGACAAAAACAGTAAAGATGTTTATGAAGGTGATATTCTCAAGGCTTATGCAAATAATACTGGTGGGTGGGGTGTAGATCAAGGACAATATGATTATTATTTGAAAAATGGTTTGAAGATTGTAACATTTAAAGATAATAGAATGTGTTTAGTTGATGCAGATAAGAATAATATATCCAATATGACATATGGGTTGAATGAAAACGTTGAAGTGGTTGGTAATATTTTTGAAAATCCTGAATTACTCATTGACATTAATTAAAAACTAGACCATAATCACCTCAACATGAAAAACATGATTGAAATAAACAGAAATGACGGTTCCATCGAGGAAATGACGATTGAGGAGTTCACAAGATGGATGTGTTTGGTGGAGGCATTTGATTTTATCGAGAAAAAGGCGAAAGATTTGGGGGTGGATTGGTTGAATATGATCAAACCATTGGCAATTGAGACATATATTCATGGGAATGTGTCTCAGGGTGTTGATGGGAGATATTTATCAATGTTACACGATGTGGAGTGTGAGCATAAAATGGGCCTAATTTAATTTATGGCTACTGAAATCAGAGATTGGAACTCTAGATGTAAACATCTTAAAAATGTTTATTGGTTGGAGGAGGGAACTATAGATATCTATAAAGATTTGATTAATGATATTGATTATGCTTGCTATGATACTGAAAATGCATCACCCCAAGTAAAAATTGATAGGATTGTCGAAGCGTTTTATAAAAATGGTTATCAAATAACAAAAAAATAATGAACATTCTATTCCAAAACGATTATTTCCCAGAAGAACAAGCAATTTGGGAAAAATATGGAGCAAAAGTTATCCATGGATTATGCCCAGAGAAAGTTATCAAAGAATTTTCTCCAGTTGTAGCCAGAGGAACCATTGCTTTTGATCGAAGTGTTAAACAATCATTGAAGTATAATGGTTGGCCCAATATCATGTGGCCTTTTAATAATGATTGGAAGGTTTATAATTATGACTATCTGATGAATTTTAATGATTTGTTGAATGATGATGCTGAAATTATCATAGATACTGAATGGTCAAATGATCCTATAGATGATGTCTGGTCAGCGATTACACATTCAGAGGGTAAAAAGCTTTGGGTGAGGTCCAATTCAGGCAGTAAACAATTTTCTGGTGGTGTCTTCACAGAAGAAGAATTTCTCAAAGAGCGTGATTACCTTAAACAAAAAGGTATTAACTTGGATTTTGTCATAGCATCACCCAAAAAGATTTATAAAGAGTGGAGGTGTGTCATTATTAATCATGAAGTCATTTCTTCATCTCAATATATGAAGAATTGTGAACCAGAAACCAAATCATACACTGAAACACCAGAAGGAGTCATAAAATTCGCAAACTATTGGGCAAAGAAACACATGTTTATGTTCCCAGACTCATATGTTTTAGACGTATGTGATGTTGGTAAACTGGTTGGTGGTTATTATGAAGATGATTATCGTGTATGTGAGGTGAATTCATTACTTTCATCAGGGTGGTATGAATGTGATATTGAAAGAATTGTGGATATTATTGTGAATCAATTAGAACAAATTGGATGAGAAAATTAACTATAGGATTTGCTACACATGATGACTACGATGGTCTGTTTTTCAGTATTCAGAGCATCAGAATGCACCATAAAGAAGTTTTAGATGATATCGAATGGGTGATTATTGATAATAATCCCGGAAGTGCTCATGGAAAAGCTATTCAAAGCTTCCTAAGCAACTTAAAAGAACCATTTCAATACTTACCATTCACAAAATATCAATCAACTACTGTAAAAAATAAAGTTTTCGAGCTTGCTGATACTCCGTATGTATTATGTATGGATAGTCATGTATTATTAGTTCCCGGATGTCTTAAGAAACTTATAGATTTTTATGATGCTGGTAAAGATGCTGGTAATCTCCTGCAAGGACCATTATTATACGATGATATGGTGTCTATAAGCACACATTTTAATCTTGGCAAATGGTCAAGTCATATGTGGGGGACTTGGGATACTGATGAACGTGGTAGAGATCCTAATAATGATCCATTTGAAATACCAGCACAAGGAATGGGTTTATTTTCATGTAGGAAAGATGTTTGGCCGGGATTTAACAAAGAATTTAGGGGATTTGGAGGAGAAGAGGGATATATCCATGAAAAGTTTAGAAAAAGAGGCAGAAAAACATTATGCCTACCATTTCTAAGATGGAATCATCGCTTCGCAAGACCGAATGGGATTTCATATCCTAATAATTTGGAGGAAAGGTTCACAAATTATATTATAGGATTCAGAGAGCTTGGATTAGACCCATCGGAATTAATTGATCACTTTTCCGATTCCTTGGGTAAGGATAAGATATCCAACATTGTCAAAAATTTAGAGGACCAGACCAGACCACACAATTCTCATTAGTTTTTGAGGATTGTTTATTTATAACAATTGGTGCTTGGGTAGTTGAAGTTGTTGTTAGGGTAGTCGAAGTGGTGGTCGTAGTTGTCACAACACTTCCCAACTCATTCAACTGATATACATTTGGTATTGTGGTTGTTGAAATCTTGATGTTATCTGGTGGTGTTCTTGTTGTTGGGAGTGTTACAATTGGGGGGAATTGAGGTATTTCTGGAACATCGGGATAACAAGGAACACAATCCGTCGTGGTCGGGTATTGAGTTGTGGATGATGTGGTTGTAGTTGTGGAGGATGTGGTCGTCGTTGGTGTAAGCGTCGTTGGATTTGGTGTAAGCGTAGTTGGTGTTGAGGTTAGTGGGGGAGTAAGCGTAGTTGGAGTAAGCGTAGTTGGAGTAAGCGTAGTTGGAGTAAGCGTAGTTGGTGGAAATGTTGTTTCGGGCATTATAGTATTCCAGATAAAGTTTTATATTCTGTGATTATGTCCAAAATTGGATTACAAGCAACAGTTTCGTAAGTAGGTAGATCTAAACAGCCTTGAGTATGAAAGTTTTTCAAGAAAATTGTTGATGATCCCTGAATATTTGTCGATATCGGGGAGCAAAATGTAAATCCGGGGTATAAATTATCATAATTATCCATATCATAGGATATTGGTAAATTTAAAAGATTTGTATATTGTGAATTCTCTCTCTTATCCAGATACAATCGTTTGCCACCATTAGAAAATCTAAATCTTAATGTTTTATATTCTTTTGTAGATGATGATAAGAAGAATGTGGAATCCAACGATGACAATGCTTCATTATATATGACTGTATTATTGGAATCTCTTATGATTAAAGAATTTTTCTTCAATTGATTGATTCCAACCCCAGAATTGTCTGTAGAAGATAAGGCAAATAATCCCGTGGAGTCAAATGCTATTGCAAGTATTCCTGTGGTGTCATATGAGGACAGATTTGATGAATCATTGAAGAGGATTCTATCACCTGTCTCGTTCAAGATAATGTTTCCATACTCATCGAGGAGATACTTGGAATTTCCTAAATATCCTAGATATTGACCCGGAATGGCACTGGTCAGAGACGATGTTGTTGTCAGAAATGTGCAAAAAGCATGTTGGTTAGTTCCAGTTAATGCATACGAGAAACTCCAAGTAATATCCCAATGAGGATTGTATGGTGTTTTGGTATCTACAAAACCATAGTATTTTGAATTGATTGGTAATAATACATCAGAGGGATATGGCATTGTTAATATGAAATTGTGATGATTACATTTGCATCTGTGGTTGTGGTATTGTTACCACTTAATACCTTGACATAACACGCAGAATTATTTACTGATATGGTCCTAGCTTGAGCAGTAACAACATCTGATCCATATATGGTGACTATGGGATATAGATTTGCTGTTGTCAGGGGGGTATAATTAAACTTATAATCCCCTGCCGATAATCTAGTTACGCTTGTTATGTTTCTGGAATATCTCAATGTTTGTCCAGATAATCCATCATATACTGCGTGTAACTGGTTACTGAGCAGAACTAAATTAGATGATAGGGTGTTCACACCAGATGATAGCTTATTACCATTGACATAACCAGTCAAACCACTCGAAACAGTGATAGTTTTTGTTGATACCGATTGGAAAGGTATGTTAGCTGATAATGCCAATTTGCCAGAGTTCAAAATAATAGATCCAGAAACAAGATCATTTGATAATGCATTTGCTGACAATGGGTTCAAAGAAATTTCGTTACTTAATCCTATAGTCAGGTATCCATCAGCCGATGAATACACCCCAGCGACACATTCCCAGTCTGTGATTGTGGACCCGTCATTGACATTTAGTTGATAAAGCTTACTGTGGTCAGTATCATATGCAAAATCCCCAATTTCGGCAGGTGCCAATGTTGTTATATTAACAGCTCTTCCAGCAAATTTATTACCCACAACATCGCCACCATTAGAGTATCCATTCCCGACAAAAAGTCTTCTCGTATCTGAAGAATAACCAAATTCTCCTGAATTTAGTAATACATTTTTTCTATCAGAGTCCGCACCCTGACGAGATATTAAGCGAATGATTGTATTTGATAAAATTTCCATAATTTAAATTAGTATGCGAAGATAGGAATTGCAAATCTTCCTACAGAAGATCCATTTCTGGTGGTCGTCGGTCCTTCAAATGTGATAAATCCAGCACTGGAGAGAGTCACAGTGTAACCGTTTATATCAGTTGCTGTAAATCTAGCGATTTGAAGCCCCGGAATACCCCCAGAGAGAGTTTGTGAAGGTGTTCCATTGAATATACTGGACAACGAGTTGGACACGTTGAGTGAGCTTAGGGCTGAGTTGCCTGTTAATGCTCCGTAGATTGATGAAACTTGATTTGTAACCCTTCCAAATTGATCAACAGTGATTTTGGCGAGTTGATTTGTTCCTGAAACGGCATCATTCTTAATACTGATACCTCCGGTAAGATTTCTGACCAATGAAACATTATCAACATCAACTAAAGTGGTTGATAATCTTGTTGTTGATAAATTATATGATAATCCTGATCCAAAAATAGAAGGATTTATCGAAATCCCACCAGAAACAGTTTTACTTATTGAGGTTCCATGTGTATCAGTGAGGGTTGCATAAATCTTTTGTAAACCAGTGCTATAATTTAACCCATCTCCAAACCATGATGCGCTCAAATCTTCAAAAGTCATAGTGAAAGTTGGGAGATTTGATAAACTGAGAGTATTATTCGAGAAGTAGAAGTAATAAGGGTCAACATTTAGGGATATCTTTGATCCAGAACCACCAGTCAGACCATTTCCAAGTGTTGTTGAGTTGATTTCTCTCTCATCTATACCATTAGCTTTGAGCGATAGTTGAAAAGCTGATATTTCAAAGCTTTTTGTATTATAATCTGACTGTAATACACCATTTTCAATTTTAATTCCATTATATACAGTGGATGATTTTATATATTTTGCTGAAATAGAGTCAGTATTCAGATCCAAACGATTCTGAGAATCATAATTAAAGAATAATGAATTATATCTTAAACTCACATCAGCCCAAGACCCAACATTTGTATAATCACTTGCTGTTAATTGATAAAATTTGTTATTAACATTACAAATATCACCAACTTCAGCATTTATGTTCGAAATGGAGTAATAATTTGTTGTAATTGGATGTATTTTCGATCCAACAACTGAACCACCACTCAGAGTTCCAGTTCCGATGAACAATCTTTTTGTGTCAACTGTGTAAATTGGTTCACCCTGATCAAAAATTTGAAATTTTCTTTGATCATCTGATCCTCTTCTGAGTTTAATTTTTGAAATTTTTACGTTTGGCATATAAATTATTCTTGGTATCCAATTATCCAGATATCAATACTTGGAAGAGTCCCAACTACTTCACCCGGCCTATTATTTATAAGACCCTCGATATCACTAACCATTGCAACATAAAACTTTTTAGTAGTTGTATTTAAAAGACAAGCAAATTGATTTCCATCTTGTTGGATATTTGACCCCCAGCCGTTATGAATCAAGTTCCAACGTTTTGGTGTTATTGTATTATCGTGAGTTGCTCCAATAGCAAGTTTAGTGTTATTGCTGGTGGTTGCTAATATGGTGACATATCCTATAATAGCCTTGGCTGTAGAGGGAACAACATCCAAAACACTTACTTCTTTTGGGTTATTACTATAATCAATTTCAATATTATCCCATATTTTTTGAGGTTTTTTGAAGTAATAGGTTTTAGACACACCAATAGTTCCCGGATGTTTTGTTTTTGGGTCGGTATCCTGATCATCACTTGGATCTTCGGATAATGCTATAGAAGTCACCAATCCTTTGGAATTTATATTAATACTATCAATAACACCACCACTATAAGTCCCATAAGGACTTGGGTTTAAGTCTTTCAAATACTCATTAGAGAGATTTCCTTTATCCAATCTACCAATTTTCTTACTGGATTCTTGATAAAGCAATGCGTTTTCATTTCCTGCGGTGCTTGGATATTCTAATGCGCCCACATTTAAGGTATCGGATGATAAATTTCCAGTGATAGTGACTCCAACACCCTGTCTGCCCAAAGATAGGGCTGATTTGTTGCCCACACCATCATACACGATACCAACACCAGAAGATGGTAATGGATCTCCCTGCATGTGTAATAATCCATCAAAAGTATCATCAATATATTGATTGCTTAAGTCACTGTCACTCATTGAAACTATTTAATAGCAAAAATTAATTTTCAACTGATACAGGCAATAATCTCGATTGTATTTGAGTGATCAATATAAAGATTCTCTGGAGAGTGATTATATTAATAGTTTCATTACCGTTAATATAAAGATTACTCACATCATATAATATGTCTTCCAATTCTCTGTTGATCACTGTATATTCAGAAATTTCAAAAGAACCAGAAGATTTGTTGAATATATTAAGAGTATCCTTTACAAGATTAGATATTGCAGTATTGAAATACAATCCTAGAGAAGATTCTGAACATATGACCCCCGTAAAAAATTTCTCCAAGTCGTTTGGGATATTTTCAAGGTTTCTATTTTCCAAATTTTGTGATATGGCGTATAATCTTCCGACATTGTGGTGTAGAATATACATTTTGTTATTCTTTACAAGTTCAGATGATGCTAAATTATTGTAATAATTTGATTTTTTCTTCGAATAGTTCCAACTATAATTGAAATATTTCCATATATGATCTAATTCACCCCATTTATATTTTTTTGGATAAAATAAGTCACAAGATTCCAATCTACCCGATGGATATTCGGGATTTGATATGTATCGGGATTGATATTCGTATTCGGTATATACATTGAATATATTTGAATCAAATTCAGAAAATTTGATAGTATATTTTTGAGCATTATTTGATATGCTTTTCAATACACTTGTTTTGAAATCAGAGACATTAGCACTGTCGATAAAGGTTACAAATAACTCAGAGTCCATCTTGTGTAAAATAACAATATAATCGTCAAGATTTCTTATATTCAAGGTTAATACGTTTTTGATATCGTAACTTGATAAATTTATGGATTTGAACACATCCGAAGAATATTTATTTGATAAATGTAAGACATTTTGAGATATTCCAGTCCTAAAATCTTTACCAAATTTTATAAATTCTGGATTATTTGTATTTGTTATTTTGAATCTTGTGGTCCAATATTCTTTCAGATCATTCCATTTTATATGCGTCCTATTCCAAATATAATCTATAGTATCAGTCTCCTTTAGACTTATTTGATCGATTAGATTTGATGTCAGAAGATTGTCACAATATTGATAATTTGAAGCATCATATATGTTTATACTCTCGGTGTTGACTGTAATTATCTTCTCATTCTCCAAATCATATTCAATATTATATGTATAATCGGGTTTGAATGTTGGAGGCTGTTTTGTCAGATCCGGGTGTTGATCAACAGATTCAAGTATTTTTATTGGATTTTTGTTGAGAAAACTCCCACCGATCACAAAGTTTTTCGTCCCTGTTGAACAGATGTATTTAAAATTTTCAAAACTATCGATCAAAAAGGTTCCCGACTGGATTTCATCCATGAAACTCCAATCCTCAGATATTGCAAAAGGCTCGATGTTAAATTTTGTCAATTTTCCAGATGGATAATCAGTTGAAGAGGATAATGAGTAAAAATGAGCATTATTTTCTTCAAATTTGTATATTGTGGGGTAATTTAATATCAAACTTTTGAATATTATTAAATTATTATGGTTTATTGATCCAAGAGAACTATCCAATCCCTGTTTGTTCAAAATATCAAAGCTATTTGAGTAATATGGTGATATGGATGATATATTATTGTAATTTGTATCAGTCTCATATCCAGAGGAGTTGATCTCCCCCATAAATGTATTTTTCGGAATTAATAATAGGCTTTCCTCGGTGTGTGATGCCCCGGAATAACTCAATCCATCATATATATGAAATGGACCCACATAATCATAATTATCAATAACGTATGATTCACCGTTTGTGTATTTTGAATATGTGATCATTTAAAATTTTGGAAATTGATATTATGAATATTAGTATTTATGGGCAGGAATTCTTTAATTGATGTTTTCACAGAATCTTCGATTCCTTTTAATATATTTGGGTTTGAAACGTTTAAGTTCTTCAATATAATGTTTATGTTATTTGATTTGAATGTTGAAGAACCACATACAGACTGTAGATATTCTATATTGTCGAAACTATTTCTCATACCACAAGGTAATGTCACATGAATTTCATCGACTTTCATTTTCCCATTCAATATGGGAAGTATGAAAGTTAAGTTTTGGTCTATATACTGATCCACTACAAAAAATCCCGTAATGTCTACACCAGAATAATATAATAGATTGTTTTTTGATTGATTATACAAGAAAAAATCTCCATATAGTAATTGTTTTCTAACATATTGATATATGGGAATTTTAAAACTCTTCACAACATTATTATTCAAGAAGAAGTAACCAATACCTTTCAATGAGTCTATGGAAACACATACAAAATTTTCCTTCAAGATCTTTATGTTTTCAACCTGATCAAAAATCAAATGACTTTGATCTGATGGGTCATATAAATTATATGTTATTTGAATTTGTGTCTGGGTTTTTGTGATTTTTAACCCAGACTCTATAGCATTGTGATCACTTTTTACTGTCCATGAAGATTCATCACCCTTGAAATAAAATGCTACAGTGAACTGATTTGAATTGTTTATTTGTTTAAAATAATTCACAGGGATATTCCCGTCAGGATAATTGCAGTATGTTATGTTTGATGATATTGATGGGAAACCAGATTCGGATATTCTCTCATATGAATACCTTTTATTTGGTTCAAATACAAGATCACTTATTTTATCAAAAAATTTCTTATCATCTATACTGGCTTTTATTTCAGAATTATTTGCTATCAACTGCTCAATATAATCGTCATAGGTTGATGTATATGATGATCTTGAGCTTAAGGCTTGAAGTTTTTCAATTCTATCTGGATAATAATACCTATCAACCCATACCTTACTCCCAGAGGTGGGTGATCCAGACAACCAAGTGCATAATAAATATTGACCACCCTCATAATTCTGAGGATTTTCTGATAGGGAATATACTTTATCAGAGTATTGTGGAGTGTCGAATGAAAAGGAACCGGAATCCACAAATTTTGAATCATTTATGTTCAATTTTTGAAAAGGATACATGCTGGAAGGACTTGTGAAGTAATTGGTCCCCGGAGATATTTTATATGATTTGTTGTAAAATACATAATTCAATTCAAGATCTTCTGATGTTTCCTCTTTTATATCTTGAAGAATTGATGTATATTCTCTCAAACCATTCACAGCTATTTTATTATTGACAGATGATAAAAGATTATCCGATGATGAAAATATATCCTCCTGTAATAGTTGGTTCTTTAAAGGTATAATATCCACCAAAGATATATCATTTTCATATTTTTTATTCAAAAGAAAATTGTTTGACAAATCAAACATACTTTTTGGATGATCAATATTATTATCATTTTGATAAGTTATAAATGAGGTATTGAGCGAAGTCTTTGGATATGTATATATGTTCCTATCCAATTTGAATGGTGGTTTTGCCACATATGTTGCCACATTATCATCATAAATTTGAAACATTTTCAAATTAAATCCGTCTTTGGTTATGAAAAAGTTTCCTCCTTCTGATTCTTTAAATATGTGAATTGATTTTTCATCTTCGGAGAAAATGTATTTAAAATTCTGCGGTAATAAATACCCAGATTCAAAATTTAACACTGTATCCTTAACAAAATATAGATTATTATTAATATCCGCAGATAAGTAATATTTTTTGTATTCATATGTGTGATATATCTGACATATATTATTATCAAGGATGATAATTGTCATTTTCACACCAGAATCTTCAATATTTGAGGAGAATGACACATCCCCATAATTTAGATAATCATAATATCTATTCGCCTCTGCGTATGGACCGGATTTCGAAAGGGAGAATTTGACATATTCTTGACCATATTGCAAATGAGTGTTTATCACAGTCGATTTCAATCTTTTGTTATCAAAATCAAAAACATCCGAAAATACAAAATTATTACTTAGATAGAAATTTGTAAAATTTTTGATTTTGAAATCATTAAACGCTGATAAACATTTTGAAAAATTTAAAGTGTAATTTCCGGGGTATGTTCTTTGAAATTGTTTAATATTCACCCCAGCCATATTTGAACTGAGTGTTGGAGAATATAAAAAAGATAAATTTGAAATCACTAAAATATTTAATAGCTTATCATCTCAATCAATTGCTTGTTGATTGTTGATTCTAATTGATACTCTACAGGATTCCCACTGATCGGTAGAATATTCGTATTTAATATTTTCAAATCACCCAAAGATTCAAAATAATCATATGTTCTTATCTTTATTGGAATCACAAACCAATTATTATCACCATTTGTGTAATTCACCAACACTTGAGCACTTAAACTTTTATACAATGCGTATGAAGAAGGTTTATATTCATTTGAATACAGATTAGTCAAAACTGGACTGAAATTTAAAGCATTTACGTTATCTCTTCCGGTTCGGTAGATATTGTTATCATAAAGTTCAACGACATCACCTAAACCCCAGTCTATTTTTACATATACGGGGATTATAGTATCCGAGATACCACTCAAATCTATGTTCAGCTTGGTATAATCCTGAAATTCCAACAATTTCACATGTGATGTAAAATTTGTAGTATTTGAAGATAATGATAAGTTATACGTGTTCAAATTATTAGTTCTTGGGTTTGAGTATTTATGGTGATTGCTGATCCTGATAAGAATGGGGTGACTGTCAACACATCAGTATCAAAAGTATTGGAGTAATTGGATACACCAGAATTTAAGATTTTGTTTTCAGCAAAAATAACATCAGGATTTAAGTAAAAACTATATGAATACACACGAACCATATCATTTTGGTCTTTCAGCAAGAAAGATATATTGAATGTATTGTTTCTGCTGCTATATGATATTTTTGGAGTTTCTGATTTGACATATCTAACATCACCACCTGAAATATTGAAAAAATCTGTCAAGTCAGATTCATGAAGTGGAAATATTTTATTGTTTATGAAGTTGATGGAATCAAATCTATAAATTTCGGGATACAATAAGAAATTATTAGATGATATCGCATTTTGTGTAGTATTCAACTTATAATAGAAAATGTCATTTTCTTTCTTTATTCTATTTGAAATTTTATCAAATTCGGTATTGGAATGTGTTTTATATGTTGGATTTGTCTTTGGATCTTCAAAAACTCCATCTGATACTGATATTTTGTTTATTGTCAGATAATTTGGGGTTTCTATAAAGATAATATCGTTACTCATATCAAAAGATATAACATTCGAAGATATTTGTTGGATTATGTCATTGGAATATTTTGATTCCAAATAAGGAAGCATTTCCAATATAGGTAAAACTTGTTGAGTGTAAGAATTCTTTACTAATATTGAACCACTCAATGCATAATTCGGATAGTCCAATGGTTCCAAAGATGTAACATCATACACTGTCGGGTTTGTGGTTATTGGAGAATATTGATAATCATTGGTGTTGAACTGAAAGGAATTATCGAAGGGTAGTTCATATCTAGAACCATCTACAATATTAACATCCGATCCTCTTATGTATTTACCCAAGTTTGCGGTTAGAGTTGGAAAATTTGAATCCAGCAACGCTCTTTGTGTTGGGGATGATGTAGCTAAAGCGCATTCCACCAAATCCGTGTAATAATAAGAACCATTATCATATTCAAAACTTGACAAATCCGAAGATATAGTGTCGTCATACAACGTATAATCAGACTTTGACACATAGCCACACTCTACAATATTATAGGTAGTGACCAAGTTGGATTCTGTGGGTTCTATGAGTTCGTTATATGGAGAGAATTGTCCAAAATAAAGAATCAAATCAGCATCTTGAGGAGTGAAATCTGTCGTAAAGGTCGATAAACCAGATCTCTTGGTTTCTAAAAACGTAGAGTCGTCAACTATAGAATAATTAAAATTCAAACCTTCTCCATAAAAATCATCATAAAATTCATAACCATTTACGACAACATTCTCCAAAGTTGTCATATCTATGTTTTCTATCCGTTTTTTAAATCTGAAATCGTTTTTGAATAATCCGTAGATATTGTTGTAGATATCCCTTTTGGAATCTTCGACAAACCCTTTATCAAACACCGAATCTATATATTTCTGAGTGTTTGAGTCTATCTTGGAAGTATATCCATAGTATTTGGTATCATACTGATTTGTGGATGGTTGATTATTAGCAAAACCAGACGAGAAATTTCTTTTCAGATAAGAATCATCCACATTAAAGGTGAAAACATCACCATTATTCCCTACGATATTTGGATCTGGGTAGAAGTATAAAGTATTTGGTTTTAAATTTGGTATATTAACACTATATGATACATTGATACCATCAACCAATATGATTGATGTGTTTGATGGTTTGAAAAACCCCTTTTCTCTTTCTGTGATGAGATTACTGGAGAGTTCAGTCGAAACTGTGGTTGGATAATTTCGGTTTAAAAAGTTGAAAACCTTATTATCAGACTCGAAAAGTTTACCAGACAAAAATGACGATGTTGTATTGCCAGTTGATAGGTAATAAAAATCTGTGAATGTGTATTTCTGGGTCAACAATCTTTTATTTTCTAAAAGATTATCAATTTCTTTAATCTTTTTTAATTCTTCACTGATGCCAGACAATCTATATGTAATAGTTTCATTGTCAGGTGTCAGGAAGAGATTGTAGCCATAGTCTAAATCCTTGTTATCATAAATTTTTGGGTCTGGTAGTTTATTGAAGTATAGAGGATATCCATCATATAATTCCTCAATCTCAACCTCTAATTTGTTTTTGATTTTTTCAAAATCATATAACATCTTACCATCATCCAGAGATTTTAGATAGGATAATGCTATCTCTGATATTGTTTTCTCTGAACCGAAATTTGTCCCCCTTAATTTGTTCCGAACTACGTTAAACTTTACATCATTTCTCTTATTATTATAAAATTGTGATATTTCCTTTAACTTTTTTCCATAAAACCCTATGACTGTATCCAAATCATAAGGGTCATTAAAGTCTATTTTTGTTAAAAAGTCTTTCTCCTCTTTTGTTGTGTAATTCAAAGATAAATCTTTGATAAAATCTCTATATCTATCAGCTATGATAATTTGCTCATTGGAGGATTTGCCTTGATTTATGGTATTCCAAGTTTTAATATAGAAATTATAATAACCCTGAAGAGAATCAGGTTCAAAGCTTACATTTATTATCTTTATAAATGTAAGGAATGGCATTGGATAACTAACATCCAATGCATTCTCTCTATAAACATTTGGATTTGTTATAGATTTGGGGATGTCGGGATACCCCAACTGTAATGATAATGCCATTATGGTTATTTAAACATAGAGGGGAATCTTAAGATTTGTTCCGTTTAATCGAATCACTAGATATTTTCCTGTTGGGGTTCCAGTTCCAGATGTTAAAAATGGATAAGCGGTTGACCCTAAAGCGATTGTGTTATTTTGTGTTGCGGTGGCATTACGCCCGACAACTAAACATCCTGAGAGTGTTAATGGATTTAATGTTGAAGAAGCTCCAATGATGATATTATCTGACCCAGTGACTCCACCGCCCCCACTCTGGGAACCAATAAAAATAGAATAGTTTGCATTTATAGCTGAATCACCAGCACCGTCGCCAATAAAGGTGGAATTAAAAGCGTCTGTAGCACCACCCCCAGCACCATTTCCAATAAAATTGGATTGAGTCGCATTTGTGGCACCTGCTCCAGCATTATCACCAATAAAAACAGAATATGATGCATCTGTAGCACCATCCCCAGCACCACTTCCAATAAAATTAGAGTTGGTTGCAATAGTGGCACCCGACCCAGCATTAAGCCCTATAAAGTTTGAATATGCTGCATCTGAAGCAGCACCACCAGCCCCAACTCCAATAAAATTAGAGTATGAGGCGTTTGTAGCATTATATCCAGCATTCGTGCCGACTACGAATAGAGCCACCGCACTGCCACTGGTTTCATGATTAGTTATACCTACCGAAGAAGCATTAGACCCTATCGATTGTAAGGATAAAATCTTACCAGAAAGAGAAACAGATGATGATGTCAATGCTCCGTAGATGGTTTGACTAGATGTGAAATTATTATTAATATTTTTGGCTGCAAAATTCGAAGATACACCTTTAAATGTAGTGTAAGTATTTTGCCAATTTGATGAAAGACTTGAAACATTTGAACCACCCCAATTAGATGATAATGATTTTACTGTATTAAAAGTATTCTGCCAATTAGCAGATAATCCAGAAACATCAGAACCACCACTTCCTGTATATTTCTTAATTACACTTAATGGGGTTGTTACTGTGACACCATTTTGATTCATCACAACAGTTTCACCACCAGATAAGGGTTGAGCAGCAGAACCCAAAGCAGAAATTTTAACAGACATAAACTTATTTAACCAACATTTTGGATTTTTCCGTTTTTAAAATTTGCCCACTTTCTGCTGTGATGTATTTTTTGCGTTTAAAATAATTGTATATTTTTTCCCAAAACATGTTGATATTTAGGGATATTATATAAATAGCCTTGATGAGTGCCAAACTGCTTAAGAAACTTAAAATCCAAGAAGAAAAACTATTAGACGCTATTTATGAATTCCAAGAATTCCTAGACGCTACCGAAGATCCCGAAGTCTCATCAATGGGTGCAGAATTTTGTGAGATTTTGGTTGATTTTATCCACGATAATGATACAGTGTCCCTAAATGACATACGCACATTTATCGAAGAAGAAATGGAATAAGGAGGCGATCAATGGGTGATCGGTTTCAGAACATATGGATTGAAAAATTCCGCCCACGATCATTGGATGATCTCTGCATCAACGAAAAAACCAAGAAAAAGATAATTTCTTGGGGTCAGGATATACCACATCTACTTTTTACATCCACTCCGGGTCAAGGGAAAACCACACTTTCACAAATTTTGGTGAAAGATATATTGAAGTGTGACTACATTTATATCAATGCGTCTGATGAGAATGGTATCGATACTGTTCGAAATAAAATAAGTGGATTTATTCAGACTAAAAGTTTTGATGGCAATTTGAAGGTAGTGATTTTGGATGAGATTGATCACTTTTCAAATTCTGGTCAATCAGCCTTGAGGAATATGATGGAATCTTATGCTGATAATGCGAGGTTCATCCTCACCGGAAATTTCAAACATAAAATCATGACGGCAATTCGATCCAGATGCCAGTCTATTGACATAAACCCAACAATCACACAAGCATTGAAAAGATGTTTGGAAATTTTAAAACTTGAGAATATTCAAGTATCCAAAGAACAGAAAAAATTACTGGCCAATCTGGTAAAAACAAATTTTCCAGATATTCGTAAGTGTATCGGTGAAATGCAAAAAAATTGCATTGATGGGATTCTTGATATTTCGGAGAGGAATAATACCAATATTATACTTGAACATATTATGAATAATGTTTCAGATAAACAATCATTATTGACACGAAAATATCTGATCGAGAATGACGAGTCTTTTAATTCAGATTGGGAGCAACTTTTGGTTGACTTGTTGAACTATGTGTATAAAATGACTCTTGTTGATGACAAGAAAAAGGCAATGATCTTAACAATTGCTGACCATTTAGAAAAATGTAGCAGAGTCAATGATAAAGAAATTAATTTCTTTGCTTGCCTACTTAACTTAGAACAGATCTAAGTTAGGATTGGAATCCCTGACGAAATGCATTGCCAGCACCACCAGTGAATCCTTTGCGTTGAGCACTACCAGCAAAACTTTGGCGACCCTTTGTGGCAAGTTGAAGTTCATCGATGATGTCACCCAAAGACATGGAATTGATATCACCTGTATGGGTTAGTAATCCTTGTTGTTGAGCCTTTTCCAGTTGATCTCTAAGAGCATTAACATATTGTTCAGCTTTTTTGGCGAAGTTTTCAGACTTCGCAGCTTCATCACCAGTATTATACATGTCTTTGGTGTTTTGAACAACTTCTTTACCAGCAGCAAGAGCACCTTTTCCGACATTTTGCCCAAATTCTTTTGCTCCTTGAGCAGCATTTTTAATACCTTGGCCCAACCTAGAACCAGCACCGCCCAACGCCTTTGCAGAACCACTCGCCGCTTGTTTTCCACCACCGAAAATATTCTTGATACCACCAAAAAATTCATTAAGAATTCTTTCATTAACTTGACATACATATTCAAGTTGTGATTCTGACATAAGATCTAAATTGTTCAGAGTTTGTGAAATGCTCATATCTTGATATGATTCTTTCAAAAGTTGAAGTTCAAAAGCTTCTGTGAGGAGTTGATTATCTCTACTGGAGTATGACATATTATTATTTAGTTAAAGTTATTAAATTATTACGAAGCATAAGCAACGACTTCAATTCCGGGTCTGCCTAAGTTTTCCCAGTTGAAAGAGATTCTGCTATTTTCAATTTCAGGTTCTTCTGTATATGGATCGCCCGACAAGTTCTTGCGTCTAAAAGTTAAAGATTCATTACCTTTAGCTCCGGGTGTGTGATGTGCCGAAGCAATGGCATGATTTCCTGTCACAGCATCTAAACTATAACCTAATCCATCCAAAGCTTGTGTCAAAGCGTTTAAGGCTTGTCCTACAGTCTGAAATCGACCATTCCCATCCAGTCCATGTTGAGTTACAACATTTGTAATTCTATGTCTATCCTTATCTGTAATTCTATCAGATTTTTGAATAGCTTCTTCAAATAACATGGCCATCGAAGCATTATCTTTAGTTACTTGTGTTCCATAAGACTCATTCAACTTATTTGGTGTGGCTTTCCCATTACCTTTATCAGTTAGACGAGTGATATTCTGTTGATCAGTCACATATTCAACTGGTTTTAAATCAACTTTTGAATTATGATAAAATTTTTCGGGAACTTTGACAGTAAAATCACTTTGATCAACTAAGTCAATCATATTAGGTGTAACTGTATAGGAATTATAATAACGTCCACCACCTTGATCAGCCGCAACGGTAACGACCACCATATCAGCAGACTTGTGTTGATTACCAGCAGACGCACCAGACATTTTATCACCAACTTGAATCACTCTGATATTAAGTCCGCTCTTAATAAGCTCGTCAATTTCCTTCTGCATTGCTGAATTCATTGATTTAAAACAATCAGTTGATTTATATGATGGTCGGAATGCCACAACATCGCCGGGAAGATAACCACCCACCTGATAACGTGAAACAACACTTTCAAAAATTTTGTCAAATCTAGCACCCATACACTTTATTTAATAAAGGATTAAATATATTCATGGAATTTCAAGATCTGTATAGATTGGTTACTGAGGCAAAGGGGACGAAGCCCGGTGAACGCTTTAATAGTGTTAAAAATACTAATGGACCAGCGGGAGTATCCTCAAGCCCTATTGGGAAATCTAATTATAATCCAGAACTTCCAGAACGAAGAGATACCGGACCACGGGATATTGGATTTTCTAATGTTCAAGTTTTGGTTAGACTATTATCTAAAGGTTTAGCTCTATTAAAAGATGATGAGACATTTGAAGATCAAATTAAAGGCGCACTTTTAGGATTCAAGAGAAATAGAAAACAGATTTCAATTGAACAAGAAAGTATTTTGAAAAATTATGAGAAAATCATCGATAAGTATGATGGTCAGATTTCACAATATACTAAAAGATTATTCTCAGCGAAAGACACCTTCTACCATACGGATGTAGTCAAAGGTAAAAATAAAAAAGGTGAAGATACCGCTTCAATGAATGTGCAATCATATACCTCTAGTGGATCACAAGAGTCTTCAAGAGCTGAATTAGAAGAAAAACTAGAAGAAATCAAGGCTAAACGTGCAGAGTATTCAGAAATTTTGGAAAATACCAGAAATGATACCGATATGATTACTCAGGAAAATGAAGAACTGAACAATGAATATCTTGATCAGGTATTGACTGCTGTGAAATACACATCAAAAAGACTATACAAGATCGCGGTTACTGCTATGGGTGAGGAAAAGCCAGAATTTAAAACAATAGTTCCAATTCATGAATTAGATGTTGATATGATCGAAATGAAATCCACCAAGGATCTGCAAATTCAATTGCAATTACTTGAAATGTTGATGTCGGAAGATGAAAATATCAATCCTCTTATTAAATTTTTAGCATTAGAAGAAATTAATTATGACTCTATGAAGGATCGGGCATTTGAATTGAAACATGGTGATAACTATTCAATTACTATTGAACTTCTTTACAAAACACTTCCACTTTTTAAGCTTTCTAATTTCTACTATAGTGTTATTATGAAGAAAGCTTCTATTCCACTGAATATGAAACAAGCTAAGTCATTAAATTCTAAAACCGCTGATGGTGGAATTTTAGGTAAACTTGATTCGGTCAAGAGCGAACTTCAATTTGATAACATCAAACCAGAATTGATTGAATACATTCAAGGGTTGGAAGTTTCAGACACTTATAGAAGCGCATTGATGAGTATTGTGAATGGTAAGTTTGAGACTCGTAAGGGATCTCCAAATGCCGCATTTAAAATAAAAAGTTCTCTAAAGTCAATGAATTTGACTGAATCGTTTGATGATTATGCTTCGAGAATTTTAAGTTCATATCAAATTGATGAAGATGATTTCAAAATTGATCTGGTTGAGATGATTTCCGAGAAATGTGATGGTCCCACTAAGAAAGCTTCAAGTGATCGCAAAGGTAAGAAGTGGATGAAATGCGCTAAACAGTCTGATGGATCATATAAGAAGATACATTGGGGGCAAGCAGGAGTAAGAGTTACTGGCAAATCAGGAAATACTAAAAGGAAAAAATCATTCAAGGCTAGGCACAACTGCGCCAATGCTAAACCGGGATCGCCAAATTCCGAAAGCTGTAAAGATTGGAATTAATCAACTTAAATAATTGAGTGGCGAACATCAAAATTAAATCACTTGCAGTTGATAAACATTCCGAAAAATCAATTTCTAAGGGATTTTTGTATAAAGATATTGCTTTTGATTTATCTCAAACTGTTTCATTTAATGCTCAATTAAACAAAAAAGAGTATTTGAAGGATGTTTCTCCATTATATGACATTGAAGCTGTTAAAAATAGTATCAAAACTGCATTCTTGACTGCTCCGGGTCAAAATATCATGAGTCCTACTTATGGGGTTGACTTGAGACAGTATCTATTTGAACCTATCGATGATTTTACTACTGAAATTATAAAAGATGACATTGAAGTGAAATTACCCAGAATGGAACCAAGAATTAATGTCAAGAATGTGACTGTTATTGGCGACGAAGATAATAATCAATACAATATTACATTACAGATTGATGTTCCAAGTTTAGATGTGTATGGCTTAAGTATTAAATCTGAATTGAATTCAACTGGTTATAGTATTCTTTGATATTAAATAGTTTTAATGGATCAGAACCTTGAGTATAACCTTCCTCAAAATGCTTACACAAATTTTGACGCGACATCATTGAAGTCATTCATGATCCAACAGCTTAATGCTGAAGGTAGATTCACTGATCAAAACTATGAAGGTAGTAATATATCATCTCTGGTCAATGTTTTGGCATATTACACTCATGTTTTGATGTTCTATCTCAACCAAACATCATCTGAGTCGATGTTTTCACAAGCTTCGATTTATGAAAACATGAATAAGATCGTCAAACTGATTGGATACAAGCCGACAGGCAAACAGACATCACTTTCGCCTATTAATTGTGTGGCTTCTGCTGATTTAGCTCTTGGTAACTATGTCATTCGTAAGTATAGTTATTTTTTAATTGATAATATCCAATATACCTTCATAAGTGACCAGTCTTTTGAGAAATCGACAGCATCATCTGAAAATATCGGGGCAATTAATAATAATTCTATCATTTATCAAGGAACTGTTGGGGAATATCCAATTTATGATGCTGAAGGTATTGAATATGAGACATTGCCCATCGTTGTTGATAATTTGATTGATTCGAAAGATACTAGATTCATATCGCATGGCACTATTTCAGTATATGTCAAAGAAAGTGATAACTCACTGTGGCATGAGTATGATGAGGTTGATAGTTTATTTTTATCAGATTCAACAAGCAGAGTGTTTGATCTGAGGCTTAATGAAAATGGTCATTATGAAGTTAAGTTTGGTAATGGTGTGTTTGGAAGATCACTCAAGTCTGGGGATCAGGTTGCAATTTTCTACATATTAAGTGATGGTGATAAGGGACAGATTTCCAAAAATGCTATCAACGGTAACAAATTATTTGTGTATAATAGCCAAAGATTTAATGAAGTTTATATTGATGTGAACTCGGGATCTATCTCAACACAAATAGATCAGACAAATACAGGACTGTTAACATTTAATAATCCTTCAAATTCCACTCTTTTACAAGATGCTGAAACCGTTGATCAAATTAGAGAAAACAGTCCTACATTTTTGTCAAGTCAATTAAGACTTGTGACTGAAAATGATTATGAAAAATTTTTAAAGAAAAGTATTCCAAATATTTTAAATTCGGTCAAGGTCGTGAATAACAAAACATTCATATCAGAGTATATTGATTATTTTTATCAAATATCTGTTGATCCAAACAAAGTTAATAGAGTCATTCTTAATCAGGTTAATTTTGCTGATTCTTGTGACTTCAACAATATTAATGTGTTTTGTGTTCCGACATTTAACATAACAACAGATGGACAATATCCAGAATTTTTGACAAACAGCTTCAAGGGACTAATAAGAACTCTGACAAATGATAAGAAAATAATCTCGAATGAAATTGTCCCGAGAGATCCGGTATACACTGCATTTGATATAGGATTTAGTAATTTAACACCTAACAAATCTGTCTATGATAAGACAAAATTGATAATTACTAGAGAGACAAACAATAAAACAAATAAAGAAACTCTTAAAAAAAGAGTCTCCAATGTTATTTTGGATTATTTCAACCCAAAAAATATGAGCTTGGGTCAAACCATCAACATATCAGATTTAGCCTCCAGTATATTATCTCTGGATGGTGTAAAAAATATAAAGACCAAAAATTTTGAAGAGAATATATATTTCAATGGTATATCGTTTATCACTTGGAATCCAGCATTTGATGGTGTCGATGAGACGTTGATAAATCAAACAACAACACTACCATTCTTCAAATTTCCTTATTTCTACAGACCAAATTCTCTAATCAACCGCATTGAAATAACAGACGAATGAGCAGCACAACAACCACAATTAACTTCTCATGTGTCGATTACAGGGGTGAACAATCCCTATCGTCTTATGCTATTCCGATAACTCCTTTTTTTCTAACTCCCGATTTATCAGAACTGGCGTTGAGCGCAATTAACAGCCATAAAGTTATTTGGGATTTTGGTGACGGCACAACATCAAAATCATTCTCAGCGGTTAAGTCATATGAATTTCCCGGAATATATGACATTAATCTTGTCATCTATGATTGCAACAATAATGCACTCATATCAACCCAGACAAAAATAGTTCAGGTGTATGATTATTTGCCATATACATTTAATATTAGGGCTTATGGTAGATTTCTGACAGAGGATGGTTCATATATTATTTCGGAGGACGGATCATATATTGTCAGTGAGGTTCCAGTGATTGAAATAAAAGCAGGAAAAATTGAGGGATCATTTAACTTTGAATCTACCTACCCAGCGTATCAGCCTCCAACAAGCATATATTACGAAGTGTCTGGATCTGACAGTAATAATTATTGGGAGATATATAAAAATAAGTTCGAGCATTTGGATAATAGCTATGCTATATACGAACAAACGTATAATTTTAGCATATCAGCAAATCAATATCATCAATTGAAAAATATACAATTTGATGTATCTGATATTTATGCCAAAGTATCTGAAGGTTCGGTCATCAGATGTTCAAAAGAAGACATCAATTCTTGTTTGGTTGGTAGATCTGGGAATAAAGATGTATATATCAAAGATGATGCCCCATCTCAAAATTCAAAATGGAAATTCTTTTTCGATAAAACGAAAAATAAGTTACCTTTTTACAATGGTAACACAAATCATCTGAATAATTTAGCTATAGTTATGAGTCTGAGCGTCTTAGAAAACACTCCAGATCATTTATCCATTACTTCTAATGGTCTTGATGGTGAGGGTGTGACTGTTGACTCTTTTAATATAAATCCCATAAAATATTTTGATACTAAAATACCATTTGTGATTAGGATCAAAGATATTGATAATTTTTCTATAAAAGACTTTCAAACTATACAATTGTCCGCATTATCAATAACATTATCTGCGATTGGCAATGTTCAAATCGTCGATGAAAATGGTCAATTTTTATTGAACGAAAATGGGGAAGAGATTTATGCGACTGGAGTAAATTATCTGCTATCGAATACACAATATAGTATATCTTCTTTGAATTATACATTATCATCACAGGATTCTGGTGGATCTTTTAGAGGATATATACAATTCTCAACCAATCCAGAGAATACAATTTTACAAAATGTAAAAATATACACATCAGCCACGGTCATCAGTAATCAATTAAGCTCATATGAATTATCTGGAAGTTCATCATTTTTTAACGTTTATTCAAAAAATTATTTTGATTTGTATAAAAAGAATGAGGATTTCAATCCAGAGCAGACATTGAAAGATTTAAGATTTCAAGAAACTCTTTTAGATAAAGAAGTATTGTTTGGAGATTTTCTTGGTGGATTATTGGGTAATGAAAATTCTGATCATGAAGGTATCGGCTTGAAGATTTATGAAAAAATAGCAAACTTTGTTGGAAATACCCAAGATATTGACACTTGTGAAGAGGATCATATAGAATCTTTGGGATTATTTTTAGGATATAATAACAAAAATGAGGAGAACTACACATATCCAGAAAAGATAAAGAGAATACTTAACTTAGCGTCAATCGATAAAACCAAACTTGTAGGAATTGATAATAAGTTTGCAGAAAATTTTGATATTAAGGGAAGATCATCCAAAGATGAATACGGAATCAATACAGGAGATATTATAGATCCAAATACATATATAGTCACTGCTGGTATCCCTATAGTAGCTCTCGAAAAGTTTAGTAATACCTATTCCCTATTAAACACATTCCAACCCGTTTCGGCTGTTGGGTCATTCACATATCCCCTCAGTTTATATAATTCTGACTTTGGTTGGCCATTGGTCCTTCCAAGCGATTTTGATTATAAAGATTTTTCAAAATATTATATATTTTTTGAATACGTTGATCAATATGATGGTAGTGTGGTTGGTTCTCTGGGAGATTTTGTAAATGATAAAACAACAATAGATTCAAGTTCGTCAAGTTCTGACTTATACGGAGAAAGTGGTATATTCCAGAATATGTTCATGGATACTTTATATCAATCACTCTCTTTGATTAATTAAATATACTAATGGAAGTCAAACTGTCAGAACTTAATCATTTAACAGGAGGATTATCTGCTAATAGTCTTGTCCCCATTCTACAAAATGGTTATAACTATATAACACCAGTAAGTTCATTTATTGTAAACTCTCCTGTATTATCAGTGTCTGGAAAAACAGGAGCTATCACATTATCTGCATCAGATATTCAAACACCCTACATAACAATACAGACCTTATTTCCAATTGTCACCACTCTATCATCCACAAATAACCAAACAGTTTCATCAAATAATGTTTATTTTGATGAAACTTTCTTTATAACACCTGTCGGATCTTTATCGGCATTGACTTGGAAACTTCCACTATCATCTGAATGTAGAGTTGGTCAAATAAAAACATTTCTATCTACGCAAAATATAACAACATTTTCTGTCAGTGGGTGTAAAATAGGAGCAGCTTTGACAACTGCATATGCTAATGAAGCATATTCTTATCAATGCATTTTACCAAATGGAACCTTTTTAAGATTAGCATAATGCCATTGACTTCAATTACATCCTCCAAACGGAATAGACTCAATAAGGTAAATCGTGTGATAGACAATATGGTCAATTCTATTGATTCTAGAATTGCAGGAAAAGACCCAGCATCTACAATAAAAATATACGATAGTTATAATGTTCCTTATGGAACTGTTGGGAGTAGAAATAGTAATTTTTGGTGTTCTAGCTTATCTGCAATTACATGCATTAGTCCGCGGAATTCTTACGAAGATTACGCAAGAGCTGGAACTTTAATAGCCCCAGATATGGTAGTATTCTCTAACCATTTTCCTATTTTAAGTGGTAATAGCATAGACTTTTACACCATGGGTGGGTCAGTGGTGACAAGGACAATTATAGCACAGCGAAGAATACAAACTACAGATTTAATGTTGGGTAAATTGGATAGTGATGTCCCAAACACAATAGCATACGCAAAAGTCTTACCTAAAACTTTTTATCCATTATTCTCGGAAGTGTTAAATAATGGATCAGTAAAAGTGCCTATAATGAGTCTTGATCAACAAGAACATGCATCAGTTACCGACACATATGTTCAATCACAAAATTCATTTTTTTCGATTCCTACAGATTCTACAAGATTATCATTCTACGAAGGAACTTATGAATATGATTCAGGCAATCCATCTTTATGGGTATATAACAATGATTTAATCATTATAAGCGTTTGGTTTGGTGGTGGCTTAGGATCTCCGGGGAGTGGTCCCTCGTTTCATTATTATAGAGATGATATAAACTCTACCATGACCGCATTAAGTAGTCCTTATCAATTGACCGAAGTAGTTGTTCAATAATATTTTCCATATAGATCGGTATCATTCCTCTCCATATCATACACTTCATTTTGACTGATGGTATCTATATCAAATGGATACACTTTTTCGACTGATGTCAATGATGGAAACAATACAGATGAGAGTTTCCCAGAGAATGAATTATCATACACCTGATCATTACCAAGTTCTTGTGGAGCATTTGTGGTATAGTCGTATTCATAACGTTTTGCTGCTATCTTCCATACATAACTACCCATCATAGGATTTATACCCGCAGCAACATCTTGGTCCAATACTTCAGTAATTCTGAATATTTTCGAACCTCTATTTCCGGGTCGGTTGCATCCCAAAGCATCTACCCTAATCAAATCATCTGATTTTGGTTCAACTCTTTGACCATTCAATTGAAAAAATGTCGCACTTACAGTATCTGTAAATGTTTTTATTGATATATAAGCAGTCAGTTCATCGGAAGAGTCCATACCATATTGGGATAATGATACACCCTCTTGTAACTCCAAATATGCCTTAATTTCAAATGGTTCTGAATATTCCAGAGTCGAGTGTTCTCCATAAAGAATGTTCATCGCACTCAGATTGAATCCATTGACAAAATAACTGATATTAACTCCAAAATTATTAATCAATTCAGAAAATCCACTTTTGAATATGGCTTGTTCCGCTTGGAAATTGCTAGGATCACCAAACCCACCACAATGAGGATTATACACACCTGCGAAAATATTAGATGGATCTAGGCAGGACATTGGAATCATGTTACAACTCATTTTGTCTTGATAATCCTCCCTGTTGGTTGTCCCTGAGCATTCATATACATCTGAATAGCCATTGGTGAATTTTTGATTTGTGAAGTCTTACCATCTTTAAATTCCAAATTATAATCAGATAATACATTTGCTAATTGCTGACCCATGAACATTGCACCCACACGATGCATTTGATTATTCATGGGTTTGTATGGTCCTACTGTGTGAAGATTCTTTTTGTTAATAATGTTGGGGTTCTTTCCATTATGGGCTTCTATAGATGGTGCCGATGTTCCGTCTGCCAAATTATGGCGATATTCCAAAATTGGATTGTTCAAATTGAAATATTCCTTAAAAGAAACCATAATAATATTTAATAAAAAAGGATGACCGATTAAAGTCATCCTTTCTTTTAATTGTTTATGTTAAGGTTTACTTATTTGAAGTAATCAGCTTTTGCTTTGAGGGTTGATCCGGGAACTTGATTGGATTTACCTTGGAGAGCAGTGATAGGAGGAGCACCATCTTTGGTTCCAACTTCATCAGTCACATCAGTTTTAGCGGAATGGGAACCTTTAGGTGTCACACGACCACCAACCTTGTTGGACTTGCCTTGGAAAGCACCTTTCTTATCAGGAGCAACTTTGGTTCCTTGAACTTCTTCGTCTTCGTCAAAATCCATACCATCATCATCTTCTTCAAAATCCATACCTTCATCATCACCACCATATTCATCTTCTCCTTCGCTTTCGTCATGTTCTTGGCCCATAGCGGCACCAATAACATCCATAAGCTTTTCGGCAGTTGCACGATCAAGAGTAAAGGTGATAGAGTCTCCTTCGTCGTCTCCACCGAAGTCATCGCCCATTTCATCATCAGTGGATGCATCGTCAAGACCGAGAGCACCGAGGTCATCACCTTCATCTTCGAATCCTTGTCCGAAGTTCTCGTTGAGACATTTTGCATATAGAGTGTCAAAAATTGATTTTTTAGCCATACCTTTATTTAGCGTTTTCTTCATAATTTTTGTAGATTCTTGAATTTGTTCTTCATCTTCATCCTTGTCATCATCTTTTTCCCAAGGTGGAGTCCACTTCTTTTTACCATCCTCATCTTTCTCTTCATCCTCATCTTTTTCATCACACTCATCACAATCTTCTTCTTCATCTTCTTCATTATCAATGACAGAATCCGCAAGATCATTTAAAGTTTTCTTGTAGCCACCTTTAACAGCATTATCCTTTTCAACTGGAAGCGCATTTTTATCTGTGAAAGTATTACCACCTTTTTTAATAGACTCATTTACAACAGGAGAGTAAAATTCATCCATAATATCTCCTAAACTCAATTCACTATTTTTGCTCATGTGATTATTTAGTATTGATGTAGTTTAAATATGATTGATGGCTTCTAAACGAAAAGAAAAGTTTTATTTAAATAATCCGAATTTACCTGCAAAGGGCGCGGAATTTGAATATACCCCAGAAATGGTAGCTGAGATAGAAAAATGTAAAAACAATATTTTACATTTTGCTGAAAATTATTTCTTTATTCTCAATATTGATGAAGGAAAACAAAAAATTAAATTATATCCCGCTCAGAAAAGAATATTGAGAGGTATTCGGGATAATCGTTTCTTCATTTTAACTGCTAGTAGACAAATTGGCAAGAGTTCTATAGCTACTATATATTTGTTATGGTTGGCTATTTTCTTCGAAGATCAGAAGATATTACTTGTAGCCAACAAAGAATCAACAGCTATAGAAATTTTTGGTAGAGTTAGAATGGCATATGAACAATTACCAAACTGGTTGAAATCTCCAATTGATGGAAGTTATGGTAAGACTTCTATGGAGTTAGAAAATGGCAGTAGAATAGGTATTACTACTACTACCGGAACTGCTGGTCGTGGTAGTAGTTGCACATTTCTTGCAATTGACGAAGCGGCGTGGATCGATTCATTTTTGCTTGAAGGGTTCTGGGCATCAGTGTTCCCTATTATTTCATCATCCAAAAAAGCTAAGATTTTTATGTGTTCTACTCCCAATGGAACTGGAAATTTATTTCATTCATTATATCAAGGTGCTATAGATGGTAAAAACAATTGGGGACATGATAAAATTTTATGGAATGAAGTTCCCGGAAGGACAGAGAAATGGGCAGAAGAAATTAAAGCTGGTTTGGCATCTCAAGAAAAATGGGATGTAGAATTTAATTGCATGTTCCTAAATTCAGGAACATCATCTATGAATAAGGATTTATATGATAAGCTCGTAAAACTTATACAAAAACCTATAGAAACTTTAATGGATGAAAGATATCTAATCTACGAACATCCAAATCCAGATAGATTATATGTAGCGGGTGTGGATACTGCTGAAGGTGTTGGGGGTGATTCTTCTGTAATTAAAATAATGGATATTACTGAGTTGGATGATATTAAAGAAGTGGCCGAATACTGTAATAATACTATACCAGTCGCTGAATTTTCTAATGTTGTTTATGAAATTTTAGGTCATTGGGGAAATCCTTTGGTGTGTATTGAAAGAAATAATCAAGGTGGTCAGGTAGCAGATAGATTAGGAATCGACTTAGCATATCCGAAAATAGTAAACTGGGGATCAAAACTTGCGGGACGTAAGAGTGTTGAGCTTTTGGGTATGGTTTCATCTAGAAACACCAAATATAGAGCTGTAGCCAATGCTCGTTATTATTATAATGATAAGGAAGCCGTAACATTCAGAAATGAACATGGATTAGAAGAATTATTTAAAGATTTCGTAAAAGTTAATGACACATGGCAAGCAGTTTCTGGTAAACATGATGATAGAACAATGGCTATGATCTGGGCGTTGATGGTTCTTGATAAAGAATTATGTGAAAGGTGGTTCGAGATTATTGAAGTTGATGAATGTGGTAAACCATCCAAGATTGCTCCATTAGATTATGGTATAAAATATTTTGAAAATCCCACATCAATCTATACTAATGAACAAGTTGAAAAAATCGAAAATTCTGGACTATTACCCATGTCATTTGGAGGATATTCAGAACAAACTGGTGAGGTTGCAAGTTTATTAGCTGATGGTTGGTCATTTTTAGGTGGTAGAGGTAATAATGTAGATCAGGGTGATTACAATTTGGATTTTGATAAGTATTTCGGATAAAGTAAATAATTACAATGAGTGAGGTCAAGCAAAGCCATCTTAATAAAGCGAAACAGGATAAATTCCTGTTGGTCTTCGACATTCCACCCATCCTGAAAGGAATCACCAGAAAATATGAAAGGAATAATAAAACAATTATTCCCGATAGTGTTCAATTCTCGGTTTTTGGTTCATTGATACCAGAAATTACTGTGAAAGGTGTTTTGGCTAAATTTGCAGGATCTGGTTTATATCAATCAAGTTTTGCCAAGGATGCACCACCCCCAGTCAATATTAAATTCAATGTTGACTCTCAATATAATAACTATTGGGTGATTTACTCTTGGTTGAATCTATTACATGATCAAAAAACTGGTGTATATAACCAAAGCAATATTCCAGTGGATGGTAATTTCAATGATTACCAAACAGATTTGACAATTTATGGTTTGGATGAATATCTCGAAAAAAAGGTAAAATTTACATACAAGAAAGCATTTCCCACAACTTTGGACTCCATCACCTATTCCCAGAAAGGTGAATCCGGTGAAGAAATTGAATCAGGGTTCACCTTTCTTTATTCTCAGATGCATGTTGAATTATTATAACCTTAAAATAAATAACCACATGATTAAGAAAGATGTTTTTGGATATTTGTATAAACATACTAGATTAGATAATAATGAAGTGTTTTATATAGGTATTGGAACATCTAAAAACTATGCAAGAGCTTATAATAAAACTAGGAGAAATCGCCTCTGGGTCAATATAGCAAATAAAACTAATTACGTAGTTGAGATAGTTTTGGATAATATTCCTTATTCCGATTTATTGGAAAGAGAAAAAGAATTTATCAAATTATATGGTAGGAAAAATAAAAATGAGGGAACTCTCGCCAATCTGACTGATGGTGGAGAAGGGGTGTTGGGTGCTATAAAGCCTCATGGTGGGAAAGGTAAGAGTTGGGATGAGATTTGCAACAATCCCGAACAAGTTAGAATAAACAGAGAAAATAGAAGCAACCCATACAATATAAGTATACATTCTCCAGATGGAAATATTGAGGAAATAAGATGTGAAAATGTTGGAGACTTTAATAGGAAACTTAAATTAACATCTAAATACCTCAATATTTTAAAGAAAGAAAAATCCATAATAATCAAAAGGATAAGACTGGAGACTAAACACAATTTTCAAACAGGGACAATATTATCATATCAACCAATTTATAGAGAAAAACAAACATTTATATACCCCAAGCCAAAACTTGGAGACAGACGTAAGCCTTTTACAGTATCAATAAAACAACCAGATAAGGATTCGGTAGATGTTTATTGTGAAAGCTATGATGATTTTTATAAAAAGATACCAGTGGCATCCAACATCTTAAAATCAATTATCAGAAATAAATTTGCAATTATTCAAAAAATAAAGAAAGAGGCGAGACATAACTTTTCTGTGGGAACGACTTTAACTTTAATATGAAGAGTTGTGTGGGTTAATATATTGAATTATGAAATGTGTTATTTAATCAAATAAATTTTCATCCTAAATTTGATTAAATAGGATTATGGCTAGAACAATCCAATCACCAAATGTAGAAATCCAAGAAAGAGACTTATCTCTCATCGCTCCTCAAAATGTCGGAACTAACGTGTTTATAACAGGTTATGCATCTCAAGGATATACTGATGAAGTGATCAAGATCTCTTCTAAGGATGAACTAGAAGCAATTTATGGCATTCCAACCAACTCCGCTGAAAGATATTTTTATCATGGTATCAAAGAATTAATCAATTCCCCTGCAAATATCTATACTTATAGATTGCCTTATGGTGCGGGGACTGGGACAGGATTTGGATCTGAATACTCCGCACTTGTCTACCCAGCACTTACATACAATCCAACATTATCAACTGTTGAAAAAAGACTTGTTGTTGATTCTTTGAGTTCTGCGGTTTATGTTCTTGGATCTCCTGTCCAAGTTAAACTTACAGAAGATCAATATAACTCTGCTCAAGCTGGAACTCTATTCACTTGGTCCCAATCTGGATGTGATCAAATCGGTCTTTCTTCTTATGATTCTCTTGGACAAGCTGGATTAATCATTCTTAATAAATCCCAAACAACAATTAATAGTCAATTTGAAGGTTATTATGTCGGTGTTGCTGATAATAGCAACATCAACCCTGCAAGTAACTTTAATGCAATTGTTGGCGCGAAGACAGTAAGCACCTCTGCTAGTTATGTTGGTCTTTCTGGTGGAACTGGATATACCTCAATTCCAACTGGAACATTCCAATTCTCATTATCGACCACCGCTTCGGGTCAAGGTAGTATCTCTCAAGTTATGGAAAACTTGACCGATTATAACATCGATGGAAGAGATGATGATGATCTTCTCAACATTGGTGTGTTCAAGCTTCGCAAGAGCTTGTATGCAGATCAGGCTTATAAGCTTGATTATGTTCTCGACAGTGCTGTGGTCGGATCTATTGATTCATTCAGACAACAACAAAACCCAACGGGTGGGCCAAGTGTTTCGTTCTTCTTGGAAAATAGAGACAACAACAGTAGAAATATTGAAGTTCTTGTTAACCCATATATTTCCAACAAGTTTGGATCTACTGCGGTTGATGCTGGTGGACTTCCAAAGAAAAAAATCAGAGTTCTGACAAATGAACTGGTCAATAATAATAATCTATCCAAATCTGGAATTCATAATGCTTCTCTGCTTACTCTTGCTGGTCGTTTGGGATATGCTGATAATATCTACCCAGTCGGAACATTCTCAGATGCTCAAGTGTCTTCTAAAGAACTTGGAAGCATTCCTTCCAAAATCGAACGTGCTCTTGAAGCTGTTAAGAATGATGAAATCTATGATATCGATGTTGTGGTCGAAGCTGGACTTGGAACCATCTACAGTATGTCAGAAGCTGCGGGAACAACTTACTATGACGACACGGTATACACCAGTGCTCTGTCTGGTAAATTAGCCTCTCTAAGAACATCACAAACTCTTGATGCAACTGGTGAAGATATTCGTGGTGATTATTCAACAATTTTCAACGCATTTGAAAATTTCTGCAATCTTCCAAGTAATACAGGTGGTCGTGGTGACTGTATGTTCATCGCTGATCCAATTCGTCAAATTATGGTTGTTGGTAAGAACACTAAAGTTCTTTCTGATAGATCCAAGAATTTCACAACCGATATTTATTGGGCTATGAGACATCAATTCGAGCTTGAGAATACTTCTTATGCTGCTGTCTATGGAAACTGGGCGCAAACATACGATGAGTTCTTGGGTGATAAGATCTGGGTGCCATTCTCAAGTGTCGCTGGTGCTGCATTCGCTCGCAATGATGCTGCTGAATTCCCTTGGTCTGCTCCTGCTGGTTATACTAGAGGATTGGTCAGTGGTAATGTTGTAGACCTTGCAATCACACCTAACCAAAAGCAACGTGATGATCTATACAAGACAAGTATCAACCCTGTTCTGTTCAGTCCATCACAAGGTATGGCAATCTTTGGTCAAAAAACACTTAGTCGTAAACCAAGTGCATTTGATAGAATCAATGTTCGTAGATTGTTCTTGGCACTCGAAAGACCAACCAAAAAAGCTTCTATCTTCTTTGTGTTTGAGCCAAATACAGAGTTCACAAGAACCAGACTGGTTAATACTTTGACTCCTATCTTTGAATATGCTAAACAAAATCAAGGAGTTTATGATTATCTGATCATCTGTGATGAAAGAAATAATACTCCAGAAGTGATTGATTCCAATGAATTAAAAGTTGATATCTATCTGAAAGCTGTGAGAACAGGTGAATTCATAATCGTAACGTTTACAAGTTCTAGATCCGACGCAAACTTCTTGGAGCTAATCTAAAATAAATATATCTACAAAAACCCCTCAAGTGTAAAATCTTGAGGGGTTTTTGTTTTTCATATCAAAAGATTAAATAGTATTATGGCTATTGACATCAATACTTTCTTCAATATCGCTGGACAGAAGCAATTTTCCAGAGACTTCTTCATGCGTGTTAAACAAATCAACGCAGTTGGTATTTCTCTTGATGGAGAAAATGAATTGGTCTATGCCAGAACTGCTGCTTTACCCGGAAGAGATATCGAAGATAAAGTTGTAAAATATTCTGGACAAGATTTCCACTTAAATGGAAAATCAAATTATCCGGGGTCAGAGTCTTATGCGATTGAATTTTATCACGATCAAGATTTGGATCTGAGATCTAAATTGGAGAAAATGTCTAGAGCTAGTTTTGATAATGAAACTACCTCTGGTCAAATGTGTATGCCGGGACCGGAAAGTTATATCATTCTTGATGTTTTAAAAGCTCCATGCGGTCAAGGTAATCAAGGTGGTCAAGGATTTGAAACAGTCAAAACCATCAAGCTTGTGGGTGTCAACCTCAGAACAATTGGAGAAGTTGGATATCAAATTGCTGATGGTTCTGGTGAAATCCTGACATTGAATTCAACGTGGAGTTTTCATTTCTACGAAAACTTCGCCAAGTAATTGTTGATTCTAAATAATATCATGATCAGATTAAACAGGGAGGACCAACTTCTACTAGAAGAATTGTATCTGGATGTAATTAGTGAAGGGTGGAAGAGTAAAGCTGTTGGTGCTGCTGCTGGACTGGGTTTACTTGGGTTGATTCCCATTCCCTATAATAAGGAATCGGCCCAAGATGAAAAAGGAAATACTAGGATTTCAAATGTTGACATACATGATTCATTCAAAGATACAAACAACATAAAAAGATTAATAACCACTTATTTCAAATCACAAGGAAAAGAAGTAGGTGTGAACATCAACGGAGATGTTATAACTATCCGATCTGATAAAGGATCAAAAACTTTGAATATTTCTACTTTAAAGTTGGCGGTTGATACAGCTAAAGAAAATGGTGATAGTTCTAAATTATCTGGATACTTAGCACAAAATTTATAAATGACCAACATTAATCAATTCTTAGCTGCATTCTCAGGTGATAGAAAATTCTTTTTGCATCTACCTGTATTGTGGACCGTTACAATTGATGGAGTCTCTACAGGTTCTATCAATAGTGTGTTGGGTGATGCTGGTGAAAAATGGTCAGCTAAAATTGATCCGGGTTCTATGACTAAAGGTGATGATATACTTGTTGCTCAAGAGGTGACAATCCCCGGAGAATCTTCTAATTTTGCAGCAATGGAGTCAGGATCAGGTATGGGTGGTTTTTTGCCCGGATATGGTTTGAATTCTAGATCTAACTTTTTGGAAAGAGGATTCAGTATCAATTTCTTGGAAACTGAAGTGGATCTGGAGCATAATTTTGTTAGACCTTGGATGATTGCAGTGGGTATCAATGGATTGGTTGGTTCAAGTTTGAAAGGTAACATTGAAGTTAGACAATTCACAAATTCTGGTCAATTGATGAAAGGTTATAAATTTAAGAAGTGTTTTCCTACTAATGTTGAAGGTATTACCTTAAACTATGATTCAACAGATTTCAAGATTAAATCAGTTACATTTGGATGTGAAAACTATGAACAGCTCTAAGGTTACATTCTCTAAGTTGAGAGAGATAACAGAACAATTACAAAAATCAAATGATAAACCTCTAATTGATTTTTGTAATTCATTTGAGGGTGATAATGTCTATGATAAATTTAAGAATTTGTTAATATCTTGGAATAATGATGTTGCTTATGAATTAAATGTCAACTTGAATGACAAACCCACCAAACTCTCCTTTTCTTATATTATTTCTCAAATTAAAGAAATTTCAAATCTGGACTTGACAATCTCGGATGATGACATTACAATTAATTTAGGAATTCCAAAAAACTTTAGTAATAATAGTGATATATTACCAATATATGAAATGATCTATTATATTAATATTTCTGGTATAAGTATTAATTTATTAAATTTGGATAATTATAATAAGAAACTAATATTGGACAATTTACCTGCTAAAGTCTATAATTTACTATTGAATGATATTATCAAAGATAAAACTAAAATACTAGACTTTGACAATCCATTATTATCAACTATTAAGTTAAATTTTTTAACATTAGAACCTTATATGTTTATTAAAGGACTATTTTCCAATTATAATGAAGATTATTTCAGGGATGTGATCTTTCATTTGTCAAAAAGGATTGATGGTCAATTATTACTTGACAGCACACCCTTAGACATCGAGTATTACATCGAAAAATACTCAAAAGAGATGGAAAATCAGAATAATGGTTGATTAAGTCGATTTGTGTGGTAAATATCAAATATATGGAAGAATCCACCAAAACATTTCTCGAAAAGCTTCAGGAACTCAAAGAAAAGAAGATCAAAGTTGATGTATTATCAACTAAAAAACAAATTGATGCTTCTCCACTCTCATTCAAACAACAAAAAGATCTAATTTCGACTATTGCTGATGGATCGATTGGTTCTTTGAAATTCCAGAAGTTTATCAATGATATTATCATCCAAAATACTGGAGATTCTACTCTCAAAGTTACCGATAAGCTTCCGATCATTGTTCAACTTAGAGTTGATTCGATTGGTAATAAAATCAAGTTTGGTGAGGATGAGGTTGAAATTTCTCTTGATAAGATTCTTAAACTTAAACCAAAGAATTCAAAAACACTTAAGGGTGATATTTCGATTGAATTGGAAGTTCCTACCTTATCAGAAGAGAATGAGATTATCCTAGCAACTATTCAAACCTTGAAAAAAGATGGTGAGCAAGAGGTTGGTAAAAATGTGGGTAGTATTTATACTTATGAGATTGTGAAGTATGTTAAGACTATCAAATTTGGTGATCAAACTCTTGACTTCAAAGAAGTCTCAATCAGGGATCGTGTCAAAATTGTAGATAATCTACCACTATCTACAAATAAAGAAATCATCTCATTTATTCAAGAGATTAAGAAACTTGAATCGGAAGCTTTGGTTGTTCAGGTTGATGGGCAGGACAAATATTTTGATATTGATGTAAGTTTCTTTGATTCATAATTCCTTCTTAAATAATAGGGATGGATGAAGTTATCCTTAAATTATTAGGCTTATTGGAACAACTCGTAGAAGAGAAAGGTGTTCCAAAGACTGATAATTTGGCTGATAAGAACATTGTTAACAATGAGGATAATCAGAAGGGTAAATCTGCTGGACTAACGAACATTGAAAAGAAAAGACTTGAGCAATCTTTTACAATTTTCAACAAGTTGTTTTTTGAATATCAAAAGAAAGTAATGCCTGATGAAAAGGAGAAAACATTAGTTCAGGATATCGCGAAGAAACAAAACACAACAGTAATACCAGCAGAACAATATCAAGAGAAGAAAGGTTCTGGTATGTTATCAATGCTTTTAGGTGGATTGGCTTTATTAGGAGCATCTGTTGGAGGCATCATAGCTTCATTATCTGGGTTCTTTGGTGATGCTGGTAGTAAAGTGTTGGAGGCTGTTGGCAAACTTGGCTTTATGGGAGCACTGAAAATGCTGAGTAAAACAATCCTCAAAAAATTATCTTTAAAAGTTTTGAAGAGATTGCCATTCATTGGTGGTATCATAGGATTGTATTTTGCTTACGATGCTTTCAAGCAAGGTAATATTTTTAAAGGTGTTGCTGAATTGATATCTGCATTACTTAATTTTGTTCCCGGTATTGGTCCTATATTGTCCATAGGAGCAGATTTGTTGATTGCTTGGGCTGATAGTAAGGGAATGTTCTCCGAAGGTGGTTCATTGAGTCCTGAGAACGGTTGGAATACGATTAAGGGTTGGGTTAGTAGTATTGGTAAGGTTATTTCTGATAATGCTTTATATCTTCCAATCATTGGAACATTTATGAGATTTGGAATGGCTATTGATTCATTCAAATCTGGAAATATCGGAGAAGGCTTGAAACAAGTTGGTCTTGGACTATTTACATTGATTCCGGGTGGTGGATTATTGATCAAAGGTATTGAAGTCCTTTCAGGATTTCTAAACTCTGATAAATCACCAGAACCTAATATTACTGCTGATAGTTCTTGGGGTGAAAGAATCATGGGTTGGATCAGATCCAAGTTAAAAGACCTTCCATGGTTTATCAAAAAGCCATTAGCATGGTTTGGTATTATTTCTGATGATCAGGTCGGTGAACCTTCTGGAATGTGGAATAGTGTCACTGATGGTGTTAAAAAAGGATTTGAAAGCACTAAGCAATTTGTTGGTGGTATTTGGGATAAAGTTAAAGGACCAATGGGTGATGCTGTTGGTGTCATAGGTGAATTTGCTACTGATGCTTGGACCAACACTAAAGAATATGCTTCACAAGCATGGGACATGGTTAAGGAGCAGGCACCGAAGATTTGGGACTCTATCAAGAACACTTCAAAAGAAGCTTGGGACTTGGTTGCTGAATATGCGCCGAAGGCTTGGAACTCTGTTAAAGAAGTATCATCTAAAGCTTGGGAGGTTACTAAACAGGCTGGATCATGGTTTGCTGATACGATAAGTGAAATGGCAACCAAGACAAAAAATCTAATCAATGATTGGATACCCGGAATTGTGAATGTTATATCTGGTATTGCTGATGGAGCTATGAACGTTCTCAAGAGTATTGCTGATAAGATTGGTGGCTGGATTGCTGGTCTATTTTCATCTGATGACCAAAGCAAATTAAAAGAAGTCACCAAACAAGCTTCGGAAAAACAAAAATTGATAGCTGATACATCTTTGTCCAATATGAATATAGAGAATCTGGTGAAGGGTTCAATTATTCAAAATAATTGGATGGAGAATCTACACAAGGCATCTCTTGAACAAGTTAGACTTCTCGGTAATCTTGTTAATATCGGATCAAGCTCATTACAAGAGTTGAAGAGAATATCTGGTAATAATTCTGGAGGTGGAACTACAATCATTCAACAATCATCCAATCAATCGGAAAAAACTCCATTAATTCCAGTTGGGAATAATAGAGGAGGCTTCAGTTCTAGCTCATATGCGCTTTCTTAAATAATTACATGGCAAAATATGATGTAGTTAAAGATTATGATTGGACAAGTGCTCCAAGAGGATCTGCTATTCGCAAAAAAGCCCCAAGAGTTTGGGTGAAGTCATATCAATTAAAATCTAATCAAATTCTTCAAATGATTGAAGGATATACAAATATTAAAGATGGTGTTGGTGGAGATGCAAAATCTTTTTATGATAAGATGTATGCTAAAGCTACTTCACCAGAAGATGATTTCAATTTTCCATTTTTTAATGATAATGTCAGATCATTTAGTAATACTTTCGGTGATACTTTCCAAGATGGATTTGGTGGCGGTGGTGGTATAGGGACTACTGCTAATGAATTGATGAAATCTGCATTAGGGACATCTGCTCAAGTAGCAGGAGTTGTAGGTGTTGATAATGGCATAGCAGCAGCCAAACAAGCTTTAGGTGGAGATTTTTCAGGTGCAATCAATACTATTGTTGGGGGAGTTAAGTCTGGTGGCGATCCCGGAACATATATCGAAACTCCTATGTTTTATCAATTTGAAAAAAATGATGGACCTCTTGAAGTATCTTTCATGTTATCAAATACTATAAATGATGATTATGATAAAAATTTAAAATTGGTTCAATATCTCACAAGAATTAATAGACCATTGAGAAAAAATAGTATTGCAGTAGATCCTCCTAGAATTTTCCAAGTTAAAGTCCCCGGACATCGATTTATCAAATGGGCATCATGTGAAAGTTTTAGTGTTAGTTTTGTTGGAACAAGAAGACTTATCGATGATAAAATTATTCCAGAAGGATTTCAAATTTCTATGAGTTTCAAAAGTTTGACGTTAGAACATTCAGGTTTTATGGACCTCGTTTAATCAATTATATGAGCATCATCACAGGACAATACCAAAACGAAATTCCTTCTTTATCTGCATTACAGATTCAGAATTATGAAAGAATTTTCAAAGTATTCCAAGAATCAGTAAACAATAAAGATTTTTACATTTATAATATTTTGAAAAGAATTGATTTTCCTGAAATTGATTCACAATATATTGAATATTATAATGTTGAAAGTAAAATGGCTTTGACAATACTTTCTTATAAAATTTATGAAGATATTCAAAGTTGGTGGATATTATATCTTTTGAATAAAGATAAATTTGAAGGTGCTCCATTTTATGTGAATGGCGGAACTCAAATCAAGTATATTTCTGATTCAGTGAGAACAGCAATTTATACTGATATAACCAATTCTACAGTTTACGGAGGAAGGCACTACTAATTATAATAATGGCTGAAGTTTATAAAATCAATGATATTGAATATGAGGCAGAATTCAAATTATCGAATCCTGACAAACAAGAAGTATCATTCACGAAATCAGCCGTAAGAGGCATGACCTTATCAGACAATGTGTTTGATCCATTCATGTCTGGAACTATTTCAATCGCAAACCCTTATGACTTCATTGAAAAGGATTATTTCCTAAGAGGTGATGGTAGGGATGAATTTTTGATTAAATTCAAGCCAAAAGATTCCAAAGATAAACTTGATAAATTTGAACAGACTTTTGTAGTTATTGATGATTCGGATATGGTTAATCCCGTGGTCAGATCTGAGAATATCAAAACATTTACACTGGTTGCTAAAGAAGCTATTAAATTTTCTGATCAGATTCCTTATGGCAAAGTTTATTCTGGTAAAGTTGGTAAGATTCTAAAAGATATATTCAAAGAAGTTTTAGGAGAAGACAAAGTTGATAAGGATAATTGGGAAGAGGGAGATTTTATCATTGATTCATACATTCCACCAGCAACATTTAGGTATGTCGATGTTATGCGATATTTCCTTAAGCTTTATTATGCCAAGGATGGCGAAATTTATGTGAAAGGGTTTATCAGTCATGATGACGAAACTGATAAGTTTAGACTCGACCTACTTTCTAAAATTTATTCCGAGAATGACAAGAATACAATTGAAGCATTTGCTTTGGGTGACTTGACGGATAAGATTGATACAAATAATCCAAATAATCCTCAATCTGGTCCTCCAGTTGGTGAGTATATCGGCGCAATGAAAAACTTAGGATATTCCACACCATTTTATGGATGGACTTCTGATTATTTTATTAATAGTCTTGTTTTTGGTTATGATCAGATTCTTGGTGAACATAAGATTCTTAAGATTAAATTTGAAGATATTAAGAAAAAATGGCAAACAAAATTCGTAGATGTGTTTAAGAGTATTTCGGGAGCACCAAAACCATTTGCTATCAAGAATAATTCTACTGATGAAAAGTTCAAAAGATATAAATTTCCTTATCCGGTGGAGGATGGTGTGAAAATGGTCGAGGCTGATATTCATAATGCTTTGACATTCTACAACTTGCAAGCATCCTTCTCAAATATTGGAAGCACTTTGAGAAGATCTGGAAAATTTGTGGACATTTTCTCGACAAGAGGTGAACAACACCTTAAAAGTGATGAGAAGATCCTTGGGAGGTGGTATGTCACCGAAGTTCGACACATTTTCTTTGCTGATCTTTACACCAACCAATTATTCTGTTGTAAGACTTACGTAGGCCCAAATAATCTTTTGAATCATGAGGTCGATTGACTTTATTAAAAACTAGAATATCATCAGGGCATGGGTAAAATTAAATTCAGAGCTTGGACTGGTGAGAGATTCGTGGATGAAGATTATTTCTATATAAGATATGGAAAGGTTTACACGATTACAGAATTTGATGGACTGGTCGATAAAAAATGGATTCCTCAACAATACACTGGATTAAAAGATCTTAATAAAAAGGAGATTTATGAGGGTGATGTTTTCGAAGGGTCTACTTATAAATGGGAAGCTGTAGAATTCAAAGATGGTAGGTTCCAAGTCAACCTCATGGGGGCTAGAGTATATTCTTTGGAAGAGTTGTGTTGTGATATGGATCATATGCCACCAACAGTGATTGGGAATATTTTCGAAAATCCTGAGCTTCTTAAATAATATAAGTGCTTCCTTTTAACAAAACATTCAATGATCTGATTTTGGAATATGCTCCAACCATGACATTGACAACTGATCAATATTACTCAGAATTGAGTAATTATCTTGGACAGTTTGGAATGCATCTTGGTGAGAATAAATTCAATCCTGATTTAGATTATGTGAATCGTAAACAGATGGGAATTTATAAAGGTAAAGATCAAATCGGTAAAATTGAATTAAGAGTCATCAAAAATGTTTTAGTCCTTGATCATATTAAAAGTTATGGAAATTATTATAAAGAAAAGTTTGGACTGGTTGGAAAGATCTACCCATTCCATTATCAGATGGCTCTACTTCACAATCTTACAGTTAAATCGAATGCTGTGAATGATATTACTTATAATGCTTTCCTAAAAACATTTAAAGATTTCCAGATTAATAAAAAAGGCGCAAAATTAACAGCAATTCCGATAAACGATGAAATATAAAAATGAATGATAAACAAAGAGAGAAGAGACATAAAAAGAATCAAAAGTCCAAACTCAAAAAGAAACTATTGAAGGAGATTAGACTTGATAAGTTTATTTTATGTTGTAGGCATAATTTGGTGGAATGGGGTTGCGACTGCTTCGCTGGGTGTGATTCCTGTGATTATGATAAACAATGTTCAAAGTGTCAAAGTCTTTACAGCCCATCAGATCGGGTAAACTTCTTAAATATTCTTTGTGATAAACACCATTGAAATCCTCAGATCTATCCTTTTTACCAAGGAGGATTTAGCTGATATCACAAATCTTGGTGATACTTTTTCCGATAAAGATATCGAGTTCATGATCGAGTTCAAAAAGATTTATGAACTTGGTTTGGGGCAACTCAAAAAATTTTTAACAAAGCTTGATGAGGAGGGAAAAGACCTTGATACATATTCGATTCTTTATTATGTAGATATTCTGAATAATGGCCCTCTTGGATCATATGTAAGAGAATACACCAAAGATAAAAAGTATTTCAATAATACACCAGATACTTTGGGGATAAACGGTAACAATAACTATTCTCCAATGAACATAGCAATGATTGGTGATCAATCTTATTCATTAGGATGTCATAATGATACCTATAATAAATTGCCTAAATTTATCCAAGATGGGTTGAAAACAGCAGTATCAAAGACTGAAGATTTATTTAGAAGTTGTGTGAAGAGTTCCACAGTGGTAGATAACACTTTACCACTCGTTGACAAAGATGCACAATCAAGATCTGACCTAGAATCTAAAGGAGAATGGGTGAAAAAATCAATAGGTTCTTATTGTGTAAAAGATTCTTTTTATTATTTGGCGATTAAGAAGATCAATCAACAGATCTATGATAAGGTCAAAGAAGAATTGGGTGAAGAAGATTTCAGAGTGTTCTCAGATAAGAAAAAATACGATCCATTCTCCTCTGAACAAAATGAATCAACATCAACCAATACGAAAATTGAAAAGAATTTTATTGATGGTGAAGACACTCAAAAGATTACTTTAGATCTTCTTGGTGATGTATTTGATTCTGAGGAGAAACGTAAGGCAAGTTTGAAAATTTCAAATGTTTCTAAAGACAAGTATTATAAATTGAACTCAAATGAGGGTGTTCTCGGAGTTTGAGTTCTTGACATTATTAAAAACTAGTTTATAATTTGTCTTCTTGATAAAATAATACTATGCCATATCTAAATCATAACATTCCAACAATCACTTGTTTGATGAGAAACCAATTTCTTTTCAATCATGAAAGTGGGTTCGGTGAATATACGCCATGCGATGTTCATAGTGTCGCATCAATCGAAAAAAGAGTTCCATTATTCGAAGCTTTTTTAACCAATGGGGTCAATTGGACAAGACGACCAATCACAGCATTTTGTTGGAAAGAGTGTGATCCCGTGCCGTTACATCGTGCCATGTATTGGGATTGCTTTAGTCCATATATCGATGTCCAGATAAGAACAAGATTAAAAGGTCTTAGAGCCAAACTGATTACACCAGATGGAGATAAAGAATGGGGTGAATATATGTTTACTCTTGATTGGGGTTGGGAGAATAAATCCATTCTTGATACAAATTTTTCTGAAACACCAGAACATAAATGCGCCCATTTATTTAAAATGGATAATGGAAATTTTTATGCTTATCCCAATAATAGAATTATCTGGCATGATAAAGCGTGGACCGACATCTTACTTGATAAAAATCCGGGTTACAGAATTGATATGAATGTGTATAGTGTAGAAAACAATTGTTTGCAAAATACCGATTATAGTTATATGACTGAGTTCACCTCTCCAAAAAATTTAGAACTTAAACGTCAATAGCCGAAATCTTCTCAACTTCTTTTTCATCAACTTTACTTCTCTTAAACATCTCCTTGAGAAGATCTTCTCTGGAAATGAATAATCCTGACTTATTACCAAGTAATTCATTTTCATTATCAGAAACTTTAGCTTCGATTCTCATTTGCTCGATTTCCTTCTTGGTTTTATTTGAATTATCAGCAAGTTGAATCTTGGATAAAGTGTTGACAGCATTGACTAAAGCATTTACGAGAGTTGCAGTTGATTCAACCATTTTAGAATCTCCTCCAGCTTCTACATCAAGTTTCAAAGATTGAACCATATCCACACAATCATGAATAATCGTTGAAGTTTTTTGAATAACGAAATCTTCCAGTTCTTCTCTTTTGAGTTCGGGATGATCTTTTTTGACACGATTCAAAGAATTTGATTGATTTTTGATCTGGTTGATGATACTATCAACATCACGGTCGAGTTCATCATCAAAGTCATCTTCAGCATTATTCATAAAAATATTTAATCTAAATATCCTTATATATCAACCCCTATATGAAAAAACTACTTTTATCACTTTTGTTAATTTCACAAATCTACGCTGATGTCACAACATCTGGTATGAAGATTCTACCTAGACAAGATGCTCCGACTGATGGAACTATCAAGACTTATGAAGTTTTGAAATCTCCCGATGGAACTAACTGGACTTCGGTTACAAACGGAACTCTTGTGAATGATAAAATCGAGAAAACTATAACCTTTCCACAAACAACTTCCAGATTCTTTAAATTAAAGGCTTTATCAGAAGCTAATGGAAGTAAAAACTGTGCTATTTCTGAAATCAACCTAGTATTCAATAATACTAATTTGGATAGATCAAAATGGGTTGTATCAGCAGATTCAAGCACAGCACAAACTGGTAATAATTGGGGTGTTCCTAATTACGCCATTGATGGAAATGTTAATACTTTTTGGATGACTAAGTGGGAGACAGGCGGGACACTTTATCCACATGAATTTATTATTGATACAGGAACTTCCACTGTCACACCACCAGTCATTACGAACCCTAATGAATCTGGTCCGATTGTTACATTGACATGGAATCCAAATCCCGAGACAAATATAACAACATATATCGTATCTTGGGGAGAATCTACCAAGAATTATACAAAGTCTTTGAATTCCTCAACAACCACTATAACAATTCCCGGATTTGTTGTTGATAAGACTTATTATTTTGTAATTAGAGCAAAGAATGATAGAGGATTGGAGAGTTTAAATTCTGATGAATTGGCTGTTAAGATTATCGATAAGAATTTCCCAACAGCACCAATGCCTCCAGAAATTGCAAAGCCTGAAAGGTTTATTGAAGTCTCTATGACGATCAATAAATTGAATCCTATTTCATTGGGGAAAATTCCTTATCCAGAAATTACAGGACAAAAATATAAAACATTGATCATCACAGAGAACGATCCAAAGTTCCCATCAACCACAAGATTTGTAAATGTTTTGATGATACTTCCGGGTGAAATTGAATACAAATCTATTGGAAAAATTCCATATCCAGTAGTGAAAGGACAGTCCTACACCTCCAAAATCACTAAATAATTTTATAATGAATTTTAAAGTAAAATATGTCATCAAACCTAATCATGTGGAGAAATCCTATGATATTTTTGAGAAAGATTGGAGGGGAGGGTTGACTTTCCACTCCCATCGTGATACTTATGAAGAAGCTCAGGAGGTTGTGGATGATTTAAATACCAAACCTTCCAAGATCGAAACTCTAAAATTCCTCAAGGATTTGACGAGTAATCTAAAACAAAAATAATTATGGATATCAAAAATCAGGTAATAGCCGCAAGACACAATGGAATGACTTATTCTCAAATTTATGATGAATTTGGAATTGCCAAAAGCACAGCCCGAGATTGGTATTCTCGATACATTGAAGATTCTTATCAAGAAATTATCAATGACTCAGACACACCTGTTGGTTATGTCAACGACAATTTGCAAAGAGATAAACCTTCCAGATTCAAAAAGACTGAGGATGAAGTTCTTGAATTTTTGGCACAATTAGCTCCAATCAAGGTTACGCCAAAATATGAAAATCAATCGACAATTACTTTGAGTGATTATGCTGTTGTTGGGTCAGATTTCCACTTCGGTTGTCATGATCCAAAAGCGATTGATATTTTCTTGGAAACCATTTTTCAAATTAAACCCAAGACTATTATTCTTAATGGTGATACCATGGATTTCTTAGCTATTTCAAAATATCCAAAGGATCTGAAACATAATTGGTCACTTCAAAAAGAGCGTGAAGAGTATCATGCATTCTTGGATGAATTGATTGGTGTATCTGGTGGTGCTGATATATATGAAACCGTCTCAAATCACTCAGGACAGTCCGTAGGTGGAAGATGGAGGCGTTACCTATCTGATAGAATTGGAGAGCTTGCTTGCCTACCAGAGATCACAGAAACACTAAGTTATGAGAATGTCTTCATGGGTGATTATAAGAACCGTATTAAGCATGTCGATTATGTTGATCTAAATGGTCTAATTGTTACTCATGGTGAAACAGTTAGAAGTGCTGGTGGTGCTTCATGTCTAGCAGAAGTTAATAAATGGGGTGCTAGTATCTTACATGGTCATACTCACAGGTTGGGAATGTCGGTAAAAAGAATTCCAGCTATTGGTAATAGAAGTGAACAACAATTATACGGATTTGAATCGGGGTGTCTTTGTTCATTAGATGCCGCATATGGTAGCGGAATGAACTGGAATCAAGGTTTTAGTATAGTAAGTCTTGATCAGGATGGTCATACTTTTGGGGTCGAGCAAGTTTCAATTATCGGTGGAGTTTCAAATATTTCAACTTTGGGAAAAACTATCAGAGTCTGAATAAATCCATTTAAACCCTTTGTGGGTTTTCTTTCTTCCCCGACAGCAATGAACAATCATACTATGCATTGTCCCTAATTCATTACAGCATTCTTGAATAGAATTCCATTCTTTGATGAAAGAATTATCCAGTGTGAGTTGATGAATTTTTCTAGTTTTTGGTATTATATGATTCATACCTCTTCTCTTTAGAAATATTAGTTGACTCAATGATAAAGTCTTACCTTTATGGCTAATTGACATTTTATTTTTGGTTTCCGTGGAGTGTTTTTTGCCTATCATCTTTATTCGTTGATCTTCTGGCATTTTTCCTTTTATATAGTCGGCACCCACACCACCATCAGAAAAATTCACCAGAGTCCCCTCATTTGTATTCCTCTTTCCATATAGTTTAATAAAGTCTGTTTCTTTTGAAGAGATTTCGTCTTTTGAAAGATTTATACACATGATTTCAACTTCATAAGCAGTTTTTGAGGTTATACTGTTCCAGAAAGCACTCCTACCTCTTGTTTCAAACGCTCTTTTAAATCTTTTATTTTCATTTTTAGCACTAACACCAACATAAAAAACTTCATTGGTGTCTAATCTAATGTGACGATACAAATATCCAGTATTTTGATTATCCCTTTTCAATTTCATTGTTCATCATCCTTTCTAATGATATAACCTTTACTTTTAAGAATATCACTTATATTAATCCAAATATCCTCATCTTCTTTAAAATTATTACTAATATAAATAGTTCCATTCTCTAGCTGAGATGCTTCAGGTATCAACCCTTGTTTGAAATGATTGTAAGCTGTTCTATAAGTTATTCCCTTCTCCTTCGCGTAATCCGATAATTTCATCATATAATTATTTAGTATATTTTACATATTTTTACATATTTTTCTTGAATTAATTAAAAACTAGAATACAATACGGCTATGTTAAATCAATTTCATAAAAATAATTTGAAAGAGCAATGGGAAATCGATTTGGCTAATGATTTTCCCGAATTTTTCCTAGAACCTTCAGAAGAGGTTTTGAAAATATGGGAGGAATATCATGAGACTGGTGATATGCCTAGAAATAAAGAAGACCTATGCAACCTTAGATATGGTATGGAATTCAGGTCAGGTTGGTCAGGAATTGCTAGAGATCATTTTGAATCTATCAGAAAACTTATCCAAAAGGCTAAGGATAATGGACATGATCTGGGTTATAAAGGTTTCATCATCAAACAAAAATGGCACACCTTGAGGGATCAGAGTGATCTTATTGGAGAAGATCGAAAGTTGTATTATAAGGAATATTCTAATTTGGTGGAAGATCTTTATGATAAATCAACCAAGGTTGATGAAAAAACAGGAGAACCAATTAATCAAGCTTTTGAACGATTATTTTAATTATGAAAAAGACTTATAGAGGATGTGAAATCTATTCCAACCGCGAAAAGTGCTTAGGTGGATGGTCGCAAGTTTATTGGGGTGCTTTCGATCTAAAGGATGGGTATCAAATTTCGTGTGATCACACTGAAGGACCAGTGAAAGACGGCGTGTTATATGCTAAGACATCAGTAGATGAATATCTAGATGAATATAAGTCTGATCAAGATAAACATTCTGATCGTTGGTCATCTCTTTATAAATATTAACATGAATTTTAAAATGTTTTTTGAGAAAAATATTTCTAATCCTCTGAGGAAACAGCAGATCAAAGATGAAGGTGGTTACGAATTTCCAACTTCAGAAAATAAAAGAACCAAGATTGATGGAAAGTATCGTAAGATATATGAACACCAAGGAATTCAAGTTTTCTTAGACAGAACAATTACTTCTGATTTCTCACAAAGTTCATATAATATGAGAATGGTGAGATATTCAGTAAATGCTCTTTTAAGAGAATTGAGAGGCATCATTCCTAATAAAAAAGGCAGGATAGTAATTACTGATGTGAGTCAAAACCCACTTGTTGGAAATAACATGACTACTGGTAAATCTGGTGGATTTTATCGTGATCGTATTGTTTATATTGATGAGTTTAGTGTGGATGATCCCAACATTTGGAAACATGAATATGCTCATTATGTTGCTGATTTGATCCCGAAACAAACTGAGCCGATGTTGTATAAGGCTTATCAAGAATTACTAGATTCTTATTGGAAAAAGGCTAAGAAGAAGAGAAGACCCAATTTAGAACCAGAAGACCCAAGTTTTGTGGTCAGTGTGATGAAGGCGGAAAATATGAGAAGGAATATTTCTAAGAAATTGGGATTTCCAAGTTACGGATTAATGAACGAACATGAATTTTTTGCAGTCCTTATAGAAAACTGGAGTTCTCTTAGAAATGATCGAAACACGTATAAGTTTAAATCATTAGTGAAAGTTGTTCTTGGTAGATTGTGATTGACATTTTCAAAATTCGAATTAAATACATTTGAATCATAATTAATATGAGCAATGAATAACGAAAAATACGAGGCAGTGGTTGGGGCATATACTTTTATGCTTGTGGACGATAATACGATTGAAATCTGGTCTGATGTATCAGCAGCCTATGCTGATTCTTTCATTTATCTAAAGAATGGGGAAATAAAGAATAGAAAAGATTTTGACATGGAAATTATGTCTTGGTATTCGAGAAACAGTAATTGACTTCATTAAAAACTAGGATATAATGTGGGAATGAAAGACATTAAATTTTCACTTTTTATTGCGCTCACCTTTTGGTCTGCGATCATATCCAATGGCTGTTGGATTTTATTCACACAAACTCCAAAGTTAAATCAGTCAGTCTTCATTCTAATATTTTTGGTTACGCTTGGACTATCATTTGCATATGTTATTGTTTTAATTAATAAATTTGTAGATGATCTTGGCGAATGAAAATTATCAGAATCATAATAGCAATATTTCGTCTTAACAAGAGAATTGTATGCGAAGAATCCGCAGGCCGTTCGCTTGTAGATTTCCACGACTATCCAGATACTGAACATAAAACACCATGGCATTTCACGACGCATATCTGCGAAAGATGCCATAAGAAATTCATTATATGAAACTTGAAATAGGAAAAACATATATTACACTTTCGGATTTAGATTACTATCAGTCTTTACAGCCGAAAGGAACCATTGTAAAATACATAGGAACCAAACAAGGGTCTGAATATAGACCGATATTTTATGTTTTTGAATTTCCAGATGGCAGTAAACGATATATCGGAGATACTGAAGATGATATGAGTCAAGAAGTTCAAGAGTATTAATTATTATGAAACCTGAAGAACAACAAATTGTGATTGCCGAGGCTTGCGGGTGGACTGAATTCTGGGAGACGGAACGCCAAGGTTGGCGTTCCCAAAACCCCGATGGTAGCGGGGACAACTTCCTCCCCGATTATCTGAGCGATCTCAACGCGATGCATGAAGCTGTAAAAACTTTACCGCAAAATATTAAACCGCGCTACTTTGCATGTCTTTGTTCTGTTGTCTCTGGCGCAATTTCTTTATATGGATATTCAGAAGCAACAGAAGCCACTGCCGCAAAACGCGCAGAAGCATTCCTCAAGGCCTTAGAACTTTGGGATGAGGCGCATCATTAAGATAATCTTCGGTTGCATAATCTTATTCGGATGGGTAATCATGGAGGTGATCGAACTACTATACAAAACAATTAAGCATGAGAGAAATTAAATTTAGAGTCTGGCACAAAAAATATAAGAAGTGGTTGACTGATAACGATTATGGAACTCATGCTTCAAGTAATTGGATGATGGATGTGTTTACTGGCAAAATCATTGATTTTGTCGATGATAATAATTCATATTCACCTACATTTTATCCGAATTATTATATGGATGCGCATTGTATCATTGATGAATCCCCATTTGGTGTTCAACAATACACTGGGTTGAAGGATGCAAATGGTGTTGACATTTATGAAGGTGATATCGTAAAAATAATATACGATAAAGCAATAGGAGAAGTTTATTTTGATTCTAATTTAGGTGCTTTTAGATTAAAAGATAAAAGCGGTAAATCCTACCCGATTACAACATATAGATTTGATGAGACAAATAAACCTATCGGATTGATTAATGTTGCAGATGAAGTAGTTGGAAATATCTTCGAAAACCCTGAACTTTTAAAACAATGAATACACAAGTTAAACTAATTATTGCAAACACGCAAACAGATACAGTCTATTTCAATTATGGTGATGATTATTCAGATATTACACGGATAATGATTGAAGATCATTCTCTATGGGAGGAAGTTGAGGACATTTATGAATTACAAGATTTTGTTGAAGATTATAATCGAAATAACAAGAAGACAGGCAGTTTCGCATTTTTGATAATTAAAGATGAACAAATTACAGCACAATCAGCAATTGAAAGCATTCGAAAGAAACGAAAAGATATTATTGAAAAAGCTGAAGCCAAAGAAGAAAAGCGTAAAGAATTGGCGGAAAAGAAAAAAGAAGAAGCTCGTCTTAAAAAATTAGCTAAAACACAAGAGCAAAAAAGGCTTCTTTTCGAACAACTCAAAAAAGAACTCAATGAATGAATACCCTAGTTATTAGTGATATACATCTTGGAAGCGCAGTTAGTCAAAAAGAAGCAGTCTTGCGCGTTCTCAATCTGGACTTTCAAAAACTCGTTATTAACGGCGATTTATTCGACAGTTATTCATTCAAGCGATTTGATAAGAAGGATTGGGCGATTCTTTCTAAGATTCGAAAACTCAGCAAATCTCATGAAGTCATTCTTGTGCATGGCAATCACGATTCGGACGCACAATTTCTGAGTGCCATCACTGGCATGGACTTTGTTGAGAATTACTTAACCGTGATTAACGGCAAAAGAATATTCTTTGAACACGGTGACAAGTATGATCATTGGATCAAACACAAGCCATTTATAACTTGGTTCTTTACGGGTGCTTACTACTGGATTCAAAAGTATGATAAGAATCATAGCGCATCCAGAATACTTAAACGCATGAGCAAATCATGGATCAAGGCTAAAGACATCGTATGTAAAAAGTTTGTCGAGAAGCACGGTTCAAAGAATGATATACTTGTAGCTGGTCATACACATTATCCAGAAGTAAAATATTTTGAACATTGCGTCTATATAAACACAGGATCTTTCTGTGATGATAAGTGTTCATATTTGGAAATTTACGATGATGGATCGTTCGACTTAAAATTTATATAATATGAATCCAATATTAATACATAAAGATATCCTAGATTCTGGTTGGAGTTGGAGTTCGGATAAAACGCCGAGTGATATTCGAGTATACACTAGAAATTCTGTTGAGGATTCTGTTTGGTATTCTATTATAAATTCTACTTATAGACCTGTTCGGAATTCTGTTGTGGATTCTGTTCGGAGTTCTGTTAATTCTAAAATCAATGAATACACATTTGACAATCAATAAAACTACGATACAATCATAATATGAGCATATTTGACGACAGACAATACCTACACGGTTTACCTAAACCCGGCCAAAAAGTAAAATACATGAATCCTACGAAGTTTGCGTTTCACACCAACGTCATTGAGGATGAGAAGAATCTCCTTGAACTTGGTAAGGAATACACTGTTCGTAAGGTGAACCTTAATAGCAGCAGCACCTATGTATTCCTTGAAGAGTTTTGGGTTGAAGGACTCGATGAATATCGCAATAATCAAAAGTGTTTTAGTATGCATGCATTCGAATGGGAGATGCCTGAAATCAATCTTGAAGAATTAATTGGTAAGAATCCAAGTGATGTAATGAATAAAATTTAAACTATGAAAAATAAATTAACCGGAGCAGACGAAGACTTAATCTTCAAAAATAAAAAGTTTATTGAAGAATTATCAAATGTTCAAAATCTTTATTTTGAAACATTATGCGAAGACCTTGAATTGAATGAAATTGGAAATGATTATATGTTTGATTATATTTTCAATGATCATGGTGGTATTGGATTTGATGAATATATTGAAAAATATGGATTCAAAGGTAAAGATATTTTTGAAGATAATGATCATGATTCGTGTGAATCAATTTTAGATAACTGTCATTGATATGAATAAAGACATTACACTACCATACGAATTAGCAACAAAGGATTTATCTCTCCAAGAAATTGGAACTATATTCACCATGTTCGCAACTCAAAGAATGTCACCGGAAGAAGTCACCAAATGGGCCAAAGATGATGAGTATCTTGAATCTGTTGAGTATTTACTGGAACGAGAATATGTAAAAATCAGATATGATGAATATGATAATGCTATTATGGATATTGATCTAACTGATAAAGAACCAGAACCATTTTGGGAACTGTGTGATTATGATGATGAGAGTAATCCAATCTATCAACATCCATCTCATTTTGGTGATGATGAATATGGAACTTATTTTTTCAAAATATATCCAAAATTAGTTGACTTAAAGATTATTTGGGTTGATATGTCAGATTCAGAGCTACTTGATAGTAATCAATATTTTGAAAGCTTGGAGGAAGCGGAGGAGTTTTATAAAAAGCTTCTAAAAGATCAATTAGAATATATTTATGAGCAAGGGAGATAAAGATAGAACAAAAAATTTGGAATCTTACCGATCAAGTCCTCTTTGGGATAAGATTGGTAAAGATAAGAAGAAGTATGAAACATATACAGAATTTTCAAATAATTTCTTCAAAGAACATCCAGAATTATATGATAAATTAGAAGATATTAAGGGAGAAAATCTTGATTAAAAACTAGAATATAATACGCTTATGACTTATAATTTTAGAAGCGATTGCGTCATACTTTTAGGGGATACTCATTCACACCATACTCTATACGAAATGGTTATCAGGATTCCTAAAGATTCTGATTTGATTTCTCTTGGTGATAATGGTTTTGCGTTTGGTGAAGATCGGGCAAAAGCAATTTATTACACTGATAATATGCTTAAACTAATTAATGATTTTTGTAAATGTGAAAATATTAATCTGTATATTTTAATTGGTAATCATGATGCACCATACCCAGAAATTTGGGATAAAAAATGGTCCAATATTTTTCTGACGAAATCTGGAGATTATGGAATATTTCCAAATGGTAAAAAGGCTTTGCTTGTTGGGGGTGGTATTAGTGTTGATCGCTGCTCCCGTAAACAGAATATTGATTATTGGTCAGAAGAAATAACCCCATATATTACCGACATAGATAAATGTGATTATCTCCTCAGTCATGATTGTCCAGAGGAATTTAATCATCAAACCAATTCTTTATATAAAAGATTTCAATGGGCTTTAGATAAAGACCCAACACTTCTCGAAGATTGTAAAAAACAAAGAAATAATATGACAAGAATTTTAAAGGAGTGCGGGGCAGAAGAACTCTACCATGCACACATGCATAATAATATAACACAAACAATTGATGGTGTGTATGGCAGGTGTGTAGACATTAATGAATTATACTTTTTAGACACGAATCATGAGAGAACAAATTAAACGTCTATTTCTGGACTGCGATGAATGTAAAATTTCGAGTCTATATGCTAATAATGTCCACCACGCAGATCAATTAATTGAAACGTATGGACAGTATTGGGAAGGTTATAAGTATTCCTTAAATGAGGGGACTGGATGGGATTCAAACATTGGGTGGTATGTCACCTTTATTAGACCTTGGGCTAAAGAATTTTTAAAATGGTCACAAGATACTTATGGTAGGGACAATGTCTATTTCCTTACCATGGGAACTGCTGATTACATTTTTAAAATGAATTCTTTATTAAAATTTGACATCGAAAATGATCATATCTTGACAAGAGAAGATATTCACTACCCCAGATATAATTTTGATGATTCTAATAATGTCTTGGTAGATAATGAAAACTATCAATATCACTCTTTTGGAAATGGTTTGAATAAGGTGAATTTCTTAAGTGGGTTGCCGCCCCAGAAGCTGGTCCAAGTTAAGCATTTTGATGTAAGGTATTTTAAACCTAAAAATGATAATGGTTATGTTGAACATGTCAAAAAAGAAATAATTAAAGCATTTGAATGGAAATATGAAAGTTAAAGAAATATACCCAGAAAAAATTGTGATCACTTACGATATGGTGGTTGTTGAAAATGGGGAGGAGCAATGCTATACCAGACATAACGCAAATACTTGGAGCTTCTTCGTATCATATGGTATTTATGGAGAGGATTATGATGTTGATGATGAAAAAGCTAAACAATTAGAAGCATTATTTCAGGAATACAAGGAATTGGTATAAATTAAAAACTAGAATATAATAAACACATGATAAAAAAATTACTTAGAGAATTGCAGGAAACATTTAACTACACCGAAGAAGAACTGAACGAGATTCAAGAAGCCATGGAAGAATTTGGAAATTCTTGTTACGATCTTGGATTCAAGGATGGGTGCAAACAATTCGACATCGAACAGGAATACTATCAGGGATTCTCTTATGGTAAGAAGGAGGATCAATAATTATGGCAGCTAAGAAAAAAATTAAAGTGGATTATATAACCATTGAGAAGGAGGATACTATTTTAATTGCTCTTCTCGAACGATATTGGAAATTAGTCAAGATTGAAGATATTGGAAAAACGTTAGCAATTACAAAAGCGGTTGATAAATTAGAAGAATTCATTAATAAGCGTAAACAAGAAATCAAAGATGAAAACGCCTAAATATACCGGAGTCGAAGTAAGAAAATTTGACCTTTTTGGATGGTTGATGTGTATCCTTGGGTTGTGGTGTATTTGGACATTCACGACAACCAGAGAGTGGACACTTGTATTTTTATCCTTTTTATGTTTTTGGGATTATGTTATCAGGGTATCATTTGGTAGGGTTTACAAACATGTCTATTATGATACAATCCTCTATCCAATGTATGAATTGGAAGTTGATATGGCAGATGAAACATATTTTGTATGTGCTGAAAATCAGGATGAATTAGATCTATATATGGAACAACATTATCCTAATATGAAGTATAAGATTCTAAGAGAGACACATGTCGAGAGTTATATAAAAACTGAAGAATTTCAATAATTAAAAACTAAAATATAATACGATTATGATTACCTATAAAAGAGGGGATTTATTGGACTATTTTAGGAATGACGAGTGTTCTGTGGTGTTACATAGCTGTAATACTTTAGGGGTGATGGGGGGCTTTGCTGGTCAGGTCAGACAACAATATTCAAAAGCTTTCCAAGATTATATAGAAGTTTATGAAAGTATTGGTTTATATTTGGGTTCTGTTATCACATCTGAAGTTGAGGATGGTAAGTATATTTTCAATATGGTCAATCAGGATAGTATCGGAAGAGGATCTAGAAAGGTTGACTATGAGGCACTATATAAGACTTTAGAAACCTCTAGATATTGGGTTGATAAACTTCAAATTGAAGGCAATATTGGGATACCTTCAAAACTCTCGTCGGACCTTGGGGGTGGATCGTGGAGAGTTGTAAAAGCAATGATCGATGAAGTTTTCAAGGATCATGAAGTCCTTATTGTTGAATATGATACATCTGAGAAATCAAAATATGGATACATGTGTGATGAACAAGATGTTGAAGATTGGGTTGATCGTATTGTTGGTGAATTGTATGGAACATCTTCTTGGATCGCTTTGAGTGCCATTGAAAAGTGGATGAAATCACCTGATTGTGATAAAGGAGATTTGAGAAGAATTAAGGATATTGTTGACAAATACGTTGATTAAAAACTAGAGCATAATACACATATGAATATTATCAGAACAGTAGCAGAACCTCTAAAAAAACCAAGTAAACTTAAATGTTTTTGGTGGAAGCTTGAAAGAAAATGGCAAAATATTTGTGATTTCTTCAATCCTAAGAATGAATGGTTTTATGAAGATATTCCAAATCATTATGTTGAAAATAATGATTTGATTAAAATTGTTCTATACAAGACTCTTGTAAGTTATGTTGAAGTCGAAAAAGGACTTCAACATTCTGATTGGTCTGAAGGTGATGCTCCAAGCTATAAAGAATTGATAGAAGCTTGTTATGAGGGAATTACAGTAACACTCCCAGAACTTCAGAAAATCATGGACTCTGTTCATTATCCTTGGACAGAAGATGAATGGAGATTGTATTCTGATACATCTGATGAATTTGATAAGACTGAACAATTGATTTGTGAAACAATTGTAAAAATTAGAGGAGTTCTTTGGACATGAATGAACAAGAATCTCTGAAATTTGTCCAGAGTGTAGCATCTGAAAATGGTATGCTCAATGTCGAAAAGGCAACACTAGGACAAATTTATTCATTTCTGGATTCTTTGAGTTGTAGTAGATCAATCCCTAAAAAGATTAAAACTGATAAGGTCTTGACGAAAAAGGAAAAAACGAAACTTAAAAATAATCAAAAAATTCACTTTAAACGTAGATTTCAGGAAAGAGTTGGTTATGTCTTGACAGATGAGAAGTATGATGTATTATGTGATCTTATCCGAAAAGATGGTCATTTCTTATCAAAACATGAAGGTTCAAACCAATCAATCTTTTCGGTAAATTATGAAAGAATAAATTTGAAAGTGGTTTATAATGCTTATGATAATATTTTGATTACTGTCTTGCCATAAAATGAAATATAAAATTAAAACATCTTTTGGATGCACTTCCAATTGTATAGAAATTAATGATAAGCTGTATTATTGTGAAGATCCTCGTTATGGTTTAACTGATGAAGAACGAAACAAATTTCATGATGACTTATTCAAACAAATCAGAACATTATTTGATGATAGTAGAATTGGTGTGATCAATCTTATTGAAATGCTTGATGTTGAAGATGTTGAATATTCTGAGACATGTGAACAATGTTTTGATAGCGTGACCACCACAACTTATGAAGAATTTGGAGATTGACTTAATTAAAAACTGGAATATGATACACTCATGAAAAAGCATTACTCATTCCCAAAAATTGGGCAATATCATCAAACTATTCGACACTTGAAACTTCAACACTCTTATCAGGGTAAGGATGAAAATGGTGATCCAATTTATAAAGAACCTGATGTGTGGCCAGTGGTTAAATTCAAGGGAACCGTAAAATTGCATGGTAGCAACGGAGCAGTTGTATTCTCTCCTCATGGTTCTTTCTATTGCCAATCCAGAGAAAATGTGATTGATGAAATTAAGGATAATGCTGGATTCGCTCATTGGGTGAATAAGGAAGGTCATAAAATTTGGGAAGATGTATGGCATAAAGTTGATCTGAATATTGATAAACATGATTCGCTCATTAAACTTATTGTGGTGTTCGGAGAATGGTGTTGTGGTTCGATTCAGAAAGGCGTAGCATTAAATGAACTCTCCAAGAGATTTGTAATTTTTGGATTAAAGATTATATTTGAAGATGAGACTACTCGATGGATGGATTCTTCTGGAATTATAAACTCAGAAATTAGTGTTTATAATATTGAAGATGCGCCAACTTATGAAATTGAAGTTGACTTAAATCGTCCAGACAAAGCCATTGAACAGATGAACACTTGGGTTGATGAAATTGATGCTGAATGCCCATTCGCTAAGATGTTTAATGTTTCTGGGCATGGTGAAGGAATTGTGTGGCGAGAAGCTGGAAAATTTGGATATGATACTTCATTCAAAACTAAAGGAGAATCCCACAGCAAGTCCAAAATCAAAAAGCTTCCTACTGTTGATGTTCAAAAGATGGACAATATTCAACAAGCGATTGATACTCATTGTCATGAAGATAGAATGCTTCAAATTTATGATAAAGTTGTAGTGACTGAAGCTGATAAGACTCCAAAAAACATTGGATTATACTTGCAGAAATTGATCGAAGATTGCTGGACTGAAGAGGGTGATTCTATGAGAGCTTCTGATATTTCTCGTAAGGATTTTGGTGCTGCTGTTTCTAAAAAGGCTGCTAAGTGGTTTCAAAACAAATTACAAGAATTTTAATGAAGACTAATTGGGAAAAGATTGCTGATGATTTGTATAAATCATTGAAGAGAACTCCATATCATGAGTGTGGGGAGCTTGATCATGGTGGTGATAAATCTCATTATCATAAATGTGACGAATCTTGTCCTGTGATAAAAAAGATCGAGAAATCCATAGAAAATTATCAGAAGTTGAAAGAATTAAAAACTAAAATACAATAAGCTCATGACAAGACGATATAGACTTACCAAAATCAAGGAGTGTGAAAATCCCGTAGTTAAAGCAGCACAAACACCAGCAGAATACAGAGCATCATTACACACTAATGATGAACTATCACCTTCTGTTGATTATTATGTAGAGGGTTATCCTCTGGACACTCCAAAAGTAAGAGAGAATTTTAACTTTTTTCGAGATAATCGAAATGGTGTAAAGATTGATGGAATTATGTCAACATCTACTGTTAGGCAAATTCATGATTTCGGTGATTACATGGAAATAACTACAAGTAATAGTGTTTACGTTTTGACAAAATTATGAAAGCATACCCAGCATACTTCTCGAAAGATCTTTTAAATCAATTTGCCACAGATGAGACACGTAATGATATTTGGAAATGGTTGAATTATAATGCCCATGATAAAGGTTATGTGATGGTCTGCGAAGTTGATCAATATAGTTTGGAATGTGAACCTTATGATTTTCAAACACAACCAGATCCAATTGTGGTCAAATTTTTGAATGATGTGCTGAAAGAATATGGTGAATGTCGTGACCATGATTCGACGTTACCTAGCGGTGGATGGAAACAAATTGATATTATTGTGTTATGACAATCAAAGAACACGAAGCTTTTAAAAATTGTAAAGGAGAATTATTATTTTCCATAATCGGAGGATCGCGTCTCTACGGAATCGAATTGCCAGATAGTGATTACGATGAAAGAGGAATTTTTCTAGCGACTGATAAGAAGTATACCACTGGATTTGACACAATTGAAAGCATTGTTCAGACTGGTGATGTGGATTCTACTTATTATGAACTTGCTAGATATTTAAAATTACTCAGAAAGAGTAATACGCAAGTTATGGAGATTTTATTCGCTCCCGAATTGTCGATTGTTCACAATACTGAAATTTTTAAATATCTCAGAGAGAATAGATATTCATTGATTGACACACATGCTCTTAAAGCTTCTTTAAAGGGTTATGTGTATAGTGAGATAAAATTGGCGACGGGTGAGCGCAGTGGTCAACTTGGAGGTAAAAGAAAGGCTGCTGTTGAGAAATATGGATTCTCATTTAAAAACTTTGTCCAAATATTTCGATTGATTAAAGTTGGAAAATTATTCTTTACAAGTGGAGAGTATATGGTAAAAGTTAGAGAGTTTGATGAAGATTATCATAATTTCTTAATGGAAATTAAGACAGCCCCTGAAAATTTCACTTGTGAACAATTGAGTAAAATAGTTGATAAAGAATTTGAAAAACTGGTGAAGGTTATGGATGAATCAAAAATTAATTTCAAATTTGATGTGGAACTAGCTGCGGATATTGTTGAAAGTGCAAGATATCATTATTGTGGAACAGATCCTTCTTGGGGTTGATTAAAAACTAGAATATAATAAACATATGCCAACAGGATATACAGCAAGCGTAGGTGATGGTGAGGTAACAGAATTTAGAGATTTTGCACTTACATGTGCAAGAAATTTTGGTGCATGTTTTCATCAAAGAGATGATAATCAAAAAGATCTACCAAAATTACAAGAGGTCAGTGATTATCATCTTACTGCAAAGAATGAATATGTTCTTTATCTGAAGAATCTTAAGAGATTATCTGATAAAAGTTATATTGAACGCTACAAGGTTAAATTCTTTAATGATCAATTACATGTTAGGGAAAACATTCAAGATAAAATTAATACCAAGCTAAATTATGAAAAGATGCTGGAAGCTGTAAAAAATTGGACCCCACCAACACCAGACCATGACAATATGAAGAATTTCATGATCTCACAATTGACAGAATCTATTGACTGGGATTGTGATTTAGATTATTATAATCGAGAGCTTGAAAGGCAACCTCTTTCAGATGAAGATATTTTAATTGCTAAAGCTGAAGAGATTGAACGACTTGAGAGGGATATTGAATATCACACTAACAAATATAAAGAAGAAGTTGAACGTATTAATAAGAGTAATGAATGGATTCTTGAACTATATAAATCACTAGAATGAATTACTTTTTTGTTAGACACCAAAAATCTAAGGGTAACTTGGACCCCTCATTGTATCATATAATGAACGATCATGAGATTGATCTATGTCATGAACATGATCATCAATCAGAAAATGCTGCTGATAAAATTGTAGACTTGGCAGATCTTCACGGTGTGAGGGATAGATTATTTCATCTTTACCATTCTCCATTTCTGAGAACTAGAAAGACCAAGAATCTAATTCTAAAAGAATTAGCATATGATTACATTTTTCCAACAGTAAACGAAAATCCACTTTTGGGGGAGCGTAGGTGGGGAGATTTGAGGAATATAATCGAAAGAGAGGATAATACTGATAAGTATTTTGATTTTTATTATCAACCTTTAGATGGAGAGTCATTCATGGATTGTTATCATAGATGTGTCACTTTTGATAATATGTTAAAACATCAAGTTTCTAACAAAGATAATGTTATTATTATTGGTCATGGTGAACAGATCAGGTGTTATCTGATGCATTTACTTGGGTGGACATTGGAAGAATTTAATGAACACAAAAATCCAGAAAATTGTGAGGTGATCATGGTGAAAGATGGTGTATTGGAAACTTCTTTGAGAAAGAGAATTAAAAACTAGAATATAATACGAATATGACATGGATTGAAATTACATTTTGGGTGCTCCTTTTTGGAGTGTTTATAATTGGGTGTATTGTATCTGATAATGATAGTCCACTATTCATACTACTGCCATTTATGTTTATTATGGTATTCGGAGCATTGCCATATCTGATCATTAGGGAGAACACAGAAGTTGTTATGGTGAAAGAGGAACCAGTAAAAATTTTATCAAATGTAATGGTTGATGGAAAGATGGTTATAATCACTGATACTGCTGAAAAGGTGGAGTTCACCGAATATAAAGATGTGATAGATATTAATTCTGGTAAGCAATTGATCAAGAGATTTTATAAAAAGGATGTTTATTACGGTCCTGATTCTTCTTGGGATAAAATTGAAATAAAATGAGCACAAATATACATATAAATTCTACAGGTGTTGTCAAAACTCCTAATGGCTCGGATAAAGAAATTTACAAACCATTTAATTGCTGGCAAACACCTTCAAAAGATACAACTTGGATTATGGATCAAAAAGATCGCCTTCAAGCTTATAAAGATTGGGTAATGTCGAGAGAATGTATTGAAATGGAAGATATCCATGATATCTTTACGTGGGATGATGAGACTGACTATTATAAGGTAATAGGACAACAACCATATTCTGCCGCTAAAGAACATATCAAGGACTTGGAAGAATTTGTAGAAACAGAAGAGTCTTTGGGGTTTAATTTGAATGTAGTATCTTGGTAATTATGAGTCGTAAATATTTCACAGGGATTGGATCACGTTCTTGTCCTAAAAATATTGGTAAAGAGATGACCATTCTTGCTTCTGAATTGGAAGAAATGGGATATTGGTTGCTTTCTGGATGTGCTGATGGAGCGGATAGTTTTTTCCAAAATGGTGTTAAAAATAATGCTCAAATCCTATTACCTTGGGAAGATTTTAATGTTGAACAACAACGTAAACATCCAACTCATGAATATCTTTTGAATGATAATGATGAAGAGGCTGATAGAATGGTTGAACAATTTCATGCTGCTCCTAAGAATTTAAATGATACTACTAGGAAATTTCATAGAAGAAATATTAGACAAATCTTGCCTATTGGAGAAAACCCATCAGAGTTTGTAATATATTGGACACCAGAAGGTAATTGGCAAGGTGGAACAAAAACAGCTTTGGAATGTGCTAAATTTCATGGTATACCAACCTTTAGTATGTATCATTTGACCAGACAAGAAATCCTGAAAGAAATTGAGAAGTTGAATTTTCTCTATAATTAAAAACTAAAATATAATACAAATATGAAAAACATTATAATACTCAGATCGTGTTCGAGTGCTGGTAAAAGTTCCTTCGCTAAACTCCTATGCCAACAAATTGGTTGGGTTGAGTGCAATGCTGATTTCTTCTTTGAAGATAAAGAAGGAAATTATAATTTTGATTTCAATAAGATTGGTGATGCTCATGCTCAGTGTCGTAAAAGTTTCATGGAAGCTTTAAAAGAGTCCACTGTCACTGGAATTGTTGTGAGTAATACCAACGTTGAAGAAAAGCAATGGAAGTTTTATGAAGATGAGGCTAAGAAGGTTGGAGCAAGAGTTACTTTTTTGGTTATCGAAAAAAGGCATGATGGCGAAAATAATCATAACGTTCCAGAGACTTCTCTTCAGAGTCAGGAAGACAGAATTAGGAATAGTTTAAAACTGAGGTAATATGAAAAAGCAAATCAGAATCAAAAAGGGTATTCAAACTATTGAAGAATATGGATCTCTTGGATGTAAAAATAATTTACACGAAGTCTTAGTTCTCTTGAAAGGTTTGGAGTTTACTGAAGAGGATTATAAATTGGTGACTTTTAAACCAGATTTTAGTTCATGTCATTATGAGGGTGATCGACCAGATGTTAGAATGGAATGGCCAAATATTTATTAAAAACTAGTCTATAATATTCATATGTTGGATGCAGAAGGAATCATCAAAGTTGAACACGGTCAAAGAATGGTTGTTGACCTCGATGAAGATTTTACCAAATATTACAGCTATTTTATTCAACAGCGTTATTGGGTCAAGCCTTCATTGCCTCTTCACGGAAGTCATATCACTTTAACTAACAAAAAGTTTCATAAGGATGTTGATTGGGATCGAGGACTTGATTATCATGGACAAATTCTTAAATTCCAATATGATCCATATTTGATGGAAGGTGGATTTTTGAAAGGTTTTATCATGTTTTATGTAAAAGTATATTCTGATGAAATTGATCAAATCAAAAAAGACATTGGTGTGATTGAGCCTGATAATTTTAGAGGAAGTCATGTTACAATAGCCAGTATCGGTAAGTCTGGTGGTGGAGTAAAATTATATTGGCCAGAATTAATAACAATCAAAGGATAAAATTATGATACATAGAGACGGATACACTGAATATAATAATGAGGAATTGAAGAAGCAAAACACCCGAGAATTATTGGCACACTTTGACAATATTCGCGCATATAGACAAAATGCTTTTAAGCATGTCGAATATCAACAAGAGCGATTAAAAGAGGCAGAATGGTCATTGAAACTTTATGATAATTATTTGGTGGAGTTGAAGGATATCCTTTCAACAAGAGAAAATATTCCAAATAAACAAGAAGCTAAAGCTATCCGACAACAACAAGCAAAAGATAAGAAAAATCGGTAATTAAAAACTAGGATATAATACTCGTATGAATATTAGAGAACAAGCACTTGCCTTTGCCACTAAAGCACATAAAGGACAATTTAGAAAGAACAGTAAGTTGGAATATATCACACATCCGATTGCTGTTGCTGAAATTGCTGAAAAACTATATGTCGATTATTTGGGAACAGATAAAACAGATGATGTTTATGTTGCAGCGATTCTTCATGATGTGATTGAAGACACTAAATTCACGTATGAAGATATCGAAAAAGAATTTGATGGTTTTATAGCAAACAGGGTTAAAGGGTTAACTAGAGGAGAGGGTGAGTCATATTTCGATATGATTATGAGAATTTCTGAAGGTTACTTCATGGATGCCATCATAAAATTAGCTGATAACATTCACAATTCATCTGATCTGAAGGAGGGATCTTTAAAAGATAAATATCGCTTTTCGCAACATATATTAAGAAGTAGATTTGAAACATAATATGCAAGTAATTATTACAAAAGTCAAAACTGTCGATATTGATTTGGATGCTGAACGTAAGAAAATCAAGAAAGGCTTTAATAAGAAATCCGAAAGAATCTATCGTGATAAGCTTCTTGAAGTGATTGATATATTTGAACGGGATGGATTTAATATGGCATGTGACGCTTATGATGAACTACCCTATAATGAAGTGGATGAATACCCTCTACAAGAGAGTATGGGTATTTGGTGGTGGCAAATTGTCAATGATCAGAGTTTTAATTATCATGATAATGTCAAGCATCAGTATAAGATGGAAATAATTAAATGACTAATTTAGAAATAGCGAAAGATATTCAAAAAGCTTATAAGCTTTTACTGGATAAAACGTCTTGGAAAGCGACCACGGGTAGTCATAAGGCTGCTTGTGATGTTATCAGCCAAATGACATCATATCATTTAGCTTTGAAAGCTTTTGGTTATATGACTAATGATGAAGGAAAATTGGTGAAATATAAACCAAGAGTCTTATCGGAATATGAACAACTGGTAATGAATACTACCTCTGGGAAAGAATCAGATGCTCAGAAACTGTTAGATTATATCTATACACACGGAATACAATAATTAAAAACTAGAATATAATCACAACATGAAAATCAAATTTAATGATTACAATTTGGAGGGTTTTAATAAGAAAGAGGTGTTGTTTTGTGGTATCGAAGCAATTTTAATCACTCCTGATGATATTAAGTCTAAGTTTACCCAAGATAATAAGATCTTCAGATCATCAATTTGGTCCAGAGACGGTGAATTATTATCAGCTTCGTTTCCTAAGTTCAAAAATGCAGGTGAAGACCCTGATAATTTTCCAATGCCTAAATCTTTGGATGGTGTTGGTATCGTTACTAAAATCGATGGATCTACTTGTATTGTTGATTTTGTCAATGGTGAATTTTCAATGAGAACCAGAGGAGTTTCATCATACTTGACACAGGCTAATTATAAAGATTTTGAGTTCTGTATTGAGAAGTATCCCAAAATCAAAGCTAGTATAATGAACAATCCTGATTATTCGTTTATCTTTGAAATTGTCACACCAAACCAAAAAATTGTTCTTGATTATGGCCCTGAGCCAGATGTTATCTTGATCGGTGCTATTGATAAGAATCAGTATTGGATTGTGGAACAACGATATCTTGATAATCTAGCTGAAGCTATTGGTGTCAAACGTCCAGAATATCATAATTTTGATTCATTTGAAGATATTTACGAATTTTGTAAAATCAATAGAACTATCGAAGGGTTTTGTTTATATTTTAATAATGGTCAATCGATTGTGAAGGTGAAGACTGATTTTTACCTAGCATTGCATCGTCTCTTTTCGGGAATGAAGACTATCGGTAATGTGATTGATGTGTTCCTCACAACCCCAAGGTTTACGAAGTATTCAGATTTTTATGAATTTATCTGTGTAAATATGGACTTTGAGTTAGCTGAACGTTGTAAGGATGATATCCTGAAGGTTGTCGTAGCTTATTGTAAGGTTCTGGAAAAAATTGAAATGATTAAAAATGTGATCAATAATGTTCGGGGTGATTCATTCACTCGTAAGGAACAAGCTTTAGACATCATGCAACATTATGGTGGGGATATAAGACAAAAAATAGCATTTTTGTTATTGGATGATAAACCAATACCGGATAATATTTTAAAGATGTTTATAGAACATGAGTTACAATAGTTTGAACTTACACTTATCAAAGTGCCACCTAGTTGAATTTTGTGGTGTTAATGATAAATTACAATGTGGGCAGGATACTTTAGATCTATTGTTAGCTGAATCCCGTATATTTTCAATTTGAGCTTGAGTCCTCTTCAACCCTCTAATTTTAGAGGCTCCCTTTTCCACAGAATCTCTTGATCTTTTTTTACCTTTATGAGATTTAGAAATTTTATCTCTAGTTTCCTGTGGAATAGTTTTCCCTAAGTTTCTTAATCTATTCTTTTCTATGTCCTCCAGTGATCTCTTCTTACCTTTTTGTGCTATAGACATTTTAATTTTTGATTCTTCTGTGTGTTTTTGGCCCAATCTATTTGTGTTTCCCATTTTAGATAATGATAATTTTCTTTTTCTTTCGTCAGATGCTTTGTGACCCAAACAATAGGTGTTTCCTTTATGAAAATTTGATATTTTTCGTTTCGTTTCTTCTGTATGTTTCCTACCCAACCAAACTTTTGAGTTGGAACCCCTTTCAGATATATTATAACCATGAGGAGCAATTGTATTAAATCTCTTAATTAATTCTTCTTCCAAATTTAAAAGATCATCCTTGGAAAAATTGGGGAGATACTCAATATACACACTAAAATTATCGATGCCGTATTTTACAAATGCCTTATGAATTACTTGCTCCTTTCTATTTTTATGACTATTCAATCTTTTATGTATATTAACAGATTCTCCAATATAATGCTTATTGTTTATCGTGTTTGTTATTATATACACACCTCTTTCCTTTTTCAAATCTTTAAAAGATATCCCCATATTACTATTTAACAACTTTATATACTTTTGATATTCAGGTATCTAAAAACTAGATCAAAATCCGGTTTCAAAAAGTCGATGGCATTCCTTTTGCTTGACAATAAGGAGATCCCTGATACTTTGTTGAGGACAGCGATTGAAGAAACGATTGAAAAGATCTAAATTAAAAACTAAAACATAATAAACATACAATGAACACGACACAGAAAAAACAAAATAGGAACAGTGATTTTTTTGAAGACCTTATCAAAGGATCTACAAAATCGTTCATCCCTAAAAAAGTTAAGACAAAACAAGCAGAATGGATTACAATTAATCCACTTCAGAGTAAGCATATTCTGAAGTTTTATAATAACGGAAATCGTCGTCCTTCGAAAAATCAAGTTCTCAAATATTCCAAGGATATGGAGAATGATAACTGGAAGGAGACTGGAGAACCGATTTCATTCGATAAAAATGGAAATGTTATCAATGGTCAACATAGACTTTATGGAATGATTCTGGCAGACAAAGAATATGAATTTCTGGTAAACTATGGTCTAGATCGAGAAGTGTTTGATGTTATTGATAATGGTTTGATTCGACCCAATTCAACAATCCTAGAGTTGGAAGGTCATTCGGATACTGTCAATCTATCTGCTCTCGTTCGTGCCATCATTGCTTACACCGATAATGGTAATTATGATGCGAAAGATTTCAAAGGAGTCAATCAAATTACCATTAGTCAAATCAAAGATTATCTGAAGGATAATGAGGATGTGGTAGATTATCTTGATCGATATAAGAAAAGTGCGGTTGTGTCATGTTCAATTTCGTCTTTTTGTTATTGGTTACTTTCCACTGTTGATAAGACCGAAGCTGAAAATTATTTGGATATGGTTTTTATGGGATATGGACTGACCCCAAACACCATCGAGCATTATCTTTTTGATAAACTTCAACGTAACAAGAATGCAACACAAAACAAAATGACCAAGACTGCCATCATCTGTAATGTTATTCTTGGTTGGAGACGTTATATGGGATGGTCTAAGACTAAAGCTATGCAAATCACTTGGGATGTTCGCAAAGGCTTTCCAAAGCCAACAGAATAATGAAACTTTTGCCAATTCATAGATATGATTCACAAACTCAATTGTCGAAATTGAAAGAAGTTTGCAATAAGATATATATCGCCAGAAATATCTCTTTAAGTCAAGAAGGAGTCATCAAACAACTTGAAGTGATCGACACATTATTCCGAAGTGATAATGAAGATTACGATATGTATGATGAAAAACAGGCTAATGAGAGATATGGTGATTTTGATGTTACAGAATTTCATTATTAAAAACTAGAATATAATCAAGATATGAAGTTTGAAGATTTTAAAAAAGATTTTGATGAAAAATTGGCAACTATGTCTGATGATGACCTTGTTGAGTCGTTCGCTGATATGGGAGTTGATGTAACTATTAAGAGAATGAAAACATTGCTATTTCTAAATCCGGGTTGGGGTGTTGATTTCATGCTGAAAAGAAGAATGATGGCCGAAAACATTGAACATCCATATATTTCTCTGTTTGAGGATTTGGAGAACAAAAAGACAAACGATAAACTCTACAAAAAACACGAAATCAAATCAACTCCTGTCTTGATTGTTCTTGACAAAACAGAAGAGGTTGATAGAATAACAGGAGTAGAAGACATTCTAAAATATTTAAAAGACAACAATGAATCAATTGATAAAATTTAAGTGGGATGAAAAAGATAATTTGTATTTTTCTTCTGATTTTCACTATAATCATAAATGTGAAACTTGGGAAGTGCCTCTTTGGAAAGTAAGGGGTTATGATAGTGTTGAACACGCAAATGAATCACAAATCAACCAGATTAATAAATCTGTTCCAGAGAATGCTACTCTCTTTTATACAGGAGATACGGCTTTAAATGCTGATGAGGACATTGTGCTGGACCTCTGGAGTAGAATTAATTGCAAAGATATTAGATTCATTTATGGGAATCATGATTTGATCATGTATCGACTTTATAAACAAGAGCTTAAGAAGCAGTATGGCTTAGAGGGTGTTGAGCTTTATCCGCTCAAGATGAATAATGTGACTTATCTTGGAAATTATGCGGAGATTCAAGTGGGTAAGAAAAAGATTACCCTATGTCATTACCCTATCAGAAGTTGGAATCAGGCTGGAAGAGGTTCCATCAATCTTCACGGTCATTCTCACAATAATGATCCAACTAGAAATCCTGACTATCATCTTGGTAAATGCTTAGATCTTAGCTGGGATTGGAAAAAAGATGTCTGGACATTTGACCAAATCATGGATGTAATGTCAACTAAAGAGATCCATGTCACTGATCACCATGATGTGGGAGTAAGATAATTTATGAACGAAACAGAAATTGAAAAATACCAACAACTAATTAAAAAAGCAAATATGGAACTGGACACACTGACGTTTGAGGAGAAGGAAGAACTTTATAATTCATATGATGTTCAATTGACTAAGGCGACACAATTGCAAAAGAAATTTAAAAAACTTGCAAAGTCGGTCGATACTGCTATAATTGAATTAGAAATTGAGCGTTTCCTTGAGACAGGTGAGATTGGTGATGCTCAAGACGTAGAATACAACTAATATATGACAACAACAAAACAAGAAAAAATGAAGACAGTAAACACAAAGCAAACACGTAAGAACATGGAATGGTTGATGAATCCAGACCAAATCAAAACCCCAAAGCAGTTCAATGTTACATTTGAACGTGATGAAAATGGAAACTTCAATCTTATGAAGGCTCTATATATCAAGAAGGTTAATCAACATGTGGAGGAATTTGTTCCAGTTGATGCTCGGGATATTGCGCGTGTGATGAATCGTTCGACCATCAAGGCTCGGTAATAGATTCATTCGTTGGACATAGATAACCTCTGGGAATTTTAGAAATATTATTCCTAGAGGTTTTCTTTATTAAAAACTAAAATATAATAAATTTATGGGAATGTATACAGAGTTAGTTTTGGGCGTTGATCTAAAATCGGATACTCCAAATGAGGTTGTCGATATTTTGACATATATGTTAGCAATTGATCAAGAGGATTTAACACCCGTAATTCCATATCATGAATTATTTCAAACTGAAAGATGGGAAGTTATGTTGCGTTGCGGATCTTCTTATTTTGATGGTGGGACTCATTCAGAGATGTCATATGACAAATACGGCAGGGTGTGGAGAATTAATATTAGGTGTAATTTGAAGAATTATTCTAATGAGATTGAAAAGTTTATCAATTGGATTTCTCCTTACGTTTCTACTAGAGGATTTGCTGGATATTCGAGATATGAAGAAGAAAGAGAACCAACTTTAATTTATTTTTGATTATGAAACACCTAGAACATTTAAACCTGAAACCTTCCCATTTTAATAATGGTGTTGCATCATTTGATCAAGTATCACACTCCGATATTATCAAAGCAACTTCATCTGGTGCTGAGTATGATCCGACAGATATTAATAATTTAATTGTTATTGATGTTATTACAAACTATAAAGAACTCATGGCTTTTGGAATTATTGATCAACTGGGAATTATGTATTTTCAAGGATTTTCTGGATTTCCCTTTGATTCAAAATGTGTTGATCATGTGGATAATTTGATTCCATATGATGCGAAGAAGAGAAAGATTAATCATTGTAATATTTTTGTGGAGCTTTAATTATTAAAAACTAGAATATAATACATTTATGAAAAATATAGAATTTGAAAAAAAATTTCTAGATGTCTTTAGTATCCATATCTACAGTGAAGATCGTTATTTTAATGAAAAGGAGCATCTCCAACATACACTATACAAAAATTTTGTGACTGTTAAATTACTCAATTTTAGGATTTTTCATACGTTTTGGAGAACTGGAAAAACCTGTGTAGGTAATGTCGCCTTTTCTAGTTTCTATATTAAAAACTAGAATATCATAAGTTTATGAATATCTTCCCAATTGCAGATAATTATTGTCCTATTAAATCTGCTCAAGAACTTTGTAATCGTCACAGTTCAAGAATGCCCTTAGAGACAGCGGGTATGTTATCCTTTGCATTTCCAGAAGGTGATACATCTATCAAAAACGATAGAAAAAATAGACACTATATCCACCCAGCTAGTAAATGGGTAAGAGAATCATTAGAAAATTTTGAATGGACTGTATTACATGGTTTGGCCCAATGTGAAGAATATACAATTCGATATAAACGTAGACATGCTTCTCAAGATTTTATAGAATGGGCTTCCGATAATTATAAGTATCTAACCTTTAACGTTAATGAGTTTACACCATTTGCTAGATGCTTTGGACCATTCAAAGATTTGTTGGATTCGGAAGAATCAAATACATTACAAGCATATAGAAAATTTTACCATTTAGATAAAAGAGATTTTGCCAAATGGCCACAGATCAAGAAAATACCTGATTGGTGGGATGATATAACAAATGATTATGTGGATAAATCATTTGTTAATGGGGATTATTCAAAAAGATAGACAACAATACAAAACTATTCATTTTAGACTAAATAGTTTATGTGAGTGATAAAATAAATATACCAGTTGATATCAAATTAAAAATTGTTGAAGATTATAAAAATCTGATAAGAAATGATGAGATATGTTCAAAGTATGATCTAACTGCCCCTAGGTTGTATAATATTTTAAAGGAATATGATATTCCCAAAAAAGGACCAAGAAAATCAGAAGCTAGATCTGGTGAAGATATAAAATGTTTAAAATGTGGTTGTCAAAAACATCAATCACAATTTCCGAAAGTGAAGGGGGTTTATAGAACATTGTGTAAAACATGCCATTGTCATAATGAAAAAATCCGAAGAAGTAAAATGTCACCAGAAGAGAAAAAACTTATAGGCGAGAGATGTTATAATATTGTCAAAGCAAAAAAACTTAAAGCATCTAGAGGAGAACTTCCACTATCAGATCAAATATACATATGGGTGAATAAAATAACTGGGAGAAGAACTGAGGAAAGATTCAAAGAAAGAAAGAAATTATGTAAAAACATTTTAACCAAAAAATGTTATTCAGCCAGACAAATATTTCCCGATATTATATTCTGTTTTGTGAATAATACAGGTCAAAATAGAGCAATGATAGCATCTTTAGATAGAATTGATCCATCGAAGGGATACACAGATGAAAATACCCAAATTATACCATACTGGTTAAACTCGGCCAAGTTGGATTCTTCACAAGAAGAAATAGACAATACAATAATTAATTATATATTAAATGATCAGAAATTATTAGATTCCTTAAAATCAAAGATCTAATCTAATCATCCAAGCAGCATTTGGCTGAGAACAAGTTATGACAATTTTCTTTGGGGTATTGAACATGCGTATGCTATTGCAAATGAATACACTGAACGTTACAGTAAGAGACATAAATCTGAAGATGTTCTTGATTGGATAGAATCAAATATGTGGCAGTTGTCATTTGATTCTAACGATTTGACTCCTTATGCCATTGCGATTACAGAGGATGCGGTTTGTAGAACATTGCCCGAATTTAATCAAGTTGACACTATCAGTAAATACCGCTTATTTTACAAGTATGATAAAGCCCATCTTCATAAGTGGAAACAAAATAAACCAGATTGGATTGATTAAAAACTAGAATATAATAAGCTCATGATTGATAAAATATACTATGTCCTATATGGAATTTTCCGCCTTTGTTATATTGCTGTTGAGCATATTTATGAACGTATCGGTGGATTCAGAAAATAAGAAAATTTAATCTGGAATTTTCCGACCAATAGAATTAAGAATTTCATTTCTTTTCTGAATAGCTTCTTCTAAAGTTTTTGCATTTGGTCTATATATCTTCTCCCCAGACTGTATATAGATTCTATAATAACCATTATCAAATCCTATATTAGCATGTTTGATTTTTTTAGCTTTTTGTATGACTGTTTTGGGATGTGTGTAATTAGTTGATTTATACTGTTCGAGTTTTTCTGGAAAATTTAAATGGTCAAGATTTATATTATTGCACACATTTAAAAAATCAGCCATTTCTGCTGCTTCATCTTCAAGTGTAAAGGTTCCCAGCCTAGATTCAAAAGTTTTTGTATTGATGTGAATCCTCCAAACATTGAATCTAGGCTCGTAGCACACCCAATTATATTTGGAAACTTTTAAATTCCTTTTCAGTGTTCTTTCTGGGGATGCGTGAATTCCTAGAATATAATTATCAAAATTTTCAGGAAAGTTCATCATCAGTTTAGCTGATTCATGATCAAATAGTTCTAAAAGTTTTACATCTCTAGCGAAAGCTGCATCTTGATCAGTTTTGAAATTTTTCTGAGAAACTTTCTTTCTATTAAAAGTTATACAATAATCCCATCTTTCCATATCATTATTAAAATAAACGCCGATATAAATGGTCTTTCCATTATATCTATCTGAAAGCTTTTCTTTTTTTGACTTCTTGAGTCCCTCAACTAGAGAGATCTTCATAGCATCTGTGAATTCTCCAGATACAGAATTTTCTATAATATTATAACCATTTTTGGTAGTCAGAGAATTATACAAGTTTATGTAGTGTGTCTCTTTAATAAGAGCTGATCCCAGATCAATTGCAGTATCAATTTTCTCAATCTTGAATTTGTCTTTTCCATACTTTATCATGGCATTTCTCAACGGGAGATTGGTATTTTTCTTTTTGGAGAAATGGCCATTTAACCTAAGATTAAGTGGTTGTTTTGTTATTCCAATATAAACCTTATCATTTACACTATTTGTTATTTTATAAATCTTTCTCTCCATACATTTATTTAGTCCATAACTACCGAAAATCAATTAAAAACTAGATTACAATACACACATGATTATTAAACATACTAGCTCGCCTGTCATAACTTCTGGAGATATGGAAGATTCCAAGATGGAGATTGATCCAAATAATTCAGACTTTGTTGCCCTTCTACTCAGAAACAACATCTACACCGATAAGATTTTAGCCCCCATTAGGGAGATTACAGTGAATGGCGTAGATGCCAATATTGAATCTGGTTCCAATGAAACTGTTCAAGTTAAAATTACATATGAATCAGGTTCGTATACTTGGAGTTGCCGAGATAATGGGTTGGGTCTTTCGGAAAATGATGTTAGAAACATTTTTGGAAAAATTGGGGCATCTAATAAAAGACATTGTAATAAACAAGCAGGTATGTTTGGATTGGGTTCGTTTTCCCCATTTGCTGTTGGGGATACATACCACGTTACTTCACATCATAATGGGTTGAAATCGATATATTGTGCCACTCTTGTTGCGGGTGATCAGGCCATTAATGTGGGTCGTCTTTATAAAGTGTCAGAAGAACCAACCACTGAAACGGGTATTGAAGTATCCTTTGATATCACTAAGGATTATTGGAAATTTCACGATAAGACTAAAACATTTATTAATAATTTTCTACCCGAAACAAATGTTCAATACGAGGATCACAATGGCGAAGTCCACACACCCCTACAACCAATTCTGACATATGAGAAGAATGGATTCGTGATCAATGCATATGATTCAAAGGATTATTATAATACTGAAAAGGTTTGGATTCGTATGGGTGGTGTTGTCTACAATCATAACCATAAACTTGTAAAATATGGAACATTCAAACATCAACTTATTGTCGATGTTCCAATTGGAATGCTCACCATTCCACCATCCAGAGAGTCTTTAGATGTTTCGGCTAATAATGATCGAGTTCTCAAGGAGATTGATGATATTATTCTAGAAATTTATGAGAATGATAAGAAATCCCTTACGGTTCCAAAGTTTGGTGAATTTGTATCTGGTGAAAAATCAGGTAAAACATATGAAAGTGAATGGTGTAAGTATAATCTTTTTGAATTATTTCCTGATACGGAAAAGCTTAGGAGGATAACGTCATCCAATCACAAGATGTATGGCGATCCAATCAAGCCTAATGCCAATGGTAAGTATATCATCTATACTTTTCCTGAAATTAGAACGGTTAAGAGTTGGATCAAACGTCTTGAAGCAGTTCTGACCATTGATCCTGATTATTCTGGTTGTCTTGCAGTATTTCAAACTGCGAAAGTGATGGCTGAACTTAGTAAGAATACAGAGACTCTTGATGTTTCTGATTGTATCTTTGTGGATGTTAAGAGTCTTGGTCTTCCCAAGCTTGTAACTAATCCTAAAGATAAAGATGATGGACCAACCGAATATGTCATCTACAAGAACGGTGATAAGGATTATAAGACGATTGATGGACTTGATGAAGATAATGATTCAGAGATTTATAAAGATGCTGAGTGGTATAAGTCTGAGAAGTTGACCCGTGATCAGTTCCTCAATCGTTGTATTGGTTGGGCTAATACAAATGATGATCGTCATGGTCATGGTAGAGATAATAGATTTTGGACTACTGGTGCTAAGAAAATGTATGATGGTCTTGTCGAACTTGGGTTTATTGAAATAAATTCTAAGACCTATAAAGACACCATGAGTCTTATTAGTTCCAGAGAACAAAAACAAAATGATATCTCTCAAGCTCAATCAAGAATCAAAGGTGTGACTTTCAAGATTGATGTTCTTCAACAAGTTGCTACTGCCATTGGTAAAAATCCCAGCAAGCTTGATCGTCTGAAAAACATCAAAGCTAAAATCTTGTTGGAAGATTCTCCACGCAGTCGTATCCTTAAACAAATTGAGGATACCTATAGCTATCGCACCAATTTGACTCGTTCTGATCTGCGAATGATTCTGAAAATGAAATAATTTGTATAATTTTGAGGTAGATTTTGTAATCTCATTCTGATAGTAAATGATAAGAATGGCTGGTTCGATCCCAGCACCTCAAATCTTTCTGATTAAAAACTAAAATATAATACTCATATGAAGAGAGCATTTTGGTTCCACTACAATAAGCCTGAGTCGAGTAAGGTCGGTAAACCTCAGATCACTGTTCATTATATGAATGCCTGCCATATCGTGGATAATGTCGTCATCAATTGTATGACTGCTGGAAGGCTTAGAAAGACTCAACCTAGATGGGTTGTTGCTGGTAAGGCCAAGGAAATCATCTTTAAGGATGGAGTAGCAATTATTAATTAAAAACTAAAATACAATAAGACCATGACTGAAGAACAAATCAAAGAAGAATCACTAAAGATTTACAATCAAAGAATTCAAGAAGAAAAGATTCAAAAGGCTGCGAATGAACTTTATGATGCTGCTAATAAGATGACTATCATTAATAATTCTTGCCAATCCTTTTATGATAAATGGCTGGATGTTTCAAACAAATTAGTAAAGCTTAATGATGTTTGGCAAACCTTTCTCAGTGATAGGGATTATAAAAAGTTTTGCGAAGAATATACCAAAATTTCAATTTGAAAAGTAATTTAATCATTGGCAGTCATGCCTTATCCCATTGGTATTCGGATTTCAAAAGAGTTCCGATTGATTTGGATATCATGGATGAAACTCCAGTAATGAGTAGAAATCTTCAGCATTACTGGTTTGGTGACATTTCAAAACATATACTCGAAATCAATAAAGATGAAAAGTATATTGATCCTGATCTACTCTATACTTTGAAGCTAAGTCATCTCGGCTTTGAGATCCATTGGAGTAAAAATATTTATGACGCTTTATTCCTAAAATCTAAAGGATGTGTGGCTGACGAAAAACTGTATAAAAGGCTTGTAAAATTTTTCACTGGAGTTCATGGTGTTCGTTGGGTTACTTTAAAGGGGAAAGACTCAACTACATTCTTTGAAGATGCTGTGACTCGCAAGTATGTTCATGATTCGATTCACGAAGCTGTTGCGGTTTATGACAAACCTCTGTATGAAACATTGATTGTAAATGGTGTAAATTGTTCCGAAGAAGGATTTGACAAACTCTCATTGGCTGATAAAGTATTGATGACTAAGGAAGAAATTTGGGTGACTGCTCTTGAGCGTTATCATATTCCTTCAGATTTTAGGTGTGGTCATGCTAAAGCTTATGGTGAAAGTTTGAAGAAACTTGCAACAACAATGACCTCTGGATGGTTCAAGTTCTTCATTCTTGATAACTTCAATCTTTTGACTGGGTGTAAGGACAAAACTTATATTGAAAAATTTAAACAAGCAGAACAAAACAATAAACTAAGAAAAACAAACTAATATGAAAGACGAAACTAAAACACAATTGGAAAACTTCATTCCGTCAAATAAAAGCATCAATTCTCTTTTTGATATTATGTCAGATAAGGAGAATATGGGATACTTTAATTTTAAGTATCAAGTTGATCGAAATTATGTTCAAGATTATACACCAATCAAATTTGAAGATTGGACCGTAGAAACTGAAGCTGATTTTGGTGGTGGTGAAGGTTCTGGATCTGAAAGATATCTGGTATTCAAATTTACTAAGAACAATGAAGAACCGACCTATTGGTATGTTCCGGGTTATTATGAGTCCTACAATGGTTCAGAATTTGAATTCGGTAATATGTATCAATGTGAACCTTATGAAAAGATGGTTACTGATTACCGAGCAATTTAATTCATTAAAAACTAGAGTATAATAACAACGAAGCAAGAAACAATATGAAATACATTACCAACAATACTAAAATCATCCTATTCATTAATGGGAAGTCAATCAGTGTCGAAAAGACTGATAAGCGTTATCCTAAGATCGTCAAGGTATTTGAACTACCTTCAAGCGAACAAGAGGATGCAGTTTTAAAGGTTCTTGAACCTGCTGAAGTATCAGTCAAATCTATCCATGGTCAAAATGGCTTTGAAGTGGTTGATGAAGATATCTTCTACAAGGGTGAAAAGCTTCCTAATGCTTTTGCGACAAAGATCAAGAGCATCATTCGTGATGGTCTTCCTCTGGAACATTTTGAAAAGTTTTGGGAGAATCTCAAGGAGAATCCATCCGCCAACTCTATCAATGAGTTGATTGATTTCCTTTCTAATAAGGAACTTCCAATTACTGATGATGGGTTCTTTATTGCTTATAAGGGTGTGGATCATGGTTATTATTCCATCCATGGGAATCTGGACACTAAGGTTCTGACTGGGAATGTTGATGCATCTGGACGCATTTATAATGCTGTCGGTGAATACATTTCGGTTGCTCGCAATCAAGTTGATGATGATCGCAATAAACATTGTTCGTTTGGCTTGCACTGCGGGGCTTTGGGATATTCGCAATCATTTGGTTCTAAGACAGTTGTGGTGAAGGTAAATCCGAAAGATGTTGTATCAGTTCCAACTGATTGTTCCTTCATGAAATGTAGAGTATGTGCTTATGAAGTTGTTTCGGAATATACCCACGAAATTGAATCATCTGTAGTTGATTCCAAAGGTCAAGAAACAATTGTGACAAATGATACGAAGGATCGAAACCAATTCATCGAAAAGATTTCAACATATCTGAATCGTCGTGCTGATCGTGGTTATGAAGAAGCTACAGTGAGACAAATTCAAAATAGTTTTTCACCTGCTTGGCCAAGTAAGGAAAGTATCCTAGACGCTTTACAACATTTGGGATACTTCTGGTCCGAAATTGATGGAGTTCTTGTTGTAGAATTGTAATAAGATTTGAATAATTGGGGGTGGGTTGTAAAATATTGACGAGTGTCAATATCACATCTGTTGTGTTTGTTTTTTCATAAAACAACCCACCCCCTTATTCATTAAAAACTATAATATAATAACCATATGAAAAACAATACTAAAGAAACTATCCTCAAAACATATATTCGAGATAATGACAATAACCCTCGCGGTGTTGCTGTTGCTGTCAGGAATGATGATCGTGTCTCTTATGGATTTAGTCTCTTGAATAACTACCGGGATAAGTTCAATAAGAAGATCGGAACTGCGATTGCTATCAATCGTGCCTCACAACCTTCATATGAACTTCCAGAAGTCCCTGAAAGGGAAACATTGGTTCTTGATGCATTTATTAATCTCGAAAAGCGATCCTTGAAATACTTCAAGGATATCAATCCTGATAATATCGTGTTGAAGGGTCATCTATCCACTTTGCCTTGGGAAGAGTGAAATACGATTGGAATGAATTCCGAGTCTTTATTCCTGATGAGGGATTTAGATTGGTGTCACAATTGACAAATAAGGAAGCTAAGGATCACCTATGTTCTATTATTGAATTGGTTGAATCCTTAGCTTCCAAAAATGAAGAATGTCTTAAATTAATAAACTTACAAAAATAATAAACTTATAATAATATGAAAATTACAAGAATGTTTGAAGCCAGTGATGGCACAGTGTTTAAGGAAACCGAAAGAGTCAAAGCGGAAGAACATGAGCTTATGATTAAGCTTCGTGGTCTTATTCAAACTCATGTTCGTGGTGATAGTTTTTCACCCACCGAAATTGCTAAGATCTTCTCACAAAAGAATGAGAGTGTTTATGAAATTATTCTTAAGCATCGTCGCACAATGGGAAGTATTAAGGCTGCTGAGACTACTAAGAAAAATCAATTTGTATGAAAGCAACTAGAACAGAACCAATTTATACATTAGAGATGACGGAATCTGAAGCTTTGCTTCTATTAGCTCTTATAGGTGACTTAACGTGGGTAGATTGGAAAAGACATCTTGATAATTATTCAGGTATGTTTGATCATATCACTTCAAAGGATAGTGATGTTTTCTATAAAGCTATTATCTCTACCGGATTGGTCGTTCCCGATATTTAAAAACTAAAATATAATAAACTTATGAAAGCTACCACACAAATTAAAAAGATTGAAAAAACTGTAACCGTTGATGAGAAAATGATCACTCTTGAAATGAGTGAAAAAGAAGCTCGTAGATTGTTTTGTGTGTTGGGATCGATCTCACCAGCGGATTTTAAGAACAAATGTTCGGTTGATCTTAATGATGTTTTGATGGTGGGTGATATTCCTTTTGATTGGACTCCCGTTGATACAAATATCTATTACAACGCATTGTCTGATGTGATTGAAATTGATTAAAAACTAGAATATAATACACTTATGAAAACTAAATTTGATTGGGGTGATGATATGATTGACAGTAGAGATTTGATTGCTCGTCATGAAGATCTTCAAGATGAATATGATGGTCTTGTTTCTGATTTAAAAGATGTCAATGAAGCATATGTAGAGTATCAAGACAAGTGTGCTGGTGCTGTTGAATTTGATCAAGAAGAATTTGATAATGATGTTGATGACCTTCAAAAGAATATTGATGAAGCTCAAGAAGCTCTTGATCAATTCAATCAATCCTATGAGAAGGATGAACTTGACACACTTACTGAAGTGATTTCTCAAGGTGAAGATTCTCCTGATTGGAATCATGGTGAAGGTTTGATTCACGAATCGTATTTTGAAACATACACACAAGACCTTATTGATGATACTTGTGAATTGCCTAAAGAATTAAATTCTGGTCAATGGCCATATAGACATTATGAGCTAGATCTTACTGCGGCATCTGAAGAGTTGAAAGCTGATTATATGACTATTGATGCTGGTGGTCACACTTATTACATTCGAGCATAACTTATGGAAATTAACCTCTCACAAGAAGAATTACTTCAGATCTTATCTGAAAAATATAATGTAAAATTGGTTGAAATGCAACCTGTTGGTCAAATATCTTTGGATGGTGATGAAAAATTTCCAGATTTCTATTCCTTCACTGATACAGACTTTTCTAAATATGATTAATTACAAATCACTCACAATCGAGGATCTCAAGAAAGATTATTCTGATAGATTTGGATTTATCTTTGCGAGTAATGTGAGGAGTTCTGATACAGCTATTGAAAATCTTTGTCAGACTTTAATCACTCATAATATTACTGATACATTACCGGAGTTTGTCAGTAGAGATTCTGGTAATACTATAGTATTTGTTTATCCCGAAGATTGCACATTTAAATCAGGGGAGTTTTATCATAAGAGTCAAATGTTGAGACAAATGGGAATTGCTCAAGTTGATACATTGGCTGGATTTCTAAAGGATATTTAAAAACTAAAATATAATACACTTATGATTACATTCTCTAAAGTTATCAGAAAATCTGGAAGCTCTATGAAAACTATTGAAGTTTCAAAAGATGAAAAACCTTTTGGATCACTGTGGACTTGGTTTGAAAAAGGTGAAGAACATCCTTGGCATGTTAAACCATTGACAAGAGAACATAAATTCTTTTACGGTAAAAATGGTCTGAAAATGGCTAAAGAATATATCAAATCAGTTTGATTAAAAACTAGAATATAATAGAACATATGAAAACTGAATCATTTTTTCACCAATCCCATCCTTGGGTTGGAACTCAGCACTGTTTACGAGAAAAAGATGGAGAAGAATTTCAATGCATTAATGATCATACTGGATGTATCTGGAATGATGGACATAATACTTGTATGTTTGAAAGACCTTCTAAGAAACAATACGACTCACCTCTCAATCAAAAATTAGTATGAAAACACTGTTCACTTGGTTTCTAAAACTAACCACAAAAGATTACGATCAAAAGATCAAATCTGCTAAACTAACATCCAAGATGATTATTGATTCTACTAATGGATCTATCAATCATTTCTATAATATGAATGGTGATCAGATTCGTGGTTATCATAAGCATATAAAGTTTAGTAATATAGACAACCAACATCCACTAACTAAAAAATATCAATAATATGAGACAAGATTTACAAGGTTTTTGCATAGGAGTTCTTACAGGTGCTTTTGCTTTAGGAATTTATTGTTCTTTTTTCGCACAAAATACTAAAATGTATAGGGATGGTGTTGAAGCTACCTATAAAGAAGCCTTTGCACAAGGTTTGATGGTTAAAGAAATTACCGAAGATGATAAAGTGATTTATCGTTTTATTGAGACGCACAAAATTGGATATGACGGAGAACAATAAAAATAAACTAATTCTAGCTGGAACAGTAATTGCGTCATTCATTTCTGGGTGTGTTATAGGTAAGTATTCAAAAGGTCAATTTACTTTACTGAGATTGCTCTTAGGATCAATTCTATTGGCTTTTGCAATCGGCCCTGATACATTTGGCTGGTTTGGTATTATCTACTGTCTGAGGTGCTTTCTAGGTATTGCAGGGGCGTGTATTCTTGGTAAGATGACTGAGTATAATCTTCATAGTCTTGGTATGTTGATTACTGGTATTTTGGTATACTTTATCGCAATGGCACCTGATAGTTTTGATCTTGTTTCTTTCTATACAACTATTAATCAAGATATTCTACAAATTGTGTTTCGGTTGATTGGTGCTTTCATGATTGTGGTTGGATTTAAGAAGAATGAAGAATGAAAAGGATTTTAAAAATAATTTTTATGGAAGTTCTATATGGTCTTGTCCCAGTTTTGGTTGGGTTTTACTTGGCAAAATGGGAACAACGAAATAAAAAGGCCAAAAATTCAGTGGTGAATGTTTGATTAAAAACTAAAATATAATAATTACATGAAAAGCAATTACATTTGGCATTTGGTTGGATTTACTCAAGATGCTGTTGAAGGTTATCAATTCTCAAGAGAGATGAACGACTTGTATAAGTCTTTGAATGATACTCAAAGAGCTACAATGTTTCGTGAGTATAAAGAGAATTATATGTATGCTAAAGTTATTGGTCATTATCGACTCGGAACTTTTTCATCATTAGAAAAAGCTAAGGATATGATCAATTCTGGTTGTAGCGATCTTCATCGTTACCCAACTCTTCTCATTGAGAAGCATATGATTGACCATATTGATGCACAATGTTTTTGCGAAGATGAATGGGAGACTTGGTATGGTATCACCGAAGAAGGTTGGATCAACGATGGTTGGATCGAATCATGGGAATTTTTTGAGATTGATCGTCCTGATTATGTTATGGGAACCTGTGGGTGGGCTTGATTAAAAACTAAACTATAATCATCATATGCCTAAGTTTAATAAACTACTCCCAGAGACTCACCAAATCTATCATGAAGATGATGGTTTTATCGGAGATATGGATTACTTTGAATTCAAAGATTTTAGAATTCAAATCATGAATGAACAAGCTTCTGGTTATTATGTCTTGTTCAATGGTTGTAATCTCTATATCGATAAGGATGGAAGAGTTGATAATTGGCCTAATGATATGTATGGTTTGATTGATGAACAACTTAGAAAACTTTGCAAGTGGGATTGATTATGGAACTTGACCAATTTATCGAAAAACTCAAGGAGAAGTTTTATAACAAAAACACTTGGTTTAAATCTGGATCTGCTCTTCAAGATTCTGTGTGTGATACTATCAAATCATTCATCTTGAAGAAGAATCTGATCATCATTTCTAAAGCGGAATATGATCAATTAAAAACTAAAATACAATAAATCCATGGAAGAAGAAATTAGACATTGGTTTAGATGTTTTGGTCAAGATTTTGATAATTATACGGTGGCTGCTGAATATTGCGCTGATGAATTAGGACATGATGAATGGTTGGATGATTCTGATCATGTCCTCTGGGATGTTGCAGTTGACTATTATGAAAACTAATAAATTTATCATTTATGTAAAGTATGATTGGTCTTCTGGTGGGGATCTTCCAGAGCTTCTTGAAAATTTAGAAAATGTTTTCTTGGATTATAATTGGGGTGGTGGTTTCAAAACAGAAAACTTCAGATATGATCAAAAATATTTCTATTGTGATATGATTTCCGACATCTTCAAAGAAGATGATTATGTGTATGATAACACAAAGCCTTATATTCAAGGAATGATTTCGGGTTATTTATTGGCAAAGGGAATTGAAATTATTTAAAAACTAAAGTATAATACAATTATGATTACAAGAGAACAAGTCAAAAAGATTTATGAAAACAATGGTGAATTTTCCTTTGAGATGGCTGTATATTGGGAAGATTGTAATGTAAATTATATGAATGAACTTCTTGATGAACAGGTTGAAGACGGTCATCTTCTAGAGGGAATTGACTATGATCCCATTGGTGTTGATAATGGTGAAATTAAATTTTTGGTGACTGTTGAAGATATGACTGGATATTTTGAAGAAGAATCAGAAGAAGATTGATTAAAAACTAAAATATAATAGTCACATGCCTCTACTATCCGTAAATACAAAATTAAATAAAGGTTTAGCTCTTGGGATTAAAACCATGGGACTCCATTTTGCCCCCCATAAATTATCAGGTAAGAATGTATGCCCTAATGCTTCCAAGGGATGTAGTTTTTCGTGTCTCAACAAATCGGGAATGGGATTCTATCAGTCTGTTCAAGACGCAAGAATCAAGAAGACTCAATACTTTCTCAATGATCGTAATAAGTTTATGTTTGAGTTGAAGAAAGAAATTGAAACTCAAATTCGTAGAGCTAAGAAGAATGATATGATTCCTTCTTTTCGTTTGAATCTTACTTCTGATCTTGCTTGGGAAAGTATCAAGCTTTCTGGTAAGAATTTGATGGATCATTTTCCAGAGATTCAATTTTATGATTACACAAAATCACCAAAGAGGATGCTTGACTTCCTTCTTGGTAAATTTCCTAAGAATTATCATCTTACTTTCTCTAGGTCTGAGAGCAATGATGAACATTGTCAAATCATTTCTAAACTTGGTGGCAGTATTGCAGTTGTTTTTAGAGGCAAACTTCCTGAAACTTATATGGGAATGCCTACTATCTCAGGCGACGAATCAGATGCAAGATTTCTTGATCCTAAAGGTGTTATTGTTGGTCTTGTTGAGAAGGGTCTTGCTAAGAAAGATAAGAGTTGATTTGTAGTAGAACCAGTTTAATATGAAATTACTAGCATTTATAGTGTTCATCTTATGCGTCTTTATATCTGGTCCCCTATGGCTTATCAAAGCTGTATTGTCTGATAATTATAAAAAGAATTTGAAACTTTGGCATGGTGAATTGAAATCAGACATACTTACACTACCATTATTTTGGAGTATGGTTGTTATGTTTTGTAATGGTGATGAATCAAAGATGGGGTATTAAATTATGAAAAAGAAACATCTCATTGAAGCTCTTCAAAAGTTTAACGATGATGATCATATCATCTTTGAAGACTTTTCATCCTCTTATGTTCCAAAGATGGAAGCTGTTTGTGGTAGAAGTGAGGCTTATACGGCTCATTTTTGTGTATTAAAACCTAATCATGAAGGTGATTGCTGGTGTTCATCCAAGGATGTTAATTTTACACCTGATCCGAGAAATATGAAAGAGGTTATTGAGGATTTATACACCCAACTCAGAGAGTATTCTATTGATGATGATTTATGTGTATGTCTTCCTAATGGTAAATTTCTTGATATTGTTTGGAATATTCCTGATAATAAATGGGTGTTAAAATATGAGAATCTCTCAACTGAGTTTGATTCTAAGTTGGATACAATCAAGTGGTTGGAGGAATATGGTGAGGAGTTTGTTGGGATCATTAAAAACTAGACTATAATACTCGTATGGCTGGAACTTACGTTACTATTCTTGAATCTGAGTTTGATAATATCTTTAAGTCTGAAAAAGGCTGGAGTAAAGAGTTATCTGGACAAGCTCAAGAGATTGTTTATACTAAGAATCTCAAGACTAAACCAAACCTTCAAGTAAGAGTTTATTCAACAATTCATAAAGATTCTGGTCTATCGAGAACTGTCGGAAGCGACTCAATAAAAATATGCGCCATCAATACAGTTCTCAATCGTGGAGTTATCAAGACAAAAAGAATTCATAGAACTTCTGGTTGGGATCAAAGAGTTACAGATAGGGTTATTGATGTATGGAATCAACTATTGTCATAGGAAGATTTAAGTTCCATCACTCATTTGTAAACACTTATAGAAATCTGCACATCGTAGAGACTAGAAGAAGACTGAAAGTTTGGTATACAAAATCTGAACAGAATCAAATTATTCATTATCTGAAGGAAAACAAAATCATTAAAAACTAAAATATAATAAGAACATGACAAAAGATCAAATTAGAGCCTTTCAAGCCTACGCAAAAATGGATGAGAAACATGCCGACTATCTTTCTGTTGGTTATGGTGTCAAAGAAAAATTGACAAATATTCTAAGTGTTGATTACGAAGATCTATACCAATATGATAATCTTTTTTTTAAAAGAGGTTGGAATGGTAATGATGAGAGTTGTTTATACTATCTCACTTCTAAAAAATGGGATTCTATTTTCGGGATAAAAGAATCAACAAAATCATCCATGGAAGAAAAGCTCAATTATGCCAAGAGTTTAATCGGGAAGCTTATCAAATCCCGAGAAAATGGCAATCAAGGAAAGGTGGAAGAAGTTCAAGTTCTTCTTGATTTCAGTAAATTAACTAGTCCTTCATTTGAATTGAAGGCTCTATTAGACATTGAATTATCCAAGCATGGATATGTAATCGTTTTGTCTGGTTATTGGCTTAACGGAAATAAAATGATTTATCCTATTACTGATTTTGATGTTGAGATCTTCACCAATAGTGTTAAGATCAATGGGTATGATTCTGTCGATAAAGGTGATTACTTTGAATTTGGTTGTGCTAAGATTACCAAAAAACAATTGAGAGCAGCACTAAACTTTATCACTGAAACAAATAGTGAATCAAAAGATTCCAACCGTGTGATTGAATCTGTTAAGATTGGTGCTGGTGAGTTTACTCTGAAAGATATCAAGACACTACTGAGTTAATATGAAAGAATTAGATCCAATCATTCGTAAGCTTTCAGAGTATTATGATTTTGATATCAGATATGATGAAGAAATTGACATTTGGATAATCCAAAACAAATTCAAGAATAATAGAGATCAATTCAATTTCTATTGGACGATGGCGGATTCTCCAGCTTGTGTTGATAGTTTTCTGGATGATCTTCGACAATACTTTTATGACGAAGGTAATCGTAGTTACTGATCATGGCTATTAATTTCTCTCGTCTGGAAGATATTTCAAAAGCTTTGATACCTTTGAATGAATCAGGTAGATCGTTTCATACCACTTTTGTTTATCGTGGTAATAAGCTTCTGACGATTGGTATTAATAACTATCAGAAGAGTCACAAGAGGCATATCTATGGTGAATACAAGTCCACTAGAAATCAAGGTAATTATGAAGCTGGTTGTCATGGAGAATTGGCAGCAATTATTAGGCTAGGTCTTGATGATTGTTCTGGGTTGAAGTTTATCAATGTTAGAATTAATAGGAATGGTCAACCAGCGATATCAAAACCTTGCGTTAATTGTGAGCGTATAATGAAGCAATTATTATTAAAAGAGATTTGGTATTTTGATGGTGAGAAATACGTCAAAGAGAAGTATTAAAAACTAGAATAAAATAGATTAAATGGAACAAGAATTATACGCATTTTGGAAATACGATCAATATCCTTACACCCTTTATGGTAAGATTGAAGAGTTTAAAGGTGATAGGGTTTATATTAAATCATATCAGAGTTGGTTTAAACCTTTTAAGGTTGTCGAAGGGAAAGATGCTTTGAGACTTATTTCTGATTTAGACTCAATCACCTATCGTAGAACTTGTGAAATTAATGATATCAATTTGAAGTATAAAAAAGAGTTGGATTCACTTATTAAAAACTAGAGTATACTATAACTATGACTAATCTAAAACAAACATTGTTTGAACTGTTTGGTGATTATCTTTTAGTTCCTTGCGAATTTAATACCGAACCAACTTATTATTATACATATAATACTGATGAACTTCGTGTTGATATTGCAGATAATTATGGTTACTATCTAGTATCGGTTGATTTAAAATCTTGTTTTAACAAAGTTAGCCAATCACCTATTCATTTTACCTTCTCTGAATATGGTAAGCTTTCAAAGCGAAAGAAGAATAGAATCAACCAAGCTGTAAGATTTCTAATGGCTAATGAAAAAGATGCTGGAACATTCTTAGGAGAGATGAAAGCATTTGATGATCTTGGTTGGTTGACCAGAAAAGAATATTACGCAACAATTTAATATGCACGCAAATTACATCAAAGAATGTTTCAATCGTAAAGATCAAGATCAAACGATTAGAGATATTAAAACTCTGATCACCAAACATAAACTCCAATTTGATGGGTTTATCGTTACTGGTATCTCTGGAATTGTTATGGGTTCAATTCTTTGCAGAATCCTTAGAAAAGATTTAGTGATTGTTCGTAAAGATGGTGATGGAAGTCATTCTTCTTATTCTGTCGAAAACTATAAACCAAATAAGAAATATATTTTTCTTGATGATTTGGTTTGTAGTGGTAAAACATTCAGGAATGTTGAGGAGAAAATGAATGTGGCATTTTCCGATTTGAAATACAGTTATCTTTATCCATTTGATAAAAAGTTCGACAAGAAATCTAAGATCATTGGTAAGCTTCTTTATTCGGGGGGACCAACTTACGATCCAATACGAAAATCAATCACCAAAGTATATCAATTAAAAACTAAAATATAATAAACGTATGAGAGAATATACAATCATTTGGGTTGATAGTTGGATGTCTGGTAGTCATCGTCAAAGCATAACAAAAAAGAAATTTATTAGAGCTAATTCTGTTGAAGATGTTATGAATTCTGTTTATGGTGATGCCATCATTTATCTCTTTGAAGGGTTTATTCCTACTCTCGGAGAAGAGATTACAGAAGATTCAATCGAAACAATTAATTAAAAACTAAAATATAATAAACGTATGAGCACTACAAACATGTCACTATCTGCTAACGATATCTTTAACAAAATCCTCGACTCTCGCGGACGTTTCGTTAAGGTTCGTTATAAGAGTAATCCTTCTACCAAGGCTGAATTTAAGGGTGTTAATCTTGAGAAGGTTACTACTACTATCATTCAAGCTGGTGTGGCTTATGAGAACCTTAAAACTGTTAAGGAAGCTATTGCATCTGGTGAACGTGATGAAGTTGGTGAACTTCCATGGGGAGAATGGCTCGTTGTGGATGATAAGAGTTTCTATCCATACCTCATTACTCATAAAGATACTTTGTATCTTCGTATGACTCCTTCACAAACTGGTAATCATAAGGGTGAAACTCATTACTTTGTTGATGGTGTGGAAGTTGATAAGGATAAGTTTGCTGGCTATCTCACTAACTCAGAAGCCAAGAAACTTCTTGAGAAGTCTGAAGGTCCAGTGGTTTATAACATCAAGTTGGATAATCTTCTTGATCTTCCAATTGCAGTTGATTAATATTATGAAATTCGATAAAAATATATATGCTTATGAATTAGGTTATGGTCATGCTGATGGGTTCCATTATCCTCATGATGGAAAGAATCATAATCCTTATGAAAAGAATTCAAAACAATTTGATCAATACGAAGATGGGTATAATGAATGGCTTGACAGGAATTTACACTATTCAAAATGCGCTGATTAAAAACTAAACTATAATACTCATATGAAGATTACCAATCAACTATCGGAAAACGAATTTGTTATTGATCTTGGAGATACTCCAGTAGATAATAAGAATACTCATGTTTTAGTTGCTCATGATTATGTGATGTTTAAGAAATTGGGAGTTATCTCAACCGATGATTCAAAGTATGAGAAAGACATCTATGGTAAGCATGGATTTTTGTCAAATGGTGTAAAGATTCCTGTGTTGTGCCAAGTTGGTATCAATCAAATGGGAAGTGTTATTGTTCCTATGCTTAATGAAAGAAAGGAAATGAAGACCGAACATTATAGTCGCTATACTTATAATGATACCACTGTGACATTCTTCAATGAAGCTGGGGAGAAGATGATTGCTATTCCTGATGGAAATGGTGGGTTTGAAACTATCAGTGTTGCTCTTTATCAAAAGATTAAGAGCCTCAAGGATTAAAAACTAAACTATAATACTCATATGAATAACGAAGATAAGATTGATTTATTATTAGAAATTGTATGGTATGGTATCCATTGGGCTGAAGATAATATCAGTGAGAATCCTCATGATGGTAGTATGACGACAATAGCACATCAAATTGCTTGTTGTATCTGTCAATGGTATAATATTGATGGAGTTCCAACTAGTGAGACATATGATTCTTTGAATTTTGATAATCTCACAACCAAAGAAAAGTTAAAACATGATTTGGTTAATTGGATCTCCCTCTTACAAGAGGATCATTATGCTGCTACTCATTGATTGATATGTCTCCTAAATTCTATAACAATCTTCTCTATTATTGTTCAACAATTAGAGATACTTCCGAAAGTGCTGAAACATTAGCACAAGAATTCTTAATAAAATTCAGTAATTTATCAAAATGGAATCAGGTTAATATTTCACTTATTATTGATAATGAAGGATTTGAAAAAGCATTTGAAGAAATAGAAAATTTATAAAGCCGTTCAACCTAATCAGTTGATAGTCAGAGGTGAAAACTAGATGATGAGAAATGGTGTGATAACCATAAAACACTGTGGCAATGCTCGTAATGATGGAAGCGTTAGTTGTGATATAATGGAGTTCAAAAGACTTTGAAGTTGTATCAAGTCTTCGGATAAGCAACCCATCTTTAAATTTCAAATAAAATCATTCATTAAAAACTAAACTATAATACTGATATGAGAAAGATCACAAAACAAACTGTCGAAGCATTTGAAAATAATAAGAATTTTAAATCTGGTAATATGGAAGTTTCTTCTGATCAATTTACTAATCGGATGTGGCTTCATGGAAATCTTATTGCATTGAAAGATCATGTGAATAATGTTTTCAAAGTATCTTTGGCTGGATGGAATACTCCTACCACAAGAGATCGTCTTAATGGTATTACTGGTGTATCCATTCATACTAAGAATGGACAAGCTTACCTTAATGGTAATAAGATGGATAATAATTATTGGTATATCATCTAATGAATCCTAAACTTAAAAAAGCTTTATTTGATGCTGAAAGTGTGGCTCACTTACAAGGTTATGAATGGTATATCTTACCATTATCAGACACAGCAAGACTTATGTATCAACTTCTTATTGATAATGGTGTTGATGTGGATAAGGCAATTGATGAATCAGATATTAGATTTAGTTAGATTAAAAATAAACAACAAATAAAATAGAAGCAAAAAATATGGCACAACCCGTAAAGAAAATAGTAAGAAAGAAAGTAGTTGCTAAAACACAAGAGCAAAAATATACAGAACTTCAAAATTTGATGGTTGAGTTTTTTGGTCTTGAAGTTGGTGATAGTGTTCAAGTTATCAGTGAAGTTGAAGAGAATGAAAGTGGTTCTTGTAGCGACCAATCCAATAATATTGGAGAGATTTTGGCAATTGAAGACATTTCTATTGATGGTATATTTCTTTCAGATGAAAATTGGTATCCAGTATATGCTCTTAAGAAAGATTTAAATAGTTTCAAAATCAATGATGATTATACCGCACAAATTGATGATGATGGTTCTGTAATTATTGGTTGCACTACTGTTGGCTTTGATCTTCTTACTAAGATTTATACTGCTGCATTGGCCAAGCATGAAGAGTATATTGATATTTTTGACGATGAAAACTATAACTCTTGATCAATTCAGAGAACTAATCAAATCTGCTTATACTCTTGAAGTTGATGGATTAATTGTTCAATCATATTGTATCTTTGATAATCCAGAAAATGAATTCTTCCTATGGATTTCTTTAGATAATAACTTATTCATTAAGTTCTATTCAGATGATAATCAAGAAATTAGACATGATGAAAAGGGTCTGTATCTGATGGATGAATTGGGAATCATTTTTGCGGTGATGCCAATTATGAAGGAAATTTTAAATGATTAAAAACTAAACTATAATACACTTATATGAAAACACAATTCGTCGCACCACAAAAGAGTCTTATCAGTTCGTGGAAGCATGAAGCTTTCACTAAGCCTAAGAAAACTGTGGAAATGATTAAGAAGTCTCTTGGCAATAAGCCTCAAAGTTTGATTTATATCAGGGGAAGTGTTGCCAAGGCTGGTAATGCCGAACATAGCAATCTTTATTAATCTTAAAATACATGTCAAATAATAAACAAGGAAGTTTAGGTAATATACTTGCAGCGATTTGTAGCTTTTTTATTCCCGGATTAGGTCAATTATTTCAGGGAAGATTGATGATTGCAATTGTTCAATTTGTATTGACAATTATGCTTTGGTGTATATTGTTGGGTTGGATTATTCATATCTGGTCAATTATTGATGCTGCAAAGTTTAATCCCGCAGATTAAAAACTAAACTATAATACTCATATGAACAAAATCAAATTTGAGCAGGAATTGGTTCTTTCTAATTCATATAGTTCCAAGAATATTGGTAAACATATCAATGAAATGGAGCTTCGTATTCATCCTCATGGCAAGTCTGGTTGTATCATTTGGAATTATTGGCCAGAGAATGATGAAGATAACATGGATGAAACTGTTATTGGTCTTTGGTTCAATGGTAATGAAGAAGTCGAAGATTATGATGGTGTCTTTGAACTTCCTACCGAAGCTTTAAAACTTATTCGTGATAATGGATATGGGTTTAATGAAGATATGAGGGAAAGTTATCCTGATCCCACACCAGAATTTACCAAAGAATATGTCAAAGGTATTCTGGGAAATCTTCTCAATGAAACAAAGTCTGATAACTGGGATTGGAATGGTAAAAAGACTTTGATGATTCTTGCTGAAAGATTGGGTGTTTGAGTAAATGATCTTATCACCAAGGGATTTGAATATCTCATAATAGCTTAATTAAAGCCTTCGTATAGTAACGATGAGTTCTGGTAATAATCCAGTTATGAGTAAAAAATCCCTTGGTGATATTCTTTAAAAACTAAACTACAAAAAGAGTATGAGTCGTTCAAAGAAGAAAGATTATCCTAATATATTTGATTCTCGTAGATTTGATTGGAGTTGTAGGAATCATGGTTCATGTTGCTATTGCCAACATAATAGAATATTCTTTGATGAGAAAGCTAGAGCTAAAGCTGATTTAAAAGAACAAGAAAAAGATTATCAATACTTAGAAGATTGATTAAAAACTAGGTTAAAATAGTAACGTAAGCGAAACCACTACTTATTATGCAAGATACACTTCAACAAATCGCTATTTATGATTGGGTTAAGAATCCTAATCCTGCTAAAAAGAATCTTATTGTTAAGGCTAGGGCGGGTTCTGGTAAGTCTAGTTCTGCTTGTAAGGCTATGCAGTATATTACTGGTAGTGGTCTTATGTTGGCCTTTAATGCTATGGCTGCTAATGAGCTTAAAACTAAGCTTATGAATATGGCTTTGCCTAATGTCACAGCTTCGACTTTTCATGCTGCTGGTAAAGGGATGCTCTATAAGGCTTTTGGTTATCATAAGGTCAATGCATCTAAGGTATATTTCATTACTGAGAATTATTGTCAAAGTGAAACACTAACTTATGCTCGTAATTTTATTGCGAAGTTGGTTGGGTTTGCTAAACAAAATGCCTTTGGAGTTAAAGGTGAAACTCTTATTAGTGATACACAAGCATGGATGGACATTATTGCTCATCATGATATTACTCTTGAGGCTGATGTTGATTTCCTCACTGTAATTGAGATTGCCAAGGATGTATTGATTGAGTCTAATAAAGATTTGAAGTGTATCGACTTTGATGATATGTTATATCTTCCATTGATTTATGATGTGAAGTGTGATCAATACGATTGGCTTGTTGTTGATGAAGCTCAGGACACCAACCTTTGCAGGAAGATTCTTGCTCGTAAACTTCTTAAAATTAGTGGTCGTGGTATTTTTATTGGAGACGATTTTCAAGCAATCTATCAATTCTGTGGAGCTGAGAGTAATTCTTTAGATCTTATTGCTGAGATGTTTGATTGTGAAGAATTACCACTGTCAGTCTCATTCCGTTGTGGTAAAAAGATTATCGAATCTGCTCAATTTTATTGCCCTGATATTCAGGCATTCGATAGTAATTCTGAAGGATCTATTACATACACAAAATATCAGGAGTTTGTTGATAATGCTCTCAACATTAAACTTGACAGAAGTGTGGGGATTCTTTGTAGGAATAATGCTCCTAATGTTGCACTTGCATTCGCCTTAATAAAGCAAGGAATAGGATGCAGGATCGAGGGAAGAGATATTGGTAATGATCTCAAGAAGCTTGTTAAGAAATGGAAGCGTGTCACTGATCTTGATCAATTCACTATTAAGCTTACTGAATTCTTCACCAAAGAATTTGAAAAGGCTAACTATGCTAAGATGCAACTTCTTGAGGATAAGTTAGATGTTATGATCGTGCTCATTGAACGTGTGCAAAGTCTCGGTAAGAATGATATGTATTCTTTGGAGAAATTGATCACGGATATGTTTACCGACTCCACCGATGATAATGTTCCCAACGTGGTGACACTTAGTTCTATTCATAAGGCCAAAGGATTGGAGTGGGATACTTGTTACATGCTTGATATGCAACAATTTATCCCTTCTCGTTATGCAAAGCAACAATGGGAATTAGATTCCGAAAATTGCCTAGCTTATGTTGGTATTACTCGCGCAAGACACGAATTGATTCACCTCACGGATGCACCTAAAAGAAGGAATAAAGAAGATTAAATGTTGCATCTGTAATCTGCCGTGTAAATATATACATGACAGATAATATAAACAATGTCGAGACAGCAATCAAGAATGGTAAGTTCAAAGTAATCTCCAGACCAATAATTCCCATAGAAGATTTAAAGGTTGGAGATTATCTTTCATCTTATCATTTTGCAGATTCCGCTGTATATGCTAGGATATTGAAATCTATTGATAAGGTTTCCTACTCTGGGAAAGTATTGGTTGTGAGTGTTGATAATAATATTGTCAGACTAACTCCAGATAATGATTGTTTGGTTAGATATAGATGTAGAGAGAATGATCATTGCGTTTATGTAATGAAAAAGGGGAAAGCTTTCAGAGTTGGTATGAGTAAGATATGGCATGAGGATAATGGATGTGGTCCTTATAAAAGATTGGTTGAAGAGTCTGGTGATGAGTCTTGGATTTTAGGTATATTTCCATCAAGAAGACATGCCCTTTTAGAAGAAGCGAAAGTATCAATAAGATTTAGATTACCCCAAACTATGTTTTCCTATAAAGAAGGTCGAGGATCATGGACACAAGAAGAATTTGATGATGTTTGGGGTGAAGTTGATAATTATGAAGACGCTAAGAAAGCCTTAGAGTATTACAATAGAGATATTAACTATCCCTATTTTGATAGATCTAAATTACACACTTCTATAAAAAGACCTCATGTTGTAAAGGCTTGTAATATTTTAAAAAATTCCGAAATGTTTATCCGCAACAAAAAGTGGATGAACATTGATATCTCGGAGGATACTTATGAAGGTGATATCTATAAACTAATTGTTGATAAAGATAACAACTATTTTCTGAACAATATCTTAATTAAAAACTAACCTAAAATACTAATATCATGAACTTCATTCGATATGACAAGTATAAACTAGGTAGGTGGAATCATGATCCTAGATATCAAATGAGTATCATCGGAGAGATTGATGATATGTATATCGTCTGGGATCATGACTTCTGTATCTTTACCACTTGGATGAAGAGGAATGTCACTATCATAGATAACTCTGATGATGTGAACTTTCAGAATGCTTATTGCATTTATATCAAAGGTGTTTATCATAGTATTAGAAAATTTGAAGACAAACTAAAAGATGCTGTTGAGAGGGAATTATCATTCATTAAAAACTGAAGTAAAATACTTACATGAAGCGTCAACAAATGATTTCTTATCTTGAAGGTATTATTTATACCGCAAATCTTCTTAAAGAGGATGTCAATCTAAAACTTCCTGATAATTATGAGGATGAATTATTATCAGAGTTGGAAAGGATTGAGAATGACTTGGATTCAATTCAGGATTATATCAAAGATCCAATTCCTTAACAATCAATAACTTATGTCTAAAATCTGTATCAATAATGAAGGTCTTGAAAAGTATTTGACAATCGGTAAGTCTTATACTATCCTAATGAAGTCTGAGACTCTTTATGAGATCTTAAATGATTTAGGTGTGAGAATGTTCATCGGAACTGAAAGATTTCAATAATTAAAAACTAGAATAAAATAACAACATGCAAACCGTTAATATCGAAGATCTAAAAAGTAAAATCAATAAAGTTAAACAAACTATTGATGATGTAAAGAATTTTAAGAACATTAAGATTGGTTCTCGTCTAATTTGGAAAGATAGTTGGAGTAATTGTGGTGTGGGTGAATATATTTTCACTTTTGTCGGAACCGGATATGTATTGGTAAACCTTGGAGAACATGGGGGTTATTGGAGCTTTCCAATTGAGAATCGTGATGATGCCATCACTGGAATTATCAATCTAGAGTATGATGGAACCTTTAGACTTGTTGGTGATCCTCTTATTTCTGACCTTGAAAAAGAATTGAAAGATCTTAAGGATCAACTTGAAGAAGCTCTCAATCCTAAAGATCTTAAATGTTCTGATGCTCCTGATGGTTGGTATGTTATCAGTGGAAAAACATTTGATGGACTTTGGGCAAATAAGTCGATTCAAAAGGGTGATGTTGTCTTTATCAAAAATGGTATTGTCTTTATGAAAGATCACGGAAAGTTTTCTGATTCTCATGATCAGAATGAATATTGTATTGAGGGTCTTAGGAAAAGTGCATGGTATGGATATCTCGTTGAGAAACTCCCATGAATGTCACTGAGTTTCAATCACTTAAAGATCTAAGCAATCTTATTCCTTGTAGGAAAGTTGCTTATGATAATTCTGAAGAGTTGAAGGTTTCATTATATGGTGAAAAGTTTAATGATCTATTAGCTTTCTATAAAGACCAATGGCACTACATCTCAACTATTAAAAACTAAACTAAAATATTGATATGGAAACTCTTGAAGAAAAGTATGAGGATTATACGGATGAAGAACTTTGTAAAGAATGGAATCGTCTGGAAACTTTGAAGTTATCCGATTGGGTCGAAACAAAGATGGATTATGTTGAATCATTACTTAAGAGTAGAGGTGTGATTGCTTGGAATTATAAGGGTGAAATCACCCAAAGAGACAGAGATTAAAAACTAGAATATAATACTACTATCATGAAACCATTTAATAAAAACGAACTTGAATCTTGTAAGACTATGGGTGATGCGTTTGATTTCTTTCGAAATATCGAAACTTCTGGTATTCAAAACTTTATCAAAGCCTTGGAAAATGCCAAAGAATATGTTGATATTACAATGAGGGATGAAAGTTTCCTTGGTTATGCTAAAGCTGAACTTCGTTATCGTTTATGAAATGTTTTATCATTGTAATTTCTCCAACTGTTGATGGTTTGGATGTTCAAGAGTATCATGAACTTGCTACTCGTAAACAATTCAAATCTTATAAAGAAGCTTGGGATTATACTTCTTTCTATGCTGAAAGTGTGAGGGATCGGGTGATTATTGTTGAGTGTCACCTTGGTCTTACCTATTAAATTAAAAATAAACAAAACAAAAATATGAAAACTGTTGTAAAAACTCTAGTGCCTTCCGATCAAACTCTTGTTGAAGATGTCAACGAGCGTAAATATTATGGATTTATGCTTGCTCATAGTTCTCCCGGACTGATTATTAAAGATAATTATCATGGCGAGGCGAAATATATGAGTATGTTTTTCTTTGATATCACAAGAGGTAATAAGTGGGGCAGGTCTTCGACTCTGAAAGAATGTATCAATCATCTTCTTTCTCATGATAATAAACATAATCCACCACAAGTATTTGAATTTAATACTTATAAAGAATTATTCAAATGGGCTTCAGAGCAATGATTAAAAACTAGGTTACAATAATGACATGATGAAAGAAAAGATCCTTGCTAAAGTCGAAGAAAGTTTTCTTAAAGCCGAAGCTTATTATGGTCGCACTTTTCCAAGACCTAATGTTATCTTTAAAAGGAATGGAACTTGTGCTGGTTATGCTACAAGAGATTGTAAGACTCTGATGTTTCAACTGGATCTTGCGGAACATCATGAAGAGGATTTTATCCTTAACACTGTCCCGCATGAAGTTGCTCACAATATCCAATTTCATCTTTATCCTCGGAGTAAGGGTCATGGATATGAATGGAAAAGTATCATGACAAGGGTTATGCGTATTCCTGCGGATCGTTGCCATTCTTATGATACAAGTGTTACTAAGACTAAAAAGCAAGGGACTCATACTTATACTTGTGGATGCAATACCATCTTTAATCTGTCAACCACTCTTCATAATAAGATTCTCAAGGGTCAAAATCGTCGGTGTCTGAAGTGTCATAGTCGTATCTTTCTCAAGTCTGATACTGCTGAAAGTCTCTTGAAACAAATGGAAGAGATTCAAAACAAACTTAACAATAAAAAAGTATCATGAAAACTTGGGTAAAGGCTGGTAAACATGGTTGGATTGATGTTGATGATACTAAATTCATTGATATTAGCGAAGATATGTATGGGAGGGATGAATATACCTTCGAATACAAAGGTGAAGAATATACCTCAAATGTTGTGAGTGGCTCTCGACCGGGATAAATTCATTAAAAACTAAAGTAATATACTCATATGTTCAAAGCCACACAAAATAAAGGATTCTGTATTAAATTTGAAAATGGTATAGAAGTATCAATCCAATTTGGAAATGGTAATTATTGCGAAAATCGTTCCAAGGAGAATAATAATGTTATTACTTCTTGTGTGAATGCCGAAGTAATGGCTTATGATGAAGATCATAATGTTATTCTTGAACCTCAAGGATGGAAAACTCCTGAAGAAGTATTAGAATTGTTGAATGATCTTTCATCCCGTATGAGTAAGAAGGAAAAATACCTTAATGAAATTTGGCATAAGGGTTATGATCAAGGTGAGAATGCCAATGATTATAAAGATATTATAAATCCTTATAATGAAGAGGATGAAGAACATGGTTCCTTTGCATCTGGTGTATATTCTGGATGGAAGGATAACAATTAAAAACTAAAGTAAAATAAACGTATGACAAGTCCTGAAGTTCTGGTAAAGATTAAACTTTCAATCGATGGTATTATTGAAAAAAGATTTAATACTTGTGAAGAGGCATGGGCATGGGAAAGAGAAATTAAACGTTATCATACTCACAGGAGAAGTATTAAGGATAGACAATTTGTATGGTGGTCATTTTATGTTGGATGCACTTGTCGTGGCAATACTTATGGTGGTTATCTTAGAGGAAGTGAATATTCTCGCGGTGCTGAAAGTCTTGAAATGTCCAAAGTATCTGAAAGATACATTGCTAGTAAAAGAAGTAATTGGACCTACCCAAGTGAATTGATTAAAAACTAAAGTAAAATAATCTTATGAAAACCACTGAAATGATTCTTCCTACTTGGATGGCTTCAAGTCTTATTAATGGAGATATGTCTGGAACCAATGATGAAGAAGCTGATAAAATTGATGATCTTCTTCTTTATGTGAATGAACATAATCTTGGTGAATGTGTGGATGTTTCGGATGATTCTAGTTTCTATAATCGTCCTCCTATTGATAGTATTTTAGCCTATGGCGAAACATTGGGTGGTGATTATTCGACTTATACTTTTCTCAGCAATGGTTGAGTTGAATGATTGAATTGATTAAAAACTAAAGTAAAATAAACGTATGACAAAGGATCAACAAAACGCTATCAACTTTAAGAATGAGTGCAATCAACTCGGATGGAACTATAATGTTCATGGTTCCATCGTGACTATCACTAAAAGTTTTACTCCCGGTGATAAGAATGGTTTTTGCGACTGTGATGGTGAATACTATTCAATTCTTTCTCTTGCACCTTTAAAGGGTGGAAGTATCTGGGGAACTGATGGTGGTGGTATTGGTGGAATGTCTGCACTTAATTCTGGATTCTTTAAGATGAATAAGTCCGGTAGTGGTAAAAGATTCCTTAATGAGTTGGCCAAACTCTGATTGATTAAAAACTAAAATATAATAAACGTATGAGCAACAAGAACATCGCTAAACTCTGGATCAATCAAACTAAACCCTTTGCCAAAGGTTCAAACTTTTTCTTCGAGGGAACTAAGATTTATTCTTATGGTTATCATTTTCTAATCGCTGAAATCGTTGGTGATAAAGTTATCTTTAATACTGAAAAGTATTCACAATCAACTTCCAAACATCAAAGTATTGTAAAAATGGCAATCTCTGGAAGTGGATTGACCTTGGAATATAAGTAATAAACCTCAAAAACAAGAGGGAATATTCATTAAAAACTAGGTTAAAATATAAACGTAACCAATGACAAGTAACCTTTCAAATAAAATCGCCAAAAGTATTAGTAATCTCTCTCCAATGGAAAGGGATAAAATCATCCAAAGCATTCAAAGAATGAATGGAAAGATTACCTATTCCAATCAGGATTTTGACAATGAACAATATCTGTCACAAGATTTGTATAAAGCTTGCAAAGACGATCAACCTTTAATGTATGAGGATACCGAACAAAGTATCTATGGATTTGCAAAGTAATCTCCATTAAAAACTAAAGTAAAATACTTACATGAACATCTTCGAAACCTATCTAAAGTTTACTGATCGTAATGGTAATGAGACTTTTGTTTCAATCTATCAGTATACTCAAGAGCATCAAGATACCTATCAAGATGATATGTCTGAGGTTCTTTTTAACTCTGAATTTGAGCCAATTTGAGCAATAATCTGCTCAAAATACATAATAATGACCTAAAGTGAGCAACTTTCTGCTCAAAATAATAATGTGTAAAGTTCATGAAACCCTTATAAAACAAGGAAAGTAATGATAGAGATAAGGGAATAGCAAGAAAGATACATTAAAAACTAGATTAGAATATACTTACGATGAAACCAATTACAAATTTGTTGAATGAAGTTGAATTTAATAAACTTACACGTAATCAAAAACGTGTAAAGATTGCAGAAGATGTGATTTTTCGTATCTTTGCTGAAAATCTTATCGAAAGTAATGGTAGTATTCTTGGAGGTAATATTAAAGAAATTGTCGAGGAAGTTCCTCTGAAAGAAGCTATTAATAATACTTCATGTGAAGTATGTGCAAGAGGTGCAATTATGTGTTCTTGGATTGGTAATTTTAATAAAGTTACTTGGAATGATATTGATCCTTTATATCGTAGAATGATTGATTATAGTTCCAAAGGTTTCCCCCCACAATTACTCGAAGTATTTGATCAGGAAATGCTTGACAATATTGAAGCAGCATTTGAGCATTCTACTTTCGAATGGCATTATGATCACAATGAAACACAAAAGTATGTGGATGCTTTTGAAAGATATGATGATGAAGAGGATGAATACATTGGAACTCCCATTGTTTTACTCATGGAATGGATCATCAAGAACAATGGTGATTTTCCCCTCCCATAACAATCATTAAAAACTAGGTTAAAATATTACTATCATGAAAACAAACGGATTCACACTATTGGAATTGATTCTTGGAATCTTTATTGGTTTGGTCGGAATTACAGTTATCTTGTATGTCATTACATGGATCATAGTTCTTTATCACTTCATTACCAAATTCTGGTGATCATTAAAAACTAGGTTAAAATACTACTATCATGAAGCTCAAACAATACATCGGTAATACAATCTACATCGTCAATGATAACTATTTTGCTGATGGATTCTTTGGAAAACTTGATATCATTCAAAGTAGATCGGGAGAGTTCTATAATTATCTTGTCAATGGTGTTCAATTCTTTGATAGTGATATTATCAATATTGACAACGAATGTGTTGGTGATATACTTGTGACTCTGAAGTAATACTTATAAAGGACATGTAGCTCAGTCGGATAGAGCAAAAATTTTCTAAATTTTAGGTCATTGGTTCGATCCCAATCATGTCCACCAATTTTCAAATCATTAAAAACTAGATTAAAATACTACTATCATGAATATCGAAACTAATAACTCTTGTAACTCTTGTAACTCTTGTAACTCTTGTAACTATTGTGACTATTGTGACTCTTGTGACTCTTGTAACTATTGTGACTATTGTGACTCTTGTTACTATTGTTACTCTTGTGACTCTTGTGACTCTTGTAACTCTTGTAACTCTTGTAACTCTTGTAACTCTTGTGACTCTTGTAACTATTGTGACTCTTGTGACTCTTGTGACTCTTGTTACCCTTGTTACTATTCAAAAAATCTTAAAATGACTGAATACAACACATTTTGTTGGTCTGAACAATACAATGATGATAAGTCATTCCAACAAAAACGTTATCGTATCTTTAATAAAGAGTATTCAAAATCTGCATACGTAAAAATTACATCAAAGATTGAATCCATTATTCCTAATCCCAATAAACTGAAGTTATCAGAGTTTTGGAAAAAGATCACTCAGGATCAAATCAAATCTATCATGAATATTGAAGATCTTGAATTTGATGTGGAAGGTTTTGAATATATCACTGGAATCAAGGTTCAAAAAGAACTTAGTGAAGTTGAAAAAGCTATTCAACTTTTGACCGAAAAAGGATTACTGAAGGATGGAAAGGTTCTCTTATAAATTATAATACTCCCATTCTCAATAAGGATTAATTATTGATTGTTAACCCTAGAGCAAAACAACTTTATTTGTTGTAGGTATAAGGAATGATATAAATGTCCTTATTGAGAATGATTGATTAAAAACTAGATTAAAATACTCATATCATGAACGGTTACAAAGCATTTTACAAAGGAAAGTCAATCGAAATTTATGCCAATACTTCTTATGGGGCGCAACAATTAGCAGCAAAACAATTCAAGGCTAAAAAGTCTTACGATGTGACAGTCGTTCTTTGTGAGAAAGGAGAAGAGCAAGTGTTTCATACTGCCTGATTGAATAACTTTCAGATTAAGGACATTTCATCTTGACATTACCACTGAGATATGTTAATATTGAATGTCCTTAATCTGACTAATCGGGGAGAAGGATAATGATATTTATTTAATCAATCAGTTATGATTTAAAACATAAACTAATTGTCCCGTAGCTGAGAGGTTTTAGCACTTTCTTTATAAGGGAGAGACGTGGTTTCGATTACCACCGGGACTACCATTTTATTCATTAAAAACTAGATTAGAATACACTTACAATGAACTACAAAATTACAAATATTGATTGGGATACTGATGGAAACGTGGAAGATTTCAATTCACTTCCACAAGAAGTTATTGTAAGTGTTGCTGATGAGGATGATATTGCTGATGCACTTTCTGATGCTTATGGATGGTGTGTCAAGTCTTTTGAATCCACCCCAGCCTAATTAAAAACTAGATTAGAATAAGCGTATGAAAGATCCTATTGAAGCTATTCGATTCGCTGGTTTTAGTCTTAAATTTGCTGAAGAAGTATTGATCAAAGCTCAAAATAAGGCCAATGAATCAGGCGAGAATGTTTACATCTGTCTTGATTACAGGAGTATCTATTATGTTTATCATTCCTTTCTCACAATGTCTGATGATGTAATCACCCACGTTGAACCAATTAAAAACTAGATTAGAATACTTTCGAGATTACCACTCCCCCGAAAGGAGAAGGAAAGAACATGTCACTGCAATAATACTGCAAACCCTCACACCTGAATTGACAGGAAATCTCAATCATCTTCATTAAAAACTAACTTAGAATACTACTATCATGGAACGTAAAACCAAACAACAAATCATCGAAGAGACTTTCAATTACTACAATGAAGATCCTTCCCGTCGTGCCAAGACTAATGGAAAGTGTCAATACTTGGATGTTAATGGCAATATGTGTGCTTTTGGTAGGTGTGAAATCAATCCTCCTTTGTCTAAAGGTATCAGTGATAGTGTGACTGATAGGTTTGATGCACAAGAAGAGATGGATCAAGCTTTAAAAGAAGAATATCGTGGACATTCATTTGATTTCTGGTCTGATCTTCAAGCCTTTCACGACAATGAATATTATTGGGATCTTGAAGCTGGAAAGGTTGATGAAGA
>Ga0214919_10000140_pt1 | contig 116332 bp, 120 predicted proteins | sample LL1503_MetaG_FD_177994 | JGI IMG/M metagenome (GOLD analysis project Ga0214919, IMG submission 177994) | Freshwater microbial communities from Lake Lanier, Atlanta, Georgia, United States - LL-1503 | ecosystem: Environmental > Aquatic > Freshwater > Lake | place: USA: Georgia | collected...
GTGTATGGACCGTATAACCAAATCGGGTTAATGGAAGCAACCGCTGAAAGGAAAGCGATAACTCCGAAGACGATGAAGAAGAATCCACCAGCCTTTGCCATGTAAACAGGCATCAATGGATATCCGACAACATTCTTTTCTGTACGTCCTGGACCTGGGTACTGAGTGTGCTTCTGGTACCAGACCAACATTAAGTGCGCGGTAATCAGTGCAAGGAAAGCACCTGGCAATAACAGAACGTGCACCGTGTAGATACGAGGAATAAATGCTTCACCAGGGAATGCTCCACCAAATGCAAAGTAAGCAAGGTAAGAGCCCACTACTGGAATAGCTTGAATAATCGCTTCGGCGATACGAATTCCTGTTCCTGACAAAAGATCATCTGGAAGTGAGTAACCAAGGAAACCTTCAACGATTCCTAGAGTTAAAAGACCAACACCAATGATCCAGTTACCTTCGCGAGGCTTACGGAATGCACCTGTGAAGAAAACCCGCATCAAGTGAGCAACGATCGCCGCCATAAAGATGAGAGCCGCCCAGTGGTGAATCTGACGCATCAACAAACCACCACGTACCTCAAATGAGATGTGAAGGGTTGATGCATACGCTGCAGACATCTTGATTCCCTCAAGAGGGGCGTATGAACCTTCGTAGATAACTTCGCGTTGAGAAGGATCAAACCAAAATGTTAAAAAAGTTCCTGAAAGCAAAAGAATGATGAATGAGTACAGAGCAACTTCACCAAGTAGGAATGACCAGTGATCAGGGAAGACCTTTTGCAAATTCTTCTTCATCCATGCAGCAGCGCCAGTGCGCTCATCTACATAGTTTGCAACTTGTCCTAAACGAGCTTCAGCTGTCATCGTGAGTCACGCTCCCAAAAACTTGGTCCGACCGGTTCGGAGAAAGGATTGCGGGCAACGAGGTAACCCTCGCCATCCACGGTGATATCTAACTGCGGAAGTGGTCGCGCCGCAGGTCCAAAAATAACCTTGGCGGCACGAGTCACATCAAATGTTGATTGGTGGCATGGACATAGCAGGTGCTTGGTCTGTTGTTCATATAACGCAACTGCGCAACCCATGTGGGAACAGATCTTTGAAAAGGCGATGATTCCTTCATGGGTCATTGCGAGACGATCTGGCTCAAGGTTGAACTCATCTGGACGTAAACGGATCAAAAGAACAGCATCCTTAGCGATATCGCTCAAGGGGCGGTGCTCTGGATCTTCAATCTCTGGCAAAACCTGTGCAACTGCGCCAACCTCAAGATCTGAGGCTTTAATACGGCGATTTCCTGGGTCAGTAACTAGATGAGTTCCCGATTTCCAGGTTGTCTTTTCCAATTCATTTCCAGGAAGTGGACCTAAATCACGAAGCAAAAGAATGGGAGAAAGAGCGGACAAACCAAGTGCGGCTCCAAGTGAGCGCTTTATTAATGAACGTCGCCCTAATCCTGCAGCACCTGCTCCATCCTTAACCGCTTGAACAAACTCTTTGCGATCAGAGTCTGGAGAACGAAACTCATGACGATGCGCAATTACCTCTTGATCTGGCATCAATGTCTTGGCCCAATGAATCGCACCCATTCCGATAAAGAACAGTGAGATAGCCATTCCAAGACCTAGCCCAAGTTGATGTGCATTTTGATCACCCATTACTGGGATAAAGATAAATACATCATCAGGAATAAAAATATAGGAGAAGATAAGAAGCAGAGTTCCAATAGCTGAAATTCCAAAGAGGATAGCTACCTGACGTTCTGCACGCTTTGCTGCAACTGGATCATGATCTGCTTTACGGTGAACGTGCGCAGGAAGTCCCGGATCCTTTATAGCTTCGATTTCATTAGACATCTATTTATCTCGCCTTCATCGCTAGCCATACAGCAACACCAATAAGAACTCCTAGACCAAGAGTCCAAGCAAGCAAACCTTCTGTCACCGGACCCACGCGTCCAAGTGATGCACCACCTAGATTTGGTTCAGCCTCTGCAGCCTTAATCCACTTGATAATTGACATCTTCTCTTCAGGAGTAATTGTCTTGTCGCTAAAAACTGGCATTGATTGTGGACCAGTAACCATCGCTTCATAAATATGCTTTGGCTCAACACCCATCAATGTTGGCGCGTACTTTCCTTGCGTAAGCGCTCCACCTTGACCTGCAAAGTTGTGGCACATAGCGCAGTTGTTACGGAAAAGTTCTCCACCCTCAGCGGTGCTTCCATCACGTTCGTAATTGAGTTGTTCCTCAGTAGGAATTTCAGGTCCTGGTGCAAGAGATGCAACATAGGCAGCCAATGCCGCTGTTTCTTCAGGTGTGTACAGAGGTTCCTTACGCATCGCCTGAGTGCTCATATCAGCCATTGGCATACGGCCGGTGCCAACTTGGAAATCAACTGAAGCGGCACCAACACCAACTAGTGAAGGCGCGATCGCGCCACCTTCAGAGTTAAGGCCGTGACATGAAGAGCAACCCTTTAAAAAGATCTGACGACCTTCTTCGATGAGCGCTGAACGATCAGCGGTTGTTGTCTGAGCTGTTGTCGTTGCACTGGCAACACTAAAAGTTGTTCCAATCGCAAGTAGGGCAAAGATCAACAATGCAGGACCTGCCGCCTTGTGGCGACGGTAGCGGGATAGACGCTTCACTTATATTCCTTACTACTTAATCAGGTAAATCGCGGCAAATAGCGCGATCCAAACTACGTCGACGAAGTGCCAGTAATACGAAACCACAATTGCTGTTGTTGCTTGCTGATGAGTAAATCGACGAGCCTTAGCTACACGAACCATCACGATCAAAAAGGCGATTAGACCACCGGTTACGTGCAGACCGTGGAAACCAGTTGCTACATAAAAAACAGAAGCGTATGCATTTGTAGATAGTGCAAGACCTTCTGAAACCAACATCGCATACTCATACACCTGACCTGCGATAAAGAATGAGCCCATCAAAAATGTAAGAGCAAACCATTCACGCATTCCCCACTTGTTGAGTTGCAACAAACTGCCGGTACGGTGATTCTGGAAGCGCTCAGCTGCGAAAACACCGAACTGACAGGTCACTGAAGAAAGAACTAGGACAGTGGTGTTGACAGCTGCAAATGGAATATTGAGCATCTCGGTTGACTCAGACCAGATCTTTGGACCTTGTACTGCGCGGGTCGTGAAGTACATCGCGAAGAGTGCGGCGAAAAACATCAGCTCACTTGAGAGCCACACGATTGTTCCGACCGCTACTGCATTGGGACGAGAGATTTTGTGGTGTGCTACGGCGCTTGACATAGAGGCGATTATTCCCGAAAACAGGCTCCGCGTCTGCCTGGGCAGCGCTCAACCACCCCTCTTTTTGCCCCTGGAGAGGTGAAACGGATCACCTCAAAATTGCACTTTCTGAGAACCCTCGGAGTAACGAGAACCGCTTACTTTTCAATAGAATGCGACCATGGCCGAGACCAAAAAACAGATCATTATCTACTCAGATGACTCCTCAGTTCGCTCCTCAATTGTGTCCGCTTTGGGAGTCCGAGCAGCTAAGGATCTTCCAGAACATGAGCTCCATGAGTTCGCAACAGGTTCGGCTCTTCGTGCATATGTAGATTCCAAAAATCTTGCTGGTGGTTTTCGTGCCGATCTGTTTATCCTCGATGGAGAAGCGGCCCAAGAAGGCGGCATGGGTATGGCCCGCCAATTAAAGGATGAGGTTTTTAACTGCCCTCCGATCCTTGTCATCACAGGTCGTAAAGAGGACAAGTGGCTAGCTGCCTGGTCCCTTGCTGAGGCATCAGTTGTGCACCCCATCGATCCATTTACCTTGGCTAAGACCGCAGCTGATTTACTGCGCGGACGTTCTGTAGTTTCTGCTTAACTTTTCTCATGAGCCAATTGCTGTGGGATGAGAACATAGCGATTATCAATGCAGGTCTTGATTTAGAGGTTGAACGAGTCCAATGGTGCATGGATCAAATACTCACAGGGCAAGCCACCAATGAGACGATCAAAAACTTTTTAATTGCTCTGAAAAGCAAAGGTGAAAGTCCGGAAGAAGTTGGCGCATTAGTTGCGCAGATGTATCAGCACTGCGCCCCAATCAGTATCACCGAAAGAGCTGTCGACACCGTTGGAACTGGTGGAGATGGGGCCCACACAATCAATATTTCAACAACATCGGCGATCATTGCTGCCGCTGCGGGTGCCAAGGTAATTAAACATGGTAACCGTGCCGCATCCTCAAAATCTGGATCAGCTGATCTTTTGGAAAATTTAGGAATCAATATCAATCTGAATGGTTCGCAGGTTGAAGAGAGTTTTGCAACATTGGGAATTGGTTTTTGTTTTGCTCCAATTTTTCATCCCGCTATGAAGTTTGCAGCAGCGGCTCGTAAGGAGCTTGGTACACCGACGGTGTTCAATATTTTGGGACCTCTGGCAAACCCAGCTCGACCAAAGGCAGCGGCTATTGGTGTTGCTAATGAGCGAATGCATTTAGTGATGGCACAGGTTTTAGGGGATCGCGGAGTCGATGGATTTGTTTTTCGTGGCGATGATGGCCTGGATGAAATAACCCTTGCAACGACTACTTCTGTTCTGAGCATTGGGACAGAGGAAATAACCAGTGGGTTATTGGATCCTGAAGAGTTTGGAATTACCAAAGCGCCAATTAGTGCATTGGTTGGGGGAGATGGTGCTGAAAATGCTCGCATCACCAGGGGAATTTTCAATGGAGACAAGGGTGCCCATCGTGATGCCTGCATCCTCAACGCCGCGGCAGCAATCGCGGCCTTCGAGGGGAAGCGCGAAGAGAGTTTGCATCAACGAATTTCAGATGGCGTGAAGGCGGCCAATGATGCGATTGATTCAGGGGCAGCAAAGGAGCTTGTCATTAAGTGGGCTGAACTTACTCAGCGATTGGGCGCTTAACTCTTCTCTTTTTAGATGGAAAGCTACGCATCTCTTCAAAGTTGTAAATATTAAATCCAGCCAGACGTTCAATTAATCCGTGAAGCACATCAACAGTTGCCAACGCATCATCAAGGGCTCTGTGATTGGGAGATGTTGTAGCTCCGAAAAATTGCGCCAAGGTTGAGAGTTTGCAGTTGATCACCTCATCTCGCTCGAGCACCGCTCTAGCCAGTCGGGCGGTATCGACAGTCACATACTCTGGCCAGTGCATCTCATGTGCAATCGAAGCTGCCTTAAGGAAACTCAGATCAAAGGGTGAGTTATGCGCAACGACAACTGTTTCGTCCGAGCTTCCGAGAAATTCAAAAAGGGTAGGAAGGATTTCATCGATAAAGGGTGCAGAGACAAGCATCTGATCTGTGATCCCTGTTAATTCAGTGATGAAATACGGCAATGCATGACCTGGATCCACAAAACTCTGGAAGGTTCCAAGAACCTCACCGCCCTTAACTTTTACGACGCCGATCTCGGTAATTCCAGCCCCTAATCGGGGCGAACCACCTGAAGTTTCAAGATCGAGAACTGCAAAGGTCGTTTCAGAGAGTTTTCTATCTGCAACCTTGGACATGTAATCAATCGTAGGTCATTGCTCTGACAATGCTTCAGTCGTAGGCTGTCAGCTATGGCGGTAGAAGGAGCACCAGCAGGTTGGATGCAAGACTGGGCTGCACTAGGCACCGGTAAAAATGCTCATGTCGGAGTATTACTAGTTCATGGCTTTACTGGATCGCCAGCTTCGATGCGTCCATGGGGCGAATTCTTGCACTCTAAGGGATATACCGTTCGAGTTCCTTTACTTCCGGGTCATGGAACACATCCAGAAAACCTCAATAAAGTTAAGTGGCAAGAGTGGCCAGCAAAGGTTGAATTTGAGTTAAGTGAACTTCGAAAGAGCTGCGATGTAATTTTTCTCGTAGGACTTTCAATGGGTGGTGGAACAGTTTTGAATGTGGCCGCATCTCACAATGAAGCATTAAAAGGATTGATCTTGGTGAATCCAATGATTCACGTTAAAGGTGTACCCGTAGAGCTTGCATTTTTCCTATCCCGATTGCAAAAGATGCGTACAAGCGTTGGTGATGACATCAAGCGTCCAGGGGTAACTGAATGGGGCTATGACGCCTTACCCACTCGTGGCGTGTATCAATTGTTGAAGATGTTGCGAATCACTAGACGAAATCTGCCCAAGATTACGATCCCAGTTCAGCTCTTTCATTCGGTAGAAGATCACACGTTGCCAGTCACAAATACTGAAATTATCTTGTCCGAGATTGGTTCAATCAATAAGAGCAGAATCGAATTAGTAAATAGCTACCATGTTGCAACCATGGATTATGACCAAGAGTTGATATTCCAGAACTCTCTAACATTCATTGAGGCGCAAACAACGTAGTTTTAGGAAAGCGCAAGAGTAATTGCAATACCCAAGATGCCTACTGCGGAAACTGCTGTGAGCGCTCTGCGCACCGATGGTCTTTGAATATATGTCGCAGACTTCTTTACAGTCCAGATCAAGGCGATATTCCAAGTAATTGAAATGAGGGCCCACACCGTTCCTAGGGCGATGATTCCAAATCCAAGTGAGGTTTCCTTAGGTATAAATGATGGGATAAATGCAACAGCGTAAACAGCGGCCTTTGCATTGGTTAAATTGGTAACTAATCCCAATCTAAATGAACCCCCCGCCGAAAATTCCGTTGTGCTTTCTAAGTCGAATTTGCCAAACTCCTTGCGTAACGAAAGAAAAGTTTGAAGTGAGATAAATGCAAGAAACAGAACTCCCGACCATTTCAAAATCGCATATGCGGTATCAGAGCGGGTAAAGATCGCAGATAATCCAATAGCGCTAGAGGTACTCCACACCATGATTCCAAGACAGTTGCCAAGCGATGACAGGAATGCAGCGGTTGAACCACCCATGATTGACTGACGTAAAACCATCGCTACACCTTGGCCAGGAACCATAACGAGCAGAAGCGTTGTTACAGCGAATGAAGGTAGGTTGCTCAGCAGCTGTGACACAGGCGCAAAGGTACTAGATCGCAGATTTTAAGAAGTTCAAGGCTTGTACCGCGTTCCATCCATCAGGGTGAAGTTCGCGAAGTGCGCGTGGACCATCAAGATCAGAACCAAATGTAAGAAGCGAAATTTCGGTGCGACCATCAGGTCTGACTTGGCCTAGACCGATATCTGCCATCAAAGCGTTACATAAACACTTTGATCCTTGAGCGGCATCAACTTCACCATTTTTGAACTCATAATTGTCTAAAGGTTCAGCGGGGCAGCGATATCCGATACCGCCTTTTTCGCGCTGGAACATAGTTCGCAAATATCCAAGATCGCAGATTCTTGTGCGCTCCTTGTACAAATTATCATTTGAAAGGGTTTGGTTATTCTGAATAACCTTGAAGGGAAAACCTGTTGGAGATGCGCTTGCATCAGTAATTACTCGCATTGTGGGATCTGCAAGAGAAACCAAAATTGAAGATCTGTTCTCGTTGGTAAAGCCAGACTCGTTTGCTAATGCAAAAAGTGAACCAACTTGCACCCCTTGAGCTCCGTAAGAGATCGCCTCTTTGACCTTTTCAGGAGTTGCGTAACCACCGGCCAACCAAAATGGAGAGCCTGATGCATGAATCTTTTCTAGATTAGGAATGTCGAGTTCGTTGTAAACAGCTTCGCCTTCTTCATTAACATGATTCTTAGCTCTAGGGGGAGCGTTGTGTCCTCCCGCAACGTGGTACTCAATAACATAGCCATCAGGTTTCGTTTCTTCATCTTTATTCAGGTACGCAACAAGTGCGTGCGAAGTGACGATTGCTAAAAAGAGTGGACGTTTAATTGGAAAGTTATCTAAACCCAGAGTCCGAGGATCAAAATGTAAGTAGTGCTTCTCCTTTGTATCAGCAACATCTACCTTCATGGCAACCTTATTGCCTTGTGAAATTTCATTAAGTAAGTGAGGAACCTGTGCAGGAATTCCTGCACCAATTAATATGTAATCAACATCAGCCAACATTGCACCATAAAGCTGAGCAGGGATTGCTAACTGGATCTTCTCCAGAATATTCATTCCAATCAAGCCGTTGTGACCCTCTTTTGCAAGCCAGACTTCTACAAAGCTTGCAACAGCTAAAAGTTTGTTCGAGAAAAGATTTCCCTTGATGCTCAGCTTTGGAACATCTAAATATGGCTTACCCGCTTCACGACCACCTTCTATGAAGAATCGATCCATGATTTCTGTGATCGTTTCTTGATGTGGATACGCAGCCATCGCTCTTCGAATATCGCCAGTTAAATCGCCATCTTGCAATCTGCGTGCGACAACTGAATCAATTGCAGTTCCTGAAATTACTCCGAGCTCTCCGGCAATAGAAACTTCTTTAGCTAATTGCCATGATGAAACTGCAATGCCCATGCCACCCTGAATGATTGTGGGATAGCTAGAGGTTGATCGCATGTATCAACTGTATGGAGGGCAAGACCGAACTCGCGAGTAGGCTTTGTGTTACTGAGGGGTTAGATCGCAGATTGTGATGGATATCTATCGAAGTGGACGATACTGGGATCGAACCAGTGACCCCCACAATGTCAATGTGGTGCTCTACCGCTGAGCCAATCGTCCTAGGTATGAGAACTATACAACAGTCATTTACCGCGAATAATCATCCTCAATACGCTCAATATCATCCTCGCCAAAATAAGAACCAGTTTGAACCTCAATAAACACCAGCTCTTGAGATCCTTGATTTCCGATTCGATGCAGATCGCCGATAGCAATATCTACCGTTTCGCCAGCATTCTTTTGAAATGTTTCACCGTTTAACGTAACTGTGGCAACACCTGAAACAATGAACCAATGTTCAGCACGCTTTTGATGACGCTGATATGAAAGTCGTGACCCTGGATTTACATAAATGCATTTCACTTTGTGCAGATTTGATTCCTGCAAAACTTCATAACGGCCCCACGGTCTTACTGAGTCGTTATCGATCATTATGTTTTCCTTTTGATCCAGCGGTGCAGTTGTTGTCTTATTGTGACAACACTTGTTCATTAATAGTGGAGGTCGGGACGGGATTTGAACCCGTGTAGAGGGATTTGCAGTCCCTTGCCTCGCCTCTCGGCCACCCGACCATACAAATATCGCCGTTAGATTTTCATCTTCGAAGAGAGTTCAATCTAAACGGCGAGTATCAGAGCGGACGACCGGGTTCGAACCGGCGACCTGAACCTTGGCAAGGTTCCGCGCTACCAACTGCGCTACGTCCGCGAGGAGGGCAAATCTATCGCAGGAGAGCCGTAAGCGCCAAAGTGAAGGGGATTGGTTAGCGTTACCTCGTGGAATATGCAAAGGATGGACCCATTTTTTGGATGGGAGGACGATTAGCAACTGAGCTAATCGAGGTATCCGATGATCCCTCATGCCTTGATGACGGGGATTTCTGGGCGGTATCAACTACCTTTGAGGGTGCATTCACCGCAGCAAAATTTAAGACAGTAGTAGAAGCAGATTTTCCAACCTCTACATGGAATCCGATTTCTACGTCATGGACAAGTTCTCCCGATCAATCTGGATACATCTCTTATGTAGACACGATTCGCGAATTAATCGCACAAGGATGGGTGTATCAAGTAAATGCCTGTCGCCAGATTTGCGCAGAGGATTCCAACCCAAATTTGCGCGGACTTTTTTCACGTATCTTGGAAAGCAACCCTGCGCCATGGGCGAGTTATCTCGAAATTCCGGGGATCAACATCGCATCCGCATCTCCAGAGTTATTTCTCAAGCGCACAGGCGGTCGCGTGAAGACATCGCCGATAAAGGGAACGCAAGCTCTTGGTTCAAGTGATTTTGGTGTGAAGGACAAATCAGAGAACATCATGATCGTTGATCTGATGCGCAATGATCTCGGGATGATTTGTAAGAGTGGATCTGTTGAAGTAACACAACTTCTGTATAGCCAGGATCACCCAGGCTTACAGCACCTAGTCTCCGATGTTGAGGGTGACCTAATTGATGGAATTAGTTGGAGCGATATTTTCCGAGCAGTTTCACCTCCTGGTTCAGTAAGCGGCGCGCCTAAATCATCAGCTCTTTCCACAATTTCCGACAATGAGAATCCCCGTGGCCCGTACTGCGGAGCATTGGGTTGGGTTCAGGGCGACATGGCAGAGCTATCAGTTGCGATTCGCATATTTTGGAAAACTGAAAAACTTAACTTTGGAACAGGAGCTGGAATTACCTTTAGCAGCGATTCGCAGCAGGAATGGGAAGAGACGGAATTAAAGGCTTCCAGGTTAATAAAGATTGCAGCAGGACAACACGGATGAAGGTAATTCAAAACGGTTTATTAGTAGATCTAGTTGATAGCCGATGCAACGATAAAGGCTGGATGGATGGTGCCGGAGTATTTGAAACTATAAAGACGGTAAACAATTCACCATGGGCTCTATCGCGACATATGCGTCGAGCGGTAAGTAGCGCTAAACAACTAGGTTTTTCCATAGCAAGTGAAGAGGATATCCGCAGCGCTGTTGTGCTTTTATGTGAAACTGAAAAAGCACCTATGGGAATGCTGCGGTTGTCATTTGGAGATGATGGCAACTGGGCAGCCGTTCATTTGCCTTATGAGATCAATAATCAACCAGCGGCTCTGATGACCTTTCAAAAACCAATCTCTATTGTCGGTCAGCCCGTAAAGAGTTATCCATATTCGCATCGATTAGATATTTTGAACTTTGCAAAGGAATCTGGTTTTGATGAAGCGATCATCATGAACGATCTGGGCAAGGTGTGCGAGGGATCGGTTACAAATCTGCTGGTCAAACTTGATGGTAAGTGGATAACTCCACCAATCAGCGATGGTGTTCTGCCTGGAATTATGCGAGCCCTCGTAATCGAGTATTGCGGCGTATCTGTAAAAAGTATTGATGTAGCGGATCTGCAACGAGTTCAATCTGCTTTTCTCTTGAGCAGCCTGCGCATCGCACAACCGGTGGCCTCTATAGATGGAAGATTGTTGGAGCCATCACCTGAATTTGGCGCAGAAATTGAAGCGATGGCGCTGCAGACTTCGGTAGGCTAGCGACATGGCTCAGATCTCGATCACAGTTGATGGCGTGGCCCAACAGGTAGAAGCAGATCAGCGCCCGACCCATTTATTTGCCGAAAACAAAGAGGTTGTTGTTTGTCGTGTAAATGGCGCTTTGAAAGATTTATGGACCGAGCTTGCCGATGGCGACGTTGTTGATTCGGTTCTCATCTCTTCGCCAGATGGTTTAGCGGTATTGCGTCACTCAACCGCACATGTCATGGCACAAGCAGTTCAAGAGGTGTACGCCAATACACGTCTTGGAATTGGCCCACCGATCAAAGATGGCTTCTACTACGATTTCGATCCGCAAAACACATTTAATCCTGATGACTTAGTCAAGATTGAAAGTGCGATGAGAAAGATCATCAAAGAAGGTCAACGGTTTCGTCGTCGCGTAACAACTGAAGCTGAAGCTCTCAAAGAGTTGGCGCATGAACCATATAAATGTGAATTGATTGGTATCAAGGGTCCTGCAGGCGAAGAGGCCTCCGTTGAAGTAGGCGGCTCTGAGCTAACTATTTATGACAATTTGGGACGAGATGGAAATCCGGTATGGAGCGATCTATGTCGCGGTCCACATCTACCGTCAACCAAGTTGATTCCCGCCTTCAAATTGATGCGCACCGCTGCTGCCTACTGGCGTGGTTCTGAAAAGAATCCAATGCTCCAAAGAATTTACGGAACTGCATGGCCATCACAAGATGAACTCAACGCCTACCTTGAACTTCTTGCAGAAGCGGAAAAGCGTGATCATCGTCGTTTAGGTACAGAGTTAGATCTCTTCTCATTTCCTGAAGAGATCGGCTCTGGTTTAGCGGTTTTTCATCCTAAGGGCGGAATTGTTCGTCGTGCGATGGAGGATTACTCACGTATTCGACATGAAGAAGAGAACTACGAGTTTGTTTATTCACCTCATTTGACCAAGGCAGCGCTCTTTGAAACCTCTGGTCACTTGCAATGGTACGCCGATGGAATGTATCCACCAATGACTTTGGATGAAGAACTCAATGCTGATGGCACTGTAAAGAAAGCTGGCCAGCAGTACTACATGAAGCCGATGAACTGCCCATTCCACAATCTTATTTACAAATCTCGTGGACGTTCATATCGCGAACTTCCTCTCAGACTCTTTGAATTTGGAACGGTTTATCGTTACGAGAAATCAGGTGTTCTTCACGGAATCACCCGAGCTCGTGGCTTTACACAGGATGATGCCCACATTTATTGCACCAAAGAGCAGATGGTGGGAGAGCTAGATTCATTGCTCACTTTCGTTCTTAACTTGTTGCGTGATTATGGATTAAATGATTTCTACCTTGAACTTTCTACTAAGAATGAAGAGAAGTTTGTTGGTGAGGATGCTGATTGGGCTGAGGCAACAGAAGCGTTAAGAAAAGCTGCTACAGCACAAAATCTAGAACTTGTTTTAGATGAAGGTGGCGCGGCATTTTACGGACCAAAGATTTCTGTGCAGGCAAAGGATGCGATTGGTCGAACATGGCAGATGTCAACGATCCAAGTAGATTTCCAACTGCCACAACGTTTTGAACTTGAATACTCTGCAACAGATGGAACCCGTCAACGTCCTGTCATGATTCACAGAGCATTGTTCGGATCGATTGAACGATTCTTCGGTGTATTGACTGAGCATTACAGTGGAGCATTTCCTCCCTGGTTAGCTCCAGTGCAGGCAATTGGTATTCCAGTTGCCGATACTTTTGCTGACTATTTGGGTGAGGTCATGGTTGCGATGCGCAAGGCTGGGATTCGTGCCGAGTTAGATGCATCGGATGATCGCATGCAGAAAAAGGTGCGAAATGCACAGATGCAGAAGATTCCATTTATGGTCATCGCGGGTGAGGAAGATCAAAAGGCTGGAGCGGTTTCTTTCCGTTATCGCAACGGCGAACAGAAAAACGGAATTCCAATTGCAGATGCGATCGCTGAGATTAAAAAGGTTGTCGCCGAACGTACTCAGGTTTAATCCGTGAGCCACGAAATCAATGGTGCAGGGATGCCCGATGGATGGCAACGCTTATGGGCACCACATCGTCTTGAGTACCTACGAGGTGAAAACAGACCACTAGAGGGCAATGATGTCTCCTGCCCGTTCTGCGAGATTCCTACTATGGATGATCAAGAGGGTTTGATTGTTCACAGAGGAACATCCGCTTATGTAGTGATGAACTTGTACCCATATAACCCGGGACATCTTTTGGTGTGCGCATTTAGACATGTTGCTGATTTAACTGATCTATCAGATGAAGAACGGAATGAAATTTCTTCACTCACTTCACATGCGATGAAAACAATTCGGAAGGTTTCATCTCCTGAGGGTTTTAACTTGGGGATGAATCAAGGAGCCATTTCAGGTGCAGGAGTAGCTGCGCACATTCACCAGCATGTTGTTCCTCGTTGGAGCGGAGATGCAAACTTTATGCCGATCATTGGAAAGACAAAGGTTTTACCGCAACTGCTTCATTTGTCCCGAGACGAGATCGCAGCAGCTTGGTAGTTAATTAAGTTCTTCTATGTACCGCTTTACAATATCTACACCGATACCTTTTTCAATCCACAAAGGAATTGCTGGGAAAAGTAATCCAGCAGTGAATGCTTGATCGCCGGAGCTCTGCACTAACTCCAAATACTCATCTCTAAACTCTTGAACCAGAGTCTGATGCTCGGGATCACTCATACGGGTTGCTGGTGGAGTAGTTGAGTAATCGATGATCGATAAATCCGCTAAGGAAATGAGTGCGACAGGTAGACCTTGTTCATCGTGCAAAACCAAAAATGGGGTAGCCATCGGAGCGAAAACACGATTGGCAATCATCACTGCATCATCGAAATCGGCTTCTTGTTTTTCCAAATGCGTGACAACAACCAGACGCGGAATTTGGAACTCATCGAGTTCGGTCCAAGAATCAATAGTTGCTTGATCGACGCCAGCAGATGGATTAATAGCAAAGATCGCCAAATCACTATCGCTGTGAACTTCTTGGGTAAAAACACCATTAAAGGTTTTCGCCACTATTTCAGGCTCAGCGCTGGCATGGCCGTAGACATGAATCATGCCCTTGGTGATTTGTGTTTGCACTGGGTCAGCCTACGATGGTCCTTGATGTTAAGCGCACGTTTGAAGCCAGCGGTCACTCGGGTAATTACCCCCGTGGCAGCTTTTGCACTGCGTCGAGGGATCACACCGAACGCGGTTACTTGGGGTGGGGCGATAGGCGTTGTCATCTGCGCGCTGTACTTCTATCCACGGGGAGATTTTTTCATCGGAACCTTAGCGATCTGCATCTTGGCTTTAAGTGATCTCTTTGATGGAACTATGGCGAGATTATCGAGCGCAGGTTCTAGCAAGTGGGGTGGCTTTTTAGATTCGACCATTGATCGGATTACCGATTCGTCGATCTTGCTGGGTGTTTCAATCTACTTAATTAGTCGAAATGACCAATTGGCCTATGTTGTTTTGGCGACTCTAGTGACGGGATTATTGGTTCCATATATTCGCGCTAAAGCAGAAAGCTTTGGAATCCCTTGTTCTGGAGGAATCGCAGAACGAACTGAACGTCTAATTATTTCTCTAGCAGCCATTGGATTTGATGGTTTGGGCGTTCCATATGTTCTGGGAGTTGGAATGTGGGTTCTTGCGATATTAGGTTCATTCACCGTTATTCAAAGAATGTTAATTGTAAAGCGAGCGATCTAGAGTGAAAGAGAATTTCTCGGCCTATGTGTACTTTGCTGGCTGGCGAATCGTTAGATGGCTACCAGAGAAAACCGCTTACAACTTGGCCTATCGAATCGCCGATTTCTTAGTAAAGCGAAATGGAAAGAGTGTTCAGCGATTACGTTCTAATCTTGAACGTACTCAACCATCGATTACTAAACTAAATTTAGATTTGCTTGTAATCGAGGCGATGCGGTCATATATGCGTTACTGGGTAGACACATTTAGATTTCCTGATTGGTCCTCCGTTCGCGTATCCAAGACGGTATCGGTTACTAATGAGCACCTATTACTTGATGCGGTCGCTGCAAAGACCGGCGTCATAGTTGCTCTTCCTCATGCGGGTAACTGGGATCACGCAGGTGCATATTTTTGCGCAAAAGGAATTCCTTTAGTCACCGTTGCAGAGCGATTAAAGCCAGAGAAACTATTTTTGAAGTTTCTTGCTTACCGACAATCAATGGGCATGGAGGTTTTGCCCCTCGATGGTCGCGTTCTAGGCACATTGGCACAACGTTTGAGGCAAGGTGCACTAGTTGCACTTGTTGCAGACCGAGATCTATCTCGCTCGGGTATCGATGTCGAGTTCTTCAATGGCACAGCTCGAATGCCAGCAGGTCCAGCGCTTTTGGCACTTAAAACACAAGCACCACTTATTACAGCTTTTGTTTCATATACGGAAAATGGCATTCACATCGATTTCAAGAACGTTGTATTACCTAGCGCAGGAGAAGAAGACGCAAAGGTACGCGAAATTGTGCAGATGACGGCTAAGCATTTTGAAAAAGGCATATCGCAAAATCCTCAAGATTGGCACATGTTGCAAAGAATCTGGGTTGATGGCGACTTTAAGGAGCGCGGGTAATGCTCTCTCGTTCACTGAAGATTGGAATCGTCTGTCCGTACAGTTGGGATACACCTGGTGGAGTACAAAACCATATTCGCGACCTAGCCGAGTTTTTAATAGCGGCAGGTCACGAGGTCTCAGTACTTGCTCCCGCAATTGATGAATCTAAGTTACCTGTCTATGTAGTTAATGCTGGTAAACCAATCTCGATTCCGTACAACGGTGCGGTAGCACGTGTTCTCTTCGGACCGGTCGCATTTGCACGAGTACGTCATTGGATTTCGCAAGGAGATTTTGATCTCTTGCATCTTCATGAACCCGCAATTCCTTCGATATCGCTCTTGGCATGTTGGGCCGCTGATGGACCAATGGTCGGAACCTTTCACGCCGCCGCAAAACGTCAGAAAATTATCTTTGCAATCGGGCCAATTCTTGAACCCGCCATAGAGAAATTATCAGCTCGGATAGCTGTTTCAGAAGCTGCGCGGTTAACTCTCACTGATCATTTAGACACCGACGCCATAATTATTCCCAATGGAATTTATGCAGATCGTTATGCGCATGGACATTCTCAAGAAAAATGGTCTGGAAACACCATTGGATTTATTGGACGATTTGAAGAGCCGAGAAAAGGTCTCAGTATTCTGGTTGATGCATTACCTATAATTTCTCGTTTCGCTCCAGATGTGAAGGTTTTTGTTGCAGGTCCGGGGGAGCCTGAAGAAGTAATTAAGAGTATTGACCCTCAATTGCGACCACGCTTTGAGTTCTTAGGAAAAATCAGCGAAGAGGAAAAGGCGAATTTTATGTCCTCGATTGCGCTTTATGTCGCACCCAACACAGGTGGTGAATCTTTCGGAATAATTCTTGCAGAAGCTTTAGCAGGTGGAGCTTGTGTGGTGGCCAGTGATATTCCGGCCTTTGATGATTTGTTGGGTCACGGAGAATATGGAGCTCTCTTCGAGTCTGAAAGTCCGACTGAATTAGCAAAGGTAGTGATCGATCTTTTGCGCGATGCGGAAAAGAGAAAGCAACTTTCTCTTCGTGGGAAAATCCATGCTCAAGAATTTGATTGGAAAAATGTTGCCGAAAAGATTTACTCGGTTTATGAGATGTCGATTGTCGGAAGCGAAAAGGTTCGATTAGCTTCAGATACTCGTCCTTGGAACCGTTTCCTCAACAAGGAGGAAAAATCATGACACGTTGGTTAGTAGCGATTGTTTTGGTTTTGATAGTCGGTTGGTACCTGTCATTTACTGCAACTCGACTCGATCGCCTGCATCACCGGGTAGAAACAAGTTGGGCAAATTTGGATGTATTGCTACAGAAGAGAGCAGCGGTAGCTTTAGAGATTGCACACAGTGATATCGCAGACCCAGCAAGTTCAGTTCTTCTTACCGCCGCGGCTTATCAAGCCCGGGATGCAGATATTCAAAACCGTTCTCAGGCTGAAAGTGGTTTATCGGGAGCGCTGGGTTTATTGCTAGAAGACTCTGAACATCTTGAAACTGCGGCCGATAGCGCTCTTTTGACTGAACTTTCTGGTTTAACTGACAAGGTTCGAGTTGCGATCGCGATTCATACCGATGCGGTTGCACGCACTCAAATGGTGAGACGTAAGTTCATAGTTCGACTTTTCCGTTTAGCTGGTACCGCACCGCTGCCGATCACATACGAGTTTGAAGCAGATGTTCTCTAAAATATCGTTATCGCTGCTTGTTGCCTCATCGCTGCTATTAACTAGTTGTGCAGCGATCACAAAGATTCTTCCTGATAAAAAAGCTGTGAGTGTCCTAAGTGGTCGCGAAGGTGTTGACGGCCAAATATTGGTGGTAAAGGTCGATGATACAAAGATGGCCCATCCTCAAATTGGGTTAGAGGATGCCGATGTTGTGTACATCGAACAAGTCGAAGGTGGATTAACTCGTCTTGCTGCGGTATTTGCATCAAAAATACCTGTCCGAGTTGGCCCAGTTCGAAGTGCAAGAATTTCAGATATTGATATTTTGAGTCAGTATGGACGTGTTGCATTTGCATACAGTGGCGCTCAACGAAAACTGCTTCCTGTTATCGCCGCAGCAAACCTTGAGGATCTTGGCGCGCAACATGAAAGCTCAAAGATCTTTACAACCGATCCGAACAGGGTCGCACCGTATGCGATGGTGCTGAGAGCTGATTTGCTCATGCAAAAGATCGTTGATGAAAATCTTCAGGTTGATTCGGCAAAGAGCGTTGGCTTTGTTTTCGGCGATAATCCCGAAGGCGGCACCCCTACACAAAAAGTAGTTATCAACTGGCCTGCCGCGACATATTCGGCAGAATGGTCTGAGAAAGAGTCCCGTTGGTTGCTTTCGCATAATGGAAAATTGAATGTGGCCGATAGTGGCGTTGTATTAGGAGCCACGACACTTATTATACAAATGGTAAAAATTTCTCCATCGGAATACGGAGATAAGTTTGGGGGAGTTACTCCGTTATCTGAAACTATCGGTACCGGTAAGGCCTATGTTTTGCGCGACGGCGAACTATTTGCAACAACCTGGAATAGACCCTTCGCAGATTCAGGTACGAGCTTCACATTGCCAGATGGTTCGCCAATGTTCTTTGCCCCAGGGCAGGTTTGGGTCGCGTTGACTGATCGCGAGCCTGAATTCACGTCGCGCGCAATTGGAAAGACGAAGTAGGATTGGGCTCTATCTTTCGATTGAAGCGGAGTAATAAATCATGGCTGAAGTAACTGGCACCGGTCGCGTTAAGCGCGGAATGGCGGAAATGCTCAAGGGTGGCGTCATCATGGATGTCGTCAACGCTGAACAAGCCAAGATTGCCGAAGATGCTGGAGCGGTAGCTGTTATGGCGCTGGAGCGCGTACCTGCTGATATTCGTGCGCAAGGTGGCGTTGCTCGTATGTCTGATCCAGACATGATCCAAAAGATTCAAGCTGCGGTTTCAATTCCAGTTATGGCTAAAGCGCGAATCGGTCATTTTGTCGAAGCTCGCGTTTTGGAATCACTCGGTGTCGATTACATCGATGAGTCTGAGGTTTTGACACCTGCAGATTATGAAAACCATATTGATAAGTTTGATTTCACAGTTCCATTTGTTTGTGGCGCAACCAATCTTGGAGAAGCACTTCGCCGCATTAACGAAGGTGCGGCAATGATTCGCTCAAAGGGCGAGGCAGGAACCGGTGATGTTTCAAATGCGATGCAACACATGCGCAAAATCGGTGGAGAAATTCGTCGCCTGTCTTCACTACGTGAAGATGAGTTGTACGTAGCTGCTAAGGAGCTTCAAGCTCCATATGATTTAGTAAAAGAGGTTGCACAAACCGGCAAGCTTCCAGTTGTGTTGTTTACAGCAGGAGGAATTGCAACACCTGCAGATGCAGCCCTCATGATGAGCATGGGCGCCGATGGCGTGTTCATTGGTTCGGGAATCTTTAAATCTGGAAACCCAGCACAGCGCGCAGCAGCTTGCGTCAAGGCAACTACATTTTGGGATGATCCAAAGGTTATTGCGGATGCATCTCGTGGATTGGGTGAAGCGATGGTTGGTATTAACGTTGCCGATCTTCCAGCTCCACACCGTCTTGCAGATCGCGGTTGGTAATCTCCCGATAAATGAAGGTTGGCGTCTTAGCTCTGCAAGGTGATGTTCGCGAGCACATTAGCGCCTTAATTGCCTGTGGTGTTGAGGCGGTACCTGTACGTAGAGAATCAGAGATTCAATCAATAGATGCGTTGGTTCTTCCAGGTGGAGAGTCAACAACAATTGCTCAATTATCGGAAGTGTTTGGAATCTACGATTTATTGAAGCAGCGAATCGCATCTGGTATGCCAGTGTATGGATCGTGTGCTGGAATGATTTTGTTAGCTACCGAAATCCTCGATGCAAAGATTGGTCAAAAAAGTTTTGGTGGATTGGATATTTCGGTTCGCCGAAATGCCTTTGGACGTCAAGTAGATTCCTTTGAATCAGATATTGAGTTCTCCGATGGTTCAAGTGATTTAATTCGAGCGGTCTTTATCCGCGCACCGTGGGTTGAAAAGGTAGGCGATGCGGTTCAAGTTTTAGCCTCAATCGACTCCCATCCAGTGGCGGTCCGTTCGCACACTGCGCTTGCAACATCTTTTCATCCAGAATTAACGGGGGATCACCGCATTCACCGTTACTTTATTGAGCATGTGGCACGTCCTGCGCTCGAGAAGGTAAAGTAATCCTCAATTCAGGTGAACATTAATCAGGTGAGGTGAAACCATGTCAGGCCATTCCAAGTGGGCTACGACTAAGCATAAGAAGGCGATCATCGATAGTCGTCGCGCAAAGGTATTTGCAAAGCAGATCCGCGCAATTGAAGTTGCAGCGCGAAATGGTGGCGCTGATATGGATGGCAACCCAACACTCTTTGATGCGGTAGCTAAAGCCAAGAAATCCTCAATGCCATCTGACAACATCGAACGTGCAATTAAACGTGGTGCTGGATTAGAAGCTGGTGCAAAGGATTGGATCACAATCATGTATGAGGGGTACGGTCCTAATGGTGTTGCGATCATGATCGAATGTTTATCTGATAATCGAAATCGATCTGCATCAGAGGTTAAGGTTGCTGTTACTCGCAATGGTGGATCGATGGCAGATCTTGGATCTGTTTCATATCTGTTTAATCGAAAAGGTGTAGTCATTGTTAAAAAGGATGGCGCATTGACTGAGGATTCAATTTTGGAAGCGGTCCTTGAAGCCGGCGCTGAAGAGGTTAATGATCTCGGCGAGGCTTTTGAGATTGTGAGCGAGCCAGCCGATCTAGTTCCGGTGCGAACCGCGCTTCAGACCGCCGGAATCGATTACGAATCAGCTGATTCATCTTTCTTACCGTCAATGAGTATTCCTTTGGATGCCGATGGCGCCAAGAAGGTATTTGAGTTGATCGATGCGATTGAAGAGCTAGATGATGTTCAAAATGTGTATAGCAACTTTGATGTTTCTGATGAAGTTATGGCGAGCCTCGAGTAGACCATAGTTCAATAACCTTAGGCTTTAACGTTGGCATATTGAGAAAGCACGAGGAGCGCAATGAGAGTTTTGGGTGTTGACCCAGGTCTGACTCGTTGCGGTGTCGGCATCGTCGAAGGCGCAGTGGGATCTCCAATTACCTTGGTTGAAGTCGGTGTCATTCTTACACCGACTGATTCACCACTTGAGCAGCGATTACTGGATCTTGATCAACAGTTATCGCAGTGGATCAATATGTGGAAGCCAGATGTGATCGCGGTAGAACGAGTTTTTTCACAACACAATGTGCGAACAGTGATGGGAACAGGTCAAGCTGCAGGTATTGCCTTGTTGTTAGCAGCTAAAGCTGGTATCCCAGTCATGATGCACACACCATCTGAGGTGAAAGCATCTGTAACCGGAAGCGGTCGCGCCAATAAAGCACAAGTTGCACAGATGGTTCAAAAGATTTTGACTCTCGACAGCATTCCTAAACCAGTAGATGCAACCGATGCCTTAGCGCTAGCGATTTGTCATATTTGGCGAGGTGCAGGAACAACCCGACTCGCACAAGCTGCCGCTGCAGAACAATCCCGCATTAAGAAATTGAGATCTCGATGATCTCTTTACTCAGCGGAAATGTTCGATCAATTCAAGGTGATCGATTGGTGGTTGAAGTTGGGGGTTTTGGCCTAACCGTTTTAGTTACACCATCTACAACAACACAAGTAAATCTTGGGTCGCAGATTCAGTTATTTACATCATTGGTAGTTCGAGAAGATTCTTTAACCCTCTTTGGCTTTGTCAATGAAGAGTCCCGATCATTGTTTGAACTTGTACAAACGGTTTCGGGCATTGGACCAAAGGTTGCTCTTTCTATTCTCGGCGCATTGACCCCTGAAGATCTAGGCAGAGCGATCGCGCAGGAAGATATTGCAGCGATAGAAAAGGTACCTGGCATTGGTCGTAAAGGCGCCCAACGTTTAATCCTTGAACTCAAAGGAAAGTTGAGCGATCTTTCACACGCACAGTTGTACAAGCGACATCAACCCGCCTGGAGAGAGCAGTTATCAAGTGCTTTAGTCTCACTTGGTTTTTCGCCGAAAGAGTCAGATGCTGCGATCTCAAATGTAGTTGCAACACTTCAGTCAGATGGAGTTGATGCTTCAACCCTCGAATTAAGCGAGCTACTGAAACTCACTCTCGCTAGCGGAAAGAGTTCTCGTGGCTGATGACCGTTTAGTTACTCCGCAGATTAAGAATGAGGAGTCCGCTCTTGAACACGCCTTGCGTCCTCAATCTCTATCTGACTTTGTTGGTCAACATCGAGTACGCGAACAAATTGATGTACTTCTAACTGCGGCGCGACATCGCAACGCTCCTGCCGATCACATCTTGCTTTCTGGTCCGCCAGGATTAGGAAAGACTACGCTTGCATTAATTCTTGCGGGCGAGATGAATGCACCTATCCGCATTACAAGCGGTCCTGCAATAACGCATGCGGGAGATTTAGCAGCAATTCTCTCTTCCTTAGTTGAAGGTGAGATTTTATTTTTGGATGAAATCCATCGATTGCCTCGTCCTGCCGAAGAGTTGCTGTACTTGGCGATGGAGGATTTTCGGGTTGATGTAATTGTTGGAAAGGGTCCGGGAGCTACCGCGATTCCGCTACAACTTCCACATTTCACATTAGTTGGTGCAACAACCCGCGCCGGACTATTACCAAGTCCTTTGCGAGATCGTTTTGGTTTTACAGCACATTTGGATTTCTATAATGAAGAAGATATTGCGCATGTGATCACAAGAAGTTCAGAGTTGTTGAAGATTTCGATTGATAAGGACGCGGTTGTAGAAGTTGCAGGTCGTTCCCGCGGAACTCCACGAATCGCAAATCGACTACTACGACGTGTTCGAGATTTCGCACAGGTCCAAGGTCGTTCAACGATTTCTTTATCCGATGCACAAGCTGCACTAGAGATGTACGAGGTAGATGAACTAGGTCTAGATCGCCTCGATCGAGCCGTCCTCGTTGCACTGATTGAGCGCTTCAACGGAGGTCCGGTCGGGCTTTCTACTTTGGCAATCGCGGTGGGTGAGGAGGTCGAAACCGTTGAATCGGTAGCTGAGCCCTTCCTCGTAAGAAATGGCTTCATGGCTCGTACTCCACGTGGTCGAGTGGCAACTGCGCAGGGATGGCGCCATATAGGACGAACACCACCCGCTGAAATTGCCTCGCTTTTCGACTTACCCGCATCTGACGCCTAGACTCTGCGCCTATGTCTACAACTAATAAGCCAATTAAGACGAGTTCCCGCCCAGCACGCACATTGGCGATTCTCGCCCTTGTTCTCGTGGCTATGGCAAGCCTTGTCTTCATCCAAGGAGCTACCTCAGTTCGATTAGGTCTTGACCTTCGCGGCGGTACCTCTGTCACCTTGCAACCACGAATTGCACCAGGAGATGAAGGAAAGGTTACGAGTGAAGCGATTGATCAGGCGGTTTCAATCATCCGTCAACGTGTTAACTCACTCGGCGTTGCAGAATCAGAAGTAGCTGCACAAGGAAGTGGAACAAACCGTCAGATCGTTATCTCTGTTCCAGGAGATACCGGACGTCGCGTTGTTGAATTAGTTGGACAAACAGCTGAACTTCGATTCCGTCAGGTGCTTGCATCTGCCTCCGGAGTGCCAGCGGCAGCCGATGCAGCAGCGACACCTGCAGCCGGAGTGAGTGCAGAGATCAATGCAAAGTTTGCAGCACTTGATTGCACAAAGGCGGAAAATCTTCAGGGAACAGGTGCGGATGCACCAACAGATACCTTGGTTGCCTGTGATCGTGCTGGTGGAACTAAGTACATCCTTGCTCCCGCAGAAGTTCTCGGTCGTCAGATTTCAAAGGCATCTGCAGGTTTGGATACTCAGGCAGGTAGCAACTGGTTTGTAAGTCTTACCTTTAACAATGAAGGAACTTCAGCCTTTGGTGCATTAACAACCCGCGTTACATCTCTTCCAGAACCTACAAATCAGGTAGCGATTGTTCTCGATGGTTTAGTTGTTTCAGCACCACGTATTACTGAAGCGATTCCATCAGGAAATGCACAGATCACCGGAAGCTTCACACAACTAGAGGCACAAGATCTTGCAAATGTTTTGAAGTACGGAGCACTTCCTCTCGCATTTGATCGCGGAGAAGTTCAACAGGTTTCACCAACTCTTGGCGCTGATCAACTGAATGCGGGCTTGCTCGCTGGAGCCCTAGGTCTTCTCTTGGTTGTTATTTTCACTTTGCTGTACTACAGAGCATTAGGTTTTGTAACTGTTGGATCATTGGCTATCGCCGGTGGAATGCTCTACCTACTGTTCTTGCTACTTGGTGAGTGGATTGGCTTCACCTTGACCCTTGCTGGTATCGCTGGTGCAATCGTCGCAATTGGTGTTACCGCTGACTCATTCATTGTTTACTTTGAGCGTGTACGAGATGAGATGCGTGAAGGTCGCACACTACGAACCGCTGCTGAAACTGGCTGGGTTCGTGCGCGTCGTACGATCTTGGTGGCTGACTTTGTTTCTTTGATAGCAGCGGTTTTGTTGTACGTCTTCTCAGTAGGTGGAGTTCGCGGTTTCGCCTTCACACTTGGATTGACGACACTTATCGACTTAATCATTATCTTCTGGTTCACAAAGCCAGCGCTGGTCCTTGTTTCACGAAGTAAGTTCTTTAACTCAGGACATGCTCTCTCAGGTTTCTCTTCAAAGAGCCTGGGTATGTCCGTTGCGAAGGAGGCATAACATGTCGAAGCTATCTGGACTAGGTGGCCGTTTATATCGTGGAGAGACATCTGTTAACTTCATCGGACGTCGTCGCCGCTGGTACGCAGTTTCAGCGGTTTTCGTTTTGCTTTCTATCGGTGCACTTGCTGTTCAAGGGTTACATCTAGGAATTGAGTTCAAGGGTGGGTCATCTTTCACCGTTACAACTCAAAACCCTTCAGTTACTGATGCTCGCGCAGCGGTTGAAGAGGCGGGAGTTTCAGGAGAAGCGATCATTCAGGTGCTGGGTGATAACAAGGTACGCGTCCAAACAGGTGCGCTTGAGACCGCTCAGAACAACGCGGTGCAAGATGCATTGGCAGCAAAGTTTTCTGTAGCTGTTGGATCGATTGATACTCAAATCATTGGACCATCATGGGGTAAGGAAATTACACGTAAGGCCTTGTATGGCCTTTTCGGATTCCTTCTTGTTGTGATGATCTATCTCGCAATGGCACTTGAGCCAAAGATGGCGCTAGCTGCGATCGTTGCTGTTATTCACGATGTTTTCATTACCGTTGGAATCTACGCATTGGTCGGCTTTGACGTTACGCCGGCGACGATCATTGGATTCTTAACCATTCTGGGCTACTCGCTCTATGACACGGTGGTGGTCTTTGACAAGGTTCGTGAAAATACAAGATCAATCACATCCTCTTCAACAAAGACGTACTCACAAGCGGTTAACCTCGCCGTGAATCAGACAATTGTTCGTTCGACCAATACATCAATAGTTGCGTTGCTACCAGTTGCTTCAATTCTCTTTGTTGGAGCTGGATTGCTAGGTGCTGGAACTCTTAAGGATCTCTCACTCGCACTGTTCATCGGTTTGATTGTTGGTACGTACTCATCGATCTTTATCGCACCTCCTGTGCTGGCACAGCTTCGCGAAAAAGAGCCTGCAATGATGGCGCTAGCCAAGCGAGTTAATGCTCGCGGGGGAGCTTCATCTGAGCCAACATCTGCACCAGTAGCTGCGGTCAATGGTCGTGGACCACGCAACCAACCAAAGCGCAAAGGTCGTAAGTAAGGTCTTTTGTGGATACTTTGATAGCACCAGTAATTAGTGCTCTCAAAGAAAACCATGCCTCGGTCAATGGTGAAGAGGTTTCTCGTGCCTTTGAAGTTGCACGAGTTGCTCATGATGGACAGCTTCGCAAATCTGGTGAAGAGTACATAACCCATCCTGTTGCTGTCGCAGAGATTCTTGCTCATCTTGGTCTTAATCCTGCAACCATCATCGCTGCACTTTTGCATGACACAGTTGAAGATACCCAATACTCATTGACTCAATTGCGCCTTGATTTTGGTGATGAGATTGCAGATCTAGTCGATGGTGTTACAAAGCTGGACAAACTCACCTATGGGCCGACGGCAGAGGCTGAAACAGTCCGCAAGATGGTCATCGCAATGTCACGCGATATTCGCGTCCTGGTAATCAAGTTAGCTGATCGTTTGCATAACGCACGTACTTGGAAGTTTGTTTCACCAGAAAGTGCTGCACGTAAAGCCCGCGAAACACTAGATATCTACGCACCTTTGGCCCATCGACTTGGCATGAACGCTCTTAAGTGGGAGCTCGAGGATCTTTCGTTTGAGGTTCTGGAACCTAAAAAGTTTGAGGAAATCTCTCGTTTAGTTGCAGAACGTTCGCCATCTCGCGACAAATTAACTGAAGAAGTAATTGGGCTAGTTAAAGAGGATCTAGCGCGGGATCAGATTGACTCAACTGTAACCGGTCGCAAAAAGCACTTCTTCTCTGTTTATCAAAAGATGGTTGTGCGAGGACGAGAGTTTAACGACATCTACGATTTAGTAGGAATCAGAGTTTTAGTTAACGATGTACGAGATTGCTACGCCGTACTGGGATCTATTCACGCACGGTGGAGTCCGGTACCTGGACGCTTTAAAGATTACATTGCTATGCCAAAGTTCAATCTGTATCAATCTTTGCACACCACCGTTATTGGTCCAACTGGTAAAGCGATTGAAATTCAGATCCGAACATATGACATGCATGCTCGCGCAGAATTTGGTATCGCCGCTCACTGGAAGTACAAGCAAGGGCCTGAAAACAACGAATCCTCGCCCGAGATGTTGTGGCTTCGCCAATTGCACGAGTGGCAAAAGGAGACTGAAGATCCTTCAGAGTTCCTAGAAGCGTTGCGTTTTGATTTAGGATCTCCTGAAGTTTTTGTCTTCACACCTAAAGGAAGTGTTGTTGCGCTGCCTGGTGGTTCAACACCGGTGGACTTCGCCTTTTCTGTTCACACTGATGTGGGATTGCGGTGTGCTGGAGCAAAGGTCAATGGACGGTTAGTTCCACTTGAATCTCGACTCAATAACGGAGATGTTGTCGAGATCGTCACAAACAAGAGCGAATCTGCAGGTCCAAGTCGGGATTGGCTTAACTTTGTTAAAAGTCCACGTGCACGCTCGAAGATTAAGGCGTGGTTTAGCAAGGAGCGTCGCGAAGAAGCTATTGATGCAGGGCGTGAATCGATTGCTCGTCAGATGCGTAAAGCTGGTTTGCCGCTTCAAAAAATCTTTGCGGGCCAGTCTCTTCTCGAGTTAGCTCATGATCTTCGCTATTCAGATATTGAAGGATTGTATTCAGCGGTGGGGGATGGGCATGTTTCAGCGGCATCCATCATCGACAAGTTGGTTGCTTCACTTGGCGCAGAGGATTCACATCCTGAACCCACGATGGATGTTTTACCCAACCGAGCTCCAACAACTCGACGTTCAAGTAACGCTGTTGATGTCGAGGGCACAGATGATGTCCTTGTAAAACTTGCACGGTGTTGCACACCTGTTCCAGGAGATTCCATCATGGGCTTCATTACAAAGGGCAGCGGCGTATCAATTCACCGTTCAGATTGCACAAATGCATCAGATCTTCAAAAGCATCAAGCAGATCGTGTGGTTAAAGTAAAGTGGCGTACCGGTGCAGCCTCGATCTTCCTAGTGAACATTCAAGTTGAAGCGTTGGATCGCGCATCGCTCTTGGCCGATGTAACTCGTACCTTGTCAGAACAACATGTAAATATTCTCAGCGCTGCGGTAAGCACATCAAAGGATCGCACCGCATTCTCACGTTTTACCTTTGAAATGGCAGATGCAACACACCTTGACGCGGTTTTAGCAGCGGTACGAAGTATTGAGGGTGTTTACGATGTTTACAGAACTACCAACAACTAATACATAAGTATTAATTGAACTCTGCAAGACCCTTTTCTGCCTCAGCTAGCCACACCTTACGTGCGACAGCGGATTCAGATGCTTCAGCTGCCTTCTTGGTGTTACCGCTAGCGGCAAACTTTGCAGCCGCCTTTTCGTAATTGGCAATTGACTCAGTTAACTGAGCAACAACCTCTTGAGCGCGCTTCTTGGCTGCAGGATCAGTCTTACGCCAAATTTCAGCTTCAGCCTCTTTGATCGCTGATTCAACTGCGGCAACTCGTGCATCCAATGATGCACGCTTATCGCGGTGAGTCATTCCAATCTTTTCCCATGAACGAAGGTGCTCATTAAGCGCCTTGCGCGCCTCTTTTACATCAGAGATTGGCAGAAGTGCTTCAATCAATGGCAGCAACTCTTCACGCTTTGCAAGGTTTGCAGCCATTGTTACATCACGCTTTTCTAGATCTGCATTCTTAGCTGTAAAGAATTGATCCTGCGCAGCCTTGAAACGAGCCCACAACTTGGCGTCATCATTTTTCTTTCCACGACCAGCAGCTTTCCACTGATCCATGAGAACTTTGTAACGCTTAGCTGTTGGAACCCACTCAGTAGATGTCGCTAACTTTTCAGCTTCTTCGACAATCTTCTTCTTCGCCTCTGCAACTACTGATTGTGTTGCTTCAAGGGATGCAAAATGTGTACGACGGCGCTTATCAAACTTGTTACGAGAAGAAGAGAAACGCTTCCAGAGATCAGCATCAGCCTTCTTCTCTAGTCGGGGAGCTGCCTTCCACTCATCAAGCAAAACCTTTAAACGATCACCAGTTGCTTTCCAGCTTTCTGATAAAGCAAGGCTTTCAGCTTCAGCAACGATCTTTTCCTTTTCAACCAAAATCTGTTCACGACGAGCCGCTTTTGCCGCTGTTTCAGCCGCCTTCTTAGCCTCATACGCCTCACGATGACCTTCGATGAGCGGTTCGATCTGTTCAACAGATGCAGCTAATGCATCGAGATCGCCAACACCGTTGAGCTCCTTAACCTGATCGCGCAGTTTCTTCACTGCAGCGTATGCATCTGATGGAACCATTGCGCCGCTTTTAATACGTGCCGCGAGCAATGCGACCTCAGCTGCTAGTACCTCAAATTTGCGAACGAAGTATGCGAGCGCTTCTTCTGCACTCTTACCTGGATAAGAACCGACCGCTTTTTCTCCATGTGAAGTTCGGACATAAACTGTTCCATCTTCTGCAACTCGACCAAAGGCTGAAGGATCTCCGATTAACGCACTTGCAGCGCTAGCCTGGTGTGGGAAATTCATATCTGTCATGAGAGTGATCCTTTCAGCGCGTTACCTTTATGTAAGGCTCGCTATGTGGTGGGTGCGATGCTTAGAAGATTTGAGCCCTCTAAGCGTGGGTCGAGTGTGGATTGGTATGGCAAAAGGTACCCTGTCCCATGGTGTGAGCGTCAATCGCGCCAAAAATGAACGTGAATGAGGGGGTGAAGAGTTTGCTAATCGACTCTTTTGCCGCCCCAATGTTCGCCACCAACTGTTGGGTCCTGGCACCTAGCGCTGGAAGCGAGTGTGTCGTTATCGATCCAGGCATGCCAGATGTGAGCTCGCAGTTAGATGAAATCCTCCAACGCCATGACTTAAAACCCGTTGCGATCATCGCAACCCACGGACATTTGGATCACACCTTCTCAATTCAACCTATCGCTGATGGCTATTCGATTCCCGCCTACATTCATAGCGAGGATCGGGCTTTTCTGGCCGCCCCTGAAAAACTTCATGGTGAAGAGTTTGTCGCAACTCTTTCAGGGATGAACTTTGTAGAGCCAGCTGAGGTCAGAGAGCTTCGCAACGGAGATCTCATTGATTTAGTGGGTCTTTCCTTTAAGGCTATTCACGCACCGGGACATACCCGGGGGTCCTTAATGTTTGAGGTTTCTGATGAGGTATTAATCAGCGGGGATGTGCTCTTTGCTGGTTCGATTGGCCGTACAGATTTACCAACAGGATCGGCTAAAGATATGGAGGAGACATTGCGTAAAAAGGTTGTGCCCTTGTCTGACCACCTTCAGGTTTTGCCAGGTCATGGCCCTGAAACTTCGATGGCCCATGAAAAGAAAAACAATCCGTACCTGAAGAGTTTGGTAGGTCGATACTGATGTCACAACAGAAAATTGCCGCGCCTAAGGGAGTAAGTGAGTACACGCCGCCGCGTTCGAGCGCCTTTGACTATGTTCGCAACTGTTTGATCGCACCAGCACGTAAAGCTGGCTACCAGTTAATTGAGCTTCCAGTTTTTGAGGACACCGAACTTTTCAACCGTGGTGTTGGTGAATCCACCGATGTTGTTTCCAAAGAGATGTACACCTTTGAAGATCGCGGTGGAAGATCTATCACCTTGCGTCCTGAAGGAACAGCGGGAGTAATGCGTTCTGTAATTGAGCATGGATTAGATCGTGGACAACTTCCGGTGAAGGTCTGGTACTCAGGACAATTTTTCCGAGCAGAACGTCCGCAAGCTGGTCGCTACCGACAGTTCTATCAAGTTGGCATCGAAGCGATCGGTTTAGATGATCCAGCGATTGATGCAGAGGTTATTGCTATTGCAGATGCGGGGTTTAAGGCGCTGGGCTTAAAACAGTATCGACTGGAGCTCACCTCATTAGGAGATGCTCAATCACGAGCTGCGCACAAGGTTGATCTTTTGAAGTTTATTGCAACCTTGCAATTGGATGAGGCGACTGCTGCACGTGCTGCAATTAATCCATTGCGCTTATTTGATGATAAGCGTGAAGAGATGAAAAAGGCGATGGCCGATGCGCCCTTACTAGTTAATTACTTAAGCGATGCATCGCGTGAACATTTTGCAACAGTCACTAAGTACTTAGATGCCCTTGGTATTTCATACCAACTCAACCCACGCATGGTTCGCGGGTTGGATTACTACACAGGTACAACCTTTGAATTTGTTCACGATTTGCTTGGTGCTCAATCTGGAATTGGTGGCGGTGGTCGCTACGACGGATTAATGGAGCAGTTAGGTGGACAATCACTGTCAGGAATAGGTTTTGGTTTAGGTGTCGACAGGGCTTTGTTAGCAGCCGAAGCTGAGGGTGTTATAGGTCAGGAATCATTTGTCTCCGATCTGTTCATTATTCCTTTAGGAGAAGGCGCAAAGCTTCAAGCGTTAACAATCGCACATGATCTTCGTGGCAAAGGAGTTCGGGTCGAAATCGCTTTTGGTGATCGCGCTCTCAAGGGGGCCATGAAGGGTGCGGACAAGAGCGGTGCGACATATGTCATCGTCCTAGGAGAATCTGAGATTTCAAGCGGAACGGTTGAGTTAAAAGAGATGAAATCTGGCGCCTCAACCTCCGTTAAGATTGACTCATTGTTCGAAGCTCTCAATAAATAGAATTAGGAAACACAATGTTGCGTTCACATGAAGCTGGATCCCTGCGTAAAACACACGCAGGTGAAACCGTCACTCTCGCTGGCTGGGTTTCACGCCGCCGAGATCATGGCGGAGTTGCCTTCATTGATCTTCGTGATGCATCAGGTTCTGTTCAGGTTGTTATTCGCGACGAGAAGGTCGCTGGCTCGCTTCGTGCCGAGTGGTGTTTGCAGATTACAGGTGGGGTTGTCGCACGCCCTGCAGGAAATGAAAATACAAATCTTGCAACGGGTGAGATTGAGGTTATGGGGGACACCGTTCTTGTTCTCTCAGAGGCTGCACCACTTCCATTCCCAGTTGATAGCGGTGATGACACCGACATCAATGAAGAGGTTCGTTTGCGCTACCGCTACCTAGATTTACGTCGCGAAAAGCCGGCTCATAACCTTCGACTACGTTCCAAGGTGACATCAACTATCCGACGTGTAATGGAAGATGAAAACTTCCTTGAGATTGAAACACCGTACTTAACTCGCTCTACTCCAGAAGGTGCGCGTGACTTTTTAGTTCCAGTAAGACTCCAACCTGGTTCTTGGTATGCGCTACCTCAATCACCGCAGCTGTTTAAGCAACTACTTATGGTTGCCGGAATGGAAAAGTATTACCAAATCGCTCGCTGTTTCCGCGATGAGGATTTCCGAGCTGATCGCCAACCAGAGTTCACTCAGTTGGATATCGAAATGTCATTTATTGACCAGGAAGATATTTTGGCTGTAGCGGAAAAAATCGTTGCGCGAGTCTGGAAGGAAGCGGTTAATTACGAAATTCCACTTCCATTGAAACGTATGACTTATGCAGATGCGATGACTCATTACGGATCTGATAAACCAGATCTGCGTTTCGGAAATGAATTAGTTGATCTGACCTCCTTCTTTTCTGAGACACCATTTCGTGTCTTCCAAGCGCCTTATGTAGGTGGAGTAGTTATGCCTGGGGGAGCATCATCTCCTCGCCGCGAGTTAGATGCATGGCAAGACTGGGCAAAGGCACGAGGTGCAAAGGGACTTGCATACATTTTGGTCAATGAGGATGGAACCCTTGGTGGACCTGTTTCAAAGAACATATCTGAAAAAGAAACTGCAGGAATTGTTGCTGCTGCTGGCGCAAAGCCAGGGGATGCGATCTTCTTTGCAGCAGGAGAGAGAACAGCTTCTCTTAACCTTTTAGGAGCGGTTCGTCTTGAGATCGGTAAGCGTTGCAATTTAATTCCTGATGGTAAGTGGGAGTTTTTGTGGGTTGTAGATGCTCCTATGTTTGAACCGACTGATGATGGTGGTTGGACTGCGGTTCACCATCCATTCACCGGACCAAAACCTGAGTTTGCTTCAACCTTTAAATCTGATCCTGCATCTGCATTGGCGTATGCCTATGACATCGTGCTGAATGGAACAGAGTTAGGTGGCGGTTCGATACGTATCCATGATCGTGCTATTCAAAAGGATGTTTTTTCCGTCATCGGTTTAAGTGATGAGGAAGCATCAAGCAAATTCGGCTTTCTACTTGAAGCATTTAACTATGGTCCACCTCCACATGGCGGAATAGCATTAGGTCTTGATCGCGTCTGCGCATTGTTAACTGGCTCAGATTCAATTCGCGAAGTTATCGCCTTCCCGAAGACTGCAAGTGGTGGAGATCCTTTGACGGGTGCTCCAACTCCAATCACCCCCGCTCAACGAAAAGAGAGCGGAATTGATTGGGTTCCACAGCCTAAAAACCCGCAAGAGAGTTAAAGGGTCGGGTAGGCTAACAACATGGGTCCAGGTGGAATTGCAACAATAATCGCAGCCTCTTCATTGGCTGTCATCGCTATCTCTCTTGCATATGTCGTTATTCGAGTGGGTCGTCTAGTCGACGAGGCTAAGGCTTCTCTCAAGGTTCTTACGGATGAGACCGCGCCGTTGATCGATGAGGTACATACAACTGTCACCTTGGTAAATGGACCACTGCACAGCATTAACCGTGTCAGCAAGAATATTGAAGAGATGTCAGACAAAGTGAGCGAAGCAACGCAAGGCTTTATGAATAAGAATGGTGCCGCGGTCAAGGTAGCTGGTGCACTTCTTTCTGCTGCACAAGTGAGCAAGGGTCGCTCTAAGAAGAAGAAGGCTGAGTGATCCTCACTAGTGGAATCCGCCGAGATCCGTTCGCGCTGGCTGCGCTTCTTTGAATCTGACAACCGTCAAGGGTTAACCCATACCGTTGTTCCATCAGCATCCTTAATTGCTGATGATCCAAATCTGCTCTTAGTTAACGCAGGAATGGTTCCATTCAAGCCTTACTTTCTTGGCGAGGTTACCCCTCCCTATAAGCGTGCAACCTCTGTTCAAAAGTGTGTTCGCACATTAGATATTGACGAGGTTGGAAAAACTACACGTCACGCATCATTTTTCCAGATGTGCGGAAACTTCTCCTTTGGTGATTACTTTAAAGAGGGTGCTATCGCACTTGCTTGGGAGTTATTGACTCGCCCAATTGCAGATGGTGGATATGGTTTTCCAGAGGAAAAATTGTGGGTAACTGTTTACCTTGATGATGATGAAGCTGCGGATATTTGGCACAAGCAAATCGGAGTTCCTAAGGAAAGAATCCAACGTCGCGATATGGCGGATAATTTCTGGTCCATGGGTGTTCCAGGACCATGCGGTCCATGCTCCGAGATTTATTACGATCGTGGCCCTGCCTATGGCGTTGAGGGTGGACCGATCGCAGATGAAAACCGTTACCTCGAAGTGTGGAACCTTGTTTTCATGCAAAATGAAAGAGGTGCAGGTGGCGGTAAGGATGGATATCCAATCCTTGGCGAGCTTCCGGCCAAGAGTATTGATACCGGATTAGGTTTAGAACGCACCGCAGCTTTGCTTCAAGGCGTTGAAAATATCTACGAAATCGATACAACTATTCAGATTCTCAATCGTGCATCAGAGCTTACAGGCGTGAAGTACGGGGCTTCCGAAAAATCAGATGTCTCACTTCGCGTTATCGCAGATCACGCACGAACATCAGCGATGTTGATTGGCGATGGAGTTACTCCCGGAAATGAAGGTCGTGGCTACGTCCTTCGCCGAATGATGCGTCGCACCATTCGAAATATGCGACTTTTAGGATCAATGGATCCGATTATGTCTGAACTAACTGTTGCAGCAATTGGTGCAATGGGCCCTCAGTATCCTGAACTAGTTTCCGATAAGAATCGCATTTTGTCTGTCAGCGTTTCAGAGGAAGAAAGTTTCTTGCAAACGCTTAAGAGTGGAACTCAAATCTTTGATCTGGCTTCAACATCTTTGAAGAAGAGTAAGAGCTCTGTGCTTCCAGGTGAAGAGGTCTTCAAACTTCACGATACATATGGTTTTCCTTTTGATTTAACCTTAGAAATGGCTCGCGAAGAGGGTCTGAGTGTTGATGAGGATGGTTTCCGTCGCCTCATGAAGGAGCAGAAGGATCGCGCTAAGGCGGACGCAAAGGCTAAAAAGTCTGGTCACACCGATGTTTCCGTATATCGCGCAATCGCCGATAAGAGCGGTAAAACAGAGTTTGTTGGCTACACACATCTCAACACTGAATCTTCACTAACAGGCATTTTGGTAAATGGTCTTTCAGTTGCATCTGCATCAGAAGGCGATGATGTTGAGATCATTCTCAACCGAACACCTTTTTACGCCGAAGGTGGTGGTCAGTTAGCAGATGGTGGTCGCATCACATTGAGCAATGGTTCTGTAGTTGAGATTGATGATGTTCAAACTCCAATTCCTGGTGTCTCTGTTCACCGGGGAAGAGTTTTGAATGGAAGCGTTGAGGTTGGATCAGATGCTCTCGCTGAAATCGATTCCGAAAGACGCTCAGCTATCTCTCGCGCACACACCGCAACCCACATGGTTCACAAAGCTTTCAGAGAAATTCTTGGCGAAACTGCAACGCAAGCTGGTTCAGAGAACTCTCCAGGTCGATTCCGTTTTGATTTTCCTTCAACAGGTGCGGTTTCAGCCTCAGTACTTAATGATGTTGAGGCACGAGTAAACACCCTGCTCCTAGATAATCTAGAGGTAACAGCAGAGAGCATGTCGCAAGCAAAGGCTAAAGAGCTTGGCGCAATGGCATTGTTTGGCGAGAAATATGGAGATGTTGTTCGCGTTGTAAGTGTTGGAGATTGGGCCCGCGAATTATGCGGCGGAACCCACGTTTCACGCTCTGGGCAACTTGGAATTGTGAAGTTGCTAGGGGAGTCATCAATCGGTGCGGGTGTTCGCCGCGTTGAAGCACTTGTTGGAGTAGATGCTTATCAATTTTTGGCCCGTGAACATTTCTTGTTGAACTCATTAACCGAGTTAATCAAGGGTGCGCGTACCGAAGAGCTTCCTGAGCGTATCTCTGATCTGCTTAACAAAATGAAAGAGATCGAAAAGGAGCTTGCAACTGTTAGATCAGCACAAGCGCTTTCGCAAGTTGGTGATCTGGCCAAAACCGCCACAGTTATCAATGGACATACATTTATCGGTTCAGTGATGGCTGACGGGGTATCTGGTGATGATCTTCGAAAGATTGCGATCGATTTACGTGGGCAGAACAGCAACAGTGTTGTCGCACTTGTTAGTAGCAATGATGGAAAACCTGTTTTAGTAGTTGCAGTCAGCGATGAGGCTCGTACGGCTGGAGTAAAAGCAGGAGCGCTTGTCAAGGTTGGCTCTACAGTTCTTGGCGGTGGCGGTGGCGGTAAGGATGATTTCGCACAAGGTGGCGGAACAAATCCTGCTAAGTCATTAGAAGCGATCGCAGCTATCTCTCAATCTCTTCTTGGGTAATTGATGCAACGCGGACGTCGAATCGCCTTTGATTATGGGGATGTCCGAATAGGAGTAGCGGTCAGTGATCCTGACTCCATTCTGTGTTCACCGTTAACTACGCTAAAAGCTACAGACAAGAAAGTTTTTACTCAGATCGAAGAAATTTTAGGTGAGATTGAACCGGTACAGATATTTGTTGGAAATCCAGCGCTATTAAGTGGCAAAGATGGGAGCGCATCTGAAAAAGCGGTTGCCTTCGCGCAGCAGCTACGTGAGATTTCAACAGTCGAGGTCATCATGGTTGATGAACGAATGTCTACAGTCAGCGCAGCTAGAAATCTTCGAGATTCAGGCAAAAATGCCAAAGAGGCTAAAAATAGTATTGATATGGCGGCAGCGGTTGCCATTCTCGAATTCGCGATAGTGCTTCAAAAGAGTTCCCAATGAACAAGCTAGCAAAGCTTTTTTTAGCTGGCCTTTCTGTTTTTCTGATCACCTTGCTTTTTTCATTAATCCGCCCAGGTACATCAGCGGCTCCAGATTTTCAGACCGTTACTTCTGTTCAGGGGCTAGAAGAGGTAACAATCGAGATTCCTGCAGGTGCTTCTGGTTCTGATATTGGGTTAATCCTTTTTAACAATGGCGTTATCAAATCTTCGCAAGCTTATTTTCGCGTTGCGGTAGGTGATCTCCGCTCAGAAAAGGTTGCACCGGGTGCCCATCGCCTCACGCTAAAAATTTCAGCGCAACAAGCACTTGATCAACTTCTGGATCCAGCCCGTATTCCAAATTTGATAAAAGTTAATGAGGGTATGTGGAAGAGTGAGATTCAAAGCGCACTCAAGAGTTATGGTTTCACAAACGCTCAAATCAATGATGCATTCTCTAAGGTTTTACTTCCCAAAGGTTTTTCAGATAGCGAAGGGCTACTCTTTCCAGCGCAATACTCTTTTGCCGAAGGTACTCCAGCGCTAGAGGCGGTTCAGGAGATGGTGGATCGTTTTTCACGAGAGCCACAGGCGAAAGAACTTTTAAAGGGAAGCAAGAAATACTCACCGCTTCAGCTATTAATCATCGCCTCAATTGTTCAGGCAGAGGGCGATACAAAGGATTTTACAAAGGTTGCACGAGTTGTTTACAACCGATTGGCAATAGATATGCCACTTCAGATGGACTCAACGGTTCATTTCATTAAGAAAGTTCGAGGTGAGATCTTTTTAAGTCGTAACTCGACCTTACTTAACTCGCCATACAACACTTACCGACGATATGGACTTCCACCAGGTCCTATAGGAAGCCCAGGAAGTGCAGCGATCGCTGCGGCGTTAAATCCAGCACCCGGCGACTGGTTGTATTTCATTACAGTTGCACCAGGGGATACCCGCTTCACATCGAGTATCGAAGAGTTCAATAGCTGGAAAGTTTTGTATACCAAGAACCGGAAGGCGGGGGCATTTAATTGATAGATGCAGCTGTTTTAGGTTCGCCCATTGGCCATTCATTAAGTCCGTTGTTGCACACCGTTGCGTACAAGCATCTAGGAATCGAAGGACGATACGAGGCGATCGAGGTCAAGTCAGGGCAACTATCTGAATTTCTATCGAATACTCAAAAAGATGTTTTTTCATTGACGATGCCGCTCAAAGAAGAGGCACTTGGCGTTGCACATGATGTTAGCCTGATTGCAAACAAAGTATCTGGAGGAAATACCCTTGTTCGCTCCGGTACCGGATGGAATCTCACAAGTACAGATGTTGAAGGTTTCAAGTACGCACTACTGGGTCATGGAATAAGTAAAGTTGAAAACTGTTTGATAATGGGAGCAGGTGCAACTGCTCGGGCAGCTGTGGCGGCAGTTTCTGAACTCGCCGAAAATATCTCTGTTCTGAACAGAAACCCAGAACGTGTAGCTCAGATGAACACAGCAGCTGGTAGAGCGGTTACATATCTGCCGTGGGAAATAGATTCGCACATCAACACAGCAGATTTGGTGATCAATACGACGCCAGCACATGTCGCAGATTCATTTGAGTCAGCGCTTAAATTACCTCAGGGTGTGCTGTTTGAGGTTTTGTACCATCCCTGGCCAACTGTTCTTGCACAAAGCTGGATGAATTCTGGTGCAAAGGTTATTGATGGATTGGATCTACTGATACATCAGGCAATCTCTCAAGTGGAAATATTTGCACAACTTTCCGTTAATCGCTCCGAGATGTACGGCCTCATGCGCACAAGGGCTCTAGATCACCTTGGTTAATCCACACCTATAGATTGTGAGATTGAAACTCACCTAATCTAATCGCGTGCTCTTCATTCTTTCTCTGGCAGCAATTCCTATTTCACTGGCCGATACCAAGAGTTTCAAAATCCCCAATATTTATCTGTGGCTACTCTTTCTGGGTTTAGCACCCTTCATTGCAGTAAATGGCCTTGGCTCGATTGCGCGGTTAGCGAGCACTTTTGTCATTGTTCTCACCTTTCATCTTTGTGGAATGGGCATGGGCGATGTAAAACTTCTGTGTCTAATAGTTCTCGCATTCAACTCAGATCGACAGTTTTCTTCTCACATATTCTTTTCATATCTACTTGGCCTTGCAACTATCCATGGATTGATCCTCACACTGAAGAATCAGATGATGCCGAGAAAATTACCTTTGGCACCCAGCATTTTTCTGGGCCTAGCGCTTTATTTGGCGACGAGATAGCGCTGATATCTGTCACAATAGGCACATGCGTTGGTTAACAGCTGGTGAGTCACATGGTCAGGCACTGAGTGCGATTATCGAAGGCATTCCTGCCTCAGTGAAGGTGACTACAGCCGATATTGATTACCATCTTGAACGTCGCCGTCTAGGTGTAGGTCGTGGAGCTCGACAAAACTTCGAAACTGACAAGGTAACAATTTTAGGTGGAGTTCGTTTGGGCTTAACTCAAGGTGGTCCAATCGCGATTCAAGTGGGTAACTCAGAATGGCCTAAATGGGAAAAGGTAATGTCTGCCGATCCCGTCCCTGAAGATGAGATTAAGGATCTTGGACGGAACGCACCTTTAACTCGTCCACGTCCAGGACATGCAGATCTTGTAGGTATGCAGAAATATGATTTTGATGATGCTCGCCCAATTCTAGAAAGAGCTAGTGCTCGCGAAACCGCCGCTCGAGTTGCACTCGGTGCGGTTGCACGAAACTTTCTTGAGCAAAGCGTGGGCATAACTATTTTGAGTCATGTGCTTTCAATTGGTTCAGTTCGTGTTCCTGAAGACACAGCTCTTCCAGCAGCAGGGGATATGAAGCAGATAGATGCCGATCCTGTTCGTTGCGCCGATTCCGCAACTAGTCAAGAAATGATCACTGAAATTGAAAAGGCACATCGCGATGGGGACACATTAGGTGGTGTTGTCGAGGTACTTGCATTTAATATGCCGCCTGGACTGGGGTCACATGTTCATTGGGATCGACGCTTGGATTCAAAGTTAGCCGGAGCTGTTATGGGGATTCAGGCGATTAAGGGTGTTGAAATCGGAGATGGTTTCCAATCAGCAACCCGCAGAGGTTCTGTCGCACATGATGAGATTGAAAAGAACTCTTCAGGAAAGATTGTTCGTCGTACTGATAGAGCTGGTGGAACCGAAGGCGGAATGTCTAATGGAGAAATCTTGCGCGTGAGAGCTGCAATGAAGCCAATCTCAACCGTTCCTAAAGCGCTAGACACCATTGATGTATCTACTGGAGAAGCGGCTAAAGCGATTAATCAGCGATCAGATGTGTGTGCAGTACCTGCTGCTGGCGTTGTAGCCGAAGCAATGGTTGCACTTGTTTTGGCTGAAGCGGTACTTGAAAAGTTTGGTGGCGATTCAGTGACAGAAACACGTCGGAACTTTGAGTCTTACATCGCCTCTCTGAACTTTAAGTAAGAGTTTCGGTATGAAAAGAGTAGTGCTGATAGGCGCACCGGGATCTGGCAAAAGTACAGTCGGTCCAGCGCTAGCTAAGGTGCTGGCTCTTGATTTTATTGACACCGATCAACTCATTGAAGAACGTGAAGGTAAGGCGATCACCGATATCTTTGTTGTCGATGGCGAGCCACATTTTCGAGCAGTTGAATTAGAAGCTCTCAAAGATGTATTAACGATGCAGGATGTTGTTATAAGCCTTGGTGGAGGGGCACCGATATCCGATGTAGCGCAGCAGCTCATCAACTCTTCGGAATCGACAGTTATCTTTTTAGATGTTTCACTTTCAACGGTGGCCCCTCGGGTTGGGTTTAATCGTGATCGCCCCTTACTTTTGGGAAATCCTCGCGCGCAATGGCAGGCGCTTAGCGATAAGCGTCGTCCTATTTATGAGGCTTTAGCCGATGTGAGCATTAAGGTTGATGACATGAGTGTCGAAGCGATCGTCTCTGAAATCGAAAAGAGCCTTGTATGAACACAGTAAAGGTATCAGCAGAGCATAATTACGAAGTTCTGATCGGGTGCGATTGGAGTTCGGTTTTAGTTGAAAAGATTCACAACCGTACACGGGTTGCCGTTATCGTCTCTGCACAATACTCACCGGATTTATCTGCTCTTAAGAGCCTGGATTGCGATTTGCATGTCTTTGAAGTTCCCGATGGAGAAGATGGGAAGAGTTCTGGTGTATTGCTCAATCTCTGGAACTGGCTAGGAGCTGCAGGCTTTACTCGCTCAGATTTGATTGTTGGAATTGGTGGGGGAGCGATCACCGATTTGGCGGGCTTTGCTGCAGCCACCTGGTTGCGAGGCGTTGATTGGATCGCCGTCCCGACATCGCTTGCGGGCATGGTTGATGCTTCAGTTGGTGGAAAAACGGGAATCAATTCAGAGTACGGAAAGAACCTCATAGGAGCATTCCACTCACCATTATCGGTAATCATTGATCCTTCATTTCTCGAGACTCTTTCAAAACGTGATATTTCAGCGGGTATGGCGGAGGTCATAAAGTGTGGATTTATTGCCGATCCTGAAATTCTAAAAGTTGCGGCACAGTGCGATGCAACATCACTTGTATCCAATAAATCTTCGGTGCTTGATCTAATTACTCGCGCGGTAACGGTTAAGGCGATTGTGGTTTCATCAGATTTCAGAGAGAGTTTTGCTCGCGAAGCGCTCAATTATGGCCATACCTTGGGACATGCAATTGAAAAGTACTCCAAGTATCAAATGCGACATGGTGAAGCTGTTGCTATCGGAATGGTTTTTATCGCAGAGTTAGCGTCAGGAAGAGCTTTGATCGATGCACAGACTGTACAGATGCACAGAGATCTCTTAGCTCGGTACGAACTCCCAACAACTTTTGAAAGAGCAGCCTGGCAAAAACTGGCACCGCTCTTGTCGCTCGATAAAAAAGCCCGTGGAAACACAATTCGTTTTGTTGCCCTCGATGGCATTGGCTCAACTCTACGATTAGATGACCTAACCTCCGACGAGCTAGATGCTGCCTATGAGAGAATTTCCTCATGAAGTTAATGGTTATCAATGGACCCAATCTCTCTCGATTGGATATCCGTGATTCTTCAATCTATGGCGACTTAAATTACGCCGAACTGAAATCGATGATCGATATCGCTGCAACAAAGCATGGCTTTGAAGCAGATGTGCGCCAAAGCGATGATGAGGCGACGATCATTGGTTGGTTGCACGAGGCAGCTGATAACAAACTTCCCGTGATCATTAATCCTGCAGCCTTTACACATTATTCCTATGCGATTCGCGATGCCGCTGAATTAGTGAAATCTCCATTAATCGAAGTTCATTTATCTAACCCTTTAAGCCGCGAAGAGTTCCGCCATACCTCTGTGATTTCAGGTGTGGCTAATGGAACTATCGGTGGATTCGGGCCAAATTCCTATGTTTTAGCCATCATTGCTATGGCAAACCTTCTTTCAAAGTAGCAAACCACACCTGTTGAGCGGGTATCCTTAGACCTTCGTAAATATAAGAACTATCGACAAGAGCGGGTGGATTGGCTGTGGCAACAACAAATGATTTGAAAAATGGGATGACTCTGGATATTGAAGGCCAGTTGTGGACGGTTGTTGAGTTCCAACATGTTAAGCCTGGCAAGGGTCCAGCATTTGTTCGCACTAAGTTGAAATCTGTTCTCAGCGGCAAGGTGGTTGATAAGACCTACAACGCTGGCGTTAAGGTGGATGTTGCGATTCTTGAAAAGCGAGAGATGCAGTACCTCTATAAAGAGGGTGATGATTTTGTTTTCATGGACACCAAGACATACGACCAAATGACTATCAGCGCAGCCACTGTTGGCGATGCCGCCAATTACATGTTGGAAAACACTGAAGCTATTGTTGCGGTGAATGAAGGTAACCCTTTGTACATTGAATTAGCAGCGTCAGTTCCGCTCAAGATTACTTACACAGAGCCTGGAATTCAGGGCGATCGCTCATCTGGTGGAACCAAGCCAGCAACGGTTGAAACAGGTATTGAAATTCAAGTTCCACTCTTCATCAAGCAAGATGAGGTTGTACTTGTAGATACTCGCGACGGGTCTTACCAGGGTCGCGCTAACTAGTGTCCGCACGCAGCAAGGCGCGAAAACAAGCGCTCGATCTTTTGTATGAGACTGATATCCGTGGCACCAACCTTGTTGAAACTTTGGCCTCCCGCGATATTCCAGCTGAAGGTCCAGATGCCCGTCCTATTCGCGAGTACACCAAAGAACTGGTTAACGGGGTTTCAGATAATCGCCGAAAGATAGATGAGTTAATTACGACTTACGCCCAAGGTTGGGATATGGATCGTTTGCCTGCGGTTGATCGTAATATTCTGCGCCTAGGAATCTACGAGATTTTGTGGTCAACAGATGTCCCGATGAGCGTTGCTATCGATGAAGCGTTGATCCTGGCAAAAGAGTTATCCAGTGATGATTCATCAAAGTACATTCACGGCGTTTTAGGCCGTATCGCAAGCATTAAAGACACTATTTCAATTTAGTAGGGTTTGCATTACTCAACGCATATCTTTCTAGCGCCAGAGAAAGTTCTGTTGAAGAAAAGTGTGCGAAGGTTTGAAGGTTTACAAGATCTTCCTGTCTCAGTGAAATGACCTCGCCATTCCAATCTCGTCTTTGAGCAACTATCCGCTTGAGAATGATAAAAAGCTGTTTTCCTATTGGATCCTCCGTTGCACTCAGTTTGCGAAGATCGATCACAACCCTTCCGGCTTCTAACCCTTGCTGCGAAGGGGTAAACAATTCACCAACGGGAATGGCGTAAATTTCAGCGAGTTCAAGGATCTTCTTTGCGCTGATAGATCGGTCGCCTCGTTCGTAGGAGCCGAGGGCGATCGCCGAAATCCTGCCCTTACTGCGTGTTGAAACCTGTTGAAGGGTTAATCCTTGAGCCTCACGTATCTGGCGAATCCGCTGTGCGAGGGTGTCTAGCTCTATTTGAATGTTCATACCCCGACCATAAGTGCGAGGGCACACCGGGTTTTTTGATATCCACAGGCGTAACCATTCAGTGCTAGTATCGCGCCTGCATCCTTTAACGACCCATCCTGAGAGGTGGGAAAGGAGATTTACATGAGCGTAGCCCTGTCTGCACCCGACATTAAACGTGCATTAACCCGCATTTCCCACGAAATCCTTGAGAAAAATCAAGGCGCCTCATCCATTGTTCTTTTAGGAATACCAACCCGTGGGGCACACCTTGCCCAGCGCATCGCCTCAATCATCTCTGAAATTGAAGGCGTAGAAATCTCGAGCGGAACTTTGGATATCACCTTATTCCGAGACGATCTGAGATTACGGGCCCCGAAAGCGATTATGCCAACGACGATTCCACCCAGTGGAGTTGAAAATCGTGATGTGATCCTGGTGGATGATGTTTTATTTTCAGGTCGAACAATTCGATCTGCGCTAGATGCGTTAGGCGAGATTGGTCGCCCTCGAACGGTGCAGCTTGCAGCACTTGTTGATCGTGGACATCGAGAACTTCCCATTAAAGCTGACTTTGTAGGTAAAAACCTTCCCACCTCTAAGTCTCAATCGGTGCGCGTTCTATTAAGCGAGATAGATGGTCGAGATGAAGTCAGTATTGAAGGGGAGGCGAACTAATGCGACACCTGCTGTCTATCGCGGATCTTTCTAAGATTGAAGCGATCTCCATTCTTGACACCGCCAATGAGCTAGCAAGAGTCAGTGATGGCGCAGTAAAGAAACTGCCAACGCTACGAGGACGAACAATTGTCAATCTCTTTGCTGAAGATTCAACTCGCACACGTATTTCTTTTGAAGCAGCTGCGAAGCGATTATCTGCAGATGTAATTAACTTTTCCGCCAAAGGTTCAAGTGTAAGTAAGGGTGAATCACTCAAGGACACAGCTATGACACTGCAGGCTATGGGTGCAGATGCCGTTGTTATTAGACACTCAGCATCAGGTGCGGCTCAACGTCTGGCAGATTCACAGTGGATGTCCGGCAGCGTTGTAAATGCCGGAGATGGTACTCATGAACATCCAAGTCAGGCACTGTTGGATGCCTTCACTATCCGCAAACATTTAGGTTTAGGCAAAAGTGATCTTGAAGGTTTGAGTGTTGCAATCGTTGGTGATGTATTACATTCACGTGTTGCACGTTCAAATGTCTTACTGCTTGCCAAACTAGGGGCGAAGGTAACTTTAGTCGCACCGCCAACATTGTTGCCGGTAGGAGTTGAAAGTTGGCCCGCTTCTGTTTCCTATGATTTTGATTCGGTAATTCCTTTTGTGGATGTTGTGATGATGCTCAGAGTTCAACAAGAACGTATGACTGAGATGTACTTTCCAAATGCTCGCGAATACTCAAGATACTTTGGACTTAACTCCGATCGAATGAAGTCCATGAAACCAGGTGCAATCGTGATGCACCCAGGGCCTATGAATCGCGGACTAGAAATCTCGGCAGAAGTGGCTGATAGCTCTCGTTCTGTGATTACAGAACAGGTCACTAACGGCGTCAGCGTGCGTATGGCGATCTTGTATGTGCTGTTAACGGGTGGATCCCTAGAAGCTGGAGGTAATTAAGTGAGCGCTGTTGATCTAGTTATTAAGGGTGCGCAGTTACCAGATGGGAAGACCGCGGATATTTGTATTCAAGGTGATTTAATCATTGATGTCACCGCTTCATATAAAGGCGAATCAGTAAAAACTATTGATGCCAAGGGTTGCGTAGTATTGCCAGGGTTGGTTGATCTACATACCCACCTTCGCGAACCAGGCAGAGAAGATGCGGAAACAGTTTCATCTGGAAGTAAAGCGGGAGCAAAGGGTGGCTTCACCGCACTTTCTGCAATGGCAAATACATCTCCAGTTGCAGACACCGCTGGAGTAGTAGAACAGGTGTACCGCTTAGGACAAGAGGCTGGCTTACTCGATGTCTTTCCAATTGGTGCGGTTACGCAAGGGCTCAAAGGGGAGGCACTTTCTGAAATTGGCGCGATGGCAGATTCAGTAGCCCGAGTTCGTGTTTTCAGTGATGATGGAAATTGTGTTTCAGATCCACTCGTGATGCGAAGAGCTCTTGAATATATTAAGAAGTTCGGGGGAGTAATCGCACAACATGCGCAAGATCCCCGAATGACAGTTGGTTCTCAGATGAATGAGGGTGAGGTATCTGCCCGTCTTGGTTTGAAGGGATGGCCAGCAGTTGCGGAAGAAGCAATTATTGCTCGCGATGTTTTGCTTGCAGACCATGTTCAATCTCGATTACACATCTGCCATCTAACTACCGCTGGTGGCGTAGAAATTATTCGTTGGGCAAAGGCTCGAGGTATTAATGTGACCGCTGAGGTAACTCCACATCACCTTCTATTGACCGATGATTTAGCTTCTTCTTATGACCCAATCTTTAAGGTCAATCCTCCATTGCGAACTGAGTCAGATGTGCATGCCTTACGTGAGGCCTTGGCCGATGGAACCATCGATATCGTGGCAACTGATCACGCACCACATCCACTAGAAGCTAAAGAGTGCGAATGGCAAGAAGCTGCATTTGGAATGCTAGGACTTGAAACAGCGCTGTCTATTGTTCAGATGACGATGGTTAATTCAGGATTAATGAGCTGGCAGCAGGTAGCAGATCGCATGTCCCATAAACCCGCTTCTATTGGTGGATATGAACATCAGGGGCAAAGGATAGAAAAGGGAAGTTCTGCAAACTTAGTTGTGATCAACCCAACGAAATTATGGAGAGTAGACCGCGATTTAGTTCTATCAAACTCATCCAATACTCCATACCATGGCCACGAACTACCTGGAGTAGTTGAGCACACGGTATTCAGAGGCAAGCAAACTTTGATAAATGGCCAGATCTCACAGGACGGAGGCAAGTAGTGGCAACTGCTTATCTCGTTCTCGATGACGGAAGAATCTTTGAAGGCGCTTCTTGGGCAGCCACAGGAAAAACATTTGGTGAAGCGGTATTCCAAACTGGAATGACTGGGTATCAAGAGACACTTACCGATCCTTCATATCACAAACAAGTTGTCGTTATGACCGCTCCACATATTGGCAATACCGGCGTCAATGATTTTGATAATGAATCCTCAAAGATATGGGTAGCTGGTTTTGTCGTACGTAACCCTTCATCCCTTACATCAAACTGGCGCGCAGAAAATGATCTTGAGACTGAATTAATCACGCAAGGTGTTGTCGGAATCCAAGGGGTTGATACTCGTGCGATCACTCGACATCTTCGGGATCGTGGTGCAATGCGAGTGGGAATTTTCTCAGGGCTAGAGCTAAGTCGTGAAGAAATGGTTGTCGAAGTTCGAAAAGCAGAGGTGATGTCTGGTGCATTCTTAGTTAAGGATGTATCGACACCTGATACTTATGTTGTCCCAGCTATCGGTCAGAAAAAGTTCACTATCGCAGCTCTAGATCTTGGCATCAAGGCTGCAACCCCTCGATCTCTTGCTGAGCGTGGGGTAGAGGTTCATGTGATGCCATACAACTCGACCGTTGAACAAATCATGGCTATTCATCCCGACGGAGTTTTTCTTTCAAATGGTCCTGGCGATCCGTCAACAATGACAGATGTCATTGAGGTTGTTCGAGAGCTGCTGTTGGCAGATGTTCCAATCTTTGGGATTTGTTTTGGGCATCAGATTCTGGGACGAGCTTTAGGGTTTGAAACCTACAAGCTGCAATTCGGTCATCGCGGTATCAATCAACCGGTAATGGATAAGAACACCGGCAAGGTTGAAATCACGGCACACAATCATGGCTTTGCAGTAAAGGCTCCGACTGATACAGAATTTTCAACGGTTTATGGACGTGGTGAAGTAACTCATACCTGTCTAAATGATGGTGTTGTAGAAGGCTTAGCGTTGTTAGATAAGCCAGCCTTTTCTGTTCAGTACCACCCAGAAGCTGCCGCAGGACCACATGATGCTTCATATCTCTTTGATCGCTTCGTAGAACTGATGTCAAAGAAGGTTGGTGCGTAATGCCTTTAGATACATCGATTAAGAGTGTTTTAGTTATTGGCAGCGGACCGATCGTAATTGGTCAGGCTTGCGAGTTTGATTATTCAGGAACTCAAGCATGCCGCGTGTTACGAGCTGAAGGTATCCGAGTTATTTTGGTTAACTCAAACCCTGCAACCATCATGACCGATCCCGAGTTTGCTGATGCAACTTACATTGAACCGATTACTCCCGAAATTATTGAACGCATCATCGCCCACGAAAAGCCAGATGCTGTATTAGCAACACTCGGAGGTCAAACAGCGCTTAATGCAGCTATCGGGTTGTACCAAAGAGGCACTCTTGCTAAGTATGGTGTTCGACTTATCGGTGCTGATGTTGACGCAATTAATCGCGGCGAAAACCGCGAACTCTTTCGTGCAATCGTTGAAAAGGTTGGCGGAGAGTCTGCAAAGTCTCGGATTTGTCACACAATGGAAGAGATTCTTGAAGCTGTTGTTGAATTGAATTATCCAGTAGTGGTTCGTCCATCTTTTACTATGGGTGGACTGGGTTCTGGAATCGCCTTTGATGAGGCTGAACTGCGACAGATTGCAGGAGCTGGATTACGCCACAGTCCAACCTCAGAGGTTCTTCTTGAAGAATCAATTATTGGATGGAAAGAGTATGAGCTCGAGGTAATGCGAGACAACAAGGACAATGTTGTGATCGTATGTTCGATTGAAAACCTAGACCCAATGGGTGTGCACACAGGAGACTCGATCACCGTTGCACCAGCGATGACTTTGACTGACGTTGAGTATCAAAAGCTGCGCGACCTATCAATGGACATTATTCGCGAGGTTGGCGTGGATACAGGTGGTTGCAACATTCAATTTGCGGTAAATCCGAAAAATGGCCGAATTATCGTGATCGAAATGAACCCTCGAGTTTCACGCTCGAGTGCTCTGGCCTCAAAAGCAACTGGTTTTCCTATCGCGAAAATTGCGACCAAGTTGGCGATTGGCTATACCTTGGATGAGATCCAAAATGACATCACGCAAGTAACTCCAGCATCTTTTGAGCCAACCTTGGATTATGTTGTTGTAAAACTACCACGTTTTGCATTTGAGAAGTTTGCTGATGCCGATCCACGATTAACAACAACGATGAAGAGCGTAGGCGAAGCGATGGCCATCGGTCGTTCATTCTCCGAGGCGCTGATGAAGGCTTTAAGATCACTTGAACGCAAGGAAGCGATTTTTACCTGGCCGGTCGTCTCTGAAACAGAGCGTGCTGCGCTAATGCAAAGCATGCGCGTGCCAACTGAGTATCGATTGCAACAGGTGCAGAAGGCTATGTGGGCGGGAGCTTCAATCGATGAAGTTTTTAACGCAACCAAGATTGATCCTTGGTACTTACGTCAGATTGAGCTCATCAATCAACAGGCGGCGATCATCGCTCTTCCAGGTGAACTCACCGCAGAACTACTTCGCACCGCAAAAACACAGGGCTTTTCAGATAGTCAGATCGCCATCTTGAGAGGTGTTTCTGAGGATGAGATTCGAAAAGCCCGTCATCACCTTGGAATTCGACCTGTTTATAAGACCGTTGATACCTGTGCGGCCGAGTTTGAAGCTTTCACTCCATACCATTATTCAAGTTATGAAGAAGAGACAGAGGTGCGTCCACGTACGACACCTGCGGTCATCATTCTCGGAAGCGGTCCGAACCGTATCGGTCAAGGAATTGAGTTTGATTATTCCTGTGTGCATGCCTCATTCACATTACGTGAAGCAGGTTATGAAACGATCATGATCAACTGTAACCCCGAAACAGTGTCGACAGATTACGACACGAGTAATCGTCTCTACTTCGAACCATTAACCCTTGAAGATGTTCTAGAAGTTGTCCATGCAGAAATTCAGGCAGGTCCAGTACTTGGTGTTATCACCCAACTTGGAGGACAAACTCCTTTGGGATTGGCCGCTGGTTTGAAGGCAAACGGTGTCAATATTTTGGGAACTTCTCCTGAAGCTATTAACTTGGCTGAGGAACGTGGTGCATTTGGAAATATCTTGGCGGAACAAGGTTTGCGAGCACCACAATTTGGAATGGCCTCCTCGCAACTGGAAGCGACAAATATCGCACATGAAATTGGCTACCCAGTATTAGTCAGACCTTCCTTTGTTTTAGGTGGCCGAGGCATGGAGATCGTCTATGACGATGCCGCTCTTGGTGGATTCATTACGCGAGCAACAGATATAACCCCAGATCATCCTGTTTTGGTGGACCGCTTCTTAGATAACGCAATTGAAATAGATGTTGATGCGTTATTTGATGGCGAAGAATTGTTCTTGGGCGGGGTTATGGAACACATTGAAGAGGCTGGTATTCACAGCGGTGACAGCGCCTGTGTTCTACCTTCAATGACTGTAACTGATGAGCAAAGAGATGAGATCCGTTCAGCAACAGAGAAAATCGCACGCGGTGTTGATGTACGTGGATTAATCAATATTCAATTCGCAATCGCAGATAACGAATTATATGTTTTAGAGGCTAACCCGCGTGCATCTCGAACCGTTCCTTTTGTCAGCAAGGCAAGCGGTGTTCCGCTAGCTAAAGCTGCAGCTCGAATCTCAGTAGGTGTCACGATTAAACAGTTGCGAATCGAGGGAATTCTTCCGGCAACAGGAGATGGTGTAGCTCGTGGTGTCTCAGTTAAGGAAGCTGTCCTTCCTTGGAATCGCTTCCGCAGAACTGATGGCAGGGGAGTCGACGCTGTACTGGGACCTGAGATGCGTTCGACCGGTGAGGTAATGGGTATCTCTCCAACTTTTGGAGAAAGTTATGCGAAGAGTCAGATTGCCGCCTTCGGACCACTTCCAAAAGCTGGAACAGTATTTATCTCACTTGCCGACAAGGATAAAGCGACTGGAATTGAACCGGCTCTTGGCTTTTCAGAGTTAGGTTTTCATATCTTGGCAACCGATGGAACCGCTGAGTTCTTGCGAACTAAAGGTATTGAGTGCACAACTGTTCGCAAGCATTCCGAAGGAACCGGGCAGATGGGTGAAAAAACTATCGTCGACATCATCAACGCCGGTGAAATTGACCTTGTGATCAATACACCTGTTGGCCGTGGAACTCGCGCCGATGGTTGGGCGATTCGAACAGCTGCGGTGCAAAGATCTATTCCATGCATCACGACAACCGCTGGATTTAGCGCTGCCGTTGATGCAATTCGCTTCCTGCAGGCCAACCCGCTTAGTATCAAGTCTCTACAGGAATGGCTTGCTTAGATGACCCAGATCAATAAGAGCGCGAAACAATTGCTGGCACCTATCGTCAGCAATAAGCGCGTGGGTCAATACCACCAAATCATCATCAATATCGGAGATGTTGCAGCAACGTGTAAGCCCGGAAACTTTGTGGCAATCAGCGTAGGTGGAGATTCGTCTCGAATGGTATTACGTCGTGCTTTTGCAATTTCTCGAGTTTCAACCAGCACAACTATTGGCGGGACGATGGAGTTAATTGTTGCTCCGCATGGTCAAGGAAGTAAGTGGTTGTGCGCACAAGGCGAAGGTGTTGTTCTGGATCTGGTCGCGCCACTAGGAACAGCTTTTGGTATTCCAACTGAGCCGGTTCCAGTCTTGTTAGTTGGCGGCGGTTACGGTTCAGCTCCATTATTTGGTCTAGCTGAGCTCTTGAACTCGCGTGGTTGTCGAGTCGACATGTTGCTTGGTGCAAGTACAGGTTCAAAGATTTACGCCCCAATGGAAGGCAAACGAGCCGTCAATTCAATGCGTATTTATACCGAAGATGGTTCTATGGGAGTCGCTGGACGCGTAACAGATCCGATTGCAGAGATCATTAAAGATTTAAATGTCGCCGTGATTTACTCATGTGGCCCAATGCCGATGCTTGCCGCCATCACAAAAATCGCTGATCAATTAGATGTTGTGCATCAATGCGCAGTTGAAGAATCAATGGCGTGTGGAGTTGGAATTTGTATGACCTGTGTTCTTCCAGTCGAAAATGAGGATGGAAGTATCTCTAACCTACGTTCCTGCATCGATGGTCCAGTTATGGATGGTTCAAAGGTTCAATGGAGCAAGGTAGGCCAACAGCTATGACCGCTTTAGATTTTTCTACAACTATTGGAAACGCTTGGTTTCCGGCACCAACTTTTACTGCAAGTGGGTGTGCAAGCTCCGGTAGAGAGTTGGCGCAATTTTTCCCTCTCCGCGATATGGGGGGAGTAGTTACCAAATCGGTCATGTCTAAGTTGCGACCTGGGCGACCAACTCCTCGAATGGCAGAGACACCAAGTGGCATGCTTAACTCAATTGGTCTGCAAGGCCCAGGAATTGATGCATTTTTAGTTAAGGATGTTCCCTATTTAGTTGAACAAAAGGCCCGCATTATTGTTTCAATTGCTGGGGAAACTGTTGAAGAGTACTCGACTTTAGCGAGAAAGCTGCGATCTGTTTCAGGAATTAGTGCGATCGAAGTCAATATCTCTTGTCCAAATGTTGAAAACAGAGGACTAGTTTTTGCGTGCGATCCAGAAGCTTCTCGCAGAGTTATTGATGGAGTTCGCAGGACAATCGGGGGAGAACTTCCAATTATTGCCAAGCTCTCACCTGATGTAACTGATCTAGTGTCGATTGCTAAGGGCGTTGTTGATGCAGGTGCCGATGGTCTTGCCTTAATTAATACTGTCTTAGGCATGGTTATCAATGTAGATACGATGAGACCTCATTTAGGGGGAAAGACGGGCGGCCTTTCAGGACCAGCTATCCGTCCAATCGCTGTTCGTGCTGTTTACCAGGTTCATGAGGCGTTGCCACAAACACCGATTCTTGGAATGGGTGGTATTGCATCTGGAAAGGATGCACTCGAAATGATCCTCGCTGGAGCAAGTGGCGTATCAATCGGTACCGCCAGCTTTGGTAATCCGACTGCGATCATGTCAATTCAAAATGAGTTAAAGCAACTCTTAATCGATCGTGGCTTTACTTCCCTTAAGCAAGCGGTGGGTTTTGCGCATCGCCCGAATGAAGGGGAGTAGATGAGTAAAGCGCCAATTGTTTTAGCGGTTGATACACCTGATTTATCAACTGCAGTTGAATGGGTAAAGGCAACTCAGGATCATATTTCAGTTTTCAAATTGGGCTTGGAATTCTTTTTAACTTTTGGTGCCGATGGAGTCAAAGCGGTTAAGGAAGTTACCGATTCCGATATCTTTCTTGATTTAAAATTACATGACATTCCGCATACTGTAAGTGGGGCTGCAAAAGCGGTTGCTCACTTAGCTCCAAAGTTTTTGACGGTACATGCTTCAGGTGGTCAAGCAATGGTCAAAGCTGCAGTTGATGCGATGCCCAACACTTTGATTACCGGCGTAACTATTCTTACCTCACTATCTGAGCAGGATGTGCAGGAGGTTGGCTTCGCATCAAATGCGCTGAATTCAGCGGTTTCCTTGGCAACGGTTGCAATTTCTGGTGGTGCAGGAGCCATTGTTTGTTCTCCACTGGAAATCTCAGCGGTGCGCTCTGCGGTCGGTAACTCAGCGGTGATCATTACCCCTGGAGTCCGTCCTGCCGAGATGGCCGGAATTGATGATCAGCAACGCACGATGACTCCCGAGGATGCGATTGCAGCTGGTGCTAACTTCGTTGTTATTGGTCGTCCGATAACCCAGAGTTGGGCTAAAGGAGCACAGGCGATGAAGGAAAGAGCGCAAGAAATTGGCTCGCTCTTAATTTAATCTCCACTAGATTTAACCCATGGGAACTCCTCCGCAGTTAACGCCACAGCAACGCGAGGCTGCCCTAGCAAAAGCTGCCGCTTCTCGAAAGCGACGTGCAGAGATCAAGGCTCAGATTAAATCTCAAGAGCTCACCATCGAATCTGTTTTCACGTTAGCTCAGACAGATGATGCAGTTGGAAAGATGCGGGTAAAGGAACTTCTCGAATCATTTTCCGGAGTTGGCAAGGTAAGAGCGGTTGCGCTCATGGAGCGGTTAAATATCTCGCCGACTCGTCGTATACAAGGTTTAGGTCGTCATCAACTCAATGAACTTCGACAAGAGTTTATGAAACCAGATATCGCGATTAGACCGGGTCGCTTGATTGTTCTGTCGGGACCGGGTGGTGTCGGAAAAAGCACCGTTGCTAAGCAATTACGTGGCGCGCAGGATTTCTGGGTAAGTGTTAGTGCAACAACTCGAAAGCCTCGAAGCAATGAGGTAGATGGTCGAGATTACTTCTTTGTTAGTGATGAAGAATTTTCACGAATGATTGCACATGATGAGTTTTTGGAATGGGCTGAGTTTGCCGGAAATCGATATGGAACTCCGCAAAGGGCGGTTGAGGATGCGTTGCGACAGGGTAGAAATGTTCTGCTAGAGATTGAAATCGCTGGAGCAAAGCAGGTGAAGGCGCACCTTCCTCAATCTCTATTAGTTTTCCTTGAACCTCCCACATGGGAAGAGCTGGTCTCTCGACTTGAAGGACGCGGAACAGATGGGGCTGAAAGAAGGGCTCAGCGGTTAGAACTAGCCCAAGAAGAGCTAGCTGCGGCAGCCTTTTTTGATGTTGTTCTCGTAAATGACCAGGTCGAGAGCGTCGTCCAGAGACTGGTAGAGTTAGCCCAGAATTAAGGGTTGAACACCACAAGATTGATCACAGAAGCGGGGACACCATGGATGGCATTACAAATCCACCAATTGATGAACTTCTAGACAAGAGCGGTTCTAAGTACAGCCTCGTTCTATATGCGGCAAAGCGGGCTCGTCAGATCAATGCTTACTACTCACAGCTAGGCGAAGGTCTTCTTGAATACGTTGGCCCGCTAGTTGAAACACATGTGCATGAGAAGCCACTATCAATCGCTCTTCGCGAAATCAATGAGGGTCTTCTTACAATCGAAAATCTCGAGCCAACAGCGTAATTTTTTCAATGACACTCCAGGGCCGTGAGGTAATTCTCGGAGTTGGTGGTGGAATAGCTGCCTACAAATCCTGTGAATTACTGCGGCGTCTTCAAGATCATGGATATGTAATTACTGTTGTCCCTACTCCAGCGTCTTTAAACTTTGTGGGAGCTGCAACATGGGAGGCGCTTTCTGGTCGTCCTGTCACAACTCAAGTGTGGGAGAGTGTTCATACAGTTCCTCACATCGCATTAGCTGAACGGGCGGATTTCTTTCTTATCGCTCCCGCAACCGCTGATCTCATAGCGCGTTTGGCGATGGGGCGAGCAGATGATTTACTCACAAATCTGGTTCTGGCTTCAGATGTTCCAAAAATGATTGTGCCGGCAATGCATCCATCTATGTGGCTAGATCCTGCGACCGTTGCGAACGTGTCAACGCTACGGAGCAGAGGTTTTACAGTTATGGATCCCGAAGTTGGACGATTAACGGGTGATGATGTCGGGCCAGGTCGTTTTCCTGAAACCCAAGCGATCATTGCCAACTTTGATCTAGTGACAGGACATAAACAAGATTTGCTAGGTAAGAGGGTTTTGATCACCGCCGGAGGAACACGAGAAGCGATTGATCCTGTTCGCTTTATCGGAAATAGATCCTCAGGAAAGCAAGGTGTTGCCTTGGCTAAAGCGGCCAGAGATCGTGGTGCGCAGGTTCAATTGATTGCTGCAAACTGCGATGTAGCCAATCTCAAAGGCATCGAAATAGTTGAAGTAGAGACAACATCTCAGATGCAAACCGCTCTGCAAAAACATTTTGATCAATGCGATATTTTGATTATGAGTGCAGCTGTCGCCGATGCACGTCCATCTCATGTGGCACAGGAGAAAATCAAAAAGGCCTCGCTATCTAATATTGAGTTAGAGGCTAACCCTGATCTGTTAGCTGAAATCTCTGCCCGAAAGAGCACACAGATTTTGGTCGGATTTGCCGCTGAAACTAAGGACCATCTGCAAGAGGCTCGCAGAAAGCTTGAGGCTAAAGGGTTAGATGTGATCTATGTAAATGATGTTTCTGGCGGGGCAATCTTTGGCCAGGACACAACTATGGGTACCATTCTCATACGCAATGAAGCGGATATAGCGGTCAAGGAAGTCTCCAAAGACGCTCTCAGTAATACTCTTCTTGATCAAGCCATCCGGCAGTTAGGTTAAAAACTATGTCAAAGCGCCTCTTTACCTCCGAATCTGTAACCGAAGGTCACCCAGACAAGATTGCAGATGCAATCTCTGATGCAGTTTTGGATTCATTGCTCGCACAGGATTCTAAAAGCCGTGTAGCTGTTGAAACTCTCATCACTACAGGTCAAGTTCATGTTGCTGGTGAGGTTACAACTAATGGTTACGCAGATGTCATGGGAATTGTTCGTGACACCGTTCTTAATATTGGTTATGACTCATCGGATAAAGGTTTTGATGGAAACAGTTGCGGTGTTTCGATCTCTATTGGACAGCAATCTCAGGATATTGCTCAAGGTGTAGATGATGCATATGAGCACCGTGTTACATCCGCTGTAGACCCATTGGATCTACAAGGTGCTGGAGATCAAGGTTTGATGTTTGGTTACGCATGTGATGACACAAAGGAGCTCATGCCACTACCAATTTGGCTGGCACACGCTCTTGCTCAGCAGTTGACCAAGGTTAGAAAATCTGGAGAACTTGCTTACCTTCGTCCCGACGGAAAAACTCAGGTAACCATTGAATACGATGGTGATCGAGCTATCGCTTTAGACACCGTTGTTATCTCAAGCCAGCACTCTGAAGATGTAGATGTTGCAAAGAAATTGACCCCTGAAATTGTTGAGTATGTAATTAATCCGATCATTTCAAAGATTGATTTACCTAAGAAAGATTTGCGAACACTCATCAACCCAACGGGTCGATTTGTTATCGGTGGCCCAATGGGAGATGCGGGATTAACTGGTCGTAAGATCATTGTTGACACCTACGGCGGCATGGCCCGCCACGGTGGAGGAGCGTTCAGTGGAAAGGATCCTTCAAAGGTGGATCGTTCTGCAGCGTATGCAATGCGTTGGGTAGCAAAGAATGTTGTTGCTGCAGGTTTAGCCCGCCGTTGTGAGGTACAGGTTGCGTACGCAATTGGAAAGGCCCAACCAGTTGGAGTTTTTGTTGAAACCTTTGGTACGGAGACAATTCCGGTCGCGAAGATTCAAGAAGCTGTCCTATCGACCTTTGATCTTCGCCCTGCAGCGATTATCAGAGATCTAGATCTACTTCGTCCAATTTACTCACTAACAAGCGCTTACGGTCACTTCGGGCGCGAGCTACCAGAGTTCGCATGGGAACGTACCGATCGAGTTGCAGCGCTTCAAAACGCAGTTAAGTAATCGGTGGCAACACCTCGTCTATTTCGATTAAAGGCTGAAGTCGCTCCGGCTCCTTCTGGCCCTATGGCGCAATCTCTACCGGTTGCAAAGGTTCGTGTAGATACAGGTGTTTTTCATCTCGATCAGTTGTACGACTACTTGATTCCCGAAAAACTCAGTGATAGCGCAGTTGTTGGAGTGCGGGTTCAATTGCCATTTGGCGGTCGCGAAACAGAAGGAATTATTGCCTCGCGTGTACCCCACCCTGATCGAGCGGGTGAGTTAAAGGTGATTAGCAAGATTCTCTCACCGCACGCCGTTGCGACTGAAGCTACGCTCAATCTCTTTGAAAAGGCTTCTCAGGAATATTGCTGTAACCCGTGGGACCTCATACGTTCCGCAATTCCACCGAGAGTGGCAAGTGTTGATAGGACCATGCCTGTTTCAGGAGCGACAGTAACCACTCAACAATCTGACACCTCACCCATCTTCCACTCATTTGCGCCTTATGTGCCGTCCCACCTCCAAATGGTAGAACTCGTGAATGGAGCGAAGAAAAACGGTTCAGTACTGATTGTTGCTCCCGATGAAAATGATGTTGCTCAACTGGTCGCTGCGCTATCAAACTCCTTTGAGAACGTACTGGCATTATCAAGTTCACTAAGTCGTGAAGACCGATACCGTAATTTTCTTGAACTTCAACGCCTGCCATCATCGATAGTTGTTGGCACTCGCAGCGCAGTGTTTGCTCCAGTAAACAACCTTTCTACCTTGATAATTTATAAGGAATCCTCAGTAGATCACTATGAGATTCGCTCACCTGGCTGGAATACATCGACCATTGCGAGATTGCGTTCTGAGAATGAGGGCGTTTCGCTGATCTATACGGGGTTTTCTCCATCTCTCAACACCGCTTATCAAATCGATCAAAAGAAAATGAAATTCCTTAGTCAACGCTTCTATGTTGATGCACAAGCATTTTCTCCGTCGGAAGGAGCGCTTTTGCCGGGTCGAATTTTCTCTGAGATCAAGAAGGCGCTTCACAATGGAGCAGTTCTATTTCTAGCACCGCGAAAAGGATATGGAAACGCGCTTTTATGTTCCCATTGTAGAAATGTTGCTCATTGCGATTGTGGTGGCCGTTTAAGTGTTACCTCGAAGTTGGTAGCACCTACGTGTGTGCATTGTGGTACTTCACATCCTCAATGGAAGTGTCGATTCTGCGCTAGAGATAAACAATATCTTGCAGGTCGTGGAATTGATCGAGCGGCAGAAGAAATTTCCAGAGCATTCCCTGGTTTTCCAGTTGTTATCTCTGCAGGTGAGGTAATTAAAGACTCCGTCGAGTCAAAACCTTCCCTTGTGCTTGCAACACCTGGAGCCCAGCCAGTTATTCAAGGTGGGTATTCAGCTGTTGTTATCTTGGATGCAATGCGATTTTTCTCGCACACTGACATTAATGGGCAGGAAAGGGCTCGAGAATTGATCTTCGAAACCGCGTCGTCAATTCAAGAGAAAGGCCGAGTTCTACTTGTACTGGATGAAGTTCATCCTATAGTTGCGGCTCTCGCACGATGGAATGTTGCACCCTTGCTCAAGCGAGAGCTTGCTGAAAGAGATGAACTTGAATTACCTCCATATGTAGCCTCGGCGGTCTTGGTGATGGATGCAGTGACAGCTCCTCAAATACTTTCTGGTTTGAAGAAAGCATTGGCGGAGGGTCGAATCCCTTCCAGTACCCGTATCTATGGACCAACAGTTTTGCCCAAATCCCAAGCCAAGATCGTGCTACATGTTTCTCATGATCAATGGCCAGAACTTGGAAAAGTACTACATGAACTACAGAGAAAGCGAAGTATTTCAAAAAAGGATTTGCTGACCTTAAGAATTAATCCTTATTCGTTGTGAGTAATTGATAGACTGTACGCATGTCGATTCAGGAAATTCGCCTCTTTGGCGATCCAGTACTCACTACTCCTGCATCTCCAGTTGTCGATTTTGATAAAGAGCTTCGTGTCCTGGTTAAAGATCTGACCGACACAATGTTGGATGCACCTGGTGCGGGTTTAGCTGCGCCTCAAATAGGTGTCCCGCTACGAGTCTTTGTGTGGGATGTAGATGAAGCACTTGGACATTTAATCAATCCCGTTTTGGATCTCAGTGAAGAGATGCAGGATGGTGAAGAAGGGTGTCTATCCTTTCCGGAGCTGCGATACGAAACTCCGAGAGCCATGAGAGCGGTCGCAAAAGGTTTTAATATGTACGGCGAACCGATCGTTGTTGAGGGAACTGAGTTCCTGGCCCGCGCTCTTCAACATGAAACCGATCACCTCAACGGAATACTTTTTATAGATAAGTTATCGGCTGAAAACCGAAAGTTAGCAATGAAGGAAATTCGCGAATCGGAATGGTTCAATCTAGCCTCTGAAAATGGACAAACCATTCAAGTGAAGGACTCACCCCATACGATCTTCGGACGGAATACATAATGCGGCTTGGAGTAGCTGCTACTCCTGAAGTTGCGATTCCTACCCTCGAATGGTTGCACTCCAGCAAACACACCATTGAATTGGTTATCACTCAACCCGATAAGCCAGCTGGGAGAGGTCGCGTACTTACGCAAAGCCCGGTTGCCGATTGGGCGGAGCAACACAAGATTGAGGTGGTTAAACCTGCAAGCTCAATGGAACTCAATGGTGTGATCGATAATCTGGATTGTGTAATTACCATCGGTTACGGAGTCCTCTTGCCGCAGGCGGTTCTGGATCTTCCTCGACATGGTTTCCTTAATCTTCATTTCTCGTTATTGCCTCAATACCGAGGTGCAGCACCGGCTCAATACGCCTTATTGCACGGCGTAGAAAAGACAGGCGTTACAGTATTTCAACTGGATAAAGGAATGGACACCGGTCCGATTTTTTCTCAAATTGAAGTCGACGTTGATCCGCAATGGAGAAGTTTTGAACTTCTCAAGGTGTTAGCCGAGCGCGGGGTAGAAGCGGTTGACCAGGCTCTCGAGATGATTGCACAGGAAAAATCACCGACTCCTCAAACAGGAACACCATCATTTGCCCCAAAGATTTCAAAGCAAGATGCCTTCATAGATTTTACGAAGGATTCGGTGACTGTAGTTAATGCAATACGTGCTTACACATATGAACCTGGGGCGTGGAGTCTATGGAACTCCGAACCTTTCAAAGTCTCAGCGGCTATCTCGGCGCAAGCTCATTCATTGTCGCCATCAACTATCGCTGTCATCAATAACTGTGTCTTCGTGGGGTGCGGAAATGGAACAACTATTGAGTTACTAAGGGTTGTTCCTGCAGGCAAGAAAGAGATGGCCGCCATTGATTGGGCACGTGGGGCTCGCTTAAATGGTGGAGAGTCTTTTGGTTGAGCCACGCAGAAACACCTTTAAATCTCCAAAACCGGAAGCTTCTCGTCTTTTGGCTTTTGATCTGTTAACTGAGGTCAATCGAAATAATGGATACTCAAACTTACTTCTACCGCAAGCGTTAAATGCGAGCAAACTTGAAGAGCGGGATAGATCCTTTGTAACAGAGCTCTTGTACGGAACTATCCGCATGCAGGGCAAACATGATTGGGTATTACAACAGATTAGTGATCGACCATGGTCTGAAGTTGATCCCGGAATAGTTGATGTGTGCAGAATCGGTGTTCACCAAATTCATGAAATGCGGGTACCTGATCACGCCGCTGTCGCCTCTACCGTTGAAGTGGCACGCAAACGTTTGGGAGAATCCAAGGCGAGTTTTGTTAACGCGCTATTGCGAAGTGTTACTCGCAAGAGCCAAGAGGACTGGTTCGCTCCTTTAAATCAAATACCTGATCCAGTAGAAAAGTTTGCCATTCAATACTCTCATCCAGAGTGGATAGTTTCCGCATACTTTGACCTTCTGAAGGATTGGAATGAGGTAGAAAAAGCTTTAGCGATTAACAATGAAGCGGCGGTTCCTACTCTAGTTTCATGGCCAGGTCTTTCTACACAACAAGATTTAGTGGATATCGGGGGAGAGCCAACAACATTCTCGCCATACGGTGCTCATTGGAAGGGTAATCCAGGAGCTTTAGAGTTAATCAAAGCTCGAAAGATCGGCGTGCAGGATGAAGGTTCACAGCTAGTCGCCTCAGCTTTTGCAGCTGCAGCGGGTGGCGATTCATGGCTAGATATGTGTGCAGGACCTGGCGGAAAAGCTGCCTTGTTGTCCAGTATCGCTCGTGAACGCGGGATTCGTTTTACCGCAAATGAACTCTCTGTTCCGCGTGCAGACTTAGTTAAGCAAGTTGTGCAAGGGGATCGTGTTTTAGTGGGAGATGGTCGAGAGATCGGCAATCAATCGGAGAAGTTTGATGCAATCTTGATTGATGCACCATGTACAGGATTAGGAGCTTTGCGTCGTCGACCTGAAGTTCGTTGGCGTAGAACGTTGCAGGATTTGCGTGAGCTCACACAGTTACAACGAGAACTCATTGAATCCGGTATCAACGCTTTGGCCCCTGGAGGAGTCTTGGGTTATGCAACCTGTTCACCACATCTTGCAGAAACATCGATTCAAGTCGCCGATATCAGGAAGCGTTTCCCGACCATGCAGCAAATGGAGATCACCCCATTTCTACCCGCCAACCTCGTCCATTCAGAACGAGCAGGTGCAATGTCTCTTTGGACGCACAAAATCGGCACTGATGCGATGTATCTAGCCCTGTTCGAAAAGATTGCCGAGTAAAGTACGAGCATGAGCCGTGAGATTCGTATAACGCCGAGCATCCTGAATGCGGATTTTTCAAGGCTTAATGAGGAGATCGATCGCATCGCCGGCGTATCTGATCTACTTCACTTGGATGTTATGGATGATGTTTTCGTTCCGAACTTCACATTTGATTTTGAAGCTGCCTCAAAGATCATCAAGGAATCATCCTTGCCTGTTGATGCACACTTAATGGTGGCAAATGTTGACCAGATCGCAGTTCAGTACGCAGAGATCGGTTGTGCCTCAGTCACAATTCACGCTGAGGCAACGGAGAACATTCCGGCGACATTAAGGAACATTCGTGCAGCTGGTTCTCGTTCTAGCCTTGGAATCAAACCCAATACAAGTATCGAGGATTACCGTGATTGCGTTGATCTTGTGGATATGTTCCTCATAATGACCGTTGAGCCAGGGTTTGGTGGTCAAAAATTTATGGAGAATATGATGGATAAGGTTAAACGGACCCGTGAATTAATTGGAGATAGAGATATCTGGTTGCAGGTCGATGGTGGAGTGTCGATGCAAACTATCGAAATCGCTCTGTCGGCCGGTGCCGACACATTTGTCGTAGGTAGCGCTGTTTTTAACGCTGCAGATCCAGCCCAAATGGTTGTCGACATTAGAGAATTCGCAACGAGCAAGAGTGCGCTCTAGTAAACTTTGCTCATGAAATCCTTTGAAGAGTTGTGGGCGGAGCTAAGCCAAAAGGCTGTGGAGCGCCCTGACGGATCTGGCACAGTGGCTGCGTTAGATGCGGGGATTCACGCCATCGGGAAAAAAATTCTTGAAGAAGCTGGCGAGGTATGGCTGGCCGCTGAGCATGAAAGCGATGAAGCTCTCTCTGAAGAGATCAGCCAACTTCTTTACCATCTGCAAACATTGATGCTTGCACGAGGTTTAACACTTACCGATATCTATAAATTTCTCTAAGGGGCGATGATGTTACGAATAGCGGTACCAAATAAGGGCTCCCTTGCTGAGAGTTCGATTGCAATTTTGAAGGAAGCCGGTTATCGCCAGCGCACAGATAGTCGAGATCTAGTTCTGGCTGATCCTGATAATGGAGTTGAGTTTTACTACCTACGTCCACGCGATATCGCTGTCTATGTTGGTTCCGGCGAGTTAGAGGCTGGAATTACCGGTCGTGACCTACTGATCGATTCTGCAGCCGATGCAGAAGAGATCCTGGCATTAGATTTCGGGGGATCAACCTTTCGCTTTGCCGCACCAATCGGCAAGGATTGGAAGATTAATGATTTAGCCGGAAAGAGAATCGCCACCGCTTATCCAGGTTTAGTACAACACAGTCTGAAAGGTTTGAATATTCAAGCTCAGATCGTTCGTTTGGATGGCGCGGTCGAGAGCAGTGTTCGTCTAGGAGTTGCCGACATGATCGCCGATGTTGTTAGTACGGGAAATACCTTGCGCCAAGCTGGTCTGCAAACATTCGGTGAACCAATTTTAAGCAGCGAAGCGATCGTTATTAAGCGAACAGGTGCTGCAATTCCCGCTGGACTCGAAGTTCTGATCCGTCGATTACAAGGCGTAGTAACTGCGCGCCGTTATGTTTTGCTCGATTACGATGTTTCAAAGGATCTGGTTGAAAAGGCATGTGCAATCACACCAGGACTTGAATCTCCGACTATTTCACCTTTGCAAAAGGCTGATTGGGTGGCGGTACGTGCAATGGTGCTTCGTAAAGAGACTAATCGGGTAATGGATGAACTGTGGGCTCTTGGTGCTCGTGGAATCCTCGTAACAGATATTCACGCCTGCCGTTTGTAGTCAGAGCTTTATAAGCTCCGCAACACCGTGAAGTGAAGGCTCATTGATTACAAATTGAGCCTGTTCAGCGACGATTGGCTTTGCATTAAATGCAATGCTGATGCCTGCCGCGGCCATCATGTCTAAATCATTTGCTCCATCACCTATTGCTACCGTGTTCTCAATTTTCACTTGGCATTTCTTTGCAAACTCACGAAGCGCATCAGCCTTTGCGGCCCGATCAATTATGACACCTGTTACTCGCCCCGTCAGTCGTCCATCCACGATTTCTAGGGTATTGGCTTTGTAGAAATCAATATTCAACTGATCGATCAAAGGCTTAATGATGTTGATGAAGCCACCTGATACTAAAGATACGAAGTGGCCTTTTGCGTGGAGTTTTTCAACAAGTTCAGCAGCACCATCTGTCAAAAGGATCTCTTGCTGGACCTCTGCGATAACAGATTCAGGAAGATTCTTCAATAAGGCAACCCGCGCTACAAGACTTTGAGCAAAATCTAGTTCGCCGCGCATTGCAGACTCGGTGACCATTGAAACCTGCTCAAACACTCCAGCTTTTGCGGCCAGTAACTCAATAGCCTCCTGTTGAATAAACGTGGAATCAACATCAAATTGAACGAGACGTTTAGGCGCACTCATGCTTTTTTCAGCCAACCGCAATCGTAGTTCCGTCTTCAGCTGGTAATTGCTGGAGAGAACTTGACAAGACAGTTACCTCTACACCTGAAACATGGAGAGCGATCTCGATAGGGTCTAGGCCTTTTCGACTAATATCTTCAATGTTTCCGTCTAAAGATTTTATACAAGCTGTTACCGCTGCCAAGAAACGTGGATGTACTTTGGTTGAAGTTATCAAAACCCTTTGCAATTGCGGTCGGGCAGTAATTGATGGTGAATAGGAAAATACAGAAGCGATATCTACATTCTGATCAGAGGCCAGAGCCTCGAGGTCGGCTTCGATTGCGCCTTGATGAGCTGGGTTAAGTGCAATATGAACCGTCAGGATTAACCTCCTATTAATGATGATTTGATCGATATCGATAATTGACACTGCGAAGGGAGACAAGGTTTCGAATAAAGCATTGGCCAATCCAGGAGAGTCCTCACCCGTCAGAAGGATGAGACCGCTGAACTGCTCGCTTTTTTCGCTTGTAAGTGTCATAAGAAGGCAAGGTTATCGTGAATCACTATTGCTTTAGGTCAGGTTTGCAACCCTTTGAACGATCCACCCAGTATCTTTTGCATCTATGAGTAGCTCTGTTTTGACTCTTACAGATGTCTCAGTCCGACGAGGTGATCGGACTATTTTGGGACCTCTGAATTTTTCGATATCCCAGGGGGAGCGCTGGGTAGTTTTAGGTCCTAACGGGGCTGGAAAATCCACCCTTCTTCAAATTCTCGCCACAAAAATTTTCCCAACTCATGGAGTTGTAACTGTTCTAGATAAAGAGATGGGCAAGGTAGATCTCTTCGAGCTAAGAACCAGAATTGGCTTATGTGGTTCAGTTATCGCTGAAGATATTCCTTATGACGAAACGGTTAAGGATGTTGTTTTGACCGCTGCCTATGCGATCTTGGGACGTTGGAATGAAGCATACGATTTATGGGATGAATCTCGCGCAATGGCTTTACTTACCAACTTTGGAGTTCGCGAACTAGGCGATCGTCTATATGGAACTTTGAGTGAAGGCGAAAAGAAGCGCGTTCAAATCTCTCGCGCCTTAATGACAGATCCAGAGCTTCTTCTGTTGGATGAGCCCGCAGCTGGTTTAGATCTTGGAGGACGCGAGGATTTACTCAAGCGTTTTGCTAACTTCTCCGCCGATCCACTTGCTCCAGCAACAATTTTAGTTACTCACCACATTGAAGAAATTCCAGCTGGAACAACTCATGCGCTTTTGATTAAGGATGGGGCGATAGCGGTTTCAGGTCCTATCGATCAGGTAATTACATCTGAACATGTATCCGCAGTCTTCGGTACCTCAATTACTGTGACACCAGAATCTGGTCGGTATTTTGCACGTGCCGCTATTTAACCAGTTGCATCCAGAGTGGCAAGAGGCATTACTTTCACAAAAATCCAATATTGATCGAATTGATTCATATCTTCATAATCGAGAAATTTCTCCAAACTACGATTTTATCTTCAGAGCGCTACGCCATCCAATATCTCATACCCGTGTTGTTATCGTCGGTCAGGATCCATATCCAACAAAGGGCCATGCTCACGGTTTAGCATTTTCTGTTGATTCAACAGTTACTCCTCTACCTGCTTCTTTGCGAAACATCTTTGAAGAGCTTAAATCAGATTGCCACATTACCCGTAGTAATGGAGATTTATCAGATTGGGCTGATCAGGGGGTCATGTTGTTAAATCGCATTCTCAGTACTGATACCGGTTCCTCAATGGCTCACGCCAAGTTGGGTTGGGAGGAGATCACCAACACAATCGCTTCGGTATTGGGAAACCAACCCGTTGTTGCAGTTTTATGGGGCAAGTATGCAGCTCAGTTAGTTGGCTACTTCAAAGAGGAGATGGTTATAACTTCTGCTCACCCAAGTCCATTATCTGCCTATAGAGGATTTTTGGGATCTCGACCATTTTCTGCGATCAATTCAAAGTTAACTGAACGAGGCATGCCTGCAATACATTGGTAAAGAAAAGGCCCCCGGTTTCCCGAGGGCCTAATTCTTTAACTATTTAACCTATCCAAGCATTAATCGGTGAAGATAAGAAGTAAATCATGAACAGCCCAGAAACTAAGAGTAGTAGTGGGTGAACTTCCTTGCCTCTTCCTTGGACTAGACGAATCACTACATGTGTGATGAATCCAGCACCGATACCTACAGAAATATTGTAGGTGAATGGCATCAAGATAATTGTTAGGAATGCAGGAATTCCAATCCCAAGGTCATCCCATTCAATATTCTTGACTTGACCCATCATAAGGAATCCAACAATGATCAATGCAGGTGTTGCAGCCTCGTAAGGAATGATTGCTACAAGTGGTGCCAAGAAGGTCGTTAAGAGGAATGCGATTCCAGTTACGATTGAAGCAAGACCAGTGCGCGCACCTTCACCGACTCCGGCTGCTGATTCAATGTAGCTAGTGTTTGAAGAAATTCCAGCAGCTCCACCTGATGCTGCCGCAATCGAATCAACAATGAGAATGCGATTGGCGCCTTCAACGTTTCCATCCTTGTCGACCAGGCCTGCTTGATTTCCAATTGCAGTCATCGTTCCCATTGTGTCGAAGAAGTCTGCTAGCAAGAGGGTGAAAACAAGTAGGCAAGCCGCAAGAGCTCCAGTTTTAGGGTTTGAGAATGCTCCGAAAATGTCATCGAATCCCAACCCCAAAGTGTCAAAACGTGGAGTGTCTGTCAGATTCAAAGCACCAGTTGCATCCTTAGGTAGAGAAGGAGTATTCAATCCCCAACCACGTGAATTAGATTCGGTGGGGCTGATGAAGCTGTTGCCTACCTTGAACTGTGTTTCAACAATCAACGCAAGAACTGTTGAAGAAACGATTCCAATAAGAATTGATCCCTTGATCTTCTTGATCATCAAGACAATAGTCAGGAAGAGACCAAATGCGAAAACAACGATAGGCCAGCCGACTAACTGTCCTCCATCGCCAAGCTCAAGTGGTACAGCCGAAGGCTTCGAATTAGAACTGCCCCAAACAACGTTCGGTGTTCTTCTCACAAAACCACTATCGACTAGACCAATTAGTGCGATGAAAAGGCCAATACCAACTGAGATAGCTACTTTGAGCGCGGTGGGAATCGCCTTAAAGACGGCAATTCTGAAACCGGTAAGAACCAAAATAAGGATCAAAATACCTTCAATTAGAACGAGACCCATAGCTTGTGCCCAGGTGGAGTTCTTTGCAATTGAAACCGCAACAAAGGTGTTGAGACCTAATCCTGTAGCCAGGGCTAGAGGAAAGTTAGCAATAGCACCCATCAAAATAGTTAATACACCAGCGATAAGTGCGGTTCCCGCGGCCACGATTATGATCGCATTTGTACGATCTCCGCCACCGATGAATTCACCGGCGCCATCTGTTGTGGCCAGAATGAGAGGGTTCAAAGCGACGATGTAAGCCATCGTGAAGAAGGTTACGAGTCCGCCTCTGATCTCTTGTGCAACGGTTGACCCGCGTTGAGAGATTTTGAAGTATGAATCCAGCATGAATACTGCCTTTCTAATTTTGTTAACGGGGGTGTTTGCGACCCCGTGTGCGATAAGGCGCACAACCCTTGGGAAGATATGAAGATCCTATGGGCTACCTGGAAGTAACTCGTGAAACGACTCCCAGGGCGATAGCGATTGATTGCCCTATGAGCAGAGCAAATAGGAGCGTACCGAGACCTACCGTGCCACCCAACAGCCAACCGGCCACCAAAACCGAGCCTTCAATAGCTAACCGAACTCGTCCGATGCGAACTCCTGTTGAGTTGTGCAGCGCGGTCATTAATCCATCTCGTGGACCAGGACCAAGAGCGCAGGTGATGTAAAGGGCTGAACCAAGTCCAACCATGCCAATACCGACAAGACAGTAAATAACTCCCAAAGCGTAATTGTTTTGCTCTGGAAAAATTGAGACACCAATCTGAATTGCAGTAGCAATGATGACGATATTGGAAAGTGTTCCAAATCCTGGCTTTTCTCTCAGTGGAATCCATAACAAGAGCACGAATGAACTTATTGCAAAGGTGGACCAACCCATCGTGATATCAAGTTTTCCTGAAACACCTTGCGCCAATACCGACCATGGAGCGTTGCCAATCGTGCTTTGAATGAGTAGCGAATCCCCAAGGCCAAATATGAACAAGCCGAAGAACAACACACCAACACGAGCAGGATTCAAATCCCATCTAGATGCAGCGCTCCACGGAGTCTTCGGGACAGTCTTATGTGGGCGCAAAAACTCTAGAAATGAATTGGACATTGAGTGAGTATAATCAGCAAATGTTTCCTGGCGTTGGCACCATCATCAATATCATCACGATTATCGCTGGAGCATCCCTTGGAGTTCTAGTCGGAAATCGCATGCCAACTCGAACAAGGACCTTACTTACAGATGTTCTTGGTTTGGTCACATTATTAGGTGCTGCATCAGCTCTGATCCCACTGTGGTCCGATCGCTATAACGATGCTCTTCCAGAGGGATGGAGTTTGCTGGTAGTTCTTGGTTCTCTTCTTATTGGCGGTTTGATTGGCTCAGCGCTAAAGCTAGAAAACAAACTTGATGCTTTGGGTGAAAATCTTCGTATTAAATTTAAAGCTTCTAGTGAATCTACCTTTGTTGAAGGTTTTGTCGCAGCATCACTTCTCTTTGCGATTGGTCCACTGGCTATTCTCGGAAGCATTAGTGATGGCATGGGTACCGGCATAGATCAATTGATTCTCAAAAGCACTCTCGACTTTTTTGCTGCCATGGCCTTTGCAACCTCTTTAGGGTGGGGTGTCGCAGTCTCAGCCCTGCCGGTTGGAATTTATCAAGGCATGTGGACGGTAATTGGCTTTGGTCTAGGAGAAATCTTGGATGGGTATCAAGTTGATGCAATGACAGTTGTTGGCGGAATCATGCTGATTTGCATCGCCTTCAGATTGTTAAACATAAAGAGCGTTGCGGTCGGCAATCTTTTGCCAGCCTTAGCTATCGCTCCGCTATTTGCTCTTATAGTTCACAGTATTTAGATCGTTGTGGCATCGATGACAAATCGATACTTCACATCACTTGCAACTGTTCGCTTGTACGCCTGGTTGATGTAATCAGCTTTAATAATTTCCACATCACTCACGATAGAGTGCTTTGCACAGAAATCCAGCATCTCCTGCATCTCAGGAACTCCACCGATCATGGAACCTGCCATGGAGCGACGACCGTTGAGCAAAGTTCCCGCATGAACTTCATACGGCTTACCCGGAAGACCGATGACAACGAGTGTGCCATCGAGGGTGAGGAGATTGAGATAATCATTGATATTAAGCTCAGCACTTACGGTGTTCAGAATGAGATCAAAGTTTTTAGCTAATGGAGTTAAATTTGCTGGATCTTTTGTGCTGACAAAATGATGGGCTCCCATTGCAATCGCATCAGCTTGTTTATTTGGGGAATGGGATAAAACAGTAACTTCAGCGCCCATTGCTACTGCAAACTTCACGCCCATATGACCTAATCCGCCCAAACCCATGACAGCGACCTTCATGCCTGACTTAACATTCCAATGCTTGATAGGCGAGTACAAAGTTATTCCAGCGCACAACAGTGGTGCAACACCATCCAAAGGAAGATTGTCAGGAATTTTCACCGCGTAGTCTTCATTGATAACAAAGTTGTTGGAGTAGCCGCCCATAGCAACTGTTTTTCCATCGCGTTCTAAACCGTTATATGTGCCGGTCATTCCTTCTACGCAATACTGCTGTAATCCCTTTCGGCAGCTTTCACAGGTACGACAGGAATCAACAAAAACGCCAACACCAATCTTGTCTCCAACTGAAAATTTTGAAACTTTAGAACCGACCGCAGTGACGATACCGGCGATTTCATGACCTGGAACCATAGGGAAGATTGCTGGTCCCCATTCTTCAGCCACTTGGTGGATATCACTGTGACAGATCCCGGCATAGGAAATATCCAGGGCAACATCATTGGGGCCTAATTCGCGACGATCAAACTCGAATGGGACTAGGTCTGTCTTTGCAGCCAATGCGGCATAAGCACGAGATTTCATTGTCACTCCTTGAAAGGTAGGGGAAGGGATGAAGTATGTGCTGCACGTGATGCACGTGCTGTTACTTGTCGCATGTGATGGCGACGGCAAAGAACCTCGTAGGCGACCTCTGCACCTGGTGCTACATCGCCAACGACAACCTGTTCACCCTCAACAACCATGACGCCACCGACAGTTCGAGCGTTATGTGTTGCTCGAGCGCCGCACCAACACAAGGCTTCAACCTGCAAGGTATTTACACGATCAGCTAGTTCGACCAAACGAGCAGAGCCCGGAAATAACTTTGTTCTAAAGTCAGCAAGGATTCCAAAGGCGAAAACATCGATTCCTAAACCATCAACCACGCGTGCTAGTTGATCGATCTGAGAGCTTTCATAGAATTGGGCTTCATCGCAAATGATGTAATCAACTCTTTCACCCATGGAAAGTTTGTCCACTACCAACTTATGAATATCTAATTCAGGTGACACTTCAATTGCAGGGCTTGATAAACCTAATCGTGAGGAAATTACGCCAGAACCTGCACGATCCTTATTTGTGAAAATCAGACCGGTTCGTCCTCGACTTTGATGGTTATGGGCTGTCTGCAGTGCGAGCGTGGATTTACCGCTATCCATCGTTCCACAGTAATAAATCAATTCAGCCATGGAGCGCATCCTGCCATAGCTCTAGGAAAATAGCCCCTTATCCTTCAAGGCTGCTTCAACCTTTCCCTTCAAAGCTAAGGCTGCTTCAACTGAAATGTGCGAGCCATCACGGTAGACAACGTATCCATCTTGAATAGCGGGACAGAAAGATGTGCAAAGCCAAGGCGTTGGATCAATCTTTTTAAAGCCGTTGATAATCACATTGGGAGTTTTCTCCGTAGAGTCACATGTGTGTGCATCACGGGAGGCTAGACAGTTTGGAATATCCCGAAGAGGTCGTGGCGTATCGCTTATGTAAATCAAATTCTTGGATGCACCCTGAAGGTCTGCCAGCAATCGACGCTGCCCGTCATTCCACCACTGAGTTCTACTTGGATACCCAGATGGGGGAGTGAAGTATTGAAAACTACTCACAATGACAGCTTCCGGCTTGATCTTCTGAATACGCTTAATGGAATTTTCTCGCCATTTTTCGCAATCTGAGTTTTTGAATGCGCCTTGATCAGGTCGTGGGCTATCAACTGATGAACATGCTGATTTAGTGAGCGAGATTAATTCAAACCCTTTTTCCCGCGCTAACACCTCTAGCGTTGGGAACCACTGGGCGGCATGAGAGTCTCCATACAAAACAATCTTCTTATTGGAACCTATCTCGCCGTAAGTGCAGGGGCCAGATTCATTTTCACCGTAATTAACATGGCAACCATCACCATAAACAGCAGGCTTTTCTATGACCTTATTTAGATCAAAACGATAGTTAGTCCCTTTGACAGAAATAATTGAACTAGCGGTGGAAGAAATCAAGACCGCAGCAAGCAAAGAGACCGCAGTTGTGACAGCAAAAAAGCCGTACACCTTCTTGCCACTCCAATTTCTGTGACGTAAAGGTTGTTCCACATATTTGCTTGTCAAGTGAGCCAACACAACGGTTAAAAGGATGCAGAAAATTCGCTCACGTATACGCAGTGGACGACCTAAGGCACTGCTCGGCAAGACCAATGCAGGCCAATGCCATAAGTACAGTGGATAGGAAATTGCGCCTAACCACTGTGCCAATCGGTTATTGCTAACATCGTTAAAGAATCGAGGCCAAATCGGGATTGTTCCAATAAGTATCGCCGTAGCAGCTACTGGTAACAATGCGTTTATTCCAGGAAACGCGGTGCTTTCATCAAAATTAACTGATGCGATCGCGATCCCGATAACACCGATCCACGGAAAGAAACGATTCCGCAAAAACTTATCAGGGATGAATAGCAATAGAGCGCCAACTCCAAGCTCCCATGCACGGGTAGGCAAAGAGTAGAAAGCCCAGATTGGCGATGTCTGTGTTTGGTAAACAGAGAGCAATAAAGACAGCGCTGTAACTATTGCTACGCCATTAAGAATTGCCTTTTTACCGTACCGCGAAAGAAATAAGATGAAAATTGGCCAGACAACATAGAACTGCTCTTCAACCGCTAGAGACCAGTAGTGAATAAATGGTGACGGTGTTGCATTGAGATTTTGATAATCATTTTGCCACCAGGCAAAGAGATAGTTAGAAATATAGGCGGCCGCTGCAAATAGATCTCGACCCAGTACATCCCGTGTAATTGGAGGAAGTACAAACATTCCCACAATAGCTGTTACGAAAAGAACGAAGACTGAAGTTGGTAGAAGTCTCTTTATTCGTCGTTGATAGAACGCGTTAAGGTCTAGTCGCCCTGTTTTATCAATCTCTCGTATAATCAGACCAGTAATCAAGTAGCCAGAGATCACGTAGAAGATATCAACGCCAATGAATCCACCCGGCATGAGACGGGCATGAAAGATTGTTACAAGGAGTGCGGCTAAAGCTCGCAAACCTTGAATTTGCAGGATACGCATCGCTACGAAACTACCAGCGAAGTAACTGGAATCTCAGGATATTTCTGATTAAGTCGCTCTCGACCAGGCAGGCCTTCAATCTCAAGCAGTGCCAATACATGGATGACCTTTCCACCTAGGCGTTGAATCAATTCGATCGCGGCGGCGATGGTTCCACCTGTCGCGAGAACATCATCGATAAGCAAAACATTTGCGCCGGTGGTAATGGCATCGACATGTACCTCGAGGGTGTCAACGCCGTACTCAAGTCCATAACTTTCAGAGATCGTTAAATGTGGAAGCTTTCCTGCCTTGCGAATTGGTATAAAACCACTGCGCAATTGATTTGCTACCGCAGAGGCAAAGATAAAACCACGGGCTTCAATTCCTGCAACGAGTGTTGATGAATCGGCATAGGTAGCAAATTTTTCTGTAATTGCGATGAACGCTTCGCCATGTGCCAACAAAGGGGTGATGTCTTGAAAACGGATACCTGGTTGTGGGTAATCAGGGATTTCACGGATGAGCGAAAGAGCATCATCGATTTTCATGTGTCCGAGAGGGGACTTGAACCCCTAATCCCTTGCGGGAACTAACACCTCAAGCTAGCGCGTCTGCCAATTCCGCCACCCGGACTGAGTGATAGGAAAGGATAGCAATTGGGTGCAAGAATAGCGAAATGAGTACAACACACACCGAACTTGAACTAGAAGCCATTCGAATTTGCCAAGAGTTGATTCGAATTCCAAGCGTTAACTTTGGAGATGGCAAAGGTGACGAAAAGGCGGTTGCCGATTACGTTGCGAAGTTGTTGTCGGAAGTAGGCATCGTACCTACTATTTATGAGTCAGCTCCCGGTCGTTGCAATGTGATTGCACGTATTAAGGGTAAGAATGCACAGCGTCCAGGATTAGTTGTGCATGGGCACATAGATGTTGTTCCGGTAAATGCTGATGATTGGTCTGTTGATCCATTTGGCGCTGAAATCAAAGATGGATACATCTGGGGTCGCGGCGCAGTAGATATGAAAAACATGGATGCGATGATTCTCGCAACTGTTCGTGATTGGGCACGCACTGGTTATGTTCCAGATCGCGATATTGTTTTAGCATTTTTTGCAGATGAAGAAGCTGGAAGTGTGTACGGATCTCACTACATGGTTAAAGAACATCCTGAAGTTTTTGAAGGGTGCACAGAGGCTGTTTCCGAAGTTGGAGGATTTTCAGTCACCGTTGCCGGTGGGAAGCGCTTGTACCTTATTGAAACTGCAGAAAAGGGGATTCACTGGATGCGTCTCACCGCCAGTGGTCGCGCAGGGCATGGATCGATGATGAATGATGACAATGCGATCACATCTCTCTCCGAAGCTGTTGCCAAGATCGGTCGATTTGAATGGCCGCAGCGCTACAGCAAAACTGTAAAAGCATTTTTCAAGAGAATCGCTGAAGAAACTGGCAAGCCTTACAACGAGGAAGATCTTCGCCCCCTTTTGAAGGAGATTGGTTTTGCATCCAGCATGATCGGCGCAACCCTTCAAAACACCGCCAATCCAACAATGTTAGATGCCGGTTATAAAGCGAACGTGATCCCAGGATCTGCTACAGCAACGATTGATGGTCGATTTATCCCTGGGTTTGAGGATGAATTGAACTCAACCATCAAGAGTTTAATCGGCGAAAACATCACCGTTGCAACAATTACTCGTGATAAAGCTTTAGAGGTTCCATTCGAAGGTGACCTCGTCGAAGCAATGTGCAACGCCTTAATCAAGGAGGATTCCGTTGCGATTCCAGTTCCTTATGTAATGAGCGGCGGTACAGATAACAAAGCACTAGCTGATTTGGGAATTATTGGTTACGGATTCTCTCCACTCAAGCTGGATGCTGATTTCAACTTCATGGCGATGTTTCATGGAGTAGATGAGCGGGTACCTGTTGAGGGACTGACTTTTGGAGCGCGAGTGTTGAAGGACTTTTTAGAACACGCCTAAAGGCTGATTTCATCCAAAGCGGTACGAACAATCTCCGGAAGTGAGATCTCTTCGCTCTTGAGCACTCCGCGTAGTTGGGCACCTGTTCTGGCTCCAATAAGTGAGCTAGTAACACCTGGTGCGTCGCGAACCCACGCTAGAGCGACTTCAAGTGGTGAAAAACCTAAACCTTCAGCTGCAACTGCAACAGCTTCAACTATTTTTGCTGAACGAGAATCCAAATACGGGTCAATATGCTTTGCAAAATGTGGCGCAGCACCGCGTGAATCACTCGGAATGCCTTTGCGGTACTTACCTGTTAAAACTCCACGAGCAAGAGGCGCCCACGCTAAAAATCCTAAACCACATTCGACTGCAGCATCGATAATTTCAAACTCTGCATTTCGATTAAGCAGCGAGTACTCACCTTGAATTGTCGTTAAAGGAGCCTTCATTGAGTTTGATTGCTGTTTGGTCGCAGCTCTGGCTAACTGCCAACCAGAGTAATTACTTACTCCAACATATCGAGCGCGACCAGTTGTGTATGCATAATCAAGCGCAGACAAGGTGTCATCTAGGGGGGTGACCTCATCCCAATTGTGTATCTGCCAAATATCTACAAAATCTGTTCCCAGACGGTTGAGTGAACGATCCAACTCAGCGATTAATGAATGTCGCGAAGCATCTACCCGTCGAGTTCCATCAGCAAAATTGATTCCTGCTTTGGTTGCGATAATGACGTCATCGCGATTGAAAAGTGTCCCGATTAAGCCACCGATTACACGTTCGCTGTCTCCATCACCATAAGTAGCTGCGGTATCAAGAAAGTTGCCGCCAGCATCTAAAAAGGCACGGCACTGATCCGCCGCTTCAATCTCATCGGTGTCCCGTCCCCAGGTCATGGTTCCAAGTCCCAAGCGAGAAAGTGCTAATCCGCTTCCGCCAGCTCGTCGCTTTTCCATGGTGCGACCTTAGCAAGGCCGAAGGGCAAAAGCTGCGATAGCCTTTCATTATGCGTTTAGTTTTGATCCGACATGCCCACTCCCAATCAAATGCTTCTGGGGTTTTATCGGGACGACTACCAAATATTCACCTATCTGAAAAGGGCATAAAGCAGTCGCTACAACTTTCAGAAAGGCTCGGAAACTTTGCGGTCGCGCAGTTAAGAGTTTCACCCATGGAAAGATGCTTTGAGACTATTTCTCCTTGGCTCAACGATGTTGTTCTTAAGAATTCACCAGATTTTGTACCGATCATCGATCCTTCACTCAATGAGGTCGATTATGGAGATTGGAGTGGAAAGAAATTAATCACTCTGGCGCGCAAGAAAGAGTGGCGCACGGTTCAAGAATCACCCAGCCGCATGTACTTTCCTGGCGGTGAAGGAATAGCCCAGATGCAATCTCGTGCGATGAGTGTTGTTCATGAACTTGCCACGCTTCCTGACTCTAAGACTGCTGTAATCGTCAGCCATGGCGATGTCATTAAATCTATAGTCGCATCCGCTCTCGGCACACACCTTGATGAATTCCAAAGAATTATTATCGATCCTGCTTCAGTTTCAGTTTTGGATTATTCTGGAATTAAGCCTCGTGTTTTGCTTCTCAATGACACACGAGCAGTTGTTACAGATTTACTACAAGCACCTAAACGCTCCCGAAACCTTTTGGGTGGGGGAGCCGGTAAGTGAGGCACTCCTTCACCAATCCCGATCGATGTGTAGCCGGAACCATTGGTGCACCAGGTGAACGTGCCTTCTATATCCAAGCCCGTTCAGAGAATCGAGTTATTAGCGTTGCTGTTGAAAAAGCGCAGGTTCAAGCGGTCGCCAGTCGATTAGAAATGATGATCGCTGAAGTTCGAAAAGCAAATCCATTGGTTTTAGTTGAAACATTGCCCACCGATGATGCACCTTTGGAAACACCGGTTGACGAAGAGTTTCAAGTCGGAGCGATATCCTTAGCGTGGAATGATGAGACGCAACTTATTGCGCTCGAACTGTATGAACTTGAAGATGATGAGGAAGATGCCGAAGGCAGTGTTCTGGAAATCAATTTTTCACTCGGAATGGCTGCAGCTTTTGCGCAACGATCAAAAGCGGTTGTAAACGCGGGACGATTACCGTGTCCATTTTGCGGGATTCCAATTGATCCACGTGGACATCTGTGTCCGAGGGCAAATGGCTACCGTCGATAAGTTAGCGATCTTGCGTGATGGTGCGTTGCGAGTCACTGGGCGGTTAGTTGATGCGTCTAACGCCACCTTGTATGCAACCTCAACCTTCAACGAAGAGGAATTGATTTGTATTTACAAGCCAATAGCGGGCGAAAGGCCCTTATGGGATTTTTCAGAGGGATCATTGGCTTATCGTGAATACGCGGCATATTTAGTAAGCGATCGAATTGGTTTTAATCTCGTGCCTCTCACTATTTTGCGTGACGGTCCCTATGGCGAAGGTATGGTTCAAGAATGGATCACCATCGATGAATCAATTGATTTAGGGGTTTTCTTTTCAACTGATCATCCCTCTTTGCGATTAATGGCGCTCTTTGACGCGATTATTAACAACACCGATCGCAAGATTGGACATTTACTGCCGCTTACCAAGGAAGTGGTTTACGGCTGCGATCACGGAGTGACTTTTCATGTTGAGGACAAGTTACGCACCGTTTTATGGCAATGGGCAGAGGATCCATTCAACCAACAAGAGATAGAGATCCTGCAAAGAGCTGAAAAACTTTTAAGTGGAGAGTTAGGAGCTTTGCTTGAGCCGCTTTTAACTCAAGAAGAGATTGCCGCGACACAACATCGTGTATCCCGCTTAATCGCCGAAGGTGCATTTCCATTACCAAATCCCAATTGGCCCGCTGTTCCGTGGCCGGCTTTCTGAGAAAGCAATACGATACGTATATGAATTCGTGGTCTTCGGTAGACATCCCCGCTTTGGCCATAGTTGGCGAACTTCCCGCACTACGGCTCTCTGACACGGCCTCACAAAGTGTAAAAGCTGTGGAGAAGAAGGCCACGTATCGCATGTATGTATGCGGGATTACTCCTTACGATTCAACCCACCTAGGACATGCTGCTACATATTTAACCTTTGACTTGATCAATCGTTACCTCAGAGCCTCCGGATCTACAGTCAATTACGTACAAAACATCACTGATATTGATGATCCTTTACTTGAGAGAGCTATTCGAGATGGTGTTGATTGGAAGGATCTCGCTCATCAACAAATAGATCTATTTCGTGGCGACATGGTTGCACTTCGAGTTATTCCGCCCGCACATTACATAGGCGCTGTTGAAGCAATTCCACTTGTTGTCGAAGCGGTGGATGCGCTTGCGTCGCGAGAAAGTATCTATCCGGTTGATAGCGATCTTTACTTCGCCGTAAATAAGGATTCTCAATTTGGAAGACGATCACATCTATCATCAGAAGAAATGGCCACCATATTTTCTGAGCGTGGAGGCGATCCATTACGTGCAGGAAAACAGAACCCACTTGATTGTTTAGTGTGGATGAGTCAGCGACCTAATGAACCTGGATGGGAATCATCGTTGGGGGTCGGGCGACCAGGATGGCACATTGAATGCACAGCAATCGCACTTAAGTATTTGGCTCCACTAGATACAGAAGTAACACTTATTGATATCCAAGGTGGCGGAAGTGATCTGATCTTCCCTCACCACGAAATGTGCGCCGCTCAAGCACATGTGATGACAGGTAAAGAGTTAGCCGCCTCATATGTTCACGCTGGAATGATTGGCCTAGATGGCGAAAAGATGAGCAAAAGCAAGGGAAATCTTGTCTTTGTCTCACGCTTAGTAGCTTCAGGGGTTGATCCAATGGCAATTCGCTGGGCGCTTATGTCTACCCATTATCGCGTTGATCGAATGTGGAGCGATGAAGTATTAAGCAAAGCTCAGCTCGAAGTTTCCAAAGTTAAAGAGGCTTTGAAGTTGTCAGATGTCGCACCGACAGCACAATTGGTTCAACAAATAACAGAGGCAATCAGCAATGATCTTGACACCCCTGCAGCCCTCGCAGCTCTTATTTCCTGGAGCCAAGAAACCATGAATGGATCTAGCGGGGGAGATGTAACACAATTGAGAAATACCCTGGATGCATTATTGGGATTACTTCTCTAATCCTCTTTTTGTCGGCGTAAATATCTTTCAAACTCTTTTGCAATACTGTCTCCAGAAACATCAGGAAGTTCAGCAGCATCTTTACTTTCTTCGAGAGCTTTAACGTACTCAGCTACTTCTGTATCTTCTGCGGCCAAATCATTTACTTCTTGCTCCCACGTGTCAGCACGCTCCGGTAAATCTCCCAACGGGATCGAAACCTCTAAAAATTCTTCTAAGGTATTTATCAGAGCTAACGTCGCCTTTGGTGATGGTGCATTGGATGCATAGTGTGGAACAGCTGCCCACAAAGAGATCGCATCAATCCCACGTCGCATGCAACCATCTTGAATAACTCCTAGAATTCCAGTTGGACCTTCGTACTTGGATACGGAAACACCTAACCGAGCCGCAATCGATGGATGAGCACCCGTTCCGGTGACAGAAATTGGACGAGTATGAGGAGTATCAGCAAGTAATGAACCGAGTGTGATGATGAGCGAAACCTCTAGATCATCGGCTAAATCCAAAAGGTCAGAGGTGAAACTCTTCCAGCGCATCGAAGGTTCAACTCCGGTGACAATTACTAGATCTCGTGGCATTGAAGGAATCGATAATCCAAAAACTTGAGTTGTAGGCCAGGTAAGGCTTCGAATCTCGCTCTCATCAATTGATACAACCGGGCGATTTACTTGAAAATCGTAGAAATCTTCAGACTCAACATCTGCGATCAGCTCTGGTACTACATCATCACTTTTATCGCGCCAACCAGATAACAAGTGCTCCACAGCACCTGAAGCCGCTTCAGCAGCATCATTCCAGCCAGAAAAGGCCATGATCATGACCGGATTTCGCAACAGTGGAATCTGATGAATCTCCATGAAAGCAACCTTAAGGTAACCTTCGTCAAATGAGTACTCCAACCAAGCAGCCAGGGTTATTGCGTACGACCTTGGCCCAACGGGTTGTAGTTGCCGACGGGGCTATGGGCACGATGTTGCAAGCGGCCAATCCCACTCTCGAAGATTTTCAAAACCATGAAGGGTGCAATGAAATTCTCAATGTCAGCAGGCCTGACATTGTTCGCTCCGTTCATAACGAGTACCTAGCTGCCGGTGTCGATGCCGTTGAAACAAATACCTTTGGCGCTAATTGGTCTAACTTGGCAGATTATGGAATTGAAGATCGTATTTATGAACTGGCTTTTGCAGGCGGAAAGATCGCACGCGAGGCGGCGGATTCATTTTCTACAAAGGAAAAACCCCGTTTTGTTTTAGGATCATTGGGACCAGGAACAAAACTGCCTAGCCTTGGCCACACAACATATGAGAATTTAAAGGTTGCCTACTACACCGCTGCAAAAGGTTTATCTGATTCTGGATGCGATGCGCTGCTTGTAGAAACTTCACAGGATTTACTGCAGGTAAAAGCGGCCGTTAATGGTTGTCGAGAAGCGATAAATGAAGCTGATCGCGACATTATGTTGATCGCCCAAGTGACCGTTGAAACAACAGGAACAATGCTTCTGGGTTCAGAGATCGGCGCAGCACTCAACACATTAGAGCCAATGGGAATTGATTTGATCGGTCTGAACTGTGCAACTGGACCAACTGAAATGTCTGAACATCTTCGGTACTTAAGTAAGAATGCAAAGATCGCCATTTCAGTAATGCCTAACGCCGGATTGCCGGTATTGGGAGCAAATGGTGCTTCCTATCCTTTGGGACCTCTGGAGCTTGCAACTGCGCTCGAAGGATTTGTTGATGATTACGGAATCTCCTTGGTAGGTGGATGTTGCGGCACGACCCCAGCCCACCTAGCAGCTGTTGTACAGCAGGTCAGCGGGAAAAAGGTTCATGAAAGATCACCGCAGTTAGATCCTGGCGCCTCGTCGTTATATCAATATGTTCCTTTCAGACAGGACAAGACTTATCTTGCAATTGGTGAACGCACCAACGCCAATGGCTCACGTGCATTTAGAGATGCCTTGTTGGCCGAGGATTGGGAAAAATGTGTCGAGATTGCGCGTGATCAGATCCGCGATGGTGCACACATGCTGGATCTATCAGTTGATTATGTAGGTCGCGATGGTGCAGCTGACATGAGTCAATTAGCCTCACGATTTGCAACCGCAAGCACGCTACCCATCGTTCTCGATTCAACAGAACCCGCTGTCATAAAAGCAGGCCTTGAACATTTAGGCGGTCGTTGTGTCATCAACTCCGTTAACTATGAAGATGGTGACGGCCCAACATCTCGTTTTGCCAAGATCATGCCTTTGGTTAAGGAGCATGGAGCAAGTGTTGTTGCACTGACTATTGATGAAGAAGGTCAGGCACGCGATGCTGAATGGAAGCTGCGGGTTGCTCGACGACTTATCAATGATCTGCATGACAACTGGGGAATGAGTGTTGGCGACATTTTGATCGACTGCCTTACCTTCCCAATTGCCACCGGTCAGGAAGAAACGCGCAAAGATGGAATTGAAACCATCAATGCGATTCGCCAATTAAAAGCAGAGTTTCCAGATGTACAGACAACCTTAGGCGTGAGCAACGTTTCCTTTGGTCTTAACCCGGCTGCCCGCGTAGTACTCAACTCTGTTTTTCTCCATGAATGTGTTCAAGCGGGGTTAGATTCTGCAATCGTTCACCCGTCAAAGATCACACCTATGGTTCGCATCGATGAACGACAAAAAGAGGTTGCTCTCGACCTGATTTATGATCGCAGAACATTTGATGGCGAAGAATGTACATATGATCCATTGCAAGAATTTCTTCAGTTATTTGATGGCGTCGAACTAGCGACCAGTAAAAATGCGCGAGCAGAAGCACTCGCTGCTCTTCCGCTGTATGAGCGACTTCAACGTCGCATTATTGATGGCGAAAAGGTTGGCCTAGAAGATGACCTCAAAGAGGCGATGGCTCAAGGAACTCCGCCACTAGAAATTATCAATACCCACTTACTTGAAGGCATGAAGATCGTTGGAGAGCTCTTTGGTAAGGGTGAGATGCAACTTCCATTCGTACTTCAAAGCGCAGAGGTTATGAAAACCGCGGTGGCTATTCTTGAACCATTTATGGAAAAGACCGGTGATGAAGGCCGTGGAACGATGTTGCTTGCAACTGTAAAGGGCGATGTACACGATATTGGTAAGAACTTGGTAGACATTATTTTGACTAATAATGGATACCGAGTTGTAAACATCGGTATTAAGCAGACTATTAATCAGATTATTGATGGGGCACTTGAATCCAATGCTGATGCAATTGGCATGAGCGGCTTGCTGGTGAAATCCACGGTAATTATGAAGGAAAACTTGGAAGAGATAACCGCACGAGGTTTGGATCAGAAATGGCCGATCGTGCTCGGGGGAGCTGCATTAACTAGAGCCTATGTTGAACAGGATTTAGCAGCGTTATTCCCCGGAGAAGTTCGTTATGCAAGAGATGCCTTTGAAGGCCTGCGACTCATGGATGCAATCATGGCGGTTAAGCGCGGCGAACCAGGTGCTGCACTTCCAGCACTTCGTGAACGTAAAGTTGCTAACACCAGAGTTAAGAATGAAGAAGTACCTATCGATACAACACGCAGTGATGTCGCGGTCGATGTAGATATCCCAACTCCACCATTTTTTGGTTCTCGTGTTGTTAAGGGAATTCAACTCAGCGATTACGCGGGAATGCTGGATGAAAGAGCGCTCTTTGTTGGACAGTGGGGCCTAAAGGGAAACCGTGGTGAGTATGAAAACATGGTGGAAACTGAGGGTCGTCCGCGTTTGCGTTCATTACTCAATGAGGTTCAAGCTAATGGCTGGCTCAACGCCGCTGTTGTGTATGGATACTTCCCTTGCTACAGCGAAGGCAATGATCTAGTCATCCTGCATCATGAGGGCGACAGCAAGGGTAAAGAGAGAACGAGATTCACCTTCCCGCGCCAGAAACGTGATCGACGATTGTGTATTAGTGATTTCTTCGCATCTAAAGATTCCGGAAAGATAGATGTCGTTGCTTTCCACATAGTAACGATGGGATCGACCGTCAGCGAGGCTGCAGCAAAGTTATTCGCCGCAAATAATTACCGCGAATACTTAGAGCTGCATGGCTTATCTGTTCAGTTAACGGAAAGCCTTGCTGAACATTGGCATGCACGTATGCGTGAAGAGCTATCGGTCAAGGCAGATGACTCTGCAGACCTGCAGGGCATTTTGGATCAGGGATACCGAGGCTCGCGTTACTCATTTGGTTATCCAGCCTGTCCAGATCTAGAACAACAGGTTCAATTGTGTGAATTGCTAGACCCTGCACGTATCGGAATTGAACTTTCAGAGGAGTTCCAACTGCATCCAGAGCAATCAACTTCTGCAATTATTGTTCATCACCCTGAAGCAAAGTACTTCAACGCTAACTAATGGAGAATCGAACCTCATTTTTTGATGCCGTTTTTTTCGATATGGATGGCTTGATGGTTGACTCAGAGCCTGAATGGTTTCAATCGGAGATTGAAGTGACCCGTCCATTTGGTTACACCTGGTTAGAAAGTGACCAAATTGCCTGCCTTGGTGGACCTTTATCTCGCGTTGGCCAATACATGTTTGAAAAATGCGGGGGAGCAGAATCTCCACAGTTCTTCACCCAATCTCTTATTGATACTCAGGCCGCCAAGATGCGCGGAAATACTCCAACCATGCCAGGAGCGGTGGAACTTGTCCGTCAGTTGCAATCTCATGGCGTTAAGACAGCGCTCGTTTCAGCTAGCCCACGCAATATCGTTGATGCCGTCCTAGACAACCTAGGACATGACTTATTTCCATTTTCGATTAGCTCTGATGATGTAGAAAATACAAAACCGCATCCAGATGCTTACTTGAGGGCAGCAGAAATCAGTAGCGCTGATATTACAAACTGTTTGATCTTCGAAGACTCACTGACAGGAATGAAAGCAGCCACATCTAGTGGTGCTTTTCTCATAGCAGTTCCTCACCTAGTGACCATTGATGAGTCGGCGAGAGTTCGTGTAATCAAATCACTGGAACAGTTGAGCTTTGAAAAGATCTCTCAACTGCACGCGGATTTCTCCTCAGCGATCTAATCGTTATGGGCCGGACAGATACTCTTAAAGAAGCACCAGTCGCATAATCTTGAAGGTTTTGGTGGCCAATATTCTTTCTCCATCGAAATGAGGATATCTTGTGCGACACGGTGCAGAACTTTTTCAGCTGATTCAATATCCTTCAGAGTCGGATTACTTTTTACTATTCTTCCATCGCCCAGATAAATCAGTTGGAGCAGTTTTGGTAAAACCCCAGTTGATTTCCAATACAGCAACGCATAGACACGAAGCTGAAAGAGGGCTTTTTCCTCCCAACCAGGCTTAGGGGATTTACCGGTTTTGTAATCAACGATTCGTACCTCGCCAGTTGGAGCAATATCTAAGCGATCAACATATCCATGAAGGTAAACATCTTGCTCAAAATCATCTTCCAAATGCATTTCGCGATGTGTTGCCTCAAAGGTCGAAGGATTTTCTAAAGTGAAGTAAGTGGTCAACAACGAGGTTGCACGGTCTAACCACTCTTTCTCATTACTGACCATCTCCTTCAACGCAGGTTTATCTGCAAGTTGAGCGCTCCATCGAGATGGTAAGAGATCAAATGCGGTTTGAGGAGTTCGTTCAACACTTGGAAATTCAAAGAGGTCCTGTAAAACGGTATGCACCAAGGTGCCACGTTCAGCATCCAGAGATGGTGGCTCGGGCAGTTTTTCAATCTTGCGGTACTTGTAGAGCTGAGGGCAGTTTTCGTACTCACTTACAGCGCTAGGTGATAGTCGCAGTTTCTTCTCATCGCTCACCTGACTGAAGATACCCGTACTTTCATCAACATTTTCGCCTAAGATGCTCCCGTGTCTAATCTTGGGTATTTCGGAGCCGGCGATCGCATTCAATTAACCGATCCAAAGGGCAAGCTGTACAGCTTTACCATCACGCCCGGAAAAGAGTGGCACACCCATAAGGGCTGGATTACCCATGATGAATTAATCGGAATGCCTGAGGGTTCAGTTGTTAGCACCACAGCAGGTCTGAAGTTCACCGCATTTAAACCATTGCTCGCTGATTATGTACTGACAATGCCACGTGGTGCGACGATCGTGTATCCGAAGGATGCAGCGATGATTGTAGGAGTTGCTGATATTTATCCTGGCGCTCGAGTTTTAGAGGCTGGAGTTGGAAGCGGTGCATTAACAATTTCTTTGTTGCGTGCAGCAGGCCCGACCGGAAAGGTCCACTCCGTTGAACGTCGCGCAGATTTTGCAGATAACGCTCGTTCCAATGTAGATGCCTACTTTGAAACCGCTCCAGAGAATTGGTCACTAGTTGTTGGGGATTTGCAGGATCAAGAGTTTGACTCAGAGTTTGATCGAGTTGTTTTGGACATGTTGGCGCCATGGGAGTGTGTAGATATCGCAGCACGGGCTCTTCGCCCCGGCGGAGTATTTCTCGCCTATGTTGCGACGACAACACAACTATCTGCCACCGCCGAAGCGCTTAAAGAGGATGGACGTTTCACAGAACCTGAGAGCTCGGAAACCATGGTTCGAGGATGGCACCACGAAGGTTTAGCGGTTCGTCCTCAACAGCGAATGATTGGACACACAGGATTTCTCATTCTAAGCCGCAGAATGGCACCTGGCGTAGAGGTGTTGGCTCGACGTCGTCGACCAGCGAAGGGTGCTTACGGTGTCTCGGAAGATTGAGCGTTTAATCAATCTGACTATCGCTCTGCTTGCAACAAAAAGGTATTTAACTAAGTCGGAAATATTTAGATCGGTTGAAGGCTACGAAGGTAGTGCAGAGACCAAGGAAAGAATGTTTGAACGTGACAAGGATGATCTGCGCTCGTTGGGCATTGAAATTGAAGTCGGAAGTTTTGATCCACTCTTTAATGATGAAGCCGGCTACCGAATCAAACAAGAGAAGTACCAATTGGATCTTGGCGCGATCACATCCACTGAAGTTTCACTTTTGTCGCTAGCAGCACAGGCTTGGCAAGGCGCTTCATTTGATGAAGCAGCACAAAAAGCTCTGCTGAAATTAAACTCTATGGGAGTGCCGAGTGACTCACTTTCTCTACCGACCGCAGCACATAAAATTAATGATGGTGGAGGCGATTTACCGCTGATAACTAAGGCTATCGCCGAGCAGCAACTGATCACCTTTACTTATGTAGATTCGCAACTCGATCGACACCAACGAAAAGTTGTTCCTGTCGGATTATCCTCACGATCAGGTTTCTGGTACTTATCCGGGGTCGATCAAGATGTCCAAGAGATCCGTACATTTCGCATTGATCGCATCGAAGGCGAAATAACCGCAACCAAAGGACCAAAAGATTTTGAACCGCCTCAAGGTTTTGATCCTGCAAGAGTTTTTGATGGAAATGCATCACAGTCACTTGCAATTATCGATGTGAGAAAAGGTAAAGGCACCTCACTTCGTGCATTGGCAACTTCTACCCAATCATTGGGGGAGTGGGATCAATTAAAGCTTCCAATCTACAACTTAGACACCTTGGCCTCGTTGGTTCTCTGGCATGGAATCGATGTGTATGTTAGGAAGCCATTGGAGCTACGCGATTTGATCGTCGCGCAACTAGAAACCTTGGTGAGCAACCATGGGTAAGAATTTCTCCGCACCTTTAGAACGTACCGCTCGACTATTGGATCTTGTTCCCTACATCAATACACATCAGGGGATTGCGCTCAAAGATTTGGCCGCAGTCTTTGAGGTAAGCAATGCGCAGATGGTTAATGATTTAACAACCTTGTGGATGTGTGGCCTTCCTGGTTACACACCGCTTGAGTTAATGGATTTAGATTTTGAGTCTGGGTATGTCAACATCAGTAACGCTCCAACTTTGGCAAAACCACGCTCAGTTACCTTTGATGAAGGTGTTGCACTTATTTTGGGATTAGATCTACTTCGGGCATCGATACCTACAGACAGAACCGACTTACTTGAAAAAGTCGACTCCTTGTCAGTTAGGTTGTCTTCGATAATCAATTTGAATTCAACATTTTCCGTAGTGGCACCGGTTAATCAAGGTGTCTCTGCGGCGATCGAAGAAGCCCTGGCTTCGCGTTCGAGCCTTGAGATTGAATATCACTCTCTGTACCGAGATGAAATTACTCAGCGCACCATCTTTCCAATCGAAATTATTCATGTAGAAGGTCAACAGTATTTGAGTTCATACTGTTATTTCGCATCTGATTTCCGACAGTTTAAATTGGATCGAATTCAAAATGCGGAAGTCACACAAGAGTCAAAAACTATCCCAGAAGATGCAACCGACACTCAAAGGATTAATTCTCGATTGAAAGTTTTAAAGCCTACTCGCGAGATAGCAGAACGATTCAGCCGACAGGATTTGAAAGCTGGCTCCGAGTTTGATTTTCAGACCTACTCTCAGCAATGGTTAGAGAGATCCATCCTTTCCTCAGGTGATGGAGTGGCCTTACTGACGCCCCCTGAAATCCGAGCATCGATAGCGCAGATGGCTCAATCGATGCTGGATCGTTACAAAGCAGAGTAAGACTGTCTACAGTTTTTAGGCTGACTGGTGTAACCTTCGGAGAAATATCAGCCAAGGAGTAGTTACTATGAATTTAGGTCCAAGAGAGATCGTTATTCTTTTGATCGTTGTCCTCGTACTTTTTGGTGCCAAGCGCCTTCCAGATTCAGCCCGTTCACTTGGTCGCTCAATGCGAATCTTCAAGAGTGAAATGAAGGAAATGAAGGCCGACGACGTAACAATCGAAGAAGACGGCAAAACAGAGAAGTAATTCAATGGCATCTTCAAGCGAAGCTAGGATGCCGCTACTCGACCACTTACGAGAGTTACGCAAGCGAGTTTTAAGTTCTGCGATCGCTGTTCTTGTTGCCTTTGGTGCGGGTTGGTATTTCTACAATCCGATAATCGCAACCTTAGCGAGCCCGGTCTGTGATTTGAAAGCAGCACAACAATCCGGTGCAGCTAGTTGTGGAGCGTTGTATATCAGCGGTGTTCTGGGTCCATTAGATCTACAGATCAAAGTTGCTTTGTTAACGGGTGTAATCGTATCCGCACCATTCTGGCTCTATCAATTGTGGGCATTCATCGCGCCAGCTCTTCATAGAAAAGAAAAACGAACCAGCATCCTTTTCGTCGCATCTGCAACACCATTTTTTGCGATGGGTGCGACCTTGGGATATTTAATTCTTCCCGTTGCAATCAAAGCGCTCTTCGGTTTCACTCCAAATGCGATTAGCAACCTTGTGAGATTTGATGATTATCTAGATTTCGTACTACGAGTTATATTGTTTGTCGGATTAGCTTTTGAACTACCTATTTTTCTCTTAACCTTCAATCTAATCGGTTTCCTCCGCGGTAAAACAATTTTGAGGCCATGGCGTATTTGGATTTTTGTCATCTTTTTCTTTGTTGCAGCTTTGTCACCAACGGCAGATCCATTGAGCATGATTCTTCTATCAGCTCCATTGATTCTCTTTTACTTTATGGCGGGGTTAATTGCGGTATTTGTCGATAAGCGTCGGGATAAGAAACTAGAAATGGTCTTAACCGGCAGTATGTCGATTGATGCACCAACCTCAATTAAGGAATAGCCGATAGGGTCATCCCATGTGGGCTTTGGTGATCAATCCTGTCTCAGGTCAGGGAAAAGGAACCACGGTTGGCACCTACGTCGCAGGGTGGCTTACGCAACGAAAGATCTCTTACACAATTATTACGGGAAACTCATCGATCGCCCTCACAGATCACCTGACCTCATTTATAGAAAAGAATCCAGAGTGTGACGGGGTAATCGCTGTTGGGGGAGATGGTTTGCTTCACATCATTTTGCAGCGAGTAGTTCCTTCTCAAATTCCATTTGCAATTGTTCCCGCCGGCACAGGTAATGATTTTGTACGAACACTTGGCTGGGATCTTGACCATATCGATGCCCAACTCGAAGCCATTACATCGACACAGCCAACTCCAATAGATCTTGGTTTAGTTGATGGCGAATGGTTTGGCGCGATTCTCTCAACCGGCTTTGATTCAATAGTTAATGAAAAAGCCAATACCTTGAACTGGCCTAAAGGGCCCATGAAGTACAACGCCGCCATCGCAATTGAACTTCCACGATTTAAACCACGTCATTATGAGATAACCCTCGATGATCGCACGATTTCCACAGAGGCGATGCTGATTGCGGTATCCAATGGTCGTTCCTATGGAGGTGGCATGTTGGTTTGTCCAAACGCTTCTATCTCTGACGGGCTCTTTGATGTCATGGTTCTTCATCCGATCTCAAAGATTGAGTTCATCAAGGTATTCCCACGTGTCTTTGCTGGAACCCACATCACCCATCCAGCGGTAGAAATAGTGAGAAGCAGAACGGTAAGGATTGAATCTAAGGCTGTTGCATATGCCGATGGAGAACGAATTGGTCAGCTACCTGTTGCTGCTGAATGTATTCAAGGCGCGATCAAAAGCTGGGTCGCATGACGACACCTGCGGAAAAGTATGCGGCGGCGAAGTTACGCGGTCAACATCCAATCACTACGGAGTTTCTCTTAACCTTTGATTTCGAGTTTGATCCATTTCAAATATCGGCATGCCATGCGGTTGAGGATGGCAAAGGAGTTTTGGTTGCAGCTCCAACTGGTGCAGGAAAAACAGTTGTGGGTGAGTTCGCTGCTTACTTTGCACTTCAAGCAGGCAAGAAGTGTTTTTATACAACGCCGATCAAAGCTCTTTCTAATCAAAAATACTCTGAGTTTGTTGCAAAGTTTGGTGAGGATCGAGTTGGACTTTTAACTGGAGACACCAGTATTAATGGTGAAGCCGATATTTTGGTGATGACAACTGAGGTGCTGCGTAACATGTTGTACGCAGGATCCAACACCCTCACAAATCTGGGATGTGTTGTGATGGATGAGGTTCACTACCTTGCTGACAAGTTTCGTGGTGCGGTGTGGGAAGAGGTACTGATCCACTTAATGGAGAGCGTTCAGGTCATATCGCTATCAGCAACGGTCTCTAACGCTGAAGAGTTTGGTGAATGGTTAGGCGAAGTTCGAGGCGATACAGAAGTTATCGTTAGCGAAATACGCCCGATCCCATTGTTTCAACATGTGTTAATCGGTAGCCGATTAATGGATCTCTTTGAACAACCCGGCAAAATCAACCCAGAAATCCTGCAGCGTGAAAGAGAGGCGATTAGACGATCTTCATTAGGTCGAAACCGACGCGGTCGTTTTGCCGAGCCATCAGATCGCATGAGCCGTGCCGACATTATTGAAAAACTTCAACGAGAAAATCTCTTGCCTGCAATTACCTTTATCTTCTCAAGGGTTGGGTGCGATGCTGCGGTCAAACAGTGCTTACACGCAGGCTTGCGTCTTACCTCGCCAGAAGAGAGAGTAGAGATCCGACAAACCGCTCTGCGATATACCCAAAACATCGCGGAAGAGGATTTGGAGGTGTTGGGTTTTGAAGAGTGGTTGACCGCGTTAGAACGCGGAATCGCAGCTCACCATGCCGGACTTTTACCAAGCTTTAAGGGTGCGGTCGAAGATCTATTTCAACGAGGTTTAGTTAAAGCGGTTTTTGCCACAGAAACTTTAGCTTTAGGAATCAACATGCCTGCACGAACCGTTGTGTTGGAAAAACTCATTAAGTTCAATGGTGAAGCCCATGTTCCAATAACACCGGGGGAGTACACGCAGTTAACCGGTCGTGCCGGCCGACGTGGTATCGATATTGAAGGAAACGCGGTTATTCAATGGTCGCCAACTGTTGATTCCGCTTCTGCTGCGGGTTTAGCGTCGACACGTACTTATCCATTGCGCTCATCCTTTTCTCCAACCTACAACATGGCGATAAATCTGATCTCTCGATTTGGTAGAGAAACCGCACGTCGATCCCTTGAATCATCCTTTGCGCAGTTTCAGGCAGATCGTGCAGTTGTTGGATTAACCCGCCAGATTCGTAAAAATGAAACTCTCATCGCCGAGCTCATGAAGGATGCACAATGCCACCTGGGCGATTTCTCGGAGTATGCGCGGCTACGACGTTCAATTAAAGAGGTTGAAGTCTTACTTGGTCGTCGTGATCAACGGAAAACATTTGATAACCGCCAACGTGGACATATGGAGGGTGAACTTTCCGATCTTCGAAAGAGCTTAAAGGCTCACTCATGTCACGGCTGTGCCGAAAGAGAGGATCACGCCCGTCTTGCGGAAAGAGCGGGACGCTTAACCCGTGAAAATGATGGTTTGACTGCTCGAGTTGAAAATCGCACTCATGTTATAGCCAAGACCTTTGATCAAATCTGCCAAGTTCTAGATCACCTTGAGTACATCGATGGCGAAAAGCCGACTACGCAAGGCAAGATTTTGACCAAGATCTACGCTGAATCAGATCTGCTACTGACTGAATCTATCCGCAGAGGTTTGCTTGATGATTTAAATGCAACGGAGCTGTTATCGGTTGTTTCCTGCATGACTTTTGAATCCCGTTCTCAAGAGAATTTAGCTCCAAAACTGCCCAGCCAAAAAGTTACCTCAACCTTGACCGAGATAATCTCTTTGTGGGCAACTCTTGAAAAGATCGAAAATGATTTTGGGGTTAAAACCCAACGTGAACCAGATGCAGGTTTTTGTTTCATCTCTTACAAGTGGGCCAGTGGAAACTCGCTTAATAGCGTTTTAAAGGGCAGTGATATGTCAGTAGGTGATTTTGTCCGATCAACCAAACAACTTGTAGATCTTCTCAATCAGATCGCTGGAGCGAGTGAAAAACTTCGCCCAGTCTGTAAGGATGCGGTCAAGCGAATCGATCGCGGGGTAGTTGCCTACCTCATGGGGGATGTATGACATTAATGTTGTTGGATAGCGCATCCCTTTGGTACCGCGCTTACTACGGAATGCCGGATACCTTGTTGGCCCCTGATGGAACCTCGGTCAACGCAATTCGTGGCTATATCGATATGACGGCGCGCTTGATGAATGTGTACAAACCAAATCGCTTAGTTGCCTGCCTCGATGGGGATTGGCGTCCAAGTTGGAGAGTAGATATTTTCCCTGATTACAAAGCTAATCGTTTGGAGGAAGAGGGAGAAGAAGAGGAAGAGCCTGAAACCCTCACACCTCAAATTCCGATCCTGCTAGATCTTTTAGATCTCTTCGGCATTCCCGTTGTTGGAGTCGATGATTATGAAGCAGATGATGTGATGGCAACGTATGCAGAAATCGAAAAGGGTCCTATCAGAATTGTCACCGGAGACCGTGATTTATTCCAGATGGTTGATGACAAACGGGATATCAAGGTCGTTTATCTCGCAAAGGGCATCTCTCAACATGATTTAGTAGATATCAAGTATGTCTCAGATAAGTACGCGATACCTGGGGATCGATACGATCTATTTGCCATGTTTCGTGGTGATCCTTCAGATGGTTTACCAGGGGTTAAGGGCATCGGGGAAAAAGGTGCAGCGGTCATCGCAAATAATTTCGCTACCGTAGAAGATGCGCTAGCAGCAGCCCTTGAAGCACATGAATCCTTGCCACCTGCTCTTGCGAAGAAAATCATCGCGGGTGCCGATTATTTAAAGATTGCTCCTAAGTTAGTGCGTGTTGCACGCGATGCACCTCTACCTAAGGTGGATCTATCCCTTCCTAAAGCACCTGCAGATTTATCAGCTATCTACCAATTCAAGGAGCGTTACGCGTTAGGTGCGAGCGTTGATCGTTTGATCAGTGCATTAGGTTGGTAGCACTTCTTCTTTCAGTACTTTCTGGAACCTTACTGTCAGCTGCATTTGAGCCAGTGGGGAAGTGGTGGGTAGCTCCAATAGCTCTAGCTGCACATATGTATGCCCTCTCTATATCTAATCGAAAAGTTCTATCCTCATTTATCTTTGGTTTAACTCTCAATCTGATAGTTCTGCATTGGAGTAGTACCTTTGTTGGTTCGGTTCCATGGGTGATTCTTGCGGTTGGATTATCGCTTTTCTATCTGCCCTTAGCCCTTGTATCTAAGTGGGGGATTACTGCATATCCATTGCTCTACATCCTGATGGAAGAGGTCCGTAACCGTTTCCCTTTTGGAGGATTTGGTTGGGTTCGAATCGCCTTCACTCAAGCTGATGCTCCGTATGCAAAAGTTGCAGCGATTGGGGGAGCAACGGCACTTTCTGCCGCAGTTGTTCTTGTTGCACTTGTGATTTTCCAAATTGCACACCGCAAGTTTTCGCTTGTGCCGCTAATCCCTTTTCTCGTTGTTCTAATACCGATAAACACCTCTGTTGTTGGTTCAACAAATGTATTAATGATTCAAGGAAATGTTCCCCAATTAGGTTTAGATTTTAACTCTCGAGCCAAAGCGGTATTCAATAACCATTTTGAACGAACACAAATTGAGATCGCAAAAAATCCTAAAGTCGACTTTATTCTTTGGCCGGAAAACTCTGTTGATGTAGATCCATTTCTCAACTCCGATGTAAAGAGTTCCTTGGATTCGATCAAGCAACCATTGATTATTGGAGCTATTCTGAATAAGGGAAACAGACTACTCAATACCTCAATATTGTGGGGCGGAGAATTACCGGAAACTTACATTAAGCAGCATTTAACCCCCTTTGGCGAGTACATTCCGTTGCGTTCCTTGGCCAGAGTTGTTTCGCCTCTTGTTGATGAGGTCGAAGATTTTTCACCAGGAGATTCCGGTAAAACCTTTCAGATTGGCACAATAAAGGTAGCTCCGGTTATCTGTTACGAGCTCATTGATGATGCATTACTGGAAAAGGCTGCAAAAAACTCCAATATTCTGGCGGTTCAAACCAATAGTGCGACCTTTGGAATGTCGGCAGAAAGTGCCCAACAATTGTCGATAACTCGCATTCGAGCTATCGAACATGGTCGAAATATTGCATCAGTTTCAACAACCGGATATTCAGCAATTATCGACAGTTCGGGAAAAATACTTCTGAAAACATCTATGGGAACCGCCGACAGTATTCGCGCCGAGGTTGATCTAATGGAGGGTCAAACACCCAGGGATACAGCCGGAGATTGGGCGCTGATAGGCGTATTGGTTGCCTTGTTCCTGGTTGCCCGTCGAGCCTATATCTAACGCCGATAAGTTACATTATGTAAAGTAAGAAAGGGAAAGCTGAGCGTGAATTGGCCCAGCCCCTCCTATCGCCAGACCCCCTTAGCGGTAGTCGTCTAAAGGCGTGCAGGCACAGACAAGGTTTCTATCACCATGTGCGCCATCAATGCGTGAAACTGGTGGCCAATACTTCATCCGAGAACCAATTGATTCCCCTGCGACTAAGCCATCAAGAATGACTGGATACCCGCCCTTCTCACGGCTGTATCCCCGATCCCAATCACTAGTGACCACAGAAAGGGCTGTATGAGGCGCATGGCGTAACGCTGAGTCCTCAACAGAGATCTTTCCATCAATGATCTCTTGGATCTCAGCTCTGATCGAAATCATGGCATCGATAAAGCGATGAATCTCAGAGATATCTTCAGATTCAGTTGGCTCAATCATCAATGTTCCTGCAACTGGAAAGGACATTGTTGGTGCGTGGAAACCGTAATCCATCAATCTCTTAGCGATGTCATCAACTGAGACACCAGAGTCCTTAGTGATTCCGCGAATATCCAAGATGCACTCGTGTGCCACTCGACCATTAGCACCTGTATACAAAACAGGGTAAGAATCCTGCAAACGTGCTGCGATGTAATTAGCAGACAAGATCGCAACTTGCGTTGAGTGAGTCAACCCTTCTCCCCCCAGCAAACGAATGTACGCCCAGGAAATCGGCAAAATACTTGCTGAACCAAATGGTGCAGCGGAGATTGGTCCAGGACCTGTTGCAGGGCCTGCAAGTGAATCCATCGGATGATTCGGCAGGAACGGTGCTAAGTGTGCACGCGCAATAACTGGACCAACACCTGGCCCTCCTCCACCATGTGGAATTGCAAAGGTTTTATGCAGGTTTAAGTGAGACACATCTGCGCCAAACTTTCCTGGTTGTGAAACTCCAACAAGTGCGTTCAAGTTTGCACCATCGACATAGACCTGACCACCTGCATCGTGAATCAATTCGCAGATCTGAGAAACCGCGGTTTCAAAAACACCATGTGTTGATGGGTAGGTAATCATTAACGCCGCTAATTCATCGCCATGTTCAGCGATCTTCGCCTTAATATCGTCAACAGAAACATTTCCATTGTCATCACAATCAATAACTACGACCTTCATGCCAGCCATAACAGCTGATGCGGCGTTAGTTCCATGCGCACTTGATGGGATCAAACAGATATTACGGCTGTGATCCCCGCGTGAATCATGGTAATTGCGGATCGCAAGCAAACCCGCGAACTCCCCTTGGCTACCAGCGTTTGGTTGCAAGGAAACTGCGTCATATCCGGTGATCGCCACTAACCAATCTGATAACTGCTTGATCAACTTACGGCTACCAACTGTTTGATCAGCTGGTGCAAATGGGTGCAGGGATGAAAACTCTGGCCAGGTAACCGCTTCCATTTCAGTGACAGAGTTCAACTTCATGGTGCAAGAACCCAGCGGAATCATCGTTCTATCGAGCGCTAAATCCTTATCAGCCAGATTGCGCAGGTAGCGCATCATTCCGGTTTCGCTGTGGTTGGTATTAAAGACCGGGTGGGTCAAGTACTTACTTGTACGTGCAAACTTTGCGGGGATCTTCTCCCCTGTTGCATCTTTAAGTCCGAGAATTTCAAGAACCTGAGCAAAAAGCTCTTCAGTTGTCTCTTCATCAAATGCAACGCGAATCTCTGTATCGCTAACTCGTGCAAAGTTAATTCCCTTGGCTGCAGCCTTTTCGTGAATCGCTTTCGCATCTTTTACGACGATGTGAACGGTATCGAAGACAACATCTTGATGATTACCTGTCGCGGCATGGAGACGTGCTGCAAAGTTGTGAACTCGCTCCGCGATCTGACGAAGACCTACTGGTCCATGCCACATGGCGTAGAAAGCGCTCATGTTTGCCAACAAAACTTGTGCTGTACAAATATTTGAAGTTGCCTTGTCACGACGAATATGTTGTTCGCGGGTTTGCAACGCTAAGCGAAAAGCCGGCTTACCAGTTGCATCAATACTTTGACCAACTAAGCGACCTGGCATTGATCTCTCAAGACCTGAGCGAACAGCCAAGAAACCTGCATGTGGCCCACCAAATCCCATGGGTACACCAAAGCGTTGTGCTGTGCCGACTGCAATATCTGCACCCCACTCCCCTGGTGCCTTCAGCAAGGTTAAAGCCAGTAAATCAGTTGCAGCAATTACCAATGCATCCTTTGAATGTGCATATTCAGCAAAAGATGTGTAATCAATAACTGTTCCTGTTGTATCTGGGTATTGCAGCAATGCTCCGAAAAATTCTCGATCAAAACCATCGCGAACCACATGTCCTGAATCAACTTCTACAACTGTGATCCCCAACGGCTTTGCACGCGTTAATACGACCGCTTTAGTTTGTGGATGAACATGTTCTTCAATCAAGAAAACCGCATCATCGCTGAGCTTTGAAGCTCGGCGGGCCAAAGTCATGGCTTCTGCTGCAGCGGTTCCTTCATCCAACATCGAAGCATTTGAAATATCTAGCGCTGTTAATTCGCAGATCATGGTCTGGAAAGCAAAGAGAGCCTCTAAACGCCCCTGAGAAATCTCTGGTTGATAAGGGGTGTAGGCGGTGTACCACGATGGATTTTCTAAAACATTTCGCTTAACTACTGGTGGAACAATCGTTCCGTAATATCCAGTTCCTATAAGTGAGCGGAAAACCTTATTCTCCGATGCAATGGATCGGAGTTCAGCGATTACCTCAACTTCGCTCTTGCCTGAATCTAATGCCGCTTCAATAACTCCATTGATTGCGATATTTGATGGAACTACATCACTGATAAATGAGGGCAGATCTGAGTAGCCAAGTGATTTAAGCATTGCCGCTTCATCAACTGAGGTGGGGCCAATATGACGATCCTCAAATGAACGTGACACACAAACCCCTGTCGATAGTTAGTAGCAACTACTACAAGGCACAAATACTACTTACAAGGGTGTTATTACGCCCCTTTAACCTTGCGGCGAAGCGAGAGTTCATCGTTACCTTCGCCACCTACAGGCTGACCATTTACTTCACCCTGAAGGACAGATAGAGAGCCCTCAACCTCATGCCACACCTTGCCTACTGCGATACCAAAAACACCTTGGCCACCCTGCAGTAGATCGATAATCTCATCGGGACTTGCACACTCATAAATTGATGCACCATCACTCATCAAGGTGATGCGCTCTAACTCTGTTACTCCCCTACTGCGCAGATGATCAACTGCGGTACGGATATTTTGAAGTGACACTCCCGCATCCAATAAACGCTTAACAATCTTTAACACCAAGATGTCGCGAAAGCCATACAGGCGTTGAGTTCCGGAACCACTTGCAGTTCTAATACTTGGTTCAACTAATCCTGTACGTGCCCAGTAATCTAATTGACGGTAGCTAATTCCAGCGGCAGAGCAGGCTGTAGCGCCTCTGTAGCCGATTTCCATCTCTTCTGGGGACACGGGGAATGCTCATTTCTCTTGGGGAGTGAGATAAATGTAGGGCTAGGAACAGGCGTAAACAATGACCGACACGAAGCAAACCTCTACTTGAGGTTGAGGGTTTTGCCCCTTACCCTGCGAAATCCTCTGGGTTGATCTGATCTAAAAACTCACGGAACTTTTCAACCTCTTGGTTTTCGCCCTCGCCCTGTGGGATCTCGACCCCGACCTCGTTGAGCAGCTCCTCAGTAGCCAGGATGTTGCTATGAGTTCTGACCGCTAAGGCGATTGCATCGGAGGGTCTAGCTGTAATTGAAAGGGGCTCCCCTGAGGCATCGCGCAGGTTCAGGGTTGAGTAAAAGACCCCATCCTTGAGTTCAGTCAGATGCACCGCAATCAAGGTTGCATCAAAGAGTTCAACCAGGTTTTTCATTAGATCATGGCTTAAGGGACGAGGTGGCTCTACCCCTTGTTGAGCAAAGGCGATCGCAGTTGCTTCAACAGCCCCCACCCAGATCGGTAGGAAACGGCTGCCATCGATCTCCTTCAGCAGGACGATCGGTTGGTTGGAGGGCATCTCGACGCGAACGCCGATTACCTCCATCGGTATCAACATGGTCTATCGAAGACGGTTGAGGCCACCACGAACAAGTGCGGCATGTAAACGAATTGAAAGAGATGCGATCTCCTTTTGAACCTCTTCGGCACGTGCCTTTGATTCAGCGCTCTTTTGACGTGTCAAGGGTGTGATGACCTGCTCGATTAAACCGATCTCACGATCTGCAGCAGATTTAAATGAACGAAGGTGACGGGCTTCAATTCCAAAGCCACCCATCTCGGTAACAGCCTTAGCAATCGCTAACGCATCTCCGTCGTAATGACGGCCGCGGGGTGCGATTAATCCATACCCTTCCAGCTCAACCAATTGATCCTCTGCAAGGCCGCTGTTTTTCAATAGCTCTTCACGGGATAGACGCATTTCGCTGACTTCACCAAATGCACTTGGTGCCATCTCGCCATCAATTGTTGCAAGTCCAATCGTTGGACGAGGAGATGGGACTCCACCAACAGCTGCTGGCTGTAAGCCACGATCAATCGCATCAAGGTTTTCCTTGATTACCTTTAATGGCAGGTATTGATCGCGCTGTGCAAGAAGCACATAACGCAAACGCTCAAGATCTGAACTTGTGAACTTTCGGTAACCAGATGGAGTTCGTTGCGGTTCAATCAATCCTTCAGATTCAAGAAAGCGAATCTTTGAAATTGTGATGTCCGCAAAATCTCCACGCAAACGGTTAAGGACTTCACCGATGCTCAAATATGCGCGTGCTGGAACTGCCATGACTACTCCCCTAGTTGGAACCGACGAAAAGCAAATGGAACTTACCTATTTGAAACTCATCACCAGAAACAAGAACATGTTCTGTGATAGAAATATTGTTGATGTAGGTTCCATTGAGCGAACCTTCATCCTTAAGAACAAAACTGTTGCCTTGCTTTGAAATTGTTGCGTGAGTTCGTGAGACTGTTACATCATCGAGAAAAATTGAACTAGATGCTGAACGACCAACACTTACTCCTTCAGCGGTTACCAAGAAACGTGATCCCTTATTGGCGCCACGAGCGATGAGAATCATCGCCTTCTCACCCTTAGAGCCTTGAATCTCAGCAACAACAGCGCGATCCTCTGGGGAAAGTAAGGCGAGCTGTTCCTCTAAATGTTTTTCCGAAGAGTTTGAAACCTCACGGAGACCCAGGTGAATAGTGGTAGTGAGTTCATTCTGAGATTGCTCTGCAGCCACTGCCCTACCTCCTCACCGTCAAGTTAAGGGTGACACTAGAGAGTTAGGCAGATAAGGTCAAGCGGTAATTTCGCCGTACTGAGCAGCTGAAAGAAGGTCGCTTGGTGCTGCCGCAACCTCGATCTTTGCCAACCACCCTGCTCCATATGGATCGGAGTTGATTGTTTCAGGAGAATTAGATAAGGAATCATTGATCGCAACTACTGTTCCAGTAACAGGTGCGTAAATCTCTGAAACGCTCTTTGTTGATTCAACTTCACCACACACTTTGCCAGCAGTCACTGACTCGCCAACATTTGGAAGTTGCACATACACAATGTCTCCCAATGCAGCTTGCGCATAATCGGTGATTCCCATTGTGTAGGTCAGGTTTTCAGCGCTCACCCATTCATGTTCCTTGGTGTATGACAACTCATTAGGAATTGATGACATGGTTTCCTCGAATCTGCGAAATACCTTCGCGTGCGTAACTAATACCTGTCGAAATGTAGAGGGCAATACCCCAGATAGCAAAACTCCACCCCGCGACAAAGGCGATGCTCCCCCATGTGCCATCGGATTGAGCAAGCAAAAGGAATGGGAAGGCGTACAAGAGGTTGAAGGTTGCAGCCTTGCCTAAATATGTCACTGTGAACGGTGGGATACCCCGACGGTTCATGATGATTGTGATGATGGCAAGGATTACATCTCTGCCGATGATGATCGCGATCATCCATACCGGAACTATGTCGCGGATCAAAAATACGATCAGGGTTGCCAGGATGTATAAACGATCAATCGCAGGATCGGCTAACTCGCCAAAGCGGGAGGTTTGATTCCATGCACGAGCGATCTTTCCATCAAAGTAATCAGTTGCTCCCCCGATCGCTAGAACAACGATCGCCCACCCATCTGCTTCTAGGGACAGGGTGAGATAGATAAACAAGGGAATACCGAGAAAACGCAAGAAGGTGAGAGCGTTAGGAACGCTGATCACTGATGAGCTCATTCCTTGTCGCGCTCCTTCACTCGAACCGCTACCTGAACTGGCGTTCCAGGGAATTTGAACTCCTCGCGCAGGCGTCGCTCAATAAAGCGACGGTATGAGGCTTCAATCCACCCGCTAGAGAAGACCACAAACTTGGGAGGTGCGATTCCAGCCTGCGTTGCGTAGTAAACCTTTGGCTGCTTTCCGCCACGAACAGGTGGAGGTGTTGCACCAATCAACGCACCCAAGAATGAGTTGAGCTTTGCAGTTGGAACACGACGTTCCCAACTATCTAGTGCGGTTCGTAGAGCAGGTGCCAAACGATCTCGGTGCCAACCGGTTTTGGCCGCGATGTTAACTCTTTGGGCCCATTCAACCTGGTCTAGGTGGCGATCGATTTCGCGATCCAATTGGTTGCGGCGATCCTCATCAACAAGGTCCCACTTATTCATAACAATCACCATCGCCTTACCGGCTTCTTCAACCATGGTGATTACACGCAAATCTTGTTCAGTGATTGGCTCCGATGCATCGAGTACGACAACAGCAACCTCACAACGTTCTAACGCTGTGGCTGTTCGCAATGATGCGTAGTAATCAGTACCTGAATCTTGGTTGGCACGCTTCTTTAATCCTGCGGTGTCGATAAATCTCCATGTTGATCCACCAAAAGAAAGCAATGAGTCAACTGGATCACGGGTAGTTCCTGCCGCATCATCAACGATCGATAATGATTCTCCAGCAATTGCATTAAACAAAGATGACTTACCAACATTTGGTCGACCGATTAATGCGACCTTGCGATAACCATCTTGATTCTGTGCTCGTCCAACCTCTGGCAAAACATTAACGATGTGATCTAAAAGATCACCGCTTCCGCGACCATGCAAGGCAGATACAAATCGAGGTTCTCCTAAACCTAAGCTCCATAGAGCATGGGCTTCAGCTTCTTCACGTTCACCATCAACCTTATTACCAATCAAAATAGTTGGCTTCTTAGCCTTACGAAGATGCTGCACCAATGTGTCATCCTCATCAAGTGCGCCAACTTGTGCATCTACAACAAAGCACAAAACATCTGCTTCCTGCATAGCGATTTCAGATCCTGCGCTTACTTGTACCGCAATTCCATCTGGCTTAGCTTCCCAACCACCAGTATCCATAATGATGAAGCGTCGACCGCCCCATTCACATTCATACTGAACACGGTCACGGGTTACACCAGGAGTATCTTCAACAATTGCTTCACGTCTTCCTAAGAAGCGGTTAATCAAGGTTGACTTACCAACATTAGGACGACCCAAGATTGCAACGATCGGTAAACCCAGCAAATTACGCTTCTTTAACAGCTCCCAAATGCGTTCAATGGTTTCATCAAGGTCTAAGTAGGTTGAATCAACTTCGACCGCATCCGCGGCCATGACCAATGGTGAAACAGCGCGGGTTGAATCAACCGCATCTCGGTTATCCAAAGACTGCTTTACATTAACACTCTTATCTTCTGTTTCATTTTCACGTCTTGTAGCACGTGCATCTAAATCAGCGGTCAGGTAAATCTTCAATCCAGCCTCAGGGGCAACTACAGTTCCAATGTCACGACCTTCTACAACAATTCCACGTTCTGCTGCATCGATGATGCGATGTTGCAGATTCAGAAGCTCTCTGCGAATTTCAGGGATTGCACTTATTCGAGAAACATTTTCAGTAACTGATGTTCCGCGAATCGCATGGGTAATTTGAGTTTCACCTGCAAAAACATTTGGTGAAGTCGGATCTGCAATAAACTTAATAGGATGATCTTTAATCGCTTGCAAAATTGAAAAAGTTTCTTCGCATTTGTATTCAAGAGCAAGCCAAGTAACTGCGCGATACAAAGCACCTGTGTCGAGATAATCCCAACCAGCTCGAGTTGCTATTGCTTTTGCAGTGCTTGATTTTCCAGCCCCGCTTGGGCCATCAATTGCTACGACTATGCCCATGTGATGAGCCTACTTCTATTTACGAATCGGATGAACATTCCATCCGATCGAGCTTAGATGTGATGAAAGTTTGTCAGCATCGCTATGTGATAACGCCAAAGTAATCAGCGCGCTCAATTGTCCCGGCGAGTGTTCAATATTCAAATCTTCTACGTTTACATCCATTGCAGCGCACTCATTAAAGATCGCACCTAATTGACCTGGTTTGTCATCAATAACAATGGGAAGAAAGGAATATTCACGGGCCTTTCCGCCATGTTTTCCTGGAATCAAAGCGCGTCCTGCGCGTCCTGCAGCAATTAACGCAGCGATCTTTTCTGGATCCTCCAAGGAATCAATCATTGAGCCAAGGTCGTTTTGTAGATTTATTAGCAATTGCCGCAGTTCAACGCGATTGGAGTAAATAATCTCCTTCCACAGCGCCTCATCTGAACCTGCGATACGGGTTGTATCCCGTAGCCCCTGCCCCGCTAGCTCCATCCACTCCGCAGGAGTGCCGGTTAACTGCTTGGCGATCAGTGAGGCTGCAACCTGAGGCAGATGAGAGATCTTTGCTACCGCTCGATCATGATCTGCAGCTGAAAGCTCAATAGGTGTTGCACCCAAGAGATTGATCAGCTCTAGCACCAGATCCTTTGAGCTCTGCTCGAGATCCTGGCTAGGCGTAAGTATCCAACTGCGCCCCTGGAATAAATCCGCCCGTGCAGAGGCCGCTCCGCCTATTTCACGGCCTGCCATAGGGTGGGTGGGCAAAAATCGTCTAGAGAGCGCTGAAATTGTCTTAACCTTCAGTTCAACTTCACCTTTAACACTGCCAACATCTATAAATGTTGAGTGTGGGTTTAGCGCTATCTCGTCCTCGATGACCACGGAGAGTTGGGAGGTCGGCATTGCTAGGACTACCAGCTCTGGATCAGCGACCTTGGCTCCGCCCACTAGATCATTAGCTAACGAGACAGATGTGGGATCGGAGTCGATCATCTCAACCGCTACCCCACGCTGGATTAAGCCCAGTCCGATGGAGGTTCCGATTAATCCTGAGCCTACAACCCTGACCTTGGTGAGCTTTTCTGAGGACATTATTGAGCGATATCTCTGCGCAGGGCGGTGGCACCATGCAGGTAAATATGACTTATTTGATCTGCAGCCTTTGTGCTCTCAACATGAAACATCGCTCGAATAGTTCGATTGAGGGCGCCAGGGACATCTACCTCAACTGAGCCAATTAATGGAACATTGGCAAAGCCCATCTCACGGCAGGCGGCGGCTGGAAAGGCGGCGTTGAGATCCACCGTTGATGTGAAGAAAACAGAGATCACATCTGATGGCACCAACTGATTGGCCTCAAGGACCACAGATACCAGCTCCTGCACACCCGCCGCGATATCGGCAGCGGTGTTAGCCGGCACTTGAATAGCTCCTCGAATTGCACGCACACTCATGGGATAAGGGTACCTTTCCTCACCATAATTGGTGTGTATTTAAAACTGTATATGTCGATAAAACCTTTAAACCGTTAAACCTGTTTACTACAATCTCACTACAGTTGGTAGTGAAGATCTGTGCACTCTCCATAACTCTTATTATCGATAAATCTACATCCAGCGCGCTATTTGAGCGTATGATTATCGATAAATTGGTAATCATCTCAATAATTAGCGATAAAACGATATAAGGTTTTTTGATGAAAAACCGATTTATCGTAAAAAGGTTAAATATCTAAAGCTTTTCGTAGATTCATTAACTCTGTGTCATTGAGATCTCGCCAACGTCCTTCAGGGGTATCTCCCAAGGAGATCGGTCCAAACTTGGTACGGATCAATCGAAGGACATCCACACCAACCGCCTCCATCAGCCGTCGGATAATGTGATATCGACCCTCATGAATGGAGACCTCAATCCATCGAGGTGAGAGCTGCTTAAAGGTAAGGACTCGACCCATCCCATCCTCTAACTCGACACCCTTAAGAAGCACCTTATCCACCCCTGTCGGTAATGGTCCATCAAACTCGATGATGTAGGTCTTCTCCAGACCAAAGGATGGGTGGGTTGCCCTAAAGGTCAAATCCCCATCATTGGTGAGCAAAATAAGCCCCTCAGAGTCCTTATCTAGACGCCCCACATGGAATAAACGCTCCTTGCGAAGGTCGATGAAATCATCCAGCGATGGCCGCCCCTCCGGGTCAAACATCGTAGACAAAACACCCTTTGGTTTATGAAGTGCGAGATAAGACTTAGTCAAAGTACGAGTTATTGTCTCACCATCAACCATGACTTTATCTTTTTCAGGGTCAAATTTGCTGCCCATCTCACGTACGGTGATTCCATTAACGGTCACGCGACCGGATTCGATTAATTCATCGGCACCGCGACGGCTTGTGATTCCAGCATCTGCGATGATCTTGTTAAGCCTCATTTGGACCATGGCTATCCTCCCGACAGTCAGGAGGTAAGGGTAGCGGAAGAGCTAGTCGGTTAGCGAATCGAGGATCTCATCCAAGCCATCGAGATCAGGTAGGTATGGAGCAAGCGCTGGAAGATCCTCAAGCGAGTTCAAGCCAAGCCGTTCCAAGAAGTAGCTGGTGGTCTTGTACAGAATCGCTCCGGTCTCATGCTCAAGCCCCGACTCCTCCACCAGACCACGTGTTACCAGGGTCTTCATAACCGCTTCAACATTTACCCCACGGATTGCAGATACTCGGGCGCGAGATACCGGTTGGCGGTAGGCGATTACCGACAAAGTCTCCAACGCCGCCTGGGTCAGCCGGGATTGCTGGCCATCCAAGACAAACTTCTCAACCGCCGCTGAATAGGCAGGGTGGCTGTAGAAGCGCCATCCCCCATTGATCTTACGAAGAGCAAAACCACGTTCCTCGTAAGAGCCTTCTAACGTTGCCAAAGCCGCCTCAATCTCCTCAACGGGACGCTCTAGAACCTGAGCCAGAACCAGCTCAGTCACAGGCTCATCCACGACCATCAGGATCGCCTCGATGGAACGTTCAACTTCTACATTAGACATTTTCGCCACTTTCTGTCGAGTCTTCCATCTCTAAAACCACGGGTATATCAAACTCATCGGTGATCTCAACCTCGCCCTCCAGGGAGCCGGTCCATCGAATATGGAGCTCACCTAGGGCTACAACCTGGTCAAACCTCAAAACACCCTGACGGTAGAGATCTAGCAGCGCCAGGAAGCGTGCCACAACAACCAAGGTGCTATCGGCATCTGAGATCAGATTTCTAAAGCTCAAGGATTTGGAGTGGCGCAACGCCTCAACAACCCGCTTTGACTCCTCGGTGACGCTCACAAGCGGCATATGGAGGTGCTCTACCGCGACGACCGGGGAAACCTTAGGGGTCAACACACGCTCTGCGATAGCGGCAAAGCGCTGGGTGCCCACGCCGATCAGCACTTCAGGCAGCAGACTGGCCAGCGCTGGATCCAGCGCCACAACACGTGGGAAGGATTTATCAGCGGCCAGAATGCGCTCGCCAAAGGTCGCTGCAATCTCCTTGAAGGCTCGGTACTGAAGTAGGCGGGCAAAGAGCAGATCGCGGGCCTCTAGGAGGGCTAGATCCTCCTCATCCTCAACCTCTCCGCTTGGAAGAAGTCTCGCCGCTTTAAGATCCAGAAGGGTTGCAGCGACAACGAGAAACTCAGTTGCCTGATCGAGATCCCACCCCGCACCCGATGCTTCTAGCTCGCGGATAAAGGAGATGAACTCATCGGTGACGATGCTTAAAGCCACCTCAGTGACATCCATCTTGTGGCGAGAAATCAGTTGGAGCAGTAGATCAAAGGGTCCATCAAAGTTAGTTAGATGAACGGAGAAACCACCCGAGGAAGGGTTTACATCACTGTTTTCCTCAATCGCGGTATCTGGAGCTAAAGCCATGAGCGCACCTTACTTCACGCTTGCCTGTTTTCTGTGTACCGCATAGGCTCTTTGCTATATCAGGAAAGAGGTTTGAAGATTGAACGCTAAATCGACAATTGCAGAGGATGTTGCAACAACATCAACCCTGCTGGGTACCGCTGCGAAGAGCTTTCCTACTCCCGCTGCATTAACGGAGCATGGCAACGCAAAGATCATTTCAATCTTCAATCAAAAGGGTGGAGTTGGAAAGACAACTAGCACAATCAACCTTGGTGCAGCTCTGGCGGAAATGGGCCGTCGAGTTTTGCTCGTCGACTTCGATCCACAAGGTGGTCTTTCACTTGGACTTGGCGTTAACGCCCACTCGCTTCCATTAGAACAAACTGTTTACTACGCATTGATGACACCAACGGCAAATGTTGATGAGATTGTTTTGAAATCCTCAGTTCCTGGATTGGATTTCCTACCTGCTAACCGCGATCTTGGTACAGCAGAGACAACTCTGGGCGCTGAAATCGGTGGACAGCAATACCTTAAGCGCGCTTTGGCCCCACTTCGCGATTACTACGATGTAATTTTGATTGATTGCCAGCCAACAATGGGTCAGTTAACGATCAACGCTTTGGTTGCATCTCAAGAGGTAATTGTTCCAATGCAGTGTGAATACTTTGCATTGCATGGATTTATTGAGCTCAAGGGCAATCTAGACAAGGTGAAGAACTTCCTGAACCCAGAACTTCGTCTCATTGGAATTTTGGCGACAATGTATGACAAGAAGACTTCACATAACCGTCAAGTATTAGAACGCATCCTTGAACAGTTCCCAGAGGATGTTTTTGAAACAATTATTGCTAAGACAATTCGTTTCCCAGAAACAACTGTTGTTGGCGAACCAATCACAACATATGCAACATCTTCAGGTGGCGCAGCTTCATACCGCCGTCTTGCCCGAGAACTAATCGCCAGAGGAGGCGCACGATGACACGCAGAGCAAACCTTCCAGGTGCAGATGAACTATTCCGTTCAACCGCACCAGCATTGAGTGCAGTCCCTGCACAAAGTTCTCAAGAGGTTGCAGCACCATTAGTACCCCCTGCAATTGCAACTCCAAAAGCTGCTTCTTCAAAGAAGGGTGTCCGCACAATTGCACGTCGTCGTGTAACAACTGTTGACCGCTCCCCTTCAGGTCGTGAACGTCACGATGAAAAAATTACTGTGTACTTGTCTCCAGATGAGTTATTTGATCTTGATCAGGCCCGCCTACAACTTCGTGGTGACCTTGGTTTAGCTGTTGATCGCGGTCGCATCGTTCGCGAATCAATCGCTGTGATCATCGCTGATCTGGAAGCCAAGGGCGATCAAAGCATCTTGGCCCGCAGACTTCGCGGTCAGTAATCTCTACTTGGCGCGAGGATGCGCCATTGAATAACTCTCGCGAACTTTGTCGATTGTAATCAAGGTATAAATCTGGGTTGTGGTAACAGATGCATGCCCCAATAACTCTTGTACAACACGAATATCGGCACCTCCATCTAATAAATGTGTTGCATATGAATGCCTAAATACATGGGGTGAAACATGATCAGTAATACCTGCAGCAGCTGCCGCTTCTAACACCATCTGCCATGCAGATTGGCGCGAAATTCTTCCACCACGGGAGTTAAGAAAGAGCGCTGCATTGTTCTTTGGATTCTTAGCTAATAAATCGGGGCGAATTCTCACGCAGTAATCATCAATCGCCTTTGTTGCAAATGACCCAAGTGGAACTATGCGTTCTTTAGAACCTTTTCCACGTAGCTTGAGCGTTGTAATTTCTCCATCATCGCTCTGAACTTTGCTTAGATCATTCATATTGATTCCAATTAACTCACTCACTCGTGCACCGCTGCTGTATAAAAGTTCCAGCATCGCTTGATCGCGAAGGGTTATAGGATCGCTCGCTTTATACGCTGCGTCGATCATGGAGAGTATTTGCGCGATAGTGAGCGCTTTAGGTAAACGTCGGGCGGATTTACTTACAGCAATATCTAATGTCGGATCAGCGTACCCATGCTCTTGTTGTAAATGTTTGAAAAAGGATCGCAAGGTTGAATCAGCGCGATTAACCGTTGCGACAGAAAGCTTGGCTTCACGTAATGAAATTTCAAAAGCGGTGATTAACTCCGGAGTTACCTCGCGGAGATCCTGGCCATTGAGAAAAAGGCCAAACTTCTCTAAATCACGTCGATAGGCGGCAATTGAATTTGCAGCCAATCCCCTCTCAATCTGAAGGTGATTGAGAAAGGAAGAGGCAGCTAGATCAAAGCTGAGTGCTTGCGTAACCATGTGCTTCTGCGACGGCGGAGTAATAAATCTTTCCGTCATGCACATTCAAACCCTTAGCAAGGTTTTTATCCTTGTCACAGGCCGCTTCCCATCCAAGGTTTGCCAAAGAAAGGGCAAATGGAAGGGTTGCATTAGTAAGTGCATATGTTGATGCGACCGGAACCGCACCTGGCATATTTGCTACACAGTAAAAGACAGAGTTATGAACTGTATATGTTGGTTCAGCATGTGTCGTTGGCTTTGAATCCTCAAAACATCCACCCTGATCAATTGCGATATCGACCAATACAGAACCGCTCTTCATCTGCGCAACCAATGCATTTGAAACCAACTTTGGTGCCTTTGCTCCATGAACAAGAACGGCGCCAACAACAAGATCTGCTTGCTTTACTTCACGTTCGATGGCGTGCTTAGAAGCAACAAGGGTCTTGATTCTTCCCCCGTAAACCGTGTCGATGTACTGCAATCGATTAATAGAACGATCAAAAACGATGACATCTGCGCCCATTCCAACGGCGATAACAGCGGCGTTAAGACCTGCAACTCCGCCACCGATAACGACTACTCGACCAGGTGCCACACCTGGAACACCACCCAGCAACACTCCACGACCACCATGTGGCTTCTGTAGCGCTGTAGCACCAACTTGAGTTGCAAGACGACCTGCAACCTCGCTCATTGGTGCAAGCAGTGGCAATGTTCCATTAACTTCAACGGTCTCGTATGCAATAGCTGTTGTTCCTGAATTAACTAATGCATCTGTGCAAGCCTTTGAAGCTGCAAGGTGTAGATATGTAAAGAGAGTTTGACCCTTACGCATCTTTGGATACTCAGGCTCGATTGGCTCCTTCACCTTCAATACTAAATCTGCTTTTTGCCAGACATCATCGGCGGTTGGAACAATCGTTGCACCGGCTGCAATGAACTCTTCATTAGTGATGGAAGAACCCACACCCGCTTTGTCTTCAATAATGACACTGTGTCCTGCATGAACAAACTCTGAAACTCCTTCAGGTGTAATTGCTACCCGGGATTCGTGAACTTTGATCTCTTTAGGAACTCCGACGATCATGATTAACCTTTCGCTGCTACTGCCGCCGCGATCAAACCAATAAACAATGGGTGTGGTCGAGTTGGACGAGAACGAAGCTCTGGGTGAGCTTGCGTACCTACGTAGTAAGGATGCACCTCTGATGGAAGTTCTACAAACTCCACGAGATCTTGCTCTTTAAACATTCCTGAGAAGGTAAGGCCAGCGTTTGAGATTTGATCACGGTACTTGTTGTTTACCTCATAACGGTGGCGATGTCGCTCAGAAACCTCAGTTGAACCATAAGTCTGGGCTACCACAGAGCCTGCTAACAAATTAGCGGTGTAAAGACCAAGACGCATTGTTCCGCCCATATCGCCCTTGCCTGATACAACATCCTTTTGATCATCCATCGTTGCAATAACTGGTGTACCGGAATCAGAAAATTCTGCAGAAATTGCATCGTTAATTCCTGCAAGGTTACGAGCTGCTTCAATCACCATGCATTGCAAACCAAGACATAATCCCAAAGTTGGAATCTTGTTTTCACGAGCAAATTTGAGTGCTCCAACTTTTCCTTCAATACCTCGAATACCGAAACCACCTGGAACACAGATTGCATCCACATTTTCTAAATGCTTCTTTGCACCCTCTGGGGTTTCACACTCATCACTTGCGATCCACACAATTTCGATTTTTGCTTCATTAGCAAAACCACCTGCGCGCAACGCCTCTGAGACAGAAAGATAAGCATCTGGAAGATCGATGTACTTTCCAACAAGACCTACCTTGATGTCGTGCTTTGGGTGGTGGACCTTCTCCAAAAGTGCGTCCCACTCCCCCCACACAACATCATGAGAATCAAAGCCGAGACGCTTTACAACATAGGCATCTAAGCCCTCGCTATGTAAAACCTTTGGGATGTCATAGATCGATGGAGCATCAACAGCTGCAACAACCGCCTCTGAATCAACATCGCACATCAGCGAAATCTTCTTCTTCACGCCCTCTGGGATTTCGCGATCTGAACGCAAAACAATCGCATCGGGAGCGATACCAATACTGCGCAACGCTGCTACTGAGTGCTGGGTTGGCTTTGTCTTTAGCTCACCCGATGGTCCAATGTATGGAACCAATGAAACATGTAAATAGAAAACATTATCGCGACCAACTGTTTGGCGAATTTGGCGAATAGCCTCCAAAAATGGTTGCGATTCAATATCTCCAACAGTTCCACCAACTTCAGTGATTACTAAATCAATATCTGGGCTTGCCATCGCAATGATGCGCTCTTTGATTTCATTGGTGATGTGAGGAATTACCTGAACTGTCTCACCTAGATACTCTCCGCGGCGTTCACGAGCGATTACACGTGAGTAAACCTGACCTGTAGTCACATTTGCTGAGCCATGAAGGTTGCGATCTAAGAAGCGCTCATAATGGCCAATATCTAAATCCGTTTCAGAGCCATCATCGGTAACAAAAACCTCGCCATGTTGAAATGGATTCATCGTGCCTGGATCAACGTTGAGATACGGATCTAGCTTTTGCATGGTTACGCGGATGCCGCGGGCTACTAATAATCGTCCAAGACTTGAGGCTGTGAGTCCTTTGCCCAAACTTGAGGCGACTCCGCCGGTTACAAATAAGTGTTTAGTCACATGTGCTTGGCCCATGGGAGTCAAACCTATCATTTATTGGCGTTGTGTTCTTACACCTTCAAAGAAAGCAGTTCGGTGGCGTGTTCGCGGGCGCTGGCGGAGTTTTCCAGTCCAGCCAACATGCGGGCAACCTCTTCAACCCGCTCCTCGCCAGAGACTTGGCGCACATCGCTCTGGCTTACCGTTCCATCATTATTTTTAGTTACTACGAAGTGAGAGTCGGCCCACGCAGCAACTTGAGGCAAGTGGGTGACGACAATTACCTGTGCATGTTGTGCAAGTTGATGAAGTCGACGACCAACTTCAATCGCAGCCTTTCCACCAACTCCAGCATCAACCTCATCAAATACATATGTTCCGATCGGATGGGTTGTAGCTATGACAACTTCAAGGGCCAACATCACGCGTGACATTTCTCCGCCTGATGCACCCTTTGCTAATGGAACAAGTGGGGCATCTTTATGTCCCTGAATAAACATGGAAATCTCATCGCAACCGTGTGAAGTGAAATCTGATTCCTTAGGTGCCGAATAATCTGCTGATTGCACCTGTGCAACAAAGGTTGCGTGTGGCATGGATAATTGCTGAATCTCTTGAGTTACTAATGCCGATAACTTCTTTGCTGCGTCAGTACGTGCCTCTGAAACCGTTTTCGCCTCCGTCAATAATGTTTTCTTGACCGCGGTTAACTCCTTCTCTAACTCCTGCAAACGAGCATCTCCACCTTCAAGATCTGCAATCGCTTCTGCTGAGTTTTTATAGCGAAGCTGAAGCTCTTGAATCTCAACCTCGACAGAGTTTCCAGAACCAAACTTTTTAATTAAAGCGATAAATTGAGCCTTGCGCTGTTGCAGAAAATCTAACCGTAAGGGATCTGCCTCTAACCGAGATAAGTAGCTATTGAGTGCGCTTTGCGCATCTGCGAGGAGAAAAAAGCTTTCGCTTAGTTGCTGATAAATCTCTTCTAGCTGCCGATCCTTTGAGCGAGCATTTTCCAAGGAGCGACGTGCGGTTCCTAAAGAAGTTAGTGAACCCGACTCCTCATCTTCAATCGCAGAGGTTGCCATCGCAGTTGCTGTACGTAACTCTTCAACGCTAGATAGGCGAGCGATCTCAGCTTCAATCTCATCTAACTCAGCACCCTGTGGGTTGAGCGCGGAAAACTCGCGAGCAAACTCACGCAGTTCAGCCAACTCTTTATCTTTGGCGGCGATACTTTTCTTGAGCGCTGCAATCCGATCCTTCATATCGTGGTAACGAGAAAGCGCTAATTGATACTCATCAATACTGATTGCGCCGAAACGGTCAACTAATTCTCTCTGCCGTGAAGATTTAGTAATGGTGTGGTTTGCTGCCTGTCCATGCACTTCAACTAAATTTTCGCCAAAGGTTGCCAAGGTGGATGCTGTCGCACTCACCCCGTTGATCGTTGCCTTACTCTTTCCATCAGCTGCAACCGTGCGAACAACGATGAGTTCACCATCTTCGATCAGCGCATCCTCAAACACAATCTCCTGCGCCTTAGGAATTGAAAACTTTCCGCTCGCTACTAACCGTTCAGCGCCTTTTCGAACCAAAGCACTATCAGCCTTGCCTCCTAAAATGAGGTTTAACGCGGTTAAAATCATTGTTTTACCGGCACCTGTTTCACCCGATAAAACAGTCAATCCCTTTGATATTTCTAGAGTTGAGCTATCGATTACACCGATCGAGCGAATAGTTATCTCTTCGAGAAAGGTACGTTCACTCACCACGCCAGCCCTCAACAGGTAGTTTGAACTTTGCCACCAATCGATCGCTAAATAGTGTGTTTTTCAAGTGGGCCAGTTGAATAATCCGCGAATCCTTTGTGACAACCACGCGGTCGCCTGCCACCAATGGGAATTTACGAAGAGCATCAGCCGATAAAAATGCTTGTGAAGATTCAATACCAACTGCAATGACAGATGTTGGTGAGATTACAAGTGGACGGGAGAAAAGTGCATGGGCGGAGATAGGTAGAACTACCAACGCATCAACAGCAGGCCATACAACTGGACCGCCGGCAGAGAATGCGTACGCGGTAGATCCCGTTGGTGTTGAACAGATCAAACCATCACACCCCCAACGAGAGATTGGTCGGTTATCAATCTCAAGAAAAAGTTCAACCATCGTTGCCTTCTCACGTTCAACAGTTACCTCATTGAGCGCCCACCCTGATGCAACGATCTCGCCATCACGTTCTACGGTGTAGCCCAAGGTGATACGAGGATCGATCACATAACTCTTGTTAATAACTGCGTGAATAACATCGGCGATCTTGGAACGCTCAACCTCAGATAAAAATCCAACATGGCCCAAGTTCACGCCCAGCAATGGAATTCCGCGCTCATGAGCAACCTCTGCAGCGCGCAACATAGTTCCATCTCCACCGAGAACCACCGCAGCTTCAATCTCTGGGAGATCAGCAATGGTGGAACGGATCATTCCTGGAATATTGACATCAGAGATGGTGTAGATACCAAAGGTAGATGCAAGGTTTTGTTGCAGCTCAACAGCTCCGACAACAGCATCAACTCGACCTGGGTTACAAACGATCAAAAGGTTACGCATCACTGTGGTCCAATCGTTATGGCTTCATCAAGCATCGCGTGATCGATCTCGGCGGCTCCGCGACGAAGCCATAAGAAGTATTCAACATTTCCTGCGGGTCCCGGTAGGGGGCTAGCAGTAATCCCCATTGTGCCTAAACCGACATCGTAAGCAGACTCTGCAACCTCGATAACAGCAGCTTTGCGTAATGCAGGATCGCGCACTACTCCACCTGCACCTAATTTTTCTCGACCAACCTCAAATTGAGGTTTTACCATCACAACAAAATCAGCATCGGGCTTTGAGACCGCAGCTAATGCGGGAAGAACTAAGGTTAAGGAGATAAAGGAGAGATCAGCCACCACTAAATCAATCGGCTCGCCCACCATATCCCCCGTTAAATGACGAATATTGGTGCGATCTAACACTGAAACTCGTTCATCCTGTCGCAGACCCCAAGCCAACTGCCCATAGCCAACATCGACGGCAACTACATGGCCCGCGTTTCTGCGCAGCAATACATCGGTAAATCCTCCAGTTGAGGCTCCCGCATCTAAACACCGTTTTCCTTCAACGCTGACACCTGTGAAGGCGTTCAACGCGCCATCTAATTTGTGCCCGCCGCGAGAGACAAAGTCATCACGATCTCCGGAAATGGTTATCGAAGTTTCAGCATCAACCTGTGTTGCAGGTTTGGTCGCTGGAATTCCATTGACTAAAACCGATCTCTTCTCAATCAGATCAGCTGCCTGCTCACGTGAACGCGCTAACTCTCTACGTACGAGTTCGGCATCCAGACGTGTCTTCATAAAGGTAGGTTAATTAGAGGCCATCAATAGATGACAAGGCTTGATTGAGTTTGTGGTGAAGCGCCTCAAAACGTTGAGCATGATCGCTCACCTCCATCGCATCAATCTCTTGCAACTCATTGCGAAGCTCTTCTACAAAACCCTCGCCATCGAACTGCTCGCTACTGGAGTGTGATTGAGATGTTGAGTTATCCATTTACTTGCTCACCTTCTTGGCAGCGGTTTTCTTGGCAGCGGTTTTCTTGGCAGCGGTTTTCTTGGCTGTGCTCTTCTTAGCAGCGGTTTTCTTAACAACCTTCTTACTGGATTTTTTAGCCGGGCTCTTCTTCGCAGAAGCGCCGCCCTTTTTCAACGCAGCAACCTCTTGCTTCAACGCCTCAAACTCTCCTCGCTTAACAAAGCCCATCTTAGAAACGGAGCGTTCAACCTCATCTTCAATTTTGACCTTGATGGCTTCTCCACCCTCTTTGAGGAAAAGATTGACCGACTGTGCCACCTCAGTTCCAGATTTATTTCCGAGTTGGACATTCTCAATTAATGATTTGATCGTGGCTTTAATATCGCTGTTCTTACTCATGCCATAAGCCTACCTAAATTCGCGTTATCTCGACCGCTTCAACCTGCCAACGGCTTGCGAGACCTGTAGGAGCGCTCCAAAAACGACGATGAATTGAGCCTGAAACCTCTATCCATTCATCTGGTGTGAGAGTTAACGCTATCCGTCGAGCCTTTGAACTCCACGCTCCGATATCTAAGGTGTCGACCCCAGACAACTTTTCACGAGTAATGATTAATCGAAACTCTACGACCTTGTCACCACTTGGAAGCTCCTTTTCAATCGCCTCCTGTGACACTCGTCCGCGCAGGACAACATCGTTGAGTGAGTAATCCTCTTCGATCTCAGCTTGATCTATCTTCTTTTTCTTTGTCGCTACCTTGCCGCTCATGGTGCACCCCTTCTTATCTATGAGGGGCGGACGCTAATTAGCGGGTATGACGAATTAAAGGGCAGAGATGAAGGATGTGGGTAACTACTGAGCAGCTCTCTCGGCGGCATCGGTGAACTCTTCCTCATCCAACTCTGCACACTTTGCAAACCACTCACGTGCCTCATCGGTGCGACCTGCAGCAGCAAGCGCATCTGCATAGGCATAACGAAGACGTAGCGCCCATTCCTCTGTGTCATTGTTGAGCTCTTTACAGGTCAATGTAACAACCGCTGCATCTAGTTCACCAAGATCACGACGTGCACCTGCAGCAACAATTCGCATTTCAATCTCTTCCGGCTTTGCCAAACGTTTTACATCTGGAGAACCAGCCAAATTCAATGCTTTTAGAGGGTTTCCAAGACCACGTTCACAATCTGCCATGACAGGTAGTGATGAAACATCTCCTGAAATTCTATTAGCGGCGCGAAGCTCTTTTAATGCAATCTCATAATGTCCTGCGCGATATGCGGCATATCCTGCTGATTCGCGAACAACAGCTAAACGTCCAGCATGATGTGCAGCTGCGATGCCATGCTTATGTGCTAACTGTGGATCTGTATCTTGATATAAATTGATGCAGACCAAATGTCGCGCAACAACCTTGGCATTTTCAGCAGACAAACTTAATAGCTCAGCGCGAACGGATTTTTCTAACTCTTCACCTGTGACATCGTCAGGAATATCTGGTTCAAAGATTCGTGGACGCAAACGAGATTGATCGCGATCCATAGGCGCAGGCCTTGCCCCGCGTGGATCTGAGCCATCACGTGTTTGACGTGGTGCACCTGCACGAGCTGATGAACCACCACGTGCCGGAAGATCTTCACGACGACGTTGTGAGTTTGGACCTGATGGTTTGCGTGGCGCATCGCCTGATGGACGACGTTCACCGGATCGAGCTGGACGCTCTCCTGGCTTTAAATTTTGTACGGGACGTGAAGGGCGGGATGGGCGCTTATCTCTATCTTCCATCGTTATTGTCTCCTTCACTCTGTTTAATTTTGATCTGTATTTCGAGAATAATTCTAGGGAAATAAAAAAGGGGCGCTGGTTAAAGCGCCCCTTTTTATAAAAGAAGTCCGGCGACGTTCTACTCTCCCACAAGGTCACCCTTGCAGTACCATCGACGCTGAGAGGCTTAACTTCCGGGTTCGGAA